>Ga0172377_10000283_pt1 | contig 46115 bp, 38 predicted proteins | sample Pumphouse3metaG_FD_119749 | JGI IMG/M metagenome (GOLD analysis project Ga0172377, IMG submission 119749) | Leachate microbial communities from a municipal landfill in Southern Ontario, Canada - Pumphouse #3 metaG | ecosystem: Engineered > Solid waste > Landfill > Unclassified | place: Canada... | reverse complement strand
GACTTACTTCTTTACCCGCGAATTCGATGGTCTGCTCCATTTCGCGGGTAAGCGTGTTGAAAGACGTCTTGCCGGACTTACTTCTTTACCCGCGAATTCAGTGGCCTGCCTTGTTTCGCGGGTAAGCGTGTTAAAGGACGTCTTTCCTAGCTTACTTCTTTACCCGCGAATTCAGTGGCCTGCCTTGTTTCGCGGGCAAGAAGGTTTCGATAAGAATTCATCAATGTCCTAATCTCAATGTGACAAGCAAGTAATCCCTTCAGAACAGTAAAAAGTCCAGGAATCATTGGATTTTATGATTCCTGGACTTAATTCTCAACGTATTGAGATACTCCTTTTCTACTTCGAGCATATACTTAACAAATTCTGATTATGTCCAACTCAAGTTAACTCTGGTGATGACAGCTGCCACTCATTGAGCATCCATTGCAGCTTCCGCCGCAGGATGAGCAGCCACCTCTTCCGTTCTTATGGTCACGGATAGCTTTGACGATGATTGCAACAAATATTACAAGTATTATAAGAGCAATGATAATTGTAGGTGCATTCATATGTTTACCTTACCTTTCTTTTTTCTAACTTGTATCTTTTCGACTTACTCTGTCCGGAATTGTGCAGTTCAAGCAAGTCAGTGCGCTGCGCGCACAATTTCCAGCCGGGGCAGTGGCTGCTCGGGACAGTGGTAGACCTGGACAGCAGTAGGCCGGAGCAATGGCCGTCAGGAAGATCATGTCATCCGGGGCAGCGGCCAACCGGGTGGAACTAGTGGTCAACCGGTTGGAACTCATTCTTCAGTTGCTGCCACCGCGCTTATTGTCAATGTGTTCTCATCATATCTGTTCTTGCGGAAAATCATGTAGAGCATGATTACGAGTACCACGATTGCTACAACAGTCCCCGTTCCAAAGCTTACTTCTCCGGTGATGAGTCCGCCGAACTGATAGATCATCAGTGATGCCGCATATGCGAATCCACACATATAAGCAATGGCACCCAGCGTCCATTTCGTACTGTTCATTTCTCTTTTTATTGCACCCATTGCGGCAAAACAAGGAGCACACAAGAGGTTGAACACCATAAAACTGTATGCTGAAAGTGCCGTGTAGTGTGTCGCAATTTGTGCCCGGAGAGTCGCATCAGTCTCAGCCACTTCTTCGCCGATGTGAAACAGAATTCCAAAAGTTGAAACAACATTTTCCTTAGCAATAAGTCCTGTCATTGTTGCGACTGCAGACTGCCAATCGCCAAAACCAAGGGGAGCGAAAATGAATGATACAGCGCTTCCAATCAGCGCAAGCAGCGAATTGTCCTGCTCTTCCACCATCGTGAATCCATTCTCAAATCCGAATCCCTGAAGGAACCACAGAATTATCGACGATGCCACAATAACGGTTCCTGCTCTCTTTATAAAGCTCCATCCGCGTTCCCATGTCGCATGAAATACATTCTTTGAAGAAGGTGCATGGTATTGGGGAAGTTCCATGACAAACGGCGCCGGATCACCTGAGAATGCCTTTGTTTTCTTTAGTATGATTCCAGATATAATAATTGCGCCGACTCCAATGAAATAGGCCGATGTGGCAACAAGCCCGCTCCCACCGAAGAGCGCACCCGCGAACAGCCCTATAATCGGCATCTTTGCTCCGCACGGGACAAAACAAGTGGTCATGATAGTCATTCTTCGGTCGCGTTCGTTCTCAATCGTCCGTGAAGCCATTACACCCGGGACTCCGCAGCCCGAGCCTATAAGCATGGGAATGAAGCTCTTTCCCGAAAGTCCGAATTTTCTGAATATACGATCCATGATGAAGGCAATACGTGCCATATACCCTATGTCTTCCAGAATTGCCAGCATAAAGAACAAAACAAGCATCTGCGGCACAAATCCCAGCACAGCTCCAACACCTGCAATTATTCCGTCTGACACAAGACCCGTCAGCCACTCTGCGCAGCCCCAACTCTCGAGCAGTGCCCTGGATCCGGCCTGCAGCCATTCGCCTCCGAACACATCATTTGTCCAATCTGTAAGGAAAGAACCAAATGGACCCATAGCGACCCAGTACACTGTGAACATGACTAATGCAAATATCGGAAGTGCGAGAATTCTGTTTGTTACAATGCGGTCAATCTTGTCTGACACTGAAAGACTGTGTTTTGCAGCCTTCTTCTTAACAGCTGTCCCGATGACCTCACTGATATATGCATATCTCTGGTTCGTGATGATGCTTTCGGCATCATCATCGAGTTCCCTTTCGCAGTCATTTATATGCTGCTCAAGATGTGCTCTGAGCACCGCATCCAGCTTAAGCTCCTGCATGACCCTGCTGTCTCTTTCAAATACCTTGATTGCATACCAGCGGAGATTCTGCCTGCTCACTTTTCCCTGAATTGACTCTTCTATATGAGCAAGTGCATGTTCAACGCTGCCCTTGAAAACATGTGGCAGTTCGTTCCTGTCCACAACAGCCCCGGCGGCTGTTATTGCAGCATCAGCAGCAGCCATGCTGCCTTCTCCCCTGAGTGCGCTCATTTCCACTACCTTGCACCCCATCGCGTCTCCCAGCTTTTCAAGATTGATCTTATCGCCGCTCTTTCTTACAAGATCCATCATATTGACTGCCATGACGACCGGTATTCCCAGTTCTATAAGCTGAGTCGTGAGATAAAGATTCCTCTCTATATTTGTTCCATCCACGATATTGAGGATTGCATTCGGTTTTTCCTTTACAAGATATTCACGGGAAACAACTTCCTCCAAAGTATACGGGCTGAGTGAATAAATCCCGGGGAGATCCTGAATTATCACATCCCTGTGATCCTTAAGCTTTCCCTCTTTCTTCTCAACTGTTACTCCAGGCCAGTTGCCCACGTACTGGTTTGCTCCCGTCAGATCATTGAACAATGTAGTTTTTCCGCAGTTTGGATTGCCTGCGAGTGCGATTTTGATTGTCATCTTCCCTCCATAATTTACCAGAATCAGTTTGCATAGTTAGTTGTATCTAACTGCTGCTCAGAAAAACAGCTGTTCGACCTCGATCATCTCAGCATCTGCTTTGCGTATCGATAGCTCATACCCCCTTACACTGAGTTCCATCGGGTCACCAAGCGGTGCAACTTTTCGAACATGAATATCTACCCCCTTTGTTATCCCCATGTCCATAATGCGACGCTTTATTGCGCCCTCTCCGTGCAGCTTTACTACTGTGCAATTCTCTCCTACCTTTATTTCCCTGAGTGTTCTCATCTTCCCTCCATATCAAAACAAGTATTTCCCGATTTCAGATCATAATACGGTTTGCCATTGACTTATCGAGTGCGATTCTGCTATCCCTTACCTGCAGTATAAGGTTTCCCGCCATTTCTGAGACAACGGTGACCGTACCGTCAACTACAAAGCCTAATTCTGCAAGGTGCTGACGCACTTCATCTTTACCTGTCACCTTACGTATAGTGACTGTTTCTCCTGATCTTGCCATAGTAAGCGGCATTGTTTCCTCCATCCCTGAGCGCAGTTTGCTTATGCGACAGCTCTTGTCGCATTGCGCACGCCAGGAAATCCGCGGATGCGGTTTTCTGGCTGTATTACTCAGGTTTGTGCTCATATGCGACAGCTCAGTTGTCGCATATGAGCACAAACCTGATGAGTGAAAGATTATGCATCAGCATAATCTTTCAAACTTGTACCTTCCCTTCGAATCTTTGAGTGTGAATTAAAATGTTCTCAATATGGTTAGTCGTCTCTAACCGTTTTGTAGTTTAACATCTCTAACCGAAGTCGTCAACAGTTTATTTCCTATTCTGATACGCAGTCTGTTTTCCATTTTGATTCAATGGTTTGTTTTCTATTTTGATTCAAGGGTTTGTTTTCTGTTTTAATCAGCGGTCTTACATTACTGTTCACAGGCGCAATACTTAAGTGTTCGTTTGAGTATATCCATCTCGGGCGCGGCTCTCGTTGAATTCGCGGTTAGTGTGTGCTAACCTGTTCCTAATAAGGTCAGGCTATCAGGTAAGGCACATAATATGTTTTGACACCCAATACTATTGGATTGAAAGCTGGTGAAATAGCCATGGAAATACATAAATCTGCTGAAGATTATCTTGAAGCAATGCTGATGATGAAAGAAAAGCATGGATTTATCCGTTCGCTTGATGTCGCGGAACAACTCGGCGTCACAAAACCAAGTGTCAGCTATGCCACCAAGCACCTTCGCGAAGGTGGATATATCACAATGGATAAAGATAATATGATAACGCTGACCGATTCCGGAATGGAAATCGCCAGGCGCATCTATACACGTCATAAGAAACTTACAGAATTCCTGATAAAGCTCGGTGTTGATGAACCAATCGCTCACGAGGATGCCTGCAAAGTCGAGCACGACATCAGCGAAGAGACTTTCCAGGCCATTTGCCGGCACGTGAATAAATGGGACAGAGCCTGAATACTTTTCATTCAGACACTCTGCAGACACCACGTAAATGCCGTCCTTTCTTTGAGAAGCATCATATTCAGACTGCAAAAAAATGCAGCCACTAAGCCAGTATGGACAGGCTCATATGGCTGCATTAAGAAAGCACAGTTAAATACCCATTTCTTGAACTTTATTGTTTTTTCCTTAAAAGTGAAGCGCGCACCACGCCCTTCGGATCTTTTATAAACAGAATAACGAGCCAGATGACAAGACCGAGCGCCACAACTGAAAGACCAAGATACAGATCATTCAACATATCAGCCGGGGCAGGTGTGAAGTATGCGGCTTGGAGTTCTGAATACTCAAATACCGCGTCCACGAACCACATGATTGATGCGCCCCAATACATCAGGCATAAGATGCTGATTTTCATCTCGTCAGCCGGTGCGTGTCTGTACCAGATGACAGTGCAGATAATAGCAGCAAACACAGTAGTAAGAAGCGTCATTGCACATCTCCGCAGTTTTCAGCTATCTGAGCATTCTCATCTTTTGAAGCTCTTTTTTCAATCGCATCAGAAGCTGCTACCATGCATCCCCAGATTGCAGTGACAATAACAGCCATCGCTACGCCGACCGTAGCCATCTCCTGCAGCATAGCAGTTGTATCAGCCTGGCTGGCAGCTGCTGTAAGGAATGGGAAAAAAGGTGTGATCTCCCCATGCCATAAATGCTCAAAAGCCAGAAGAGCAGAGCCGCCCCACAACATATTATTGAGCCAACCGAGCTTGCGTGAAAAAGGAATCTTCTCACTGATCTCAGCATTCTTGCTGTCAACTGTAACAGCTTTTGCCTCTTTATTCTTTACAGTTTTTGTAACGATCGTTGTTACGATTGCTTCCGCAGTTGGAACCAGAAAACAAGCCATAATACCCTCCATCAGAATTTATAATTTGTTGTAAAAATGAATAACAAAAAAGACACCTGACCTCTCAACCGAAAAGCCATATGTCTTTCCAGACATATAATACCGCAGTGCTTCTGCACCACATCTGTCGATTCTTATCAACAGATAAAATCATACCTTTGCCGACCTGTCATGTCAAGGCAGATTTAAAACAGCCTTACCGGGAACATACATCAAATAGTCTGTTATTCCCGGCTCTTCATAAGGATGTCTTTATCCACTTTGCCTTCTTTATACGCAGCCATAAGCAATTCCAGTTCCATCAGAAAACCGTTAAACAGCGGCAGAAAATATCCGCATACCGTAACCATGAGAATAACCAGAGGAAGTCCCATGATCGACATCAACGTAAAACAGATCACGATAAACATCACTGATCCGCACGGCATATAAGCTACCATTTCTATTGGAAGTGCAAAGTCGACAAGTTTGTTGTCTATGCCATAAAGATTTTTGCAACAATTCACACTATATGGAAATGCGGCCACCTGTGAACTGGTAGAAAGATTAATAAGCAACGGCTCTTTCTGCTTCCCGATTATCGATCTGACCGGCAGCTTTGTTACATGTTTTGCATGTAAAATCACAGAAGTAATTACTATGGCCAGTTGTTCCAATGCCTGGCTGACTTTCCTGCTTGCATCTCCCAAAAGGAGCAGTATTATACCCGTAAAGATTGCAAGCACTATTACCTGTAGATGATTATCCGTAGCAAATGGCTCAACAAGGTTACCCGGTATGATATCCAGCACCAGTTGAATAAATTCCTGGAAGCCATCTCCTTCTTCTGAAATACGGGTACTACAAAATCTGATCCTATAGCATCCGAAATACTGTCAGGAACATTCAGCAGAATTATACCTGTTATGACTGCCAGTACAATCGAAACAAGCATCGTGACAATACTGTGGCTGTGCTTTTCTATAGATATGCGAAAGCTCACAGAATTTATGCGGTGAATATAGCGTTCCTTCGTCCCCATTCCCAGATATTTAAGAATATTCGGGTCATCAGAATCTGTGTCCTTAAGTTTTGAATTGTTTTGCTCCACATCCTTTACGGTGATCTTCAGATAGCCATAATAACCGGTGCAACAGACAGCACACATTTGCATCAGCTCCGAATGAGTTTTGAAAGCGCAAAAGCTCTTCTTCGAGAGTAAGAAGTCCTCTTCTTATCTCGAGATGATTTTTTGATTCAAAAGGCAGTAATAGTTTTTCAAGTTTAGTAATGCAAGCCGTGATGTTTTCATTTGACACTGTCAATGACTCGTTGAATATTGTTTTCACTTAAGAAGCTCCCCTCAGATAAGCAACAGTGAACTATCAACTGTGTTATCTCCTTTTTTCCCACATGACCCGCTTTTCCTATATTAGTTTGGCGTGCACCCATATCTGTCGTGGTAACATCTGCTGCATTCTCTTGTTCCTATACATCTCTCACACTCTATATAAGTCACCTGTGAACAGTAATATCAGGACTGCCTTATTTTCTGAAGCTCAGAGCAGCGATCAGATGGCAGCCATCAGTATCGTCTCCAGTGAAAACAAGTTTTCCCCCATGTGCCTTTGCAATCTGCCGCACGAGCTGCAGGCCTGTTCCATGCATTGCCGTTCCATCTCCGGAGAATCTGGTCTTAGTGTTACGGTTCAGATTCGTAAGCTCCTCTTCAGAAATTCGATCCATCTTGTTTTCCACATAAACAAAACATCTGTTGTTCTTTTCTGACATTCTTACCCTCACAGGTCCGCTGCTTTTGTAGCGGGCAGCATTGATTATCAGATTTGTGACTGCTCTTTGCATCAGCCTGCGATCGGCACGGACCAGAATTCGATTGCACTCCTGTGGGATGTCCGGCTCCACATCTGTGGCTTCACCGCTGTTCACGAGCTCGGCTATCGTTTCACGCAGCATTGCAGAGAGAACAAATTTGTCCTTTTTCAGCGGCTGCATTTTGTAATCAAGACGCATTGTCAGATTAAGATCCGAAATAAGAGACTTGACTCTGTTACAGGCTATGACCATCTGATGAGCTTGTTTTGCCTGTTCTCCGGAGAGCGAACTGTCGTCCTGCCACTCTTCGGCATAGCCCATTACCAGTGCCAGTGGCGTTCTTATATCGTGCGAGATTCCGTCGATCCAGCACGCTCTTGCGCGGTCACGCTCTCTTCTCTCTCTGCGCTCAGATAATCCTGACAGTAAGAATATGATCACAAACACGCACCCGGCAAGACCTGGAATTATGTAGCGGAGCTCGTACAGACCCTTCACAGAATAAGTCAGATTATATTTGGCCAAATCGGTTCTTCTTGAGCCAACTACAAGGAGATCCCCGTCATTCTCGCCGCATACCCTCACTGTCACCGGATAATTTCCAAGGAACCACTTACTGAAGACCGCGATCTCAGATGCCGTAAACTTATCCTTGACATCTTCAGGTTTGTCATACGCCCATATCACTTTTCCGTTCTCATCCAAAACAAATGCGAACTCATTCATTTCACTGAGCATTTTCTGCCCGTTCTCCGACAGTGAATATCCGTTTCCATTGCTCTCCAATTCACTCAGCACATTTGTCGCACTGTTCATTTTCCCGGATGTTTCCGACCAGTTAGTATAGCTTAAGATAAAAAAAGCCACCAGACATATGGCGATCGATATTAGCACTGAGAACAAAAGCATACAAATGTGTTTTAAAACGGATCCAAGTCTGTTCATTGCACTTCCTTTGACATTTTATAGCCGAGTCCCCTTGCAGTGAGGATGTATTGCGGGTGCGATGGGTCTTCTTCGATCTTTTCCCGCAGCGTCCTGACATGCACCATCAGGGTGTTCTCGTAGCCGAAGAGATCACCGTCCCAAAGTGCCGAGCAGAGGGCATCAATGGTTACAATGTTTCCTTTGTTTTCATATAACTTCTTAAGCAGGCTGAATTCTTTGAGCGTAAGCGTAGTCTGGGAGCCATCATTACGCTGTACCTCAGCGCTGCCCCAGTTTACTGTCGTAGTGCCAAAATGGCTGACAGTTTTCTGCATATCGTCACCGTAAACTCTTCGGATCACTGCTGCAATGCGAAGCTCCAGTTCTTTAAGCAGGAATGGCTTTGTTATGTAGTCATCCGCGCCAAGTCCCAGTCCTGTTAATTTCGCAGAATCTTCATCTCTGGCTGAGAGAAAAAGCACAGGAGCATCAGGGCAGATAAGGCGCAGATCAGAAAACAGCGAGAATCCATCTCCGTCAGGAAGCATCACGTCGAGTATAACGGCATCAGGTCTGACTCTCTGCATCATTTCTTTTGCCGATGCACAGGATCCGGCCTCACAAATTGTATAACCTGCGTTCACTAAATGATCACTCAGCATGGTCCTGAGTTTTTCCTCATCATCAACGATGAGGATTTTTCTGTGTGTGTTCATATTGATATTGTATCCTGCGCCAGAGATGAAATCCACTTTTTCTGGCTAAAGTTAAGCTTATCTTAAGGTTAACTTCATGATGACATAAGGAAGTGCTGATATCCTTATCTGCAACGGGGATGAAAGCGAAAAGATCTCCGGCATGGAGGAAAACATGATAAATTTTGTCACCACTCTTAAATGTGAATTTATGAAACAGCGGAAGAAGCGAAACTATCTGGTGCTTCTTGCAGTTCTGATTTTCTACGCGGCATATCTTATCTGGACGCAGAACGGCCAGAGTTTCAGTTATCTTCACTTTTGGGAAGCAACGTTTTACGACCTCTCGCTTCTTAACACACTGGTCCTTCCGACCGCAATCGGAGTCTATGCCAGCATGATCACCGATCTTGAACACAAAGGTCATACTTTTAAACTCCTTGAAACTCTGACCACGAGACGCAAGCTCCTCACCGCCAAATTCATTTATGGAAGTATCTACATTACTGCATTTGTTTTGCTGCAGCTGCTCGTCGTATTTGTCACGGGTAACGGAGCATGCGGAGTGCCATCGATTCAGGACATAAGCCGCTACACCGCAGATACACTTCTGGTAAGTCTTATACTTTTGCTGATGCACATGGAGCTTTCATGGTATTTTGTCAACCAGGCCGTCACGATAATCGTCGGCATTGCCGGATCCTTCATGGGGTTCTTTCTGCTGTTCATGCAGAACCATCTGCTGTACCTCTCAAATCCCTGGAGCCTCTATGCCGCCACAGGTTTCATTCTGATGGACTGGAATCCTGATACCCGTGTTATCAAATACTATCATGGGGAAGTGGCTCCTCACGCTCATATAGCGGCTCTGATCTGGTTGTCAGTGCTTGTGCTGACAGCCATCTTCCTGAATCATCATTCTGAGGAAGAACAGCTACATAACAGATTGTTTCAAAACTCACACAGGAAAATCGCAGAACCAGGACGCAGCATCAGGTTTTCGCGGCTCCCGGTGGAATTTCTAAAGCTTCGCCGTTCGCCGATATGGTCAGCCTTCCTTGCGCTGCCTGTAATTTCGGCACTTCTTGGAACGATCAACTATACAGCAAACATTGATGTACTTGAATCAAAATGGTACAGCTTATGGTCACAGCATTCTCTCTTCCTGGCACTGCTTTTCATGCCACTTCTGATTGCGTCATTCTGTTCTTATCAATGGCATTTAGAGCATACAGGAACAAACTGGAATATGGTAATGACTGCTACGACCCCGGCGCGGCTGGTCATCGGGAAAATAACAACAGCCATGATCTTCACCACAATTGCAGTATTATGGATTGCCGTCCTCTACATCCTGAGCGGTCTGATCATTCATATTGACGTGCCAATCCCTCCTGAGCTCCCGGGATGGATCATCTGCGGCATCATCGGCGGCATTGCCTGCTGTTGTGTTCAGACCCTGCTCTCGATCCTGATACGCAATTTCGCGCTTCCTATCGGTATTGCCATCATGAGTTCGCTTTCTGTCTTCATTCTGGCGAACAGAATAAAGTGGCTGATATATCTTGACCCGCACACGCTTCTCTCGCTCGGCCTTCGCGCGAACAACCCAGAGATGGTGATAAATATGGGTGTTTTCCTGCTCAGCTGTTTTCTCTGGAGCATGATGAGCATCTTCATAAGCATTCTGTATCTCAGGAAAACTGACATAACAACACACTGACTCAAAAAAAGGAGACAAAACTATTATGAACAAGTACATCATCAAAACTGAGAAATTATGCAAGACCGGCAGGATTTCCAATATTGATCTCTGCGTTCCTGAGGGAGCAGTATACGGGTTTCTTGGTCCGAATGGAGCCGGCAAAACAACCACTTTGAAACTTATCCTCGGTCTCATCCGTCCTGACTCCGGGAACACTTATTATGATGGGGTTCTCTTCACTGCGCAAAATCGATTCACACTTCTTAAGGAAACCGGATCACTTATTGAAAGTCCAAGTTACTACGGGCACCTGACAGGCACCGAAAATATGGAGATAGTTGCAAGGATGAAGGGGCTTGATGCCTTTGATGTGAATGATGTTTTGCATGAAGTGCGCCTTTACGGGCAAAAAGATAAGAAAGTATCGCAGTATTCCCTTGGCATGAAGCAGCGTCTCGGACTCGCTATGGCTTTGCTTGGAAGACCCCGGCTCCTGATCCTGGATGAACCCACGAACGGTCTTGATCCAGCCGGCATTCAGGAGATACGCGAACTCATCCGTTCGCTGCCTTCAGCCATGAATATGACAGTTATCGTCTCAAGTCATATGCTTTCTGAGATAGAGCAAATGGCGAATGTTGTCGGTATAATTAATAATGGTGAAATGGTCTACCAGGGGTTTCTTGCTGATCTTGATCCGCAGGGCAATCAGCTTGAAAATGTGTTCCTCGAACTGACAGGGCGGAGCGAATCGCTGTGATCTGCTCAGCTCAATCAATATTACTGAAAACGCTTGACTCTTACCTTACGTCATAGTTTATATTATTTATTGTCACAGGGCTGCTCCACATGACATACGCAAATAACTGTCAAACACGAGGACAAGAATGAAAACTGTCAATGAAGTAAGTAAACTTACAGGCGTGAGTATACGCACGCTGCACTACTATGACACAATCGGGCTGCTTCATCCCACCATGGTTACCGATGCGGGATACAGGCTGTATGACGATACTGCCCTTAAGAAGCTGCAAAACATCCTGTTCTACCGCGAGCTGGAGTTCTCACTGAAGGAAATCAAGGCGATTACTGATAACCCTGATTATGACACAGACAAAGCCCTTGAACAACAAATTACACTGTTAGCAATGAAAAAGGAGCATCTGGAAAAACTTATTTCGTTTGCCGGAAAGCTCAGAAGAAAAGGAGAAAACAATATGGATTTTTCAGCATTCGATACTCAGAAAATGGACGAGTATGCGAAGAAAGCAAAAGAGACCTGGAGCAAAACACCTGAGTATAAAGAATTTGAAAGCAGGCACAAAGACAAGACTGTAGAGGATGATAAAGCAATGACACAGGACTTTATGGCACTGTTCACCGAGTTCGGAGAAATGAAAACAAAGGATCCGGGCGATTCCGATGTCCAGACTATGGTAGCCAAACTTCAGGCGTTCATCACAGAACACTTCTATACATGTTCAGACACGATACTCGGAGAGCTCGGCAAAATGTATGCCGCGGACGGCGAAATGAGAGACAACATTGATAAGGCCGGCGGACCTGGAACCGGAGAATTTGCGGGAAAAGCAATAGCAGTCTACTGTGAGCGATAATAAAAGAATCCGGAAAGCCTTATGTTTCCTGGCTTTCCGGACTCTCTGCATTCGATGGGGCCTATGGGCTCGAACCCATTTCATAAGCCGGAGTTTTCATTCCGGCCACGACGAGAAATCACTCTTTCCAAAGAATCCCTCACTACTGTATTCTGACCACTTCATATACATATCAATATAGTTCTGCCTGATAAAATCTCTTATTATCCTTATTTCTCTATCTGTGAGACTTCCGCGATTCTTAACTGTCGTGTTTCCGTCGCTTTCCACGAAAAACTTTGCTGATCCTGATTCGGTCAGCTTTCTGTCACTGGCATGAACGTGCATACACTCAACGATGCAATGAGAAGTAAAATACAAATAGTAGCCCGCAATCTTGAATTCATAATATTTTGGCATATCATGCCTCCATTAACTTCAAATTGCGTTTGAGATAATCAGCAACAACATGTAATTCTATGTCATCCATTGTTGTTTCAAGTACTTCCCCATCAGAAGTCATGACTGTAGCTTTATCAGGGTGATTCAGATTTAGAATGCGGTATCCAGAATCACATTTTGTAAAGGCGTATCCATTAATTATCATATCAGCTGCATCAGCAATTTCATCAATCTTTGTCATAAGATAAGTCCACCTCCTTAATTGGTGACAGAAATGCATCCGCATCAATATAAAGATTATCCAAGATTGGAATCAGATCGATATATTCTTCCTCATCCTTCTTATTCTGTTTATACTTGGCCATCACAACAAGATAACCATTATCCCATTCTTTTATCTCGGTATATCGTTCCAGAGAATACGGTGCGCGGAATCTAATCGTGCGATTTCCCGCCGAAAAAACTGTATAACAACCACTATTACTCAATGTTGCTTTCATCACCATACTCCTTTCCACCACCATTATTCTTTCTGATCAATTTCAGTATATCACATTATAATCAGATGCTTACATAAACTCAAAAGTCCGGAAAGCCTTATGTTTCCTGGCTTTCCGGACTCTCTATCATCGATGGGACCTACGGGGCTCGAACCCATGACCTCCCGCACGTCAAGCGGACGCTCATCCCAGCTGAGCTAAGATCCCAACTCAAATGATTGTATAGGATGATTCCACATTTGGCAAGAGGAATTTATCACTACCGCTTATCCCTGTCTATAAACTCGAGCGCAATCGTTCCAAGGCAGGCGTATATCGCTGCAAAGGCTATGAGAATGATCCAGTCTTTTCCTACACTTTCAGCTGTGCATGCATAATCTTCGACCTGAAGATATTCGGCAGATTCATAATCAATATCCTTCTTAAAGTTTGGATCCTGATTGAGATAATCAATTACATCCTTGACTGCCGGAACCGTATTGAATTTCCATAATGCTGCTCTCACTGTCACGGAAGGGAGCGCATTGTAATCTGCCTCTGAACAGACAGCATTGATTCCCCATTTGCTGACAGTCAGGTTTGATATAACTTTCGTCGAGTCATCGAGCGTGAAGGCAGCGCCTGAGAATAACAGTTCCACTATAAGCAGGAACGGCATTACTGTCATTGCCGTTGTAGTGGTATGCACAAAACATGAAACCATAAGCGCAAGCATATCAGACGCATATGTTATAAGGAAAAGCGTTATGGAAATATCTATCATAAAGCTCCCGGTCACCGGTCCATATGTCGGAAACTGTACACCACAGGCTATGAAAACCACTATTGTAATAAACACCTGAACGACGCAGAGCATTAACTGATATATCATGTTTGCCGCAATATACGCCGAAATGTGCATGCCAGAGCGATGTTCACGCTTGATGATGGCTCGCTCCCTGCATATTGTCTGTATTGAATTGAAGAATCCATTCCATATACAGACACAGATAATGGCCAGTGCGCCATTAAGCGTGCCTTCCATGTTTTTAAAGAAACTGCTTCCCACCACAAAAGCAACAACAAACGCTATAAGCAATGCAAGCGGAATGACCTTCCAGTCTCTTTCATGAACGAATATACGCAGAAGTTTGCCAAGGTATATTTTGACCTGTCCCAGGCGGCCTTTGCGCTGCTGAATGACGTGTTCCGTCTTTTTGTCATCGCTCTTCCTGTCAGGCTGTTCTTTCTGTAATTCTTTATACTTGTCGATGTAATAGTCAGCGCGGCCTTCACCGCCTTCTTCCCTGCCATTAACAGCAAGTACGATGTCTTCCATATTATTCTTGCCAAAAAAGGTCTTAGCATCGCTTATGTTGCCGTAAAACGCAAGCTGACCTGCATGTTCCTTTGAATCCTTTGCCAGAACTATTACTTTATCAAATAATCCTATAATTCTGTCAGGTGTATGTGAAATAACAAGTACTACCTTGCCTTCATTCGCTATAAGGCGCAGACTTTCCATAAGGTCTCTGGCCATAACACCATCAAGCCCTGAGTCCGGCTCATCCAGAATAAACAGTGAAGGATCTGCAATATACTCGACACAGATTGAAAGACGTTTTCTCTGCCCGCCGGAGAGTTTTGACACAAGTTCCTTTTTGGTGGCCTCAAGTCCAAACATTTTGAGGACCTTATTAACATGTTCGCGCCGCTCATCTGCAGGAATATTCGCAGGCATACGCATTGCTGCCGCGTTTGTGAGCGTCATCTGAACAGAATCATCGCCGCGCAGGAGATCCTGCTGCGGAACAAACCCGATCTTGTAGCGCATCTTGTCATAATTATTGTAAACATCCAGTCCGCCCGAAGTGATGTTCGCATTTGCCTTTTCATATCCTGTGATGGCGTTTACAAATGTTGTTTTGCCGGCTCCTGATCCGCCAAGGACAAGAACCATGCTGCCCGGGTCTATTGAAAGATTTATGTCACGCAACAGAACCTGGCGCTTCATCTGATCCCAGATAGTGCGGCTTTCAATGTGAATATTGAGTTCATTGTTGAAAGCAGAGAAAGTGTTATATATGAGTTCTTTATTGCCGATGAGGAATATAGTTCCCCCTATTGTCAGAGCATCCCCGGGATTGAGCCGAGCTATCATATCCACCAGATCGCCATTGACCTTTATTCCGTGAGGAGTTCCTATATCAGTAACATAAAGGTGACCGTTCTTCCAGATAACTACCGCACTGCTGTTGAAAGCCTCTAAATCTGCACTTTCAGCTGCAAATATCTGATCATCATGACCACCGCAAAGACGGACCGTCTGATGAGGATCTTCCATTGAAATGACTTTCCAGTGGGCTTTTAATGCACTTGTAGAGAAAACTGCAATAACTGAGTGCTCCGCTCCATCCTTATCACAGACTGTAATACGGATAAGATCATTATTTGAAAGTTTGATTTCTTCGCCGGAAGACAGATACTCCTGCTTTATATATGTTTTGCTTGTTATTGAGAAATTGCGATAATACCAATCTTTGCCGCGTCTTGTTATCTCGCCCTGACTGGCATCAAGAAATGGCATTGGAAGCTGCAGTTTTTTCTTTGTCTGCAGTTCCATACTGCCTGACCCGACCTGCACCGTGTCACTTATTACAAATTCTACAGGTTTTTTACCACTCTCAAAAAAACGATACGTGCTCTTCTGCTTTGAAATTTCCGCTCTCTTCCCACCATAAACGTCCCCCAGACAATTATCACGCACCCTCAGCCTGCAGACAGACTTAAAGCTGTTGACATGAAGTAAATGAAACACACTCAGTCAAGAGTTGATCTGAACAGCCATGCCCCTACATACAGAGCATTCTGCCACATAGCCCATACGAAACTTACTGATATCGCCACATAAATATTTCTGTTCTTTATATAGCTGACAATTATCGGAAGTTGTATAAGCATCATTCCAATAATTCCAAGAGGTGTATGTACAGTTACAAGTGAGCAAAGAAGAGCACCTACCAGTGCATCAAGTATCATTCTTTGTTTGTTGTCAAAACTTATCATGGCACCGCGGAATAAAAGTTCCTTGCCAATCGGGCCTATAACGATCCTTGTTATGGCAAGTATCACCAGATCAAGCGTCCCGCTTGTCCACAGGCTTGTAACGCCTTCGCTTATTCCGGGAAGCGGAATAGCTATAAGTTCACGGATCAAATAACATGCAACCAGTCCCACTGTAGTCAGAAGCACTGGTATCCAATACCCGTGCAGGTCCTGAAAATTCCTGGCAAATTCCTTCAGTGAAAACTGTTTATGAAAGTAAACTGCCAGGAAAATATAGAAAGCCAAAAGCACATACAACACATGTCGAGGGTAAAAATAAAACGTAACAAGCAACGCAGCCTCAAAAATAAAGGCAGGCAGTAGTTTCAACATTTTCATATCGTTATATCCCCATATTCTGATATTTCGCACCGTTTCTGGACGCACAGCCTCATTATTATACACGAACATGCATATAATGCAAAAGAGACCGATGACCCCTGAGTGCCATCTCAGGCCTTATGCGCCACGAAAAGTGTACCCACTTTTTTCCCTTCAACAATGTCATATAGCGCTTTTGTATTGCTGCCATTGGTAACTATGACATCTATTCCCTGCGATGTTGCTATGTCGGCCGCCTGAAGTTTTGTCCTCATGCCACCGGTTCCTCTTCTCGAGCCGGCACCACCGGCAAGTTTATACGTTGATTCATCTATGGTTTCTATCCTGCTGATAAGTTTGGCGTTTTTGGAAAGCCTTGGATCCTTGTCATAGAAGCCGTCAATATCAGACAGGATCACGAGCTTATCTGCATGGCACAACACCGCCACAACAGCTGAGAGCATATCGTTGTCACCGAATATCTTCTCATCTGACTCTATTTCATTGTAACTTACAGAATCGTTCTCGTTGACTACGGGGATTATTCCCTGATCAAGCAGAGTCTCGAACGTATTTACCAGGTTTTCCTTCTTCTCTTCATCCCTTATGTCATCTTCATTAAGGAGTATCTGAGCGACAGTCTTGTTGTAATATCCGAAAAACTTGTCATACAGGAACATGTTCTCGCACTGACCCACTGCAGCAGCGGCCTGTTTCATCCTGAGTTCAACCGGCTTTCCGTCAAGGTGCATCTTCTGTGCCCCTATTGCAATTGCTCCTGACGAGACAAGTATTATCTCATTTCCCATATTCTGAATATCTGACAACTCCATTACCAGCTCTTCAAGCCTTCGTATGTTGCTGTTTCCTATCTCGTTTGTCAGAGTTGACGTTCCGACCTTAACGACGATGCGATTCCTCTTTATTCCCATTTTGTGCTAAGTCTCCTTATTTCAGTCTTTTTGCCAATTCTCTGTAAAGAGCATCAACATCTATCGGCTTGGACAGATGCGCATTCATTCCTGCATTCAGGCTCTTTCTTATGTCTTCCTCAAAAGCATTCGCGCTCATGGCTATTATCGGTATTGTCGCTGACTCAGGTCTGCCAAGAGCACGGATCCTCTCTGTGGCTTCAAGCCCATCCATCTCCGGCATCCTTATGTCCATAAGTATTGCATCATATGTATTCACTTTCGAACCGGCGAATCTTTCGAGACCCAGTTTTCCGTTTGCTTCGCAGTCGACCTTACACCCCATCTTCTCAAGAAGTTTGACTGCTACTACTGTATTGATCTGATTATCTTCGCAAAGCAGTATTCTGCGGCCGATGAGTGAGCCCCCGGCGTCTTTCTCAGAACGCTTTATCTTCTGCGGTCTCCCATATTTTCTGTCTATCTCTATTATGAATTCAGATCCCCTGCCCTTTGTGCTCTCAGCTCTGATGCTTCCCCCCATAGCCGTTACAATGTTTTCCACAATTGCAAGCCCAAGCCCGGTTCCGGTTGATGCATTTTCCGGAGAGCCCTGTTCGAAGGGAAGAAACATTTTCTCCATGAATTCTTTGCTCATACCGCAGCCCTGATCAGTGACCCTGCTTGTCACATGAAAACCGTCAAAACCCGTTTTCACTACCTGTACAGACCATTTGATCGTAGTTCCGCTGTGTGAAAACTTGATTGCATTAGAAAGAAGATTTGCATAAATCTGATTTGTACGGAGCTCATCCATGATCACCCAGGGAGAGTCAAGAGTCGGGAAATCAGTAACAAAACTAATACCCTTTTCCGCCGCCTGTGTTCTGAACAGACCGGACGTCTTTTCAAGGAACTTCGGCCAATTTACACTGACCTCATACAGTTGCATTTTTCCATTTTCGATCCTGGACATATCGAGGATATCATTTATAAGACTCAACAGATACTTTCCCGACGAATCTATCTGCTTAAGGTATTCCATTGCCTCTTCTGGCACATTCCGTACATCCTTTGCGAGTTCAGCAAAACCGAGCACCGCATTAAGAGGAGTTCTTATGTCATGGCTCATATTCGACATAAATTCACTCTTTGCCTGGCTCGCCCTGCTGGCCTTGTAATAAGCTTCCTGAAGCTGTTTTTTCTGCCTTTGTTCTTCCTCATATATATCTGTAACATCACGGCAGACAATAACAATATCCTCTCTCATCTCATCAAGATAATACGCCTGCGTCCTCTTTCTTCGTATGCTGCCATCGTTGTGTATGTGTCTGAAAAGAACATTTGTGATATTCTCAGTCTCAAGAGCGTTTTTAAGATTTTGGACACAGTAGAACTGCAGCGTCCTGTCTTTGTCCTCCGGCAAAACCTCGATGTCCGCAACATTCCTGCAAAAGTTGTCGAAATCGAACTCTTCATAGGCATCCTTCCTGTGGCTGGCATAACCCTCCTTCATTTGGAGAAGCATGGCCTTTCCGGTCACAGCACTGAGTATAGTCACATACTCTGTGTCTTTATCTATAACGCTTTCAATAGTCATACGTCTCTTGGTCTCTGCATCTACATCACTTATATAGACAAAAGCCAACAGATCACCATTTTCTTTCTGTTTCTGCAGCTCACTGTCAATCCTGATCCAATGAAGGTCTCCTTCTTTGCCTCTGAGCCTTACAACAGCACTCCGTTCAGTCTTTCCACTGCGCAGCAATCTCTCCGCCCTGTCCGGGTCAAAACACTCTTCCAACGCCTGTCTTTCTTTTTCCACAGGAATTCTTTCCCCGATTATTGAAAGACAGCTTTCCATGTCTGTTCCATTCGGAAGCGGAGCCGACAACTCCATTGTTGCCCGCGATTCAATCAGCGCTTTTTTGGACAGATTCAGTGTGAATGTCGCTATGCTTTTTCTTTCCAGAAATTCATGCTTTAGTTTTTCATGTTCATAACTCTCACGTATGGCCGCATTTGCATTTTCCAGTGATTTTCTGTATGACATGATCTCGTCAAAATCAGCGAAACTACAATATGTCCTGATCCTGTTATCTTCTCTTGAGATTACAGAACCATTTATGCGGAACCAGTGATAAGCATCATCACCGCACAATATCCTTATATCTATATGCCCGAAATTGATACCGTTTTTTATATTTTCAAAGGCACTATCCAGCACGGGTCTGTCATCAGATTCAATGAACCGCATGAAATCCACAGTTCCTTTTCCATTCCTGAGTTTACGGTCAACGCCGATCATTCTGTAATAATCGTCATTGAAATATACGCGGTTAGCTTTCCCGTTTATTATTTCAAGAATGCCAATGCCTGCAGGAACACGGTCGAGCAGCTCCATGCGCATGATATTCTTATTGAACTCTGTGGTTTCATCAACAACATAAGCTACAAAAGAATCTATATCATTCCATACAAGAGACTTTGTTCTGATACAGAAATGACGTGTCTTTTCAAATACTCTGTGTATTTCCCAGAAATTATCATAAGGTAATTCCTGAATCTCGTTGTCACTTAAGAATGAATCCCTGTCAATAATAAGAGCCGGGAGTCTCTTGCCTGTAATAAACTCCGGTGGCATTGATTTGTAAAGTTCACATATCTTTTTGTTCGCATAGATGATGCGCAGCGTACTTTTTTCAATGACTGTGACACCAGTTGAAGAATTCTCAACTATGTTTCTGTACAACGCCGCTTCGTCAGAAGGTTCAGAAAAAACACAATAATAGAGCGGGCATCCATTCTCATCATGCAACCTGTTAGCTGCCATATGTGTCCACTTAAGTTGTCCGTCTTTTGTATAAAACCTGAATGTGAGATTGACAGGCACCCCATCGGCTCCGACTTTGCTTATGCTGTCAGTGAGGCGCTTAAGATCAGGCTGATACACCAAAGACTTCAACAGACCCTGTTTTTTCAGCGCATTACTAAACTCATCCCTGCTGCGACCTGAAAGCGCAGCAAATCCATCGTTAAAATAACGACACTCCCACACATCAGTGAGTCGGATTACAGCCACTCCGCCCGGAATTTCATTGATGATATTACCTATCATCTGATTGTTTTCATCTGATAGATTACCATCCTCTGATATTATGTTTTGCAAGGCATTTATGTTGACGGGTCCTTTATCAGATTCTCTTTCTCCGCGCATAGATTTCCCAATCCTGCAGTCTTTACACAATGTAGTAATAACGCATTATTTCATATCATATCATTGTAAACTCTTAGCCGAAATGTTGCCACTGTTCGCACAATAAATTAAGTACTTGAATGAGGGCTTGCATTGTGTAGTATTATATGTATACGAGTTCGGGATAATGTCGTCGTGCTCGAGAACAATTAGACATATATGAAAAGAGAGTGTATCATGCACTCTGAAACGAGGTGTATTATGAAAAACAAATTTGCAATGATCGTAATGGCTGCAATGATAGGTGTTTCAATGACAGCATGCAGCAGTGGTAGCAGTTCTGACGCTTCCACAGCAATAACAGTAATAGAAGAGCCAATTCCGGACAGCACAGCCGAAGCGGCTTCTGAAGCCACAACAATGGCGGGCGGTAACGTAATGTCTGATTCGGCTGCTTCAGCATCCTCGGTATCGGACACAACACAGGCCACCACAGTAACAGGTAAGGCCGGTGATGGCTGCGCTATGCACACCATGGAAATCATCACCGACGCAGGCGACGATCTTTATATCGCTATCGATGATAATACCGATACGTCCGGAACCACCGGTATTGTTGTTGGCAACAGCTACTCAGTTACATACACAACCGACGCCGCCGGCAACATGACGGCTGTCAGCATTGCAGACGCACAGTAATTATCAAAACATCCAAAGGAGGAAAGTCTATATGGATAACACAGAAATTGTTACATGCACAGAAAAAGGCCCAATTACCGATGAACTCCTCACAAGAATGAACAAGTGGTGGAGAGCTGCAAACTATCTCTCAGCATGCCAGCTCTATCTTCTCTCAAATCCACTGCTAAAAGAGCCCCTCACGATTGACATGATCAAAAAGAAGATCGTCGGTCACTGGGGAACTGTTCCAGGGCAGAACTTTGTTTTTGTTCACCTGAACAGAGCAATTAAGAGATACGATCTTGATCTCATTCTCCTGTCTGGTCCTGGCCATGGCGGGAACTTCTATATCGCAAATGATTACCTCGACGGCACTTACAGTGAGGTCTATCCCAATATTTCTGAGGATGAAACCGGAATGCAGAAACTGTTCAAACAGTTCTCCTTCCCCGGCGGAGTCCCCTCACACTGCGCTCCCGAAACTCCAGGATCCATCAACGAGGGCGGCGAACTCGGTTATGGCATAGCTCACGCGTTCGGCGCTGTATTCGATAACCCTGATCTTATTGCGGCTGTCACGGTTGGTGACGGTGAAGCCGAGACCGGGCCTCTTGCTACAAGCTGGCAGAGCAACAAATTCCTCAATCCGATTTTGGATGGTGCAGTTTTGCCCATTCTTCACCTTAACGGATACAAGATCGCCAACCCTACTATCTTCGCTCGTATGTCCCATGAAGAGATTGTGGATTTCTTCCATGGCTGCGGGTGGGAGCCTTACTTTGTAGAGGGCGACGATCCGATGACAATGCATCGCACTATGGCTGAGACCATGGACACAGTTATCGAGAAGATCAAAGCTATCCAAAAACATGCAAGAGAAACAGGTGATACAACAAGACCTGTATGGCCGATGATCGTCCTGCGCACTCCAAAGGGCTGGACTGGTCCTAAGGTAGTTGACGGCAAGCGCATCGAGGGCAACTTCCTTGCTCACCAGGTCCCGATCAGCATGGAAAAACCCGAAGAACATGTAAAGATTCTGGAGCAGTGGCTCCACAGCTATCATCCGGAAGAGCTCTTTGATGAGAACGGAAGGCTCCTTCCTGACATAAAGGAACTCGCGCCTGTCGGCAGAGCAAGGATCGGCGCAAACCCTCACGGTAACGGCGGCAAGCTTCTCCGCGACCTGCGCATGCCTGACTTCCGCGATTACGCTTTCGATATAGGCGAGGGACACGGCTCGAAAGATGGTCAGGATATGACCGAACTCGGCAAATTCGTCCGCGACATTTTCAAGGATAATGAAGCTTCCAGGAACTTCCGTATCTTCGGACCTGATGAGACAAATTCCAACCGTCTCAACTCAGTCTTCGAAGTTCAGAACAGAGACTGGAACTCAGAGCTACTCGACACTGATGATCACCTCAGCCCGGACGGTCGCGTCATGGATTCGATGCTCTCGGAGCATATGTGCGAAGGCTGGCTCGAGGGTTATCTCCTCACAGGCCGCCACGGATTCTTTGCAACATATGAGTCATTTGCACGCATCATCGATTCGATGGCCGCACAGCACGCAAAATGGCTTAAGGTCTGCAATCAGCTGCCCTGGAGAGAAGAGATCGCATCTCTCAACCTCATTATGTGCTCGACCGTATGGCAGCAGGATCACAACGGCTTCACTCATCAGGATCCCGGTTTCCTTGATCACATTGCCAACAAAAAAGCAGACGTCGTCCGCATCTATCTCCCTCCGGACACCAACTGCCTGCTCTCATGCATGGATCACTGCCTGCGTTCCAAGAACTATGTGAACGTTGTTGTAGCGTCAAAACATCCTCGTCCCCAGTGGCTGTCGATGTCAGATGCAGTCAAGCATTGCACTCAGGGTATCGGCATCTGGGAGTGGGCTTCAAACGATCAGGGTCAGGATCCCGATATCGTGTTCGCATGTGCAGGCGAAACTCCTACACTTGAGGCGCTCGCTGCAGTCTCCATTCTCCGCGACCAGCTCCCGGACATTAAGATCCGTTTCATCAATGTTGTCGACCTGTTCAAACTTCAGCCTTCAACAGAACATCCGCATGGCCTGACAGACGCTGAATACGACATGCTGTTCACAAAAGACAAGCCGGTCATCTTCAATTTTCACGGCTATGCAGGGCTTGTACATGAGCTCACGTATCGCAGGCATAATAACAGACTTATACATGTACGCGGTTACAAAGAGGAAGGCACAATAACTACACCGTTCGACGTCCGCGTCCAGAATGATATCGACCGCTTCCACCTTGTGCAGCTTGCTCTCCGCCTGCTGCCGCAGCTTGGCAACAAGGGCGCTTATCTGTACCAGAGCATGAGCGACAAGCTTGTTGAACACAAACAATACATCCACGAGTATGGCCAGGATCTGCCGGAAGTAGCAGAATGGCAATGGTCAAAATGATGTGTGCTGCGCACATCATTTTGACCAGGCAGCTTTGCTTCGCAAAGTTGCGGGTATAAAGAAGTGGCAGGTCAGTGATAATTAGCTGACCTGCTCCTTGATTATTACCTATGTTCGTCTGCCAGGCAGCAATCACATTCTGCCTGTTACTCAATCTCCCGAAAGCACATTTTTCAAATCACTTATTTCGCTTTCGCTCAGTCCACCATCCTTCAGATACTTTCCTGCTATTCGAGATAAGTCCTTTTTGTCCGCATCAGACAGTGTTTCCTCCCCGCTGATACAATCAACCATTTCATCTCCCTTTTCTTCAAACAGGGAATATTTTTCGGGGTTGCTCTCTTCTGTCAACTGGTAAAGGCTCTTATAGCTTAGCATATAGTCATCAAGTACTTCATCATATGAAGCCCCCATCAGCCCTTCGAGCAGTATACATACAAAGCCTGTTCTGTCCCTTCTCCACGCACATTGAACCAGATACGGGCCCTCTTTCTGCGGAATTTCTCTACAGCAGTCAGCTACATTGTCTCTGAATTCATCAGAATGAATTTTTATTCCCAAGTCAGAATAGATCACTTGATCATTGTTTATCATCTGTCTGACATTATCTGCAATTCCATCATATTCACTGATAGATTTCTCTGTGTCCGCCAATGCAATAACTGTATTGATATTATTATTCTCTATATATTCAGCGACAGCATCCTGCCTTCCATATCTATCATCAAATGGACCGGAGGAACGGTACAGAATTCCACCACCAATATCTCCACCTGTCACTTCTCTTGCGTTTATGAACTCCTGTGTTGTATTGAAATCATCCACATCATTTGAATTCTCAAGTCTGTACAAATCAAGTATATCTGCATATTTCTCATGTTCATCGAGCAGAATTCTTACCTTTTCACCTCCTGAAATATTATGCTCTTCAGCCAAATCATTATACAGGTCACCTATCAATACTGTTTCCTGAATTTGAACCAAAATCGTATCTTTGTAGTGCCCATAAAAGTCATTGTAATATGGAACAGCTCGAATAACACAGTCATCTCCGATAAATATGTCAACACTATCCCCCAGGTCAAAACCCGCATCAGCTATTTCATCCGCTGAAACATCAAGAATAGCTCCTCCGAGCTCGTCGACTCTGGCAACATAACAATCTATTTCGACGGCTGTTGCGCCATTCATCCAGTATCCGGCGAAGCTAAGCGCCATAATAATGGTGAGTGCTGATATTTTTACTGCCTTGTTTATCCTGTTATTCATTTCCTTCCGCAGTCCTCCCTCCTGAATCTTCACACTTGTTCACTTTGACCGCTCATTAAGGTCTTTCATAATCGAATCAAATTTTTTATCAAGATCATGCAGCAGCACAAGAACTATCTCCACAATTGACAATATAAACGGAATAAACAAATAAATGTTCGTGATTCCTGACAGCGTCTGCGCAGATCGTACACTCTTGAGACCGTCATAGCCAACTGCCGACATTATAAATCCCAGCATAACAGTAATCAGTCCGTTCCCTATCGTCTGAACTACCACCCCCACAAGGACGATTCTTTTAGCTGTATAGTGCTTACTGACAGGAATAAGAATAAATCCCAGAATAAATGCCGGTATGATATATGCTGAATTAAGCCAGCTGGTATAATCCAGATTGCCGAGAATATATTTCGCATAATATGTATGCATCTGCATTGTAGTTGTAAATACGCCTGCTACGACAATAATTATTGCAAGTACATCAAACCAATACTTATTTCTGAAAATTGCTTTCAGTGCAGTCCAGAACGAGACCGTATCTTGTTTCCCTGTAATTTCATCCGGATTGATTCTTTCTTTGCACAAAATTGCTGTCAATAATAAGAAAACGGTCGTTATCAATGCATACCAGATTGCGGTAATGATTCAGGCGCGCTGTGTACCTCCCAATAAAGTAACTATTTTCATCGTAAAGACGCTGATAAGTAAAGAAATAATACCTACACCGACATTATTCCATACATACAGCTCCGTCTGAAGTTTTGAATCTCTGGTCATATATGTAGGCAGACTCTGCACTGCAAGAGACGAAATTGTGTATATGACAGTCTGGGACAAATTATAGACAATAAAGAGGTATACAAGTTGTCCCATTTCCCCGATGGGCGGTACTGTAAACAGAATAATAATAGCCACTCCAAAAAGCGGTGCTATCCTGAATATCCATGGTCTGCATACTCCTTTCGGGGTTCTTGTTTTATCTACCATTTTCCCGAATACCAAGTCTGACACGCCATCAAAAATCTTTGATATCAAAAAGACTATTCCGATTTTTACCGGGCTCAGTCCTATAACATCGGTGTAAAAATAAGTAAGAAATGCTGAGATAATAATAAACAGAGAAATGTTAGTCCCACTGAACATCATGCCTATCCTGTCTTTTGTGCCTATTTCATTCTTCATCTCTTTCCCTTCTCTTTTTCACAAAATCAATATAGAATTGTATACGAATCAAATCAGAAAAAGAACGCTTATCTGTCTATCAATAACTACTTTTTTCGTGATAAAGGAGAATTCTGAAATGAGTTATTACATTTTATCCCCCGATATTCAGCTTTGTGGCTACAGCAAGCTTCCATTCGGTATATATAACACTCGCATAAGGAAGACTGAATTCCTTAATCGTGAACAATTCGCTATTCTGTTGGAATGTGACGGAAGCATCGATATCGACAAAAAAACTCTTTCTGAAAATGTGCGCGGCTTCTTCAATCACAATATTGCCAACAAGAACATACTTCCGTGTGAAAAGGGACAGGAACTTCGGAAAAATCAAAAATATCAATACTATGACAATCAGTTCAAGAACAGTGTCCAGTGGTCAATTACCGGCAAATGTAACTATCGTTGTAAACACTGCTTTATGTCGGCAAACGTTGGCAAATTTGGAGAACCAAGTCTTGAGCAGTGCATTAAGATCGTTGGAGAGATGGCTGACTGTGGCATAAAGCAGGTTTCAATAACCGGTGGCGAGCCATTGATCCGTCAGGATTTCTGGCAGATAATCGATGAACTGATAAAGCACAATATTGTCATCACTACTATATATACAAATGGTGCACTTGTTAACAAGGCACTCGTTGACGGGCTGAAGAGCCGCAAAATCAAACCATCTTTTCAGATCAGCTATGACGGACCCGGATGGCATGATTGGCTTCGCGGTATAGATGGCGCAGAGGAAATGGCACTCAATGCATTCAGACTGCTCAGAGAATATAACATACCCACATCCTCCTCAATGGTACTGCACAAGAGGAACATTAATACTATTCGTGACACCGTAAGAATACTGCATGACGTTGGTTGTAGCTCACTTAAAATCAATGTGGCATCCCCGACAGGGCAATGGATTGATCAGCCTGAGTATTTTATTTCCAATGAGGATGGCTTTGAGCAGTATTTGAAGTATATTCCTCAATACTTTGAGGATGGCACGCCGATTGACATCATGCTGGACGGTGCCTTCCATTACAACACAAATGAAAAATGTTTCTCCATTCCCTTCGATAAAGGTGCTGTTGAAAAGTATGACAATGTCCCGGTGTGTGGATCTCTTAGAGAAAACATGTACCTGAGTCCGGAAGGTGTAGTTATACCGTGTATGTCCATGATAGACGAGAAGGTTTCAAAGCAGTATCCTAATGCATTCAGAACACCACTAAAGGAAATACTTACCGAGTCATCTTACACTCGCGCAATGACATGCAAAGTGAGTGAATACATGGCACATAACCCTGAATGTGTAACATGCAGATACACATATAACTGCAAGGGTGGTTGCCGTGCCGGAGGCACGCTTGGTGGTGGAGATTACCTTGCCCCGGACATGAAGACCTGTTTGTATTTCAAGAACGGTTGGTTCGAACGATTCAAAGCAGTCGGTGGAAAGTTTGAAAAAAACCAGTAGACATTGTTTCTGTCTACTGGCTGTTTTTGATACTGAGATGATTCGGCTGGTAAACCCATATCTTTAGTTTCCGCCTGTCATCTCATGGTTGTCATACACAGTACACATGTATCTGTCTGATAATGCAACGCACCAATCATTAGATGCACACCAGCTCCCTGACTCGACAGTCGCTGCACATTTTTCTTCGAAGAAACTGCCCGTGCACGCGCCAGGACCACCAGCTGTTCCTCCGGAAACTGCTTCCAATTCGTCTTTATCCAGTTCCCTTGAAAGAATCTTTTTGTTTTCAATGTCTTTTTCTGCCATTTGTTTGTCCTCCATTGGTGTAAGACTGTTTCTGTCCTCTGAATCTTTATACGAAGGATTATAGAATAAGTACACATCTAAACAGAACCTGCGATGTTTTCTTTAGCTAAAACCACATTCACTGTCTTATTTCCTTCAATTTCCTCCTGAAAAATATTTCCTCTGTATAAAAATTTTACTTCCTGTACTTCGTCATAGTATGAATGTACCGTAAGCTTTGTCAAAATACAATCGCTGAAATCAATATCAAGAGTCAACTGTCCCTTCGTCCTGATGCCATAAGCATGACCTGTTCCCATCTCCCGTGGCAAAGCCGGAAGGATTTTTATTATTACCTCATTATTGCATTCCAGATAGCTTTGGACAAGCATCTCGCTTATTCCTGCAGCCGCTGCAAAATTACCGTCTATCTGGAAAGGCGGGTGTGCGTCAAAAAGATTTGCATAGACCCCTGACCCCTGGTCAGCTGATGCCGTCACCGACATTTTCTGTGTTCTTGTAAGCTGTAACATCTTCTTTAGGATGCAAAGAGCCCTGTCTCCATCGCCCAGTCTTGCCCACGCGTTCATCTTCCAGCCAAGGCTCCATCCTGTCCCGGCATCCCCTCGTTCTTCCAGCGAGACCCGGCAGGCATCATAAAAAGCGATATTGACCATGCTAGTCATTTTAGCCTTGCAGACTTGATTATTACTGCAATTATTATCATAAATGCTCTCTGCTCTACCCGGATAAAGCGCGTACAGATGTGAAATATGCCTGTGTGAAACTTCATGCTCCCTAAACTCTTTGTCCCATTCAAGGATCTGTCCCCTGCTGCCGGTTTTATATGAAGGGAGCTTGGCGAGAGCCTTTGCGGTCTCACCGAATAGATCATCACATTTTGTGCAGGCTTCCTTTTCAGCATTTTCATCATCAGATTTCTGATCCGTATCCCGCAGTATCTCCACTGTCCTCAGGTATTCATTAAACACTTCTCTCTCTATAGCAGTGCTCATTACCGTCATGGATGTGTTGTGACAGACTTTGCCCTCGTATTCAAAAGCATTCTCAGGTGAAGATGACGGAGGCATTACGAGATGGCCGCCTTCCCCTTCCACAAGCACATCAAGATAAAACCGTGCAGCCTGTGTCAGCATCGGCAGACACCTGTCTCTCAGAAAGTCCAGATCAAGTGAATATTCATAATGTTCATAGAGATGCCTGCAAAGCCATCCGAATCCCTGGTTCCAGAATCCGCAGGATGCCATACCCCTGAGATCATGACCTACAGGATACGTCATTGCCCATATATCTGTATTATGATGCACTACAGAACCTCTGGCATGATAAAAACCCGCTGCCGTTTTCCTTCCACTGTCTGCCAGTTCCCAGATGAATGAAAAAAGCGGTTCGTTAAGTTCAGAGAGGTTCTCCTCCTCAGTGCCCCAGTAATTCATCTCCAGATTAATGTTAGTCGTGTAATTGCATGAGAACGGCGGCTGCAGCTTATCACTCCATATGCCCTGAAGATTAGCCGGCAGCGTTCCTTCGCGGGATGACGCTATCTTAAGATACCTTCCGTATTGGTAAAACAGCGAATAAAGATACGGGTCACTATTGCCGGTCTTGAACTCCTCAAGCCTTTCGTCCAGTGGAAGCTCATCCTCTGGCTTTCCCCCGTCGAATTCAATATCCACGCGTGTGATAAATGTACTGTAATCCTGAATATGCCTTGATCTCAATTCCTCATATGAGATGGAATACGCCTTGCTTATGTCTCTTTCCAGCGCCTTCCTGTAGTCTGTGCCGCAGGTATATGGCTGACGGTCAGGTCCATTAAATGATGTCCTTGCAAACACTCTGATTTCAGCGCAGTCGGCATCCCGGATCTTCAGAGCAGAGCCGTCTTTGTACACTACTCCGCACTTCGTGATCACCACGATCAGGAAGCCAAACTTCATCCCTTTCTTATCGTCGCTGTCTTCATATCTGACCGGATCACTAATGCCCGAGTAGTCTGGGAAATCCTCTGACGGAGCTATTCCCTCAACAGCGATTGAAATGCCTGCACCCGGGAATGGTTCACACGTCACTTTGCTCCTTAACTGTGAGTCTGCTCTTATGTCAAAACATATGTCTCCGCCCTTTTCCGATGTCATCCGCATTACAAATGCCTGATCTGCAGCGGAAACAAATGCTTCCCTCTCTTGTTTTGCCCCGTTTATCACAAATCTTGTGTGTGAAATCGCATTATCAAGATCAAGGTCACGATAATAATCAGTTACTTTTCCGCAATGGCAATCAATATATATATTACCCATCGGCAGATATGACTCAGAATATCGTCCCAGCAGATGCTTCTCGATTTCTTCATCTGCTTCGCTGTACTTCTCATCAGCTACGAGTTTCCGCACATTCTGAAGATACGGCCATGGGTCACAGACCCCACTGTCCTTTGGATATCCGGACCATAAACTGTCCTCGTTGAGGCATATAGTCTCATTCAGCGGATCTCCATATACCATTGCACCAATTCTGCCGTTACCGAGAGGCAGAGCCTCTGTCCATTCACTGGCAGGTCTCTTATACCATAGTTTCATAACAATGCTCCTTACACAACGCCAGGATGAGAAATTGCGCACGCAATTTCTCATCCTGGCGTATACCGGTTAGCTGTACTTTACTCCTTGACTGCTCCGCTTGTGATTCCTCCGATTATATATTTCTGACCCAGAAGATAAACTATAATTACCGGAATACATGTCAGAACAATGTCAGCGAAAATATAATTCCAATAATTCTTGTTCTTCCCGAAAAACTGATATACAGCCATAGTCATCGGGAAAAGTTTACTCTTGCTCGACAAGTATAAAGGTGTCAGGAAATCGCTCCACACCCCCATGAACTCCAGGATAAAACAAGTGACAAGAGTAGGCTTCATGAGAGGCATTATGACTTTGAAGAACAGGCTTATGGGTCCAGCGCCGTCTATAACAGCAGCTTCATCCATCTGAACAGGCACCGACTGGACAAAACTGTATATGGTAAAGACACAGAACGGCATCATTGAACTTGTGAATACCAATACAATTCCAAGTCGTGTATTGGTAAGATTCATCCACTGGAAAACACGTACCAATGTTACGTAGTTCACCGGGAAGAACAGTCCGCACAGGAAGAAATAATAAAGGAAATTATTGAGTTTTGTTTCTTTTCTGCTGAGAACAAATGCAGCCATTGAACAAAGGACGACTCCCAGGACTGTTGATATTCCTGCATAGCACAGGCTGTTAAAGAATCCCTGAACAAGATTTCCTTTATCAATTACCTCTATGTAATTATTAAACATCCATTCAGTCGGAAGACCAAGGCTCATCCTGGCTGCTTCATTCTTGGTCTTGAACGAATTTATCACCACCATATAAAATGGTGCGAGAACTATTAGCGACATGAACAGGCAGACTATTGTTTTAACGAAATTGGCAACTCTTTTTTTCTTCATCTCATTCCGTTTCCTTTCTGCTCATGAATTTGACAATGAATATTCCTATAATTGCTGTAATTACAAGAAGTATTGAGTTCAACGCTGTTGACATTCCATATTGTCCGTTGGAATAGAGCTGGAACGCATATGTTGTGATGACCTCAGTCGCATGTCCCGGTCCGCCATTAGTGAGAACATATATGATATCAAACACCTTCAGCCCGTATGTTACTCCGAAGACAAGGTTTATCATTATGGAGCCCTTCATCATGGGCAAAGTGACATATCTTAGTTTGTGCCAGAAATTGGCACCGTCTATCTCTGCCGCTTCATAATAATCCTGAGGTATTGAATTCAGTCCTGCAAGGAATATAGTCATTACATATCCAATTCCTCTCCAGGCATCAACACCAAAGATTGAAGTCCAGACCACACCAAGATCAGAAAGCCATTTCTGTTTGAGGAAGCCAAGTCCTATCGCCTCCAATGCTGTGTTCAGAAGCCCTGTGTTGTAATTAAATATTGATTTAAAAACAAGACCGATTATTACGAACGGAAGAATGCTGGGCAGATACAATATCGTTCTGTATGCGCCCTTCCCCTTTAGTCCACCCTTCAGCATCACCGCAATGAAGAATGCGGGAATCAGTTTTACAACATTGGAGATTATGGTGAACCTGAATGTATTAAAGATACCGGATCCATAGTTTTTATTTGATGTAAATATCTCAATGTAATTATCGAGTCCCACGAAATGCAGCCCATTGAGTGCTGTTCTTGAACTCCAATCAGTAAAAGAGTAGAAGACGCCAAGCAGACTCGGGAAAAGAAAGAACATTGCATATATTATGAGCGGGATGATGACAAACCATTGCGGATATATTTTTTTCTTATTCAAGACACACCTCCTGCTTAATCAAGATGGCGCATGTTGCCATGCGCCATCCTTTAATAACCTCTTAATACATGATCGTCAGACCACGATTACTTCCATGCCGTATCGCCTGCTGTCTTAGCGTCTTCTGCACGGTTCGTATCCATATTCTTAAGAACATCGTTTGCTTCCATTGTTCCCTGGCAGAACGAAACCATATCTGCTCCGAAATCCATCCAATAATCATTTGTATACTTTGTGCCTGTCTGAAGAACAGAAGTTGCCATCTTTGTTTTGTCTACTGTCGCCATGAATTCCTCTTCCTCAGGCAGCCAGTTCTGTTGTATATCTACGTTCACATCAAGGTTTGTATAAGAAGGTGAGTTATCAAGGATTTCCTGAAGGCTGTCCGGAGTGCAGACAAATTCGAAGAACGCCTTAACGAGATCCTCATGCTCTGTGCCCTTATAGCCAAACATTGTAGGGCCTGCAGGATTTGTAGGATATGTATCATTATCTCCAAGCGGGATAAGGAACATTCCGAATTCATCCGTTGTTCCTGTGTCTTCCTGGATCTGCTTGATGTAACTGCTGTTAGCCATGGCCATAGCACATGTTCTGTCACCAAACTCATTACTCATATTTGTTGAATCAGTTCCGATCCAGTCTTCGCCAAGATAGCCCTTGTCAGAGAGTTCCTTGTACTCATTAAGTACTTCAATCATTTTTTCATTGTCAGCAAATGTAGCTGTGTTGTTATTCAGAGCATCATAGAGACCCGGCTGATTTTCTTCATAAACTCCGCCGATCTGGAAGAATGAGAGCTGGTGCTGCCATCCGTCAGCGCCAGGCACGAACCATGGTGTGATGCCTTCTGCTGAAATCTTGTCGCATACACTGAGGAACTCATCATATGTGGTCGGAACCTCAAGCCCCATCTCATCAAACATTGTCTTGTTGTAGACCATTACATACTCAGGTGAATTGTGCCATATCTGAAGTCCGTAAAGCTTATCTCCCGACATGCATGAAGCCTGTCTTGCTTCTGGCATTACATTCTGCCAGTCTGCACCGGTAAAATCAATGCAATAATTCTCCGGATCAACAATCACAGAATCGATTGCAAACGGATTGCTCTGGATCCAGAAAATGTCAGGGCAAGTTCCATTGGCAAGGTCGCTCTGGAGAATGTCGCTGTACTGATCAGCAGGTATTGTCTGCAGATCAACTGTGCATCCATATGTATCCTCAAATCTTGATATTGTCGCATCGTAGCGGTTGTCCATCCAGCCTGCTGAAACCAGTATGCTGAGCTCCTGTCCCTCGAACTGTCCGTTGTTTTCGACCTCGCTGATCACAATATTGCCATCCGTCGAAGTTTCTGTTGTTGCCGCTGCCGCTTCACTCGTTGCTTCTGCCGCTGCTTCTGTTGTTGCTGCAGGTGCTTCACTTGTCGCTGCCGCTGCAGGTGCTGCTGATGTAGCTGCTGTGTCTGTCGCTGCATTGCTGCTCCCGCACCCCGCCACCAATGATGCTGTCATTGCTGTAACAAGTAATGCTGATACTGTCTTTTTGTTCATTCTCATAGCCTCCCTTTTTCATGTACTAACTGTGTTGTCACATTAACAATCACGCTTTATGTGATAAGGTTATCAAAATGTGCACGCATGTGCTATGCACAAAGCCGCTCACTGTTTTGTACTTTTTTACCAATAGTCACGGCAGCATATTCTTATTTGATGGTGCTTTTGAGTAAATTGTCACAAGCAGCCTGCCATCTGATTGTGATTATTTACAATGAATGCTACAATCTTAGCGGGATTACAGGTAATATTTCCTACTGAAGTGGTCGGATATGAATCATTTTCCTGTGCCCGTGAAAGTGACTTTTAACATGAGAATAAAAAGGCCTGCCGGCAAAACAAAAGCTCCCCAAAAACTTCAAAGTGTGCTTTTTTCATATTATCTGATCATCCCCATGATAGTTATGATTGCTTTCTCTGTGTTCTTCTACAAATATGTATCAGACATACTGATTTCCCGCGAGTCCAACTCTCTTAACACGCTTAACAGCTCTATCAGCGACAGACTGGACAGTACGATAACAGATCTTGACTACACGTCAGCTAATATTAATTACGCAGCAAGAAGAAGTAATGCTTTTTCTGAGTTTTTCGATCACAACACCTCGAGCGAAAGTCTTTCCAATATAGCAGATCTCGCTGTGGCAATTAACGGCACCGACCTTAAGGCTGATCAGATAAATCTCTACGACCTCCAGGGCAGCACGATCCGCATTGGAATGCTCAACAAAAATGATTCAACTGATCTGTCCAAGCTCTCCTGGGTGGATGACACCCAAAAACTCAATGGCAGCAAATTCATAACGACCCCCTATGAGACAACAAGATATTCAGTCGGTTCCGGCTACAGCAAGTGGTACATTTCCGTCTGCCGTATCCTGACAAAGAGCCTCGGTAATAGCACCGGTTATATTGAGGTCGTCAAGAAATGTCCATCACTTTTCAGTCCCATAACAAACTACGTCAGATCTGCCGATTCTCCGGCTGAATTTTATGTTTTCAACAAAACAGGAGAACTTATATACCCATATGACATTTCAGATGAGGATAAAGATAAATTTAGCAGCTACTCGTCACTTCTCATGCTTGATAACAGCAACAGCATAAAGGATCCTGTAACCGGAAGGCAGATAAGATTTGCACGCGAAACATCTGCTTACAGTGGCTGGACATGTCTGGCCATACAACAGGACAGAGTAATACTCAGGCCTGTTATCAGTCTTACAGTGATTCTGCTCATAGTTGTCATTGTCCTGCTACTGCTTATAGTATTTCTTTCATACTCACTTTCAAAGAATATGGTAAAACCAGTCAAACACCTGAAGCACATTATCCAGCGTCTTGGCGTTGACAATCTCGGTCAGGAGAAAACTGACAACTACAATCCGACTTACCAGGAACTTGGAGAGCTTTATCAGGAATTCCAGAAGATGAGCGAATCGCTCAACACTTCAATGGGCGACCTCATTGAGAGCCGCCAACAGGAACTCAAGTCAAGGTCACTGGCCCTTCAGTCACAGACGGATCCTCATTTCTATTACAACACTCTGTCCTGCATAATAGTTTTGGCAGAGAATCACAAAGATGATGAGGTCATAAAACTCTGTCGCACACTTTCACAGCTCATGCGCTATATAACATCATCCTCCTCGGATGCTGTCACTGTCGCTACTGAGATCGATTACATTAATAAATACCTGTATTGCATGCAGATCCGCTACCAGAACAATCTGAAATGTGTAGTTGACATAGACGAAAGAATTATGTCATGTGCTATTCCCAAACTGCTCATTCAGCCCATCGTCGAAAATGCCATCAAGTACGGAACTGACTGTATTCCTCCGTGGACCATAACGATCAGTGGCACTGGAACTCCCTCAGACTGGCAGATTACGGTCAGCGATACCGGCAACGGTTTTGATGGCAAAACAATAGAAATGCTTCGCTCCAGAATGAATGAGTGCGATGGCAATCACGGAATGCCCGAGCTTCAGATAAACGGGCTTGGCATGATCAACGTGTATCTCAGATGGAAAATATATGCAAAGCACTGTGCCATATTTGAGTTTGGCAATACCGAAGAAGGGCATGCCTTTGTGAAGATAGGATACAGATCAGAATAGTACGGTTTTGGAGGTGTCTATGTCATACAGTGTAATCGTCGCAGAAGATGAACCCCTGCTTCTTGAAAACCTCATACAGAAAATTGAGTCCTCCGGCACGGATTTTCATGTCATCGGCTCCGCTCCCACCGGAATACAGGCTTATGACCTTGTTGAAGAGAACAATCCTGATCTCCTCATCACTGACATCCGAATGCCAGTGATGGATGGTCTTGAACTTATAGGCAAGGTACGCAATTCTCACCCCGGGCTTAACTGTATTATTGTGAGCGGCTATTCTGATTTTGAATATGCCAAAACAGCCCTTCACTACCAGGTCAAGGAGTATCTCCTCAAGCCTGTAGATTCTGAAGAACTGAACGCAGTACTCGTCAGAATACAGAGTGAATTTGCCGTGGAGCAGCAAAAACTCGAGAGTATTTTCTCTGTCTCACTGAGTCAGAAATCTCCGGAACAGATCACTGAAATTCTAAAGGATTATATCGTTCACAATTTCAACAAAGATGTAAATCTTAATCTCATTGCCATGAACCTGAATTACAGTCCCAGTTACCTGACCAGAATGTTCTGTCAGAAGTACGATCAGACTCCGTCTAAATTTCTGATATCGCTCCGTATACAAAAAGCAAAACAACTCCTCGATCAGCGGTATGAACTTAACATACGCCAGATCGGAGAAGCTGTTGGTTACCCTGAACAGGGCTATTTCTCAAGAATATTCAAAAAAGCGACAGGCCTGAGTCCGCTTGAGTACCGTGATCGAAAAGAGACATGATCACTGTATGATGCCGTCAACAAAGACCTTATATTCCTGGTGCTCATTCATCCCGCGGAACGAGCCTTTCCTCTTGCCTGTCGTGAGTTTTCCTGACTTTTCATCCCAATGAAGGTAAGTCAGTGCAAACTCTCCATCTTCATATCTGTAGCTGTTCCCTTCATCCTCATACAGTACAAAGTCTCCGTCACATCCTGAATAAACATGGATTTCCAGCGCATCTCCCGCCTTATCATCAGCGTACTGCATGTTTTTCTTCATGGGTATTATGGATCCGTCTCTGACATAGACAGGAATGCTCTCGAGCGGACACTCTGCTTTGATCCACTGCCCACCGTCATATCTTACACCTGTTCTGAAATCAGTCCATCCGCAGCCCTCCGGAAGGTATACCGGGCGTGTTTTATCCGCTCCAGCAAGTTCCTTGCTGAGTACACCGGTGCTGTCGTTATCAGTTTCTAATGGCTCATAATACATAGGACTTGTAACAGGGCAAACGAGAAACGCTCTCCCCAGCATAAATTCATCAGAAATATGCACCACATTCCGGTCGTGTCCAAAATCAAAGAGCAGGCTGCGCATCATTGTCTCATTTCTCTGTGCTACACCTCCTGCCAGAGAATAAATGTACGGCATGATTTCATATCTGAGTTTTATGTTCTTTGCTATGGCATCGTAGAAGGGCTCACCCTCTTTTCCGAAATTCCATATTTCACGCGGAGTATCTGTTCCGTGTGAACGAAATACGGGCAGGAAACAGCCCATTTCAAGAAACCTTACATAGAATTCTCTGTAAGCAAAATCTCTGGCTCCGTTCTCAAAGTCTCCGTTCCAGAACCACTTTGGGGTCTTATCAGAACTGCATCCACAACCTCGTTTAGAATAATTGTCCTTAACAACAAAGAATCCGCCGATATCAAGCGTCCAGTATGGATAACCCGAAAGGCCCATGTTCAATCCTTCTGTTATCTGCTCCCGCATCGTCTCCCATGTCGCGGAAATATCACCTGACCACAGCAATGCCGCATATTTCTGACCCGAAGCGTAACCTGATCTGGTGAGATTAAAAACACGGATCTCTTCAGTTGTTTTGCGCTGGTTCTCGTATATGCCCTTTGCATGCTCAAGTGCATAAAGGTTGGCCTTTTCTTGCGGAAGATACTTCTTGTGCTCATCGCCGACAAGCGAATACCGCTCCCATGGTTCTCTCTTAACTTCGCCGCCCCAGTCAGGTCCCGAGAATGGTTCCGTAGAATCGCACCACCATGCCTCAAAACCTTTGTCGAACAGCCCTTTTCTTGCCTGATCCCAGTAAATCTCTCTGGCCTTTTCATCAAATGCGTCATATGTGGAAAGGTCATTCAGAATTTTTCCTGCGTCGCTTAGCTCCCTGTAATCATCCGTCGTCGAATTCATATTCGGCCATACAGATACCATCGCATGAGCGTGCATGCTGTGGATCTCGTCCATCTTCTCTTTTATATCGCCGTATCTTTCGGGATCCAGTATTTTCTCTCCCCAATTTCCTGGTTTCCACGAATTCCAATCCTGTACGATACCATCTATGGGTATTCCCAGATTTCTGTAATGCCTCACGGTTCCGGCCAGTTCGTCAGCGGAATAGTATTGCTCTTTGGACTGTATATAACCGAAAGCCCACTTCGGCAGCATTACAGCTCTGCCGGTAAGAGTTCTGAAGCCATCTATTACAGCATCAGGATTTCCTCCTGAGATAAAATAATAATCAAGCCCCGGCACGGCATCCATGAACAGATATGAGCCATTCGCATCATCCTCAAATGTCATGAGCGATGCGCAGTCAAAGAGCATACCGTATCCTTTGGAGGAATAGAACATCGGCATCGGAATCCTCATATTGTGCTGGTAGAGATAATCATTCTGATGCCTGTGGTCATATACACCTTCTTCGCCCTGCCCGAAACCATATATTCCTTCATCTTCATCAAAACAAAATCCGTATTTTGCTCTGTACGCTTTATGGTCTTTTATCTTTCTGAGATTCCTTATGAAATTTCTCTCGCCATCAACGGTCCTGACACGGTCGATCTCCGGCGCTTCTCCCTCAGTTGAATACTTGAAGACATCTATCTCAGTAAGGCTCTTTGCTCCCTCCCTGAGAAGGACTTTTCCTTCTTGTCTGAAACAGATCCTGCCATCAGACAGATTCGTGTCTATGGTCATATCCCCAAATAAAAACTCAGCATTTGTCCCCGGTGCATCTGGCTCTGTGCCCGTGTTTTGCCCGGCGCTGCCACACATGACCACATCAGGGAGATTCCCTACAAGGTCTCTGACTGATTCCTCAATAATGCCTGTGCTGCTCTCCATATTTCCAATGCTGCGCCTGCTGCAGATACAGTGGACAATGTTTTTGCCTATGATCTCAATTGAAACATGCAATCCGTTTTTGGCTTCAATCTCAAGTGCTTTATCAGTTTTGATTATTCCGGTCATATTCTCATGATCTCCTGTCCGCAGCACCATCTGCAATCTCTCCCTGAACCAGTCTTTCAACTCTTTCAAGTTCGGAAAGATGTTCTTCGTGGACTGCCATTCTGAAATAATTATTTCCTTCAACGCCTTTGATTATGTAATAATCAGATTCAATCTTAAAAAAGGGCTTTTTCAGCATAGTCATAAAAACAAATGATCCCCCCACAGCTCTGAGGGATCTTATAAAATCAGCATCCATTGGCTCATCAAGTATGAAGTCATATGCATACCACCCTGATTCCGCACATCGCTCCCTCGACTCCACCCTGTCAGTAATCCTCAAATCTGCCTCCCGGCTTCCGCTATCTCGCTAATGATATTTATAAAGTCCTCAAGCTCAGCGTTCTGTGTCATATCCGAAATACTGATTCTGACTGTTCCGCGCTCACCGCTGCCTATCGCATCGTGGATAAGCGGCGCACAGTGAAGCCCGGTGCGTACAGTCACATCGTAGCCGGTCTTCAGTATATATGCGACGTCAGAAGGTGCCATTTCATCTATTACGAAACTGAGCACCGGTCCTGCATTCTTTTCAAAACAACCATACCGCTTTACATTGCTGATACTTCCCAGAGCATCGTACAGGATACGCATCTGCTCTCGTTCTTTTTCTGCTATTGCGTTTACGCCGCGCGACAGAATGTACTCAGTTCCTGCGCACAAAGCCGCTATGCCCGGGCCGTTCTGGGTCCCGACCTCATATTCATAATCGTCATCTGCCGCGCTGTATTCTATCTGAGCACTGTTCCTTCCAGTGCCGCCATACAACATAGGCCGCAGTTCCAATCCATTTCTGACAAAATATCCGCCTGTCCCCTGAACTCCGAACAAACTCTTGTGTCCTGTAAATATGAGAGCATCAATTTTTAAGTCATCCGCTGAAAACGGAATACAGCCGGCGCTCTGCGACGCGTCAACAATAAAGACAGGTCTGTCCCTGAGTCCGCTGTCATTGATTGCTTCCGCGAACGCCGCAAGATCCTGAACCATACCTGTGACATTTGAGCAGTGATTGATTATGACAGCCTCTGTTCCAACGCCGTCTCTGTCATTGATGGTAAGCATTTTTTCCAGATTACCCGGATCAATATATCCGAATCTGTCGCATGGCAAAAGCTGAAGCCTCTTTTTCCAGCACTGATGGTTGTATAGAGGTCTCAGTATACTGTTATGCTCAGTCACGGTAGTGATTATCTTCTTCTCACAATCATTGCTGTCACTCAGGAGACCATAAAGCACTCTGTTTGCAGAATCTGTCGCTCCTGATGAAAGATAAATCCTTTCTGTCTGCGACAGACCCATGATCTTGCCGAGGTTCCTTTTACAAACAGTGAAAACATCCTCTCCATCTGTCAGTTCCTGTCCGCTCCGAAACTGTGATTCCGGAACACTGCGCAAAGCCGCAGAACATGCGTCCAGCACGTTCTGCGGCTTTGGATATGTAGTTGCTGCGTTATTAAGATATATCATTTTCCCTCGTGCTCTACATAATAGTCGTTGATGACCGATCAGCCTTCCTCAACAGTGAAATGCATGATTTCCGAGAGTTCTTTCATCATCTTGCTGTAGTCGCCGAAGACAAGTACCTGATGGTGTCCGAAGCTTGCAAGATGGTGCATATATGTTCTGACGTCGTCCATCTGAATGTAGTAATAAGGGCTGCAATATACATCGTCATACTCAGTGCGGACCACTTTTCCGGTTTTGACGCAAACAGTATCTCCCATGGGGTTAAACCTGGCAAGTGTCACATAATCGCTCTTGTTCTCAGTAAAGTCGACCTGCAGCTTGCCTCCGAAACCCTGCCCTGTAAATGCCCAGAGTTTATAGCAAAGAGGCGCTGTTCCATATCCGTTCATCTCAAGTGCCGGTACGGCATGGTGGATCCTCAGCATTTCATCTGTTTCATAATTGGGATTGCCCATAAATGCGGGACGTTTTGCCCCATACATCAGCATACACATAGCTGTGAATGCATTGAGATCTTCCTCGCAGGCACTGGGTATTCCGTCATCCTTCATGAGCGAATGGCACATACACGGTGTAAACTTCCTGTTCTGAGGGATCTCGCTCGTGCAGAGTTCATGACACGCTGTGGAAAAAGCGTTGCAGTCATAAACATCCATCATTTTCTTAGCTGCAAGGTAATACTTGATGTCATTCAGGAAATAGTCGCAGTTGACTTTTGTATCTGATGATCCTTTGATTATCCTGTCCGCAATCGGGCGTGCTTCCTCATCAGTAATCTCATCCATGTAAGGCACGATAGCGTCATACGGAAGTTTGATGCACTCAATACCATATTTCTGTCTGATTATCTCAGGGTCTCTTATAAGGCTCTGAATGCCAAACGTGGGCTGCGCCGCTGCGCTGAGTATAAGTGCCCTTGTGTTGGCACATGCTTTTCTGACCCACAGAAGATGCATGATCTCATTAAGATCCTGAACATCCATGCAGACATATGCTTCGACTCCGATTGAGCGGCAGTACGCAGCAAAATCAATACCTTCATTTCCGTTCTGCATTATTACGACTGTTTTGTGATAGCGCTCAAGCTTTGGAATTCTCCATCCCATGCAGAGGAAGCAGTCGATCTTATCAATGTCCTCTTCCATCTTTTCATAATCGCTCTTTTCAACTACAAATTTCTCCTGATACCTGCAGTCGATCGGATCGAGGAACTGTACTTCATCAATAACCTTGTCAAGTTCGGCGCAATTAGCCTTAAAGCCGGCATCAGCAGCTGCAGATTCAGCTTCTTTAGTCATATTCTCCGGGTGCCCTGCTCTGCATGGTCCTTCCCAGAAGTGTGAATGCACAAGGCATCCTACTATAGGTCTCACGACAAGCTTGATGTCCATTGCTTTTTGTTTCATTTCATAACCCTCCGTTGATGAATTGTGTTTGCCTGGTCGCTGAGTATAAATACCCGCTCCCCTTATGTATGTCATCTTAGCAAATCGGGTTATGGAAGAACATGCATTATTTCTGTCAAAATTTTGTACTATTTGCAACTATTTCACTTCGCGGAGTCTCTTATCGATGCGCTCCTGAGCATCATATGGAAGGTTTGAAAACGGTCCGTTCAGCGTCTCCCTCAGCGTGTACAATTCCTTTTCAAACGGGATGGACGGGTGATAAGGGTAAAACTCCTCATCGAGTATCTTCCTGGTCTGCGCGTTCTCCTTGAGTTCTTCAAATGGCGAATCAAGGCTGTAGACCTTTCTGTACGGTACCGTGGGCTCATATGTGAAAACATGTTCTCCGGCAGTTAGATGAACAGTCACATTTCTGCCATTCTGTACACCATTAACATCATTTCCTAATCCGTTTACGTCCGCATCCGGAAGGACAAGCTCAGCTTCTGTATCAAATGGCACAGTTACCTTTACAGTAATAGTTTTGCCGTCTTCGATCTTCCACTCGCTCTTTATAAGACCTGAGGCAGATTTGAGCGATCCCTTCGCCCATCCTGTTCTGTAGTCAGGCTGAGGCGCGATCACAAATTTCTTAAATCCGGCTCCGTTTTCGCAGGGTCTGATTCCGATCATATTTCTGAACATCCACTCCACAATTGATCCATACGAATAGTGATTCATGGAGTTCATTTCTGTTCCGCTTATTTTTCCGTCAGGAAGTATGGAATTCCAGCGCTCCCAAATCGTAGTTGCTCCCATCAGCACTTCATAGAGCCAACCGGGATAGCCCTTCTCGAGCAGAAGGTGATACGCCATGTCGTTCATTCCATTGTCAGACAGGACCCTGCACAGATACGGAGTTCCGACAAAACCGGTCTCGAGATGATAGCGGTTACTGCGCAATTTGTCCATGAGACCTTTTCTTGTCGCTTCCAGTGCGTAGTCAGGTGTGAGTCCCATGTACAGAACAACCACATAAGCGGTCATAGTGTTAACACAAAGCCTCCCTGATGACGTGAAGTATTCATTAACGAAGGCATCATGTATCTCTCTGGCAAGCTTCCTGTATTTGGCCTCGTCCTCTTTGTTTCCGATGATACCTGCTGCCTTTGCCACAATGTCCGTCGAATAATAGTAATAGGCTGATGAAATCAGGAATGGATCAGTCGCGCCGTACACACCGCCCTTTACATTACCATCAAGCGCCAGCCAGTCGCCGTAGTGGAAACCGCTCTGGTACAGATGTTTTGACCCATACCTGTCATCCTCGCCCTTCATGTAATCGACCCAGGCCTTCATACTGTCATACTGACGGCGCAGTATTTCTTTGTCGCCCGAATGAAGATACACGTTCCATGGGATTATCGTCCCGGCTTCGCCCCAGGCCGTCGATATCGTCGCCCCGTTATTGCATACTGGCACTGTATCCGGCACCGCGCCATTAAATCGCTTCTGCTCGCAAAACACATCCACACCGTATTTTGCATAGAATGCGAAGGTGTCCATAAAATAGCAGGCTGTGCCTGAAAAGATCTGAGCGTCTCCTGTCCATCCGTATCTTTCATCGCGCTGCGGGCAGTCCGTCGGGACATCGAGGAAATTTCCTTTCATCCCCCAGCGCGCATTGCTTATGAGCTTGTTGACGAGCGGATCTGATGTCTCAATATCACCGATTTCTTCCATCTTTGAATGAATGACAAGTCCACGGAAATCGTTGAGATCAGGCACACCTGCCCACCCTGTTATCTTTACGAACCGATATCCATAGAACGTGAAATGCTGTCTGACCACGCGTTCAGTCCCATCAGAAATATAGGTAAATTCCGCCTTTGCCGTCCGCAGATTTTTATTGTAGAAATTGCCATCCTGCAGGATCTCTCCGAACTGGAACAGTATACTGCTCCCCTTTGGCGCGTCACATCTGAATTTAAGCCAGCCCACCATATTCTGCCCCATATCAAGGACAGTCTCCCCGGCAGGTGTATGCAACAGCTGCACAGGTCTTATCTCTTCATTCACAACGATCTGCGGATCGATCCTCGGGCAGAGTTTGCTCTTATCCAGATCGATCTTTTCGGTGTCTATCACTTCACTGCAATCAAGCGCAGCGTCATATATCTCTCCCGGATATATTCCGCTGTAGACGATATGGCTCTTTCTGGCCTTCCATGTAGGATCAGTGTTTATCTTTTCAAATGAACCATCCTCATACCAGATATACAGCTCACCTGTCATGGCGAGCCTGTTCCCATAGTTTTCCTCTTTCCTGCGAAGTCCAAACCACCCCTTGTACCAGCCGTCGCCGAGATCGACCTCGAGGAGATTATTGCCCTGACGCAGTTCCGGGCAGAAAGTCTGGTATGGAATATAACTGTCATAAGGGCAGAAACCAGGCAGAAGACACTCATCTCCTTGTTTTGACCCATTCAGGTAAAACTCATATACACCGAGTCCTGTCATATACATTCTGGCTCTTGCTACCGGCTTCGTGATATTGATTTCCTTATACATGCACACCTGAAGCTTTTTGTCAGCAACAGGTGTTATAAAGTCCGCTGTCCATGTGCCATCTCCGGGCGTCTCGAACCACGCAGTTTCGCTCTTCGCTTCGTCTTTGTTATCAGCCTTTACAGTGACATCCCAGTAATATCTGGTGCAGGGCTTAGTCTGCACCGGCAGTTCAAAACCTGTACTGCAAATGTCCGCTCTTTCTCCGCTGTCATAGATCATCTGCGACATGTCCGCATCCAGTGCGACCCGGACGCGCGCGGATGTCTGCCTTAGAGCCGCCGTATCCTCACATATATACGAAACAACATAATGATCAAATCCGTAGCCCAAAGGGTTAACAAGGTGATTTAGTCTGAGGTGAGTGATTTTCATTTTTGGTATTGCCTCCATGAATAAGTTTTTACGAAAGCCCAACGTCGTAATCTTGTTACTGTTCAGGATTCATGTGTGTTGCTCAGATCTTTATCAGTGCTCTTTCAACAGCTTTTCGCCAGCCGTCATATTTCTTTGCCACATCTTCATGAGACATTTCAGGAAGATAAGTCTTGCGGTCTTCCCCCTGGAACAGCGTCTTTCTGTCAAAAAATCCTATGCCCAGTCCTGCTACATATGCCGCACCGAGTCCTGACATTTCCTCTGCCTCCGAGATATGTATCGCGACATCCGCCATATCACTCTGGAACTGCATAAGGTAGTTATTCCCGGTAGGACCTCCGTCAACACATAACTCCTTTATCTTGCTTCCTGAATCCTTCTCCATAGCCTTTATGATATCAGTGATCTGGTATGCGATACATTCAACAGCATCGCGCACTATCTCGGCTCTGCCTGTAGTCCTTGACATATTGCAGAGAATAGCTCTTGCGTGGCTGTCCCAATACGGCGCACCAAGTCCCGTAAATGCGGGCACCAGGTATGAATCGTCTTCCTTTGCAGCCTCATATGAAAGTGCCTCAGTCTCCGCTGCGCTATCTATAAGCTTTACATCATTCTTGAGCCAGCTTATGACAGCACCTGCATAATTTATATTTCCTTCAAGGACGTAATTGACGCTGTCTCCAAGTTTCCATGCCAGTGAAGATACAATCCCGTTCTCACTGAAAACAGGCTTTTCACCGACGTTCATCATCACAGAAGAACCTGTTCCATAAGTTGTTTTGGTCATTCCAGCCTCAAGGCAGCCATGGCCCAGGAGTGCTGCGTGCGAATCTCCGAGAACGCCGTGTATCGGGATCTTCTCATCAAGGTATCCGTCGAAATCCGTCTCGCCAAAACAAGCGTCAGATGCAGTCACTTTCGGGAGGCATTTCTCCGGCACCCCGAAAATTTCGCAGAGGTCATCATCCCACATCAGTTTGCTTATATTAAACAGCTGCGTCCTTGACGCATTAGAGTAATCTGTCCTGAAATCTCTGCCGCCTGTTAACCTGTAAATAAGAAATGCATCCATCGTCCCCAGCATCAGATCCCCGGAAT
>Ga0172377_10000282_pt1 | contig 46130 bp, 38 predicted proteins | sample Pumphouse3metaG_FD_119749 | JGI IMG/M metagenome (GOLD analysis project Ga0172377, IMG submission 119749) | Leachate microbial communities from a municipal landfill in Southern Ontario, Canada - Pumphouse #3 metaG | ecosystem: Engineered > Solid waste > Landfill > Unclassified | place: Canada... | reverse complement strand
AGTTTTTGTCCCAAAAATATGTGGATCAGCCACTTTCTATCGCCTTTTGGTATTTTCATTATTTGCTCGTAAATGTTTTTTAGTCTATTAAATAGGCTCCAATTCAATCGTTTTATGTACTTTTGTCCCGCAATCAGGAAGTTAAATTAAACGACTGTTTTTTTACAATGGTTATGGATAAGAAAACAAAAACTCAACAAAAAAATCGAAAGAACAATAAGAACTCCAATGATAAAATAACTGTGTCTACTTGGTTATGGCGCGGCTTTGGTGCTCTTATCTTAGCAACTATACTTTTTATCGGACTCATTTGGATGGGTCTAATTGGATATATTCCTCCAATCGACGATTTGGAAAACCCAATCGACCAATATGCATCACAGGTTATTTCAGCGGATAATAACTTGTTGTTTACTTTTTCTGAAAGTAAGGGAAACCGGGTATATGTTGACTATCTTGATCTGTCTCCATATCTTGAACAGGCATTGGTTTCAACTGAGGATGTGAGATTCTACAGACACTCGGGTATTGATGTGATTGGACTGGGACGGGCAATCGTGAAAACTATTTTGCTGGGACAGAAAGAAAGTGGAGGGGGTAGCACAATTGCACAGCAATTGGCAAAACAACTTTATACACCAAGAGCTAAAGACAAAATTCAACGCTTGTTCCAAAAGCCCGTGGAATGGGTAATCGCGCTAAAACTGGAAAGGTTCTATACTAAAGAGGAGATTATTAACTTATACCTCAACTATTTCCAATTTATTTATGATGCTGACGGAATTGATTCTGCTTCACGAATATTCTTTAATAAAAAGCCTAAAGATCTGAAAGTTGAAGAGGCTGCAATGCTTGTGGGGATGCTCAAAAATCCAACAACCTATAATCCTGTGAGAAAACCCGAGCAAACAAAGGAAAGACGAAACGTGGTTTTATCGCAGATGGAAAAAGCGGGTCACCTAACTGAGGCAGAGAAAGATTCTCTTCAGACATTGCCATTGGGACTTGATTTTAATCGTGACACGCATATTGATATTCCTGCTCCTTATTATCGTCAACATCTGGCAAAGATTATGATGGCAAAGAAGCCTAATAAAAAGAATTATGCTTCGTGGCAAGAACAACAATTCATTGAGGATTCTTATGCTTGGGAAAATGACCCGCTTTATGGTTGGTGCAACAAAAACAAAAAACCGGATGGGTCTTATTACGATATTTATACTGATGGACTCAAAATATATTCAACTTTAGATAGTAGAATGCAACGGTATGCCGAAGATGCAGTGGAAGAGTACTTGGGAGGATATGTGCAACCGATGTTCGATAAAGAGAAAAATGGTAGGAAATATGCTCCATTCTCAAGTTCGGTGAGCGATCAGGTTGAAGACTTGATGAAAGCTGCCGTTAAACAGACTGAACGATACAGGGTTATGAAATCAGCAGGAAAGAGTGATGCGGAAATCGTTCATATGTTTAAGACTAAGAAATACGAAATGAAATTGTTCGATTGGGAACAAGGGGAGATTGATACTATCATGACCCCATGGGACTCAATTCGTTATCATAAAAGTATATTGAGAACTGGCTTCATGGCCATGAACCCAAAAACAGGATATGTGAAAGCGTATGTTGGCGGTCCGGATTTCAAGTTCTTTAAATATGATATGGTCAATACTGGTAAACGACAGATTGGATCGACTGTTAAGCCATTTTTATATTCATTGGCGATGGAAGAAGGGATGACTCCATGCGATCAGCTTGTTCATCAACCTCAAACAATTATAACTGAAACGGGCGAACCGTGGACTCCTAAGAATGCGGGTGCAAGCAGAGTTGGCGAAACGGTGAGTATAAAATGGGGACTTCAAAACTCAAGTAACTGGGTAACAGCTTACATAATGAAGCAATTTTCGCCTTATGCGTTTGCCGAGTTGATTAAATCTTTTGGACTGAAAAGTCAGATAGACCCGGTATACTCGTTGGCTCTTGGTGTTTGCGATGCTTCTGTATCTGAAATGGTTGGAGGATTCTCGACATTTGCTAATGAGGGAATCAGGGTTGAACCTATACTGGTTACCAGAATTGAAGATTCTTACGGCAATACCATAACCAATTTCATTCCGAAAACTGAGGAAATTATTAGTGAAGGTTCGTCGTACAAAATGCTGGACATGCTGAAATCGGTTGTCGACGGGGGTACGGGTTCAAGATTACGATTCCGTTATAACTTGAAAGGCGAGATGGGAGCCAAAACAGGTACATCTCAAAACCAATCGGACGGATGGTTTATGTCGTTTACTCCGGAGTTGGTTGTTGGTTGTTGGGTTGGTGGTGAAGATCGATCAATCCATTTTGATGGTATTGTCATGGGGCAAGGTGCAAACACAGCTTTGCCAATTCACGGACTTTTCTATCAAAAAATTTATGCGGACCCAACTCTTCACATGACCGATGATGGCGTTTTTAAAATCCCTGCTAAATATGCTAATCCCTGCGATAGAGAGGGATCATATTATTCCGGAGGTTACTCTTCAGCAACGGACTCACTAATGAATAAAGAACAAGGTATCGATGATATGTTCAATTGATCATAATATGAAATGCCAAAACCATAGCTACATTGTGAACCGACTTACTTAGCAAGTGTTCCTAATATAATATGTAATGTCGCAAAATCTTTAGACCGTTCACAATATATGTTCCAAACAAAAGAGCTCGATACAATATCGAGCTCTTTTCATTTATCCATGTTTTGATTCGTATTTAATTACAATATTGAATTGTTTGCGGGTTGAACTTTAGTTTCTTTTTTGGGTATTTTAAACTCAATAGGTAATGCAATATAACATCTAACCGTCTCTCCATTTTGCTTTCCCGGAATCCATTTCGGCATGGCATTAACAATGCGCATTGCTTCTTTATCTAAAGAGGGATCAACTCCTCGTATATATTTTGCAGATGATACCGATCCGTCCTTTTCTACTATAAACTGAATAATAACTCTTCCTTGAATACCATTTTCATATGCAATCACAGGATACTTAAGATTGTTCTTGAAATAATCCATAAGCGCAACTTGCCCGCCGGGATATGAGGGTAGTTGTTCTACTACCTTGTAAACGGGACTTTCTTCTTTTTGAGGAGGTACCTGGTTGATTGGCACCTCTGCTTCCACCCCACTCACCCTGTTGTCGTTACGCGCTGTGGCTGTGCTATTTACAGCAACCATCAGCAATGCCAATGGTAATATTACCAGATATTTAATTGCTGCGCCATAAGGTGTTTTTGATTTGTTCATCATCATAATTCGTTTTTTTAATTGTGATACATTAAAGTTATTTACTATCTCAACTGCAGTTTTGTGATAAGTCAATCGTAATAGGTGATACTGATAATTCTTGCTGTCAGCGCCATGTTCTAACACTGAACTGTCGGCAAGATACTCAAGACTGATAGTGATTTCTCTTTTCATTAACCAGACTATCGGGTTCCACCAAAATAATATTCGTACTAATTCTGAAATCATAACATCAATCGAATGCCACTGATTGACATGCGTTTGCTCGTGCCACAATATTTGCTTTAAATCGTCTTCTTTATAAACATCCGCATTTATAAAGATCCACTTGAAATAGGAGAATGGTGTTATTTCTTCGGATAAATGAAGAACTTCTACACCATTTATTATCCTTTTTACGGAACGACTTTTCAATCTGAGCAAAGAACGAATTTCTCTGCAAAGACAGACAAATAAAACTGTGGTGCCGGATAATGATATTACCAGAATCAAGACTTTCCAATTGAACGAACTTGATGTATCTGCTTCATTATCTACAACTTTCGATGTTATATCTCCAATAAGGAAATTTGAATCTGCTTGACCGGCAACATTAATATGAAAAACACTACTGAGCACTTCTACGGTGCAAAGCGGATAAATAAACGAAAAGAGTATTGCCGATATAAAATAATATCTCCGCAATCTTATAAATGTGTCTTTTCTAAACATCAACTCATATATTATATAGAATGCTGCGAGAGCGATGTTTACTTTTAGTATATAAATTAAAAGTGCTTCCATTGATGTTAATTATTAAATATCACTGCTTCTCTTTCTGATTCAATTCTATAAGTCGTACAATTTCTTTTAATTCTTCTGTCGTAATCTTTTCCTCTTTGGCAAAAAAGGATACTAATTCTTTATATGAGTTATCGAAATAACTCTGAACAATGTTGGACATGAAATATCGCTTGTATGCGGCTTCGGATATAATGGGTTTGAAAACTTTTACATTCCCAAATCGTCTTTTAACTACATATTGTTTTTTCTCCAGATTTATAAATACTGATGCAATAGTTGTATAAGGCGGCTTTGGCTCTTCCATTTTATCAAATACGTCTTTAACTGCACATTCTCCCATTTGCCAAACATGCAACATAACTGATTCTTCCTGAGGTGTTAATCGTTCCATACTTTATCTTGTTTAATCAATATCTATTTACTTGACGCAATATTACTATGTTTTCATAGATGTACCAAATATTTGTCTTTATATTTTAGTTAATAAAACAAAATACCGAATGACTATTATGCCATTCGGTACCCCTATATTAAATCTTTAAATTTATCTATTAACTGCTTTACTCATGTAGTCGCAATACAACCATATAACTGTCAATTTACTTTGAAAGTATCAATACCGTCTTTCAAATATGCAACAACCTGATTTGCAGCTGCCAGTCCGGCGTTGTTATTGGCCTCTTTTGTTTGTGCTCCAACTTTTTTTGGTGTAGTAAAGTATCTTTCCCCAAACCGAGTTGCAAATTCTTCATCCTTTTCGGGTTTTAAATCGGTAAGGTACTTAAAGTTGGGCTTTTCTTCCATAACTCTAAGAATGTCTTCTTCAACCACAATCTCTTGACGTGCGGAATTTACCAAAATACCATTGTCGGGCATTCTGGATAATAAATCATAATTCACACATCTTCTAGTTTCACTTGTCAACGGCATATGCAATGACATGATTTCGGACTTTTCAAATAACTCTTCTGTGCTTTTAACTGGAATAACATCATTTTCGGCTTCATCATTAGGTTTGTCTATTAATTTACGTGAATATGTATAACATATCATTTCAAATCCCTGAGCAATTCTTGCAACATTTCGTCCAACATTCCCAAAAGCAAAGATCCCAAGTTTTTTGTCTTTTAATTCATAACCTATCGTTCCATCAAACTGATTTCGCTGACTATACAAAAGCAGTCCAAATACAAGTTCAGCAACCGCATTCGAATTTTGCCCGGGGGTATTCATTACGCACACATTGTGTAATGATGCTGCTTCCAAATCGATATTGTCATACCCGGATCCGGCACGAACAACTGTTTTCAATTCAGGGGCAGCATCAAACACTTCTTTATCAACTATGTCGCTTCGAATGATCAGTGCATCTATATCATTCACAACTTGAAGCAATTCTTTCTTACTGGTATACTTCTCCAATAATACAAATTCATATCCTGCCGCATCAATAATCGATTTAATATCTCTTACTGCTTGAGCGGCAAATGGTTTATCCGTCGCTAATAGTACTTTCATGGTTATAATGTTTTATTTATCTGGATCTCTCGAATTCATTCATACAATCCACTAATGCTTGAACGCTTGATAAAGGCATAGCATTATAAATTGAGGCACGGAAACCTCCGATAGAACGGTGTCCTTTAATCCCTACCATTCCTCGCTCAGTAGCAAACTCCTGAAATGAAGCTTCTAAATCTTTATACTCGTCTTTCATTACAAAACAAACATTCATAATAGAGCGATCTTCCAATTTAGCAGTACCTTTAAAGATACGACTACTATCAATTGCATCATATAAAACATTCGCTTTTTCAAGATTGAGCTTTTCCATTTTCTGAACTCCACCAAGTCCTTTTAACCATCGAAGGGTTTCCATAGCAGAATATATAGGCAGAACTGGAGGTGTGTTATACATTGATCCGTTTTCTATATGAGTTCTATAATTCAGCATGCTTGGAATTTGGCGAGTCACTTTTCCTAATATATCATCTTTTACGATGACAAAAGTTACACCTGCCGGTGCCAAATTCTTTTGAGCTCCTCCATAAATTAATGAATACTTTGATACATCAATTGGACGTGAGAATATATCAGATGACATATCTGCGACTAATGGTACAGGACTATCCAAGTCTTTGCGTAACTCAGTTCCATAAATCGTATTGTTTGTTGTAATATGAAAATAATCTACATCTTCAGGAATAATATAATCCTTTGGAATGTAGTTGTAAAGAGCATCTTTTGATGATGCAACTTCAATCACTTCTCCAAACAATTTTGCTTCTTTCAATGCTTTGCTTGCCCATGTACCGGTATTAAGATAAGCCGCTTTGGTTTCTAATAGATTGTAAGGAACCATGCAAAATTGCATACTTGCACCTCCTCCAAGAAATAAGACAGAATAACCAGTAGGGATATCAAGTATTTCCTTAAAAAGATCAACCGCTTCATCTATAACAGCTTGAAAATCTTTTGATCGATGGCTTATTTCTAAGATGGAAAGCCCTTTACCATTGAAGTCCTTTACTGCTTCTGCGGTTCTTTCAATAACAACCTGAGGAAGTATAGAAGGACCGGCATTAAAATTATACTTTTTCATAAATAAATCATTAATTAAGACTATTGAAGATCGCCAATAATTTTCAGCAAAGCTAATAAATTAATCAATTTAAAACGAATAAATAATTAACTATTTTCCTCATAAATCAGACTCGAAATCTGTATACATAAATATATATTTGACAAGACACCTAAAGCTGATTTGCTCAATAACGAGATTCATCGTATATTTGTCGATACATATTTTATGTTTGAAATGAACTCATCTTATCCTTCTACTTTATTAGAAAATGCTGTAAACCAGTTTTCCAGATTACCTGGAATTGGTAGGAAAACAGCTTTAAGGTTGGTACTATTTTTATTAAAGCAAGATACAAGTACTGTTGACGACTTCACAGAAGCGATTGCTAAACTCAAACGCGAAGTCAAATATTGCAAACATTGTCACAATATATCAGATACTGATGTGTGTGATATATGTAACAATCCTGATCGCGATAGATCAACCATCTGTGTTGTAGAGAACATTAGAGATGTAATGGCAATCGAAAATACAACTCAATTTAAAGGACTTTATCATGTACTGGGTGGAATTATATCGCCAATTGACGGAATAGCTCCTTCTGATCTTGAGATTGAAAGTCTTATTTTGCGGGTACAAACAGATCCCGTTAAAGAAGTCATAATGGCACTTAGTGCGACAATGGAAGGAGATACAACAAACTTTTATATATATCGAAAACTTCAACCATTTAATCTGAAGTTGAGCATTATAGCACGCGGAGTATCAATTGGAGACGAGATTGAATATACTGATGAAGTAACGTTGGGGCGCTCAATTCTAAATCGTACCCCATTTGACGAATCATACAAATTAACTTCCAAATAATGAACCATACAGCTGAAGATATTGCAATCAGATGTTTGCGGAAACATTTCTATCTGAACCTCTTTGTTTTGACAGCATTATTTTTGCTCACTTTATTTGATATAATCGAACTGAAAACGCCAATAGCTATTAACACTATGGTTGAGATGTATCTAATCTTGTTTATCATCATAAGCATACCAATTGTATTAAAAGGTTTTGCAGACAAGATAAAGAAACTTCCAAAGAATATTGATAGAGAATCTGCTATATATGCATATAAAAAATCATCTTTTGTGAGATTATATTTTCTAAGCATTATGACATTGGTTAGTTGCATGATTTATGCATTTTCTCAAAACAAGAACTTCATGTATATCACTGTTATTCTGCTTGTTGCACTACTTTTCTGCAAACCGTCATATCCCGAACTTATTGCAATTACAGAATCTGAAAATGTATCTGAAACACCAGAAGTGTCGGAGATATCAGTAAATGATGTTGATCAGGTAGATAATAATAAATAAAAACGTCATGCTGCTTGAAAACGATTCTATTAAGTTAAGAGCCATTGAACCAGAGGATTTGGATCAACTCTATGAATGGGAAAACGATACTGAATTATGGAAATTCGGTTCTTCAATTGCACCCTTTTCACGATATGCCATAAAGCAATATATCAACAGATCTGGTGAGAATATATTTCAAACCCATCAACAACGATTCATCGTAGAGTTGAAAAGTTCAAAACAAAGCATCGGGACTATCGATCTTTATGATTTCGATCCATTTCACAAACGTGCAGGTGTGGGGATATTAGTTGATAAGAAATTCCAAGGCAAGGGATTAGGATCTCTAATACTTACCCTGTTGGAAGAATACGCTTTTAGATTTCTCAAAATTAATCAACTATACGCGATAATTCCATTTCGAAACAACGCAAGTATACGACTATTTACAAAATGCAATTACCAACAAACCGGAGTATTAAATCAATGGTTATCAACCGATATTGGTTTTGAAGATGCCCTATTTATGCAAAATATAAATCAATAAAGAAAATGCAAGAAGATATAAAAAAAGCATGTGAGATTCTCAGAAAGGGTGGCATAATTATATATCCAACAGACACCATTTGGGGAATCGGTTGTGATGCCACTAACGAAGAAGCCGTAAACCGTGTTTACGATATAAAGAAAAGAAACGATAGCAAATCCATGTTAGTTTTACTGGATTCTCCTGCAAAACTTCAAACCTACGTAAAAGAAGTTCCAGACATTGCCTGGGATTTGATCGAGTTGACAGAAAAACCACTCACAATCATTTATGAAGGTGCTAAAAACCTGGCGACTAACCTCATCGCCGCAGACGGCAGTATTGGAATTCGCATTACTGCAGAAAAATTCTCCAGCGAGCTATGCAGGCAATATCGCAAACCAATCGTATCAACATCGGCTAATATAAGTGGCGAACCTTCTCCCGCATCATTCAAATATATTTCAGATATTGTCAAAGAGAAAGTAGATTATGTCGTGGAATACCGACAGAGCGATGTTTCTAAAACCTCACCTTCGAGCATTATCAAATTAGATAAATCAGGTACGATTGAGATCATTAGAAAATAAAACATTACACTTTGTGATAGCAAAAAAAAGGTTATATGATAAATTCATGATGTGGAAAAGTTCACGTACCAACGATAGGACTTTTTTGCTCTTCGTCTGTTTCTTGGTTGGGATTGCAACGGCATTGGCAGCTTATGTACTTAAACTCATAATTTATTATATACAGCTATTTCTCACAAACAGTTTCAACCCCACAGAAGCCAACTATCTATATCTTTTGTATCCAACAATCGGAATATTACTTGCGGGTCTTTATGTCAAATACATTGTAAAAGACGACATCAGTCACGGCGTCACGAAGATTCTCTTTTCCATTTCGCAACGAAAAAGTCGGATCAAACCCCATAACATGTATTCATCATTGATAGCAAGCTCCATTACTATCGGTTTAGGAGGATCTGTTGGAGCAGAGGCACCAATAGTTTTAACCGGTTCAGCGATCGGTTCTAATTTAGGGAGATACTTCAAACTCGATCAGCGAAAGCTGATGCTATTGGTAGGATGTGGAGCTGCCGGCGCGATAGCAGGTATTTTCAAAGCCCCCATTGCAGGTATCCTATTTGTAATTGAAGTTCTTTTGCTCGACCTCACATTGTCATCAATACTTCCATTATTGATCACATCCATAACAGCTACTGTTGTCTCTTACATTCTTACTGGCTACGATGCAATGTTTGCTTTTTCACAAGTAGAAGCATTTAGTTTGAACAGAATTCCAGGGGTTATTGCGCTTGGTATCTTTTGTGGATTTGTATCACTTTATTTAACGCGTGTAACCGCCTGGATAGAAGACATTTTTCACGAACTATCAAGCGTCAAAAGATACTTTTTTGGAGCAATAATGCTAAGTGTTTTGATATTCTTTTTCCCTCCCCTTTTCGGTGAAGGTTACAATTCAATTGAAATGTTACTGGAAGGCGGCGATCGTTATAAGGAGATGATGGATAAAAGCTTCTTTTACTCACTTAAGAACGAATGGGGACTAGTAGTTTTTCTTACTTTGACAATGCTATTTAAAGTATTTGCAATGAGCGCCACAAATGGAGGCGGTGGAACCGGTGGAGTATTTGCCCCCACCCTTTTCATAGGCTGTATTATGGGGTTTCTATTTGCATATATTCTTAACCTACTGAATATTACACCCTATTTACCTCAAGAAAATTTTGCATTATACGGCATGGCAGGTGTAATGGCGGGAGTGATGCATGCGCCACTAACCGGCACATTCTTAATTGCCGAGCTCACAGGAGGTTACGACTTATTTTTGCCATTAATGATTGTCGCGAGTATATCTTATGGAACGATCATCATTTTTGAGAAGCATAACATTTACGCTATCCGATTAGCAAAAAAAGGAGAACTTATCACTCACAATAAAGACAAAGCAGTATTGACATTTCTTAATATCGAGCAATTACTTGAAACTAACATACCGACCCTTTCCATGTCGATGAATTTAGGGGAGACCGTTAAAATCATATCCACCTCAAACCGAAATATTTTTCCGGTAGTTACCGAAAAAGGTGTACTGGTTGGACTTGTATATTTGAATGACATCAGGAATATCATGTTTCGACCCGAGCTCTACGAAAGATTTAAAGTAGAAAAATTTATGGTAGGAGCAACCGTTAAGATTAACATTAACATGCCCATGGAGAAGGTGATGAATATCTTTGAAGACACAAAAGCTTGGAATTTACCGGTGGTTGACGAAAATGAAATTTACAAGGGAATCATCTCACAATCAACCGTTTTCAATGCATACAGAGATGTATTAGTTAAGAATTATTCTGATTCAGAAGAATAGTTGAATTAAAATAAAGAGAAGTATGAGAAAAGAAGATTTACGAATTGTGTTTCTGGGAACCCCCGATTTTGCGGTTGAATCGCTGAAAGCCTTAGTTGAAAACATCTATAACATTGTTGGAGTTGTTACAATGCCCGACAAAATTGCCGGTAGAGGTCACAAAATTCAACAATCCCCTGTAAAGCAATATGCACTTTCGAAAAATCTGCCTATTTTTCAGCCCGAAAGCCTTAAGGATGAACAGTTTATCAACGATTTAAAAGAACTTAGGGCCGACTTGCAAATTGTTGTAGCATTTAGGATGTTGCCCGAAATTGTTTGGAACATGCCCCCGAAGGGAACTTTCAATCTACACGCCTCACTGCTGCCACAATACAGAGGAGCAGCCCCCATTAACTGGTCGATCATTAACGGAGAAAAAGAAACGGGAGTAACAACATTTTTCCTCAAGCATGATATTGACACAGGCAACATCATATTTCAGGAGAAAACGCCCATTTCTGATAGCGATAATGCTGGCACTTTGCACGATAGACTCATGCAAATTGGGTCTCAACTGGTTTTAAAGACTACGGATGCAATTATCAATGACAATATTATTGCAACTTCTCAGCAAAGCGCTGATATACTGAAGTCTGCACCAAAAATATATAAAGAAACCTGTCGGATTGATTGGAGTCGGAATGCTATAGATGTCCGCAACTTCATCAGGGGATTATCGCCCTACCCTGCCGCATGGACAGAGCTCCACATACAGGATTTGGAACCGATAACGATAAAAATATTCGACTGCGAGATAATTAAAGAAACACACACACTTGATTTGGGAAGTTTGCTTCATGACAAGTCCCATATGGATGTAGCTGTGGCAGATGGCATTATCCGCTTATTGGATATTCAGCAATCCGGAAAAAAACGTATGAGTGCAAAGGATTTTTTGAATGGCTTTGCAATGCCCGAAAAGGCTATTCTTAAATAATTACCATCTGAAGTTCAGCCCGAAAGTGACCGACTCATACACTTGTAAATAATTGAGTTTTGGATCCTTAGGAACTGAATCGTCATAACGAAGATTCAAATGCAATCGAGTTGAGAAATAGTTTGTCAAATCCATGTTTAACGTATTCTCAAATTCTGCCAAAACATTCTTATAACTCGTAAAATATTTAAATCGTGATTCCCAACGGGTGTATTTATTAAAATTGAAGCGCCAGTCGGCAGTCACAGTAGAACCAAGTTCCATCTTCCCCTTCTTTCCCTCTTCGATACCATATCTTTTTACAGGAACATTAGGATTGCCAACATAACGGTAGTTCATAGAAACCGGTGAGAGGTCCAGTTTAAGGTATAAATTTCTATGTCTGATTTTTGTATAAGACTTATTCAGTTGATAAGTCATACCCACACCCGCATTCACATAAAGTGGTGCTAAAATTGAAGAACGTAATTCATTTGAATTAACTGGGTAATTATTGAACATCTGAGTTTTAATCTCAACATTTGATGAATACTGCCACTTTTTCAGGAAAGCATCCACACCCAACGATCCATAATACCTAAGCATGTCATTACCAATCTTATAGGCACGTAGTGAATCTTCAGGTGAATTAAACAACGATAATCGCCATTCCAATGAATTATCAAATCTAATTTTTTCCTTTCTATAGTTAGCCCGAATAACATGATTACTGTTGATATTCAAGTTATTGTTCTTTCCTCTGTACCAGTTGTCAGAAAAAAGGTTTTGTGAAAACTGCAAGCTGTGTTCACCTACAATAGTCCAATAACGGCGACCAATTTTCACTGTCTCAACATCCGGAGTTACAAGTACTACTCCCGACTGTGCATCAAGCGGCTTTCCAAAAGGTTTAAAAGTTCCAAGCACATCCTTTTCCACCTCACTTGCTTTTGGCAATCCAGCAAATTCAGCTGCAGAAAGTTTGACACTTTCAGGATATTTTTTGAAGTATCCATGACGTACATTCTCAATAAATTCAGTATGTTGCAATGATGGTGCGAAAGTTTGGTCCGCGTTTATCAATAAATGCTCCTGGTGACTCACTTGGATATCAGAATAAAGAATTTTATCATCCAGATCTTTGATCCCCGTAAAAATCATTGGAAGAAAAAGCGGATTATAGAATATTGTATCCCTGAAAGTCAATCCCTCCAACGATTCCGGATTATAAGCAAATTGCGGCAATTGCAGTGTTCCTTCGTCCGAACGTTTATAAATCGAATCGAGTGAAACTTTGGGATACACAAACCTAATAGGCTGAGCTATAATAGAATCAGGGTGTATAGGGAGTGCCGTTCCAATTGTTGAATCTTTCTTTTTTACAGTATCTGTGGGAGGTGGAATTACTATGGGCGTGGAACGTTCATTCGTATATTCATTTATTATCTGAACCTGCTTATCGATATCTGTTATATTGTTAAATATCTCCAAACTATCTGACGAGGGCGATTGTTGACCGCTTACAGAAACAACGCCAATGGTTGTAAACAACAGAAAAATAACGGAGAAATTGAATAACCTACTATATATTTTCATAACTGCGTCTCTTTCATCTATTTAATATAATCTTAAGTTACAAAGTTACAAATTATCCTCGATAAACCAATACTTTGATTATAAAATGTTAACCCATAAAGCATTCAGGGCAATAAATTTGATAAATTTTATCCAAACCTTTTTCCTTATTTTGATGATTCGCATAATAATCCAAACAATTTATTTATATTTGTACACAAACTCAATACGAACAAATTGCATATAAAACAATGAAAAAGTTATCTTATCTATTATTGATTATCGTGGGTGCCATCATGCTTTCAAGCTGTCAGGGCTACAATCGAATGGTTGAAAAACAGGAAACAGTTTCTCAGCAATGGAGTAATGTTGAAAATGCATACCAACGGAGGTCGGATCTCATTCCAAATCTTGTTGCCACTGTGAAAGGTTATGCCGAGCATGAACAAGAAACTTTTACACAGGTTACCGAAGCTCGCTCTAAGGCTACGCAAATGACGGTAGATCCTACTAATTTGACCCCTGAAGCAATTCAAAAATACCAAGATGCTCAAGGTGAATTGAGTCAGGCTTTAGGGCGATTACTGCTTATTCAGGAAAATTACCCTGAGCTAAAAGCAAATCAGAACTTTATGGCTTTACAAGACGAACTTGCAGGTACTGAAAATAGAATATCGGTTGAACGAAATAAGTTTAATGAGAAAGTACAAGATTACAACGCTTATATTCGCAAATTTCCACAAGTTATATACGCAGGGTGGTTCAAATTTGAGACGAAAGGATATTTCCAGGCGGCTCCCGGTTCTGAAACAGCTCCAAAAGTAGCGTTTTAACATCATTCATAGAATGCTCAATAAAGTAGATCTGGACAAGGTTTCTGACGCAATCAAGAATGCCGAAAACCGAACGTCGGCAGAGATTCGCGTGTGTGTTGCCCGCAAATGCGAGGGAGACCCGCTTAATGCAGCAGCAAAAAAGTTCCGCAAGCTAAAAATGTATAAGACGAAATTGCGGAATTCTGTTCTTATATATGTAGCCCCGGTAGATCATAAAGCCGCGATATTGGGCGACATTGGTATTAACGAAGCCGCATCAGAAGGTTTTTGGGATGATGTTTTGGAAGATATGTTCCTTCATTTTCGCAACAACGAAATTGTTCAAGGTATTTGTGAAGGAGTAGGAAAAGTTGGAGCATTAATCAATGCGCGCTACCCGATTATGGAAAACGATGAAAACGAACTAAGCAATGAGGTTATTCAAGAAGATTAATTTTTTCAGTTTCTTTCTTCTGTTATTATTTATTTATACAGTCAACATAAATGCTCAGGAAATACCTGAACCTATGTCGCCAGCTCGTTTAGTGAACGACTTTGCAGGTATTTTCACAGCCTCCGAAACACAAGCATTAGAACAAAAACTGCTCGCATATAATGATTCCACATCCACACAAATTTATGTAGTAACAGTTAATGATATGGGTGGTTACCCGGCATCTGAATACTCTTTTCGTTTAGGAGAAAAATGGGGCATTGGTCAAAAAGAAAAAGATAACGGTGTAGTCATTTTGATAAAACCAAAAACAGAGGACAGTAGAGGAGATGTTTTTATCGCAGTCGGCTATGGTCTTGAGGCAAAACTAAATGACGCCTATATTGGTAGGATTTTGGACAACTACATGATTCCCTATTTCATTGAAAACGACTATTTTGGCGGCGTCAATGCCTCAGCAGATGCCATTATTGCCAGACTAAGCGGCGAGTTTGATGCAGAAGCAGAAGGCGTTAATGAAATTCCCGGTATCATTATTATCATTGCCATAATACTCTTCATAATTTTCATGAGTGTCATTTTCGGGAAAGGCGATCAACATATAGATGGTGATGGCCACAACCGTGGTGGAGGCGGAACCATCTTTTTTCCTCCTATCATTGGGGGCGGTTCCCAACATTCCGGTGGGGGTGGATTCGGAGGTGGCTTTGGCGGCGGATTCGGTGGTGGATTCGGTGGTGGCGGTGGCGGAAGCTTTGGTGGTGGTGGAGCAGGAAGAAGTTGGTGAAATGACTTTTATTCAAAACACTTCTACAGAAACTCCAAGAACAGAGCTCATTACAGTTTTGGGTCCCACTGCAAGCGGAAAGACCTCTTTTGCCACTCAATTAGCCGACAGACTGGGTGGTGAAATATTGAGCGCCGACTCACGACAGGTTTATCGAGGCATGGACATCGGCACTGGCAAAGATCTTACTGACTACGCAATTAATGGACATCAAATACCTCATTATCTGATTGATATTAGAGATGCAGGTGATAAATATACATTATTCAATTATCAACAAGATTTCCATATCGCTTATGCGGACATACTTTCTCGCGGCAAAACCCCTATCCTCTGTGGCGGGACGGGACTATATATTGAGGCGGTCCTGAAAGGGTATCACCTACCGGATGTACCTGAAAATAAGGCGTTAAGAATAGATATGGAATCTAAATCGCTGCAAGAGCTTACAGAAATCCTGTCAAACTATAAATCGCTCCATAACTCAACGGATGTAGACACTAAAAAAAGAGCTATTCGAGCAATTGAAATTGCTGATTTTCAGTCTAAAGAACCGCTTACTTCACAAAATTATGATCCCATAAAGAGCGTTATTATAGGCATTGATATCCATCGGGATTTGAGAAGAAAAAAAATAACGGACCGACTAAAAAAACGGTTGGAAGAAGGAATGATTGAAGAAGTGGAAAACTTGCTTTCTAAAGGTGTTCTGGCAGACGACCTCATCTATTACGGACTTGAATATAAATATGTTACGCAATACGTTATTGGGCAAATATCATTTTCTGAGATGTTTTCGCAGTTAGAAATAGCTATTCATCAGTTTGCAAAAAGACAAATGACTTGGTTCAGGGGCATGGAACGACGGGGATTTAAAATCCATTGGCTGGATTATAATCTGTCTACCGACAAGAAAATAGAGCAAACATTGGAATTAATATAAATAAGTCGCCCTTTTTATTAACTTTGCAGCCAAAATTTCAACAATATGATTAAAGGTAAATTTCCGGTTGAAAAATTCAATTCAATAGATACTCCTTTCTACTTTTACGATATTGAGCTTCTCAGAGAAACACTCAACACAGTAAAAAAGGAAACGGAAAACAAGAATTTTGTTGTCCACTATGCAATAAAAGCAAATGCTAATCCCAGAATATTACAGGAGATTGCCTCATTTGGATTTGGCGCTGATTGTGTGAGCGGAAACGAAATAATTGTTGCAGTTGAAAATGGTTTTACGCCTTCTAAAATTGCTTTCGCGGGTGTGGGAAAAACGGATAAAGAAATTAATATCGCGCTGGATTATGATATATTTTGCTTTAACGTGGAATCATTGCCTGAAATGGAGGCGATTGAAGAACTCGCAAAAGCCAAAAATAAACAGGCAAGAATTGCTTTACGTATCAACCCTAATGTTGATGCACACACACATAAATATATAACTACCGGACTGAATGAGAATAAGTTTGGTATCGATTTAACAGTTTTGCCAGATGCACTAAAAATGCTCGAAAATTGTACACATCTTGAACTGATTGGGATTCATTTTCATATTGGTTCTCAAATCACGGATATGTCGGTTTTTGAAGATTTGTGTGTGAAAGCTGTCGAACTGCAGAAATCGTTTGAGAATAAAGGGATTACATTAAATCTCATAAATGTTGGCGGTGGATTGGGAATAAATTATCAGCATCCTAATCATTTCTCCATGGCAGATTTTGAATCATATTTTCGTTTATTCAGTAAATACCTGGAACATCAGGTTCCGCAAACAATTCACTTTGAGTTAGGGCGTTCTATTGTAGCACCGTGCGGTTCGCTGATTACACGCACTACTTATGTGAAAAAAGGAGTACAAAAAAAGTTCCTTATCGTGGATGCGGGAATGACAGACTTAATAAGACCTGCGCTTTATCAAGCCTTTCATCATATCGAGAACATCAGTTCAGACCAATCATTGGATACGTATGATATTGTTGGTCCTATCTGCGAATCAAGTGATGTTTTTGTTGAGAACTTTCAATTAAACGAAGCTCAACGCGGTGATCTTTTGGCTATTAGATCTGCCGGCGCTTACGGCGAGGTGATGGCATCAAATTATAACTGCCACGAACTACCCAAATCTTTTTTCTCTGATTCAATTTAATATTGCTATAATGGATTTATATTCTCTTTTCAAATTCGACACTGTTCACTGGATTATCTTAGCGGCTTTACTGTTGTTCTTCATAATTCAATTGCTTTTTTATTTCTTGTTGTACAGAAAACCATACATTTATGAGCTGAAAAGAGAAAAAAGTAGTTTACCTGACGAAGATTTACCCCCGGTATCCATTATTATTGCTTCTAAAAACGAATCAGAATATCTGGCAGAGAATCTCCCTAAAATACTCGACCAGGATTATCCGGAATTCGAGGTAATAGTGGTAAATACAGGATCGACAGACGAAACAGATATGGTATTGAAAAGACTTGAGTCGGATCATAAAAATCTGTATCACACGTATGTACCTAATAACGCAGAACCGATAAATGAAAAAAAGTTAGCCTTGACACTTGGTATCAAGGCGGCTAAAAATGATCTATTGATTTTTGCCGAATCGTATTGCGCTCCTTGTTCCAACCAATGGATCAGGGAATATGCAAACGCATTTGCCCAAGGGAAAGATATCGTTTTGGGGTACTGCAAATTTAATATCAAGAAATCGGTCCCCATGAGAAGGTTTGTTTTGTATGATAATTTAATCCATTGCCTCAAATATCTATCAATGGCTGTCAACCATAAACCTTTTATGGGAATTGGCAGAAATATGGGCTATAGACGAAACTTGTTTTTTGATAACAAAGGTTTTTCTTCAATATTAAATATTGAAGGGGGCGAAGATGATTTATTTATAAATACAGTTGCAAATAAAACGAATACAACGGTTGTAACTTCACCCGAAAGCATGACGGAAAGTTCCTTAATAAACAGGTTTTCTACCTGGAGAGAACTGAAGTCGAAGTATATGCACACAAAACAGTTTTATAAAGGATTTCAATCTGGGTTATTCAATTGGGAATCAATTACCAAGTATGGATTTTATACCGCTGTTTTTTGTGCTGTTGCTATTGGGGTTATTGATATGAATTATCTATTAATAGCCGGCGCCACGCTTCTTTTTATATTTCGATGGATCACTCAGATTGTAATCTTGAATAAATACAATAAACTGTTCAAATCGGGGAAGTACTTTTTATCTTTACTTTATCTCGACATTTTACAACCAATCAATAACTTACGCTTTAAAAGGTACGCAAGAAGTAGAGGAAAGAGCCTGAAATAGATGTCGGACATTTTGACAGTTCTTTTTTAGCCCTAATTCCGATATTTTCAACCTGCTAGGGTTAAACGGGGTTAATAGCTTCACACTTAAGTTAAAAGTACTAAAATATGCTCGTACCAATCAAATCAAGTATGTTTTTTGTAATTATATTTGAGACTTAAATGTTAAAACAAAAACAAGTAAAAATATGAACACAAGTAATGGAAAAAACCTGTTGGTTACAGTTGCTGTAGCCATTTTAAGTTCCCTGCTTACAATCTGGGGATTCAATGTTATTCAAAATAATAGTGGCAGACAAAATAATGCTGCATTAACATTGAACGGAAAAAACATCGATGAATCGGCTAATTCTTTCGGACAGGATCCTAATGTCAAACTAACCAACATGACAACTGAAGATGGTTTCCCTGATTTCACAGAAGTGGCAGAAAAAACCGTTCACGGTGTTGTACATATCAAATCCACCTCAATTCGCGAACAACAAATGATTAATCCTTTTGATTACTTCTTTGGTTTTGGGGGCGAAGGTTATAGTCAGCCTAAAGAACAAGTTGGTTTTGGATCGGGTGTGATTATTTCAAAAGATGGTTACATTATCACAAATAATCACGTGATAGAAGGTGCAAACGAAGTATCTGTTAGTTTGAATGATAACCGTGAATTTACTGCGAAGGTTATCGGCACAGATCCAAAAACGGATATCGCTTTAATTAAAATTGAAGGAAACGACTTCCCGTACATTCCATTTGGAAATTCCGAGGCTTTGAAAGTCGGTGAGTGGATATTGGCAGTGGGAAATCCTTTCAATCTTACTTCTACAGTAACTGCTGGTATTGTAAGTGCTAAAAACAGAGGTAACCTTGGTAATGATTCAGGAATTCAATCATTTATTCAAATAGATGCGGCCGTAAACAGAGGTAATAGTGGCGGTGCATTGGTAAATACAAAAGGCGAATTGGTTGGTATAAACACAATGATCTATTCAACAACGGGTGATTTTAACGGTTTGGCTTTTGCAGTTCCAATTTCGATTGCAGGAAAAGTGGCTGCCGACCTAAAACAATTTGGAATGGTTCAACGTGCAGTACTGGGAATCCAGGTTGAAAATATCGAAGTTCTTAGACAACGTGATCCTGAAAAAGCCAGCAAACTTGCTCAAATTAAGGGCGTTACTATTTCAGAATTTGTAGATAGAAGTCCGGCTAAAGCTGCTGGCATGCAAAAAGGTGATATCATTACTTCTATAAATAATAACAAAATAACCGATTTTGCAGAACTACAAACACAATTGAATAAATACAGACCGGGTGATAAAGTGAAAGTAACAGTTCAACGCGATGGAAAAGACAGAACTTTCACCGTTGAACTTAAAAACGAACATGGAAATACAGAAATAACAAAAAGTGTTGATGCTATTGGTAATTTAGGAGCAACATTTGCACCACTTACTAACGAACAAAAACAGGAAATGGGTATCAAAAGTGGTATTAAAGTTGAAAGCGTAACAAATGATGGCCTTTTCCGTAAAGAAGGTATCAATAAAGGATTTATAATCATGCGCATCAATAATACATCTGTAAATAATGAAAATGATGTGTCCCAAATTGTAACAACAGCTGCTAATAGCCAAGATAAAGTGATTCTTATTGCAGGATTTTATCCAAATCAAAGAACACAATATATAGCGATTGATCTATCTCAAAAATAATCATATTAAGATTAATTAACGCGAAAGATGTAACAAATCATCTTTCTATCTGTTAGTAAAACAAAGGAATCGATTTCATCGTTTCCTTTGTTTTGATTAGAAGGGGGTGAATAATATTGACATTTGTTTTAATATCCAAGAAAAAAGTGTTATTTTTGCAACCTTTTCGTTAAGTCTAGAATAAAATAGGAAAGATAAATAAATGAGGCAATTAAAGATTACAAAATCGATCACAAACAGGGAGAGCGCTTCTCTGGACAAATATCTGCAAGAGATAGGACGTGAAGATCTGATTACTGTTGAAGAAGAAGTTGAATTAGCACAGGCTATTAAGAAAGGCGATAAAAAAGCTCTCGAAAAATTAACTAGAGCAAATCTTCGTTTCGTAGTTTCTGTTGCTAAGCAATATCAAAATCAGGGGCTCAGCCTACCTGACCTTATCAACGAAGGAAATTTAGGGCTAATCAAAGCAGCTGAAAAGTTTGACGAAACCAGAGGTTTCAAATTTATCAGTTATGCAGTTTGGTGGATTCGTCAATCAATTCTACAAGCATTAGCGGAACAATCACGAATTGTTCGTCTTCCGCTAAATCAAGTTGGCTCACTCAATAAGATAAACAAAGCTTTTCAAAAATTCGAACAAGAACATGAACGTCGTCCTTCAGCAGAAGAACTCGCTCATGAATTAGATATCCCTGTCGAAAAAGTGACGGATTCATTAAAAGTTTCCGGTCGACATATTTCTATGGATGCACCTTTTGTGGAAGGTGAGGACAACAGTTTATTAGATGTCCTTATAAATGATGACGCCCCATCAGCCGACAGAACATTAGTAAATGAATCACTTCAAAAAGAAATTGATCGTGCACTTGGCACATTAACAGAAAGGGAAAGCGATATTATTAAGATGTTCTTTGGCATTGGTTGTCAGGAAATGACACTGGAAGAGATTGGAGATAAATTCCAATTGACCCGTGAACGTGTTCGCCAAATTAAAGAAAAAGCGATCAGACGATTACGACAAGATTCAAGAAGCAAATTGTTAAAGACATATCTCGGGTAAATCACTACAAACAGTGCAAAAGTGATTAAATTCACATTTGAATCCCTTGAAACAGAGTTTTTTTAGTATTTTTTTATTTAAAAAAGAGCTTTATATAAAATTATACTTTATCTTTGTAATTCGAAACATTTATTCTTTTTTTCAACTGTTGGAATTAAACTTAACATGTTGAACATTTTATAAGGACATTTGTTATAAAAAATATGTAAATTATTAAATAAGAAGAATATCGAGTTATTGTAATAAATAATGTTTAATTAGAATTTAAATTTATGAAAAAAATTAGTTTACTTTTAATTTCAATTCTTGTAGCATTTGGAATGAGTGCTCAAGAAATGCAAAATGTATCTAATGGTACAGTTTATCTAAAAGACAAAGCAGGCGCTCATTGGTATATTGGTCTTGGTGGCGGAACAAACATCTATCTTTCAGAGTTTGAAAACAATGCTGACGCTGATTTAATGGATCGCTTAGGATGGAACGGACAAATCGAAGTTGGAAGATGGAATTCTCCTAACTGGGGTGCTCGTTTAGTAATTGATGGTGGTAACATCAAACATGTTGCAAGTAATGCAGTACAATCAGATCGTAACTGGCTTGGTGGTCATGTTGACTTGATGTACAATGTTATCAATGCTTGGGGATCTTATAATCCTAACAGAGTTTATAGCCTAATCCCATACGTTGGTGTTGGTTATATGTATGGAATGAACGATTGGTTCGAAAAACCAAATCCAGATTCTCCACTTTTCAAAGGTCAAAACCAAACATTAACTTTAAATGCTGGTTTGATCAACAATTTCCAAATTTCAAACAAAGTTGCTTTATTTCTTGAATTAGGAATCAGAACTTTGCAAGATTCATTTGATGGAGTAAATGGTACAGACAACGAATATGACGCATTGGCAACAGCAGTTGTAGGTGTAAAATTTGGTCTTGGAAAACAAGATTTCACACCTGCTGAATTAATGGATTATAACTTGATCAACGACTTAAACAGCCAAATCAACAGACTTCGTGCTGAAAACGAACAATTGAGCAAACGCCCAACATCTTGCCCAGAATGTGAAGAAGTTGTTGCAGCTCCTGCTGAAGCAGTTTACATTCCTAACGTAGTATTCTTCCGTATTAACTCTGCTAAAATTGACAAAGGTCAACAAGTTAGCGTTTATAACACAGCTGAATATTTGAAAGCTAATCCTAATGCAACAGTTAAAATTGTAGCTTATGCAGATGCTCAAACAGGTACTCCTGAATACAATTTCGCTCTATCTGAAAAACGTGCAAAAGCAGTTGCTGACGCATTGATCAGTGAATATGCTATTGACAGCAATCGCATTTCAATTGACTGGAAAGGTGACACAGAACAACCTTATGCAGAAAACGATTGGAACCGTGTAGCTATCTTCTTTGCTGAATAATTCAGTAAATAAAGAATAATAAAAAAAGCACCTCAATTGAGGTGCTTTTTTTTTCCCTTACTCTTTTACGTACACTCGTTTGACTCGCGGAGAGACCGATGTCAGTATCTCATATGGAATAGTTCCGATACTTTGAGCAAGGTCGATAATCGATAAACCTTCACCAAATATAATAACCGAATCGCCTTCTTTGACATCAATACCGGTCACATCGACCATACAAAGATCCATACAAACATTTCCAACAATAGGAGCAGACTGACCATTAATCAAAACGTATCCCTTTCGATTGCCAAATTGCCGATCTAAACCGTCGGCATAACCAATACGGATGGTAGCAATACGAGCATCGTGATTTAATTCTTCATTTCTTCCATAACCGATAGTTTCATGTTGAGGAAACTCTTTAACCTGCAGAATAGTGGTTTTTAAGGTGAACACATTTTTCAATCCTTGCAAACCGCTGGCGCTAACCCCATACAGACCAATTCCCAATCTAACCATATCCCATTGAGCATCAGGGAAACGTTCAATACCTGCTGAATTGAGTATATGTTTCATCACACTGTAGCCTAAACCGTTTTCAATTTGTTCGGCAGCAGATTTTAGCGTATCGATTTGTTTGTGCGTATACTCATCAAATTTCCAGCTTTCACTTGCAGCAAGATGTGAAAACACAGACCTTACCATCAACCCCTTTTGCATTGCAAGTACATTCAGCAGTTGTGGAATCTGTTCCGGAGAAAAACCAAGTCGGTGCATTCCCGTATCAATTTTGATATGTACAAGATAATTTGTGATTCCTCTACGCTCCGCTTCTTTGATAAACGCGTTCAGAATTCGAAAATTATACACCTCAGGTTCCAGATCATCTGCAAAAAGCTCTTCGAACCCATTCACTTCAGGGTTTAAGATGATTATTGGTAAAGTGATTCCTTCAGACCTTAGAGCAATCCCTTCTTCAGCTACAGCAACCGCAAGATAGTCGCACCTATGATATTGCAGTGTTTTGGCAATTTCGATTGCCCCACCCCCATAAGCATTCGCTTTTACCATGCAAACCATCTTCACATCCGGTTGCAGTTTCGATTTATAGAAATTGAAATTATGCACTAGCGCGTCCAGATCTACTTCCATTACCGTTTCGTGTACGCGTTGTTCGATAAGTGCATTTATACTTTCAAAATGAAATTTCCTGGCTCCTTTAAGTAAGATTAATTCATTATCAAAATCATGCCAAAAGCCAGAACGAATAAAATCGTCCGTTGATTGAAAGAAAGCCTTCTCAGATATTTTAAATTGATTCTCATTTGCCAAAATATCCTTTCCTATTCCAATTAGTTTGTCGATTTTACTTTGCTCAAGCATCTCCGCAACCTTACGGTACAAAGTCTTTGGGAGAATACCCGACTGCAGAATATCAGAAATGATAACTGTTTTTTTTAACGGTTTATCAGTATGACGCTGATTCTGAAAATCAAGTGCAATTTGTATTGAATTGATATCAGAATTGTAAGTATCATTAATAATTATGCAATTATGCTTTCCTTGTCGTACGTCAAGCCGCATAGCCACAGGCTCCAATCGCTCCATCCGTTGCGCGATAACGTCAGGAAAAACATGAAGCAACAGCATAACCGACAAGCAGTTAATCGCATTTTCTATTGAAGCATTATCTGTAAACCCTATTTTAAAACTATAATCCATTTTCAAAAATGAATAGCTAATTTCAGTAGTATTATCCTTTTTATCGATACGTGAGATAAACAGAGGTGCTTCCTCATCATACAAGGACCACGAAAAAGATCGTTGCGACAACATCATCATGTCGATACATTGCTGCATGAGCGGATTATCCTGACAATAGATGCAGACGTTCACATTTTTGAACAATTCCATTTTTTCAAGGTATTTTTGTTCAATAGAACTGAAATTCTCCTGATGCGCTTCTCCAATATTGGTAAAGACACCAATTGTTGGTTGAATAACCGGTTCAAGTCGTTCCATTTCATCCGGTTTAGAAATCCCAGCCTCAAAAATACCCAACTCTGTTGTTTCATTCAGTTGCCACACCGAGAGTGGCACTCCAATTTGCGAGTTAAAGCTTCTTGGTGAACGAACAATATTATAATTTTCTTCAAGTAATTGATACAACCACTCTTTAACAACCGTTTTTCCATTGCTACCCGTGATACCTACTACAGGAATCTCAAACTGAGATCTGTGAAAAGCTGCTAGTTTTTGCAGAGCAAGCAACGAATCTTTCACCAAGAGAAAGTTAGTATCGACAAACGATTGCCATTCTGGTTTCATTTTACTAACCACAAAATTTCGAACGCCTGATAAATACAAATCAGACACAAAATTATGCGCGTCATTATTCTTTGTGACCAAGGCAAAGAACAGCGTTTCAGCAGGATTCGTGAGCTTTCTACTATCAGTAAGCAATACAGAAATTATTGCATCTTTGGTAGGTTTGTTTTTAACATTAAGTATTGATGCGATTTTTGATATAGCGTAAGTCATAAAAGTAGTGCGTTATTTAATACTGTTTTGTAAATCAATGTATTCCGTTTCACAATTTATAAAAGGATACTGATTTTTAAAATGTTCTAGTTTATTTAATGTTTGAAGTTGAAATCTCTTGTATTGATCCGTCACGTTATTTAGCGGTCGATGATTCAGCGAACGGTCTATTTCGTTCCAAAGCCGAATTATAGTTGAAGTATTATCATCAAAGAATGACTCACCAAAACGCTCCCAAATATAATCAAGAGCCACATCAGAAAGATGAGTCATATCCGCAGCATAATACCGATAATCTCGCAATTCGTCCATCACAATTTCAAAAGCTGGGAAATAATTGACATTATGAGAGAATTTGTTCACTAACTCATCTACAGCTAAAAGTAGAGTTGATTTACTGAGTTGATTATGATGTGCTCCATCTTTAAAATGACGGATTGGACTTACAGTAAAGACTATCTTTAGTTCTTTATTTTGAGATATAAGCTCTGAAATGACCGCACTCCATTCATCAACGATTGATTGCACCGACAGCCGAGTCCTGCTAAACGTTGAATCTGGAAATTTATGACAATTGCCCACCACTTCACCGTCTGATATCTGTCGGTAAACAAACGCTGTGCCGAACGTCACAAATAAAATATCCATCTGCTTCAAACCTTCCACAGCGGTAGCATAACGATAATTAATGGCTTCTAGGCAACAATCTCTGTCAACATTGGAAAAAGCCCCATGATGCATGAAACTATGCCACAAACCATCACGAAACGTCAATTCAGCAGCATTAAACGGTTTGTTTTGCAACAATCGTTTAATTGCAACAGCAACGGACAAAGGATTATAAAGAATTCCAAAAGGATTTATATCTACCTGAAACTTAGATTTGGCAAGCCTTTTACCAATGTTTTCTGAAAAACAAGAGCCAAAAAGCAAAATCCTGTTCATGTGACATATTTTTAAACCATTTTCTGGAATCTCAATGCTTGTACTGAACTTCATAACTTCAGAATTTTACTGCAAATTTAACACAAAAACAGCGGAGTTAGAAAGTTAAACGGATTATAATTTGTGAAATGTAGATAAAGGAATTAAAAGCAGAATGAATCGTGTTTCGAATGGTACCTATATAAAAAAGGAATGGTTGTCTCACGACAACCAATCTTCATTGTTAACCTTAAATCTAATACCATGAAAAACACAGTGCAAATATAGGCGTTTTTTTGATACACACCTCACTTTTCCAAAAGAAAATTCAGTTATTTAGCCATTTTTAACCGAATCAAGTTTATTTTGGTGTATTTTATACACTTTTTCAGACTTATTCGATATAAAGAACAAGCCCTTTCAAGTATTCACCTTCTGGGTGATAAATATTTATTGGGTGATCTGCCGATTGAGAAAGTTGATGTAGAATGCGCACCCTTCTGCCTGCCAACGCAGCAGCGCTGAACACTGCCAGACGGAACTGTTCTCGAGAAATCACCTGTGAACAAGAGAATGTGAACAAAACACTTCCTTTTGGCATTTTTTCTATCGCCGCCAGATTTAGTTTTTTGTATCCTTGCAACGCATTGTTAATGGCTCCGCGATGTTTGGCAAAAGCAGGGGGATCCAAAATAACAAGATCATAAGTATCGCTACTTATTGATTTTAAAAACTTAAAAGCATCTTCTGCCTTTGATTCATGTCGTGCTTCTTCACCAAAATTGAGCCTAACATTGTCTTCTGTTAACATCACGGCTTTTGAAGAACTGTCGACTGACATAACATTCTTTGCGCCTCCTCTTAAAGCATAAACGGAAAAACCACCGGTATAACAAAACATATTGAGTACATTCCTGCCGGCTGAATATTTTTCAAGTAAACTCCGATTATCACGTTGGTCTACAAAAAAACCGGTTTTCTGCCCGTGCAACCAATCAATGTGGAACTTCAAACCGTTCTCTAAAGCGGCATCATCAGCAATTTCTCCGCCCATCACATAGCTGTCTTCGCAATCAATGTCTGCCTTAAATGGCAAGGTGCCTTCTGATTTATAAAAGACATTTTGTAACATTCCTTGGGGTAAAACTTCTTTGAGGGCTTCTATTATAAGATTCTTGTCGCAGTGAATTCCTATTGAATGTGCTTGCATTACTGCAGTCTTTCCATACATATCGATTATCAAACCTGGCAAGTTATCGCCTTCACCATGAACCAACCGGAACGCATTATTGTCAGCTCTAATCAATCCTAATTTGACACGAAGATTATAAGCATCGGTGAGACGGTCGACATAAAACGATTTGTCAATCAACACATCTTGAAAGGATAAAATCCTTACCGCAATACTCCCAATTTGATAGTGACCGACTCCCAAAAATGTGCCATTACTGGCAAAAACTTTAACTACGTCGCCTTCGGTCAGGTTATCGGGCTTTTGAGCAATTGCACCGGAAAAAACCCAAGGATGAAATCTTAAAAGGGACTCCTCTTTCTTAGGTTTCAGAATTACATCATTATTATTTATCATTCTCATCAATTTCAATTAAATGATTATAGATTTTTATACAAGCCCAAGCATCAATCGCGGCATAAGCTTTTTGAGCTTCTGACAGAGTTTCTGCTTCCCAATTCGAGAGTCGCTGATTCTTTGATATCTTTTTGCCAAATATAATTGCATATATCTTCTGAAGACTGTTATCGTCAATGTCATACTTATCCACAAAACTTTGTAGGTCGATAAAGTTTTGTGGTTTTTTATCTGACCTTTTATGAATTGCCGAAAAATCATCGCCTAAAGAAAGTCCTATCTTAACGATTTCCTCACTACAAAGTATTTCATTTAACTCCTTCGGAAATCCTATCTTATTCAACCTAAATAAAAAACAAACGTCTTCTGTCGACAGCTGCATTAAGGCTACTTTGTGTGTCTGACCTCTCTTAAAAGCGGGCTTTGTTTCTGTATCAAATCCTATAATCGCATGTTGTTTAAGAAAATCGATTGACGACTGCACTTGCGTCAACTTATCGACTATTATGATCTCTCCTTCAAATTTTTCAATTGGTAGTTCGGCAATTTGTTGTTTTGTAATTGTTAATCCCACTTTTCCTCCATTTTTATTCCATCCATATCTTCTTCGTCTTGTTCACGATAAAGCAATGCGTGAAGCGGACGAAGTACGTTTACTAGCTTTTGACCCCAATAATTACGGAAATTTATAGTGCACCTATACAAAGCATCGTTCATCTGATCGGTCAATCCATATTGATAAATTGAAACAAAATTGCGAACATCTTGATAAATATCAGCAATATCTTCCGATATAAAGGATGTGATGGGTGTGTCGCTATACTTCATGTCTTCTACAAATACATCAAGATAGACATCTTCATCTGCCATTATTTGCGACACGTTTGTTGATACGCGAGCGTAATCGTCTTCCGATACAAACACTTCTGGAATATCGTCGCTCACTACTACCGTTTCTGGTAACAATGATGCTTTGATATACATCAATGGTAGCAAACGGGTCATCCTGTTAATCCAGACCAAACGCGACGATGATTCATTATTCTCAAGAAATGCACAAAATTCAACGCTCACAGTAACAAAATCGAGTACTGTTTGAGCATACACGCTTTTTTCAACTCCTTTATCAGGCATACTTTAATAAAATTTTAACCTATTATTTTTGAGGTACTATTAATTCATACAAAAGTACAGAATATTTTCGTATCCTGTACTTACCATAATATATTCTCAATGATTGGAGCGTGGGTTTTAATGTAAATGAAATGTAGTAATATGGCTTGACTATTTAACATTGTTATACATATATTTGTTTTCATTTGATTTAATGCTTGGCCTGCCCTCCTCTCACTCTCCTCTCACCATAGTCTCACAATGCTCGCATATAACCGCTGAGAATCAATCGCTAATTTTAAGTTAAACAATGTGAATCTAAATGTTTTATACTCGATAAAATTTTCTACTCAAAGTCAATAAAAATAATTAATTTTGCATGGTTTTTAAAACAACAAATCAAATGAATAAATTACACATTTTAATAGCGACTATTGTAATTCTTTTTTCTTCTTCGGTCTTTGCCCAAAAAAGTGGAACAACAAACGCTGCAAACGTACTTAGCAAGGTTTGGAACAAAGTATCAAGTGCACTTCCACAAAAGGAATTGACAGGTACATGGAATTTTAAAAGTACTGCGTGCATGTTCGAAACGGAAAACTTACTTAAGAAAGCTGGAGGTGCGGTGGTTGCAACTCAGGTCGAAAAGAAATTTAATGAATATTGTGCAAAGTCTGGGATACAAAAAGAGAATACTCAATTTGTGTTTAATGCCGACAGTACTTACATCGCGCGTTTGGGGAAGATGAAGTTTTCAGGTAATTACTCAATAAACCCTGAAACAAAACAAATTTCGCTGAGTTATATGAGGGGATTGGGGAAACTGGACGCAACACCGGTTGTTTCTGGTAAGAATATGAAACTCATGTTTGATGCGGACGGTTTCTTGAAACTGATGAAAACGCTGAGCATGTTTACCAAAGACAATTCGATAGAGATTCTTGCAGCCATGGACGATATGTATGATGGCATGTTGCTCGGATTTGATATGAACAAGAATTAATTGCCTTTCACAGGTATATAAAATAAAAAAGCGAAAGGTCCATTGGACTTTTCGCTTTTTCTATTAGTTTTATTCTTTTCAATCGATTATCTCAAAACCACAATAGGGAACCAACGCTTTGGGTATGCGAATTCCTTCGGGTGTTTGGTTGTTTTCAAGGATTGCAGCCATTATGCGGGGCAAAGCAAGTGCGCTTCCATTCAATGTATGACATAGCTGAGTTTTGCGGCTCTCATCGCGGTATCTGCACTTCAAACGGTTTGCTTGATAACTCTCAAAATTTGATACTGAACTTACTTCTAACCAGCGTTCTTGTGCTGCAGAAAATACTTCAAAATCAAAAGTCAAAGCGGAGGTAAAACTCATATCACCACCACACAAACGCAGAATGCGCCAAGGCAACTCCAATTTCTCTACCAATGTTTGCACATAAGCAACCATATCGTTCAAACGGTTATATGAATTTTCGGGCTTTTCAATGCAAACAATTTCTACTTTGTCAAACTGATGAAGACGATTGAGGCCGCGAACATCTTTACCATATGATCCTGCTTCTCGCCTAAAACAGGCCGAATAGGCCGTGTTCCTTACTGGAAGATCTTTCTCTTCAAGTATTACATCACGATAAATATTGGTGACGGGAACTTCTGCTGTAGGAATCAAATACAGATCGTCTACTTCTGCGTGATACATCTGGCCTTCTTTATCTGGTAATTGACCTGTTCCAAATCCGGATGCTGAATTAACTACATAAGGGGGCTGAATTTCAGTATATCCGGCTTCACGAGCATTATCCAGGAAAAAGTTAATGAGCGAACGCTGCAAACGGGCGCCTTTTCCTTTGTAAACGGGAAAGCCGGCTCCTGATATTTTTACACCTAGCTCAAAATCAATGATATCATATTTCTTAGCCAATTCCCAATGGGGCATGGCTTCTGAAGATAAAGCGGGAATAGTTCCACCACTCCGCTCAACAATATTATCATCTGCACCTTTTCCTTCAGGAACAGATTCGTCGGGAAGATTGGGAATAATTACAAGCAGCTCCTGAATCTTTTCTTCTACTTCTTTCAAATCGGTGTTGTATACTGCTGAACTTTCTTTCAAAGATGTTACTTCTTCTCTGGCTGCAGCAGCTTCATCCTTTTTGCCTTCTTTCATCAGACTGCCAATAGATTTGGACAAGGAATTTATCTTTGCCAACGTATTATCTAACATCGTTTGCGAACTTTTTCGCTGCGCATCGAGGTTGATAATCTGATCAATAATGTCCTTAGCATCGAAATGCTTTTTGGCTAATTTGCGAACGACTTCTTCGCTGTTTTCGTTTATAACTTTAAGTGTAAGCATAGTTCAAAATTATGTAACTTTCTACGTCTGCAAAGGTAACAAAAATATAGATTAGATGAGTATCAGAAGAAGAATAGCTGCTGCAATTCCTATTCCTCCATACAAGAAAAAATCTTTATAATGCTTGGTTCCTGGTTTATGCATCCAATAGGAGGATACGGCAAGAAACAAAAGTGTAATGCCATAGATTACGCCAAAAAGATGCAAACCGTTGCTACTTACGCTTTTATGCAACTTGCTAAATTTGTTGAATGGAAACACATATTCAAAACTTGAATAATTGACTTCGCCGGTAACTGAATTGTAACTACCTGAATTGAAGTTTACAATATCACCGGTGGATTCAATTACTTTAAAACCGGGCAAACGTAATGCTGTGCCTAATTCTTCAGCGGTCAGACCGGGTGTTATAGTTCTCTCAACTTGCTTTTCGGCTTTCATAAAATTGGTGTTTCTGTAGTTTAATACAATCCCACTTAATGCATAAACTAAAGTGATCCCTATTGCTAGATATCCAAAAACACGATGCCAGGTACGCATAAAACAGTAAATGCCTTTGTTCTTTTTATTTTGTTCCATAATTGTGATTTATTTGTTTAAAGGTACCGCTTTTTTATTTCAACAAAAAAACTAATCGACATTCGCTGGAAATGTGTCTGCAAAATCGAGAAATTAATAAACATAACCGATTTGTCGATGTTTATCATCAATACCCTCTACTTTTTCAATATCCGTTCCCTCATCAACATAGCTAATTTATCGATGTTTAACCCTTAAATTTGTGTTCGTCGATATTTATTGGGCGTTTGTCTATAAACTAATATTTATTGTCTATTTGATTTGTATAAGGTTCTTCAGGGTTATACATTTGTAGATAAGAATTTCATTCATTTAAGTTCTTTACAATTAGGTATTATACATGGATTAAAGATGAAAAACGGTCTCAGTGATGAGGCCGTTTTTTCTTTTATTATTGATTTATAGTTGTCAAAGAATGACAATTGAAGTTCTTAATCTATTAGTTATTTCTATTAATCCCAGTCGAGAATTACTTTCCCACACTGACCACTTTCCATAATATCAAAACCTTTTTGGAAATCGTCAATGTCAAAACGGTGTGTAATTATTGGTGATAAATCGATTCCGGATATAATCATTTGCTCCATCTTATACCAGGTTTCCCACATCTCACGACCATATATGCCTTTCAATGTCAATGCCTTAAAGATAATAGTATTCCAGTCAACGGTTGTGGTATTTGGCAAAATACCTAACAAGGCTATCTTGGAACCGTTATACATATTGTCGATCATTGAACGAAATGCGGCCGGAGCACCTGACATCTCTAATCCTACATCAAACCCTCTCATTCCAAGGTCTTTTTTGACTTGCTCAATGGTCTCTCCTTTTGCTAAATTAACGGTGCGGGTGGCTCCCATCTCTTTTGCAATTTCTAATCGGTATTCACTCATATCACTCACTACAATATAACGAGCACCGGCAAAACGACATATCGCAGCGGCCATATTACCAATCAAACCGGCTCCGGTAATCAATACGTCTTCACCTAATAAGGGAAAGGCTAATGCGGTATGTGCTGCATTACCAAAGGGATCCATAATAGCAGCGAAATCATCTGAAATTCTCGGATCAAGCTTTACAACATTGGACGAGGGTAACGATAGATACTCGGCAAATGCTCCGTCACGATTTACTCCTATTCCGACAACATTCTCGCACACATGAAGCTTGCCTCTTCGACAATTCCTACAGTGACCACAAGCAATATGTCCTTCACCTGTAACCCTGTCTCCAATGGCTAAATTCTCAACGCCACCACCCATCTCAACAATCTCGCCAACATACTCATGACCAATGGTCATAGGGGTTTTAATGGTTTTCTGCGACCAGTCATCCCATTTATATATGTGCAAATCGGTGCCGCAAATGGCGGTCTTCTTTATCTTAATAAGTACATCGTTTACACCAATAGTAGGGATAGGAACTTCTTCCATCCAAATACCCTTTTCGGGATATAATTTTACTAATGCTTTCATATTTCGTTTAGATAATCTTGATTATAATCTTAGAAATAATGTGTCTGAACACATGAATTACCTCAATTAAAACTCATCACTCTAGCTCTCTTTTCATCCAACTAATTATTGTATCACATTTAATTTCTTACCAATCTTGATAAATGCGGCAATCGCTTTATCTAAATGGGCACGTTCTTGTCCTGCAGACAGTTGAACGCGGATTCGAGCTTCATCTTTCGGAACAACTGGATAATAAAAGCCGGTAACATAAACACCTTCTTCCAACAGATCTGCAGCGAACTGTTGCGACAGTTTAGCGTCGTATAACATAACGGCACAAATTGCTGATTGGGTTGGCTTAATATCAAATTTTGCTTCTTTCATTTTGCTCACAAAATAATCTACATTGTCATGCAACTTATCTTGCAAAACATTGGATTCTTCCAGTAAGTCGAAAGCCCTGATTCCGGCTGCTGCAACCATCGGAGGTATTGAGTTTGAAAATAAATAGGGACGTGAACGCTGACGTAACATGTCTATTATTTCCTTATGCCCTGTGGTAAATCCACCAATGGCTCCACCAAAGGCTTTACCCAATGTTCCGGTGATAATATCTACTTTTCCCATGCAATTATATTGCTCACTCACACCGTGACCAGTCTTTCCAACTACTCCTGCAGAGTGACTTTCATCTACCATTACCATGGCATCATATTTCTCAGCCAACTCCATTATCTTGTCAAGTGGTGTAACGTTTCCATCCATCGAGAATACTCCGTCGGTGGCAATTAATCTGAATCGTTGCTCTTGGGCTTCTTTCAATTTCTCTTCCAAATCGCCCATATCTGCATTGGCATAACGGTATCGTTTGGCTTTGCAAAGTCGCACACCATCAATGATCGATGCGTGATTCAGCGAATCAGAGATAATTGCATCATCTGCAGTCAACAACGGTTCAAAAAGACCACCATTAGCATCAAAACATGAGGCATACAAAATCGTATCTTCTGTTTTGAAGAATTTACTGATTGAAGCCTCCAGTTGTTTGTGAATATCTTGCGTTCCACAAATAAATCGAACCGAGGACATTCCGTAACCACGTTCATCAAGCGTTTTTTTTGCTGCTTCAATAAGTTCCTTATTGTTAGACAAACCTAAATAGTTGTTGGCGCAAAAATTCAGAACTTCCTGACCTGTTTGCACTTTCACTTCAGTTTTTTGTGGAGTCACAATAATCCGTTCATTTTTATAAAGACCGGCTTCTTTTATTTCGGCTAACTCATCTTGCAGATGTTTTTGCATTTTCCCGTACATATTCTTTTGTTTTATATTTGTATATCTTTCGTAAACTTGTTTATCTTTTACAGCTTAATACGACTAGTATCTGAAGATATTTACTTTCTATGATTCAATTTCGTTCGCATTTTCTAACAGAGAATTGGGTATCGATTTCTTAGCTTTTACTCCCAATTCTTTCAACTTCTCAACTCGCCTGATTAAATTGCCTTTTCCTTCAGCAAGTTGATTATATGCTCTATTATAGCTTTCCCCAGCTTTATCTAGATTCGTTTTAATATCTGTAAGTGATTCCACAAAATTAACGAATTTATCATACAAAGCAGCACCTCTTTCTGCTATTTCCAATGCATTCCGATTTTGATAATCCCGTTTCCACAAATCCATTATCATTTTAAGCGCTGCAATCAGATTTGTCGGACTTATCAACAATATTTTCTTGTCGTATGCATATTGCCAAATATCAGCATCATATTGCAATGCCAATAAATATGCGGGTTCGTTTGGTATAAACATCATCACAAAATCAAGTGATGTTGCATAATTTTGGTAATCCTTATGACTTAATTCATCGATATGCTTGCGAACAGAACGAAGGTGATCTTGAATATATTTTTTCTGCTCTGTAACATCATCGGAAGAAACATAATTTGTGTAGGCCGTGAGCGACACTTTAGAATCTATAATAACTTTCCTATCATCAGGATAGGAGATAATTACGTCGGGTTGCATTTTTGAACCGTTCTCGTTGATATAATAATTACCGTCTACATCCTTTAAATACTCTTGTACAAAGTATTCTCTTCCTTCAGTTAATCCGGATTTCTCTAAAATGTTCTCCAATATCAATTGTCCCCAATCGCCCTGAGTTTTTGAGTTGCCTTTAAGCGCTTTAGTCAGATTATTGGCTTCCGTACTCAATCTATCGTTCAATTCGCGTAAATTCTTGACTTCTTGGCCCAACGAAAATCGCTCTTTTGACTCGTTTATATAAACTTCTTCAACTTTCTTCTTGAAGGAATCAATATTTTCACCTAATGGTTTCAGTATAATATCTAAGTTATCTTTGTTTAGTTTAGTAAACTTAGAACTCTTTTCTTCTAAAATCCTGGCAGCAATATTTTCAAACTCCAAATTAAACCGTTTGTGCAGTTCAAACATTTCATTCTTTTGAATTTCAAGTTTGTCTTGCAATGCTTTATTCTCTGCTGAAAACGTAGCTAGTTTCTTGTTTACTTCATTGAATTCATCTGTTGCTGTCTTTAAATCTAGCTTTAATTGAGCAATATCTTCCAAATAATTCTTAATTGTCTCATTTGCAGCTTTGAAATTGGCAGTTACTGTTGAATTATCTCTTTCCAAACCTTGAATATATCCTTGCAGATGCTCAACTCGTTCTTGCATAACTGCTAATTCTGACTGATATTCTGCCTTATCTTCCTGTAACGACAAAACCTTTTCTTTATGTACAATTAAATCATTATTCAGTAAAGCGTTCTTCTCAAAAAGAATATCAAATTCTATCCTTGAAACGGTTTTAGATTTTGCATTCAGTAAAACAATTACCCAAGCTAAACAACCTCCTATTGCTAATCCTACAATAAAAAATAGAAGTTCCATTCTTCAATATAATCTTATAAAATTAAAACAACTTATTTAATATTATTCAATAAGTGTCCCATTCTATCTTTCTTTGTTTTCATGTAAAACATATTATATTTATTAGGAACTATTTCAATAGAAACATTTTCAACTACCTCAAGACCAAATGATTCAAGTCCTATGCGCTTTTTTGGATTATTAGTCATCAATCGCATTTTTGTGACTCCCAAGTTACGTAGAATTTGAGCGCCAACTCCATAATCACGTTCGTCGGCCTTGTAGCCCAAATGAAGATTTGCATCTACAGTATCGAGACCCTCTTCTTGAAGTTTATAAGCTTCGGCTTTTGCCATTAATCCAATTCCGCGACCTTCTTGATTCAGATAGACGACAACACCTTTCCCCTCTTTTTCAATCATTTCCATTGCTTTGTGAAGTTGTTCACCGCACTCGCAACGATAAGATCCAAATATATCACCGGTAGCACATGAAGAATGAACGCGTACCAAAATAGGTTCATCCTGAGCCCATTTCCCTTTTATTAAAGCCACATGAACTTTTTTTGTCGCTTTCTGCATGAAAGGAATCATCATAAAATCACCATGTTCAGTAGGTAAATGCACTTCTTCGCCTCTATCTACCAGCGACTCAGTCTGCAATCGATATTTTATGAGATCTGCAACAGATATTATTATTAAACCAAACTGTTTTGCCATGTCCATGAGTTCTGGCATGCGCGCCATTGACCCATCCTCTTTTTTTATTTCAGCTAAAACACCTGCAGGATAAAGACCTGCAAGTCGAGCCAGGTCGATAGTAGCTTCGGTGTGACCAGCGCGACGAAGCACGCCTTTGCTTTGTGCACGCAAAGGAAAGATATGTCCCGGTCGCCCAAACTCTTCAGGTTTTGTATCTTTATTGGCAAGAGCCTTAATTGTTTGAGCCCTGTCGTAGGCAGAAATGCCCGTAGAACAATCATTCGTCAATAGATCTATTGAAACAGTGAATGGAGTTGAATGCAAAGATGTATTATTTGAAACCATCATTGGCAAATCAAGCTCTTCGGCTCTTTCCTTTGTAATAGGAGCACAAATCAATCCGCGGGCATGCGTTTCCAGAAAGTTAATTCTTTCGGGAGTAATTGTTTCAGCAGCAGCTATTAGATCACCTTCATTTTCTCTATCGGCATCATCAACCACGATAACGAAATTACCTTTTTTTATTTCCTCGAGGGCCTCTTCAATCGTGTTCAACTTATATTCTTGCATTTCTTAATATTTTAATTTGCTTTTGTATTTATATTCTGTATTAACTCTTTCATTTCTGCGTTCAATCGCCTAACATCTATTATATCTTTCCTGATCCTGTTTTCGTATATACGAGAGAAAAGTTTTATAGCAAAACCAATCGGGAACAAGTACATACAAATGGCCGAACCGACCGATCCCGTCTTGAATATTCTCATGTGAGTAATAAGAATAGGATATTCTTCTGCTTTTTCAAGAATCTGTCGTTTTCGTGAATTGGATAACTCATTAAGCATATTCTCTAAACTATTTTTGATTGCAAAAAGTTTCGTATCATAAACATCATCCATCCAATAGGTTTTGTAACCCAGTTTGCTGTAAATATGGAGATGTTCATCAACTTGATCCGAAAGATTATCGATATTTGCAATTACCCTTTCTACATTTGGTTCTTCTATAATCACCTCTTTTTGAGGATAATTCCGTTTATCCCTGACAAGAAACAATTTCTTGAAAAAAGCAATATATGTGTCACCATTCATAATAGGTGCATCATTCATAGCCCTGTTTGTTAAGAATATTCCTAACGGCAATAATACCATAGAGCTGAACCAAGAGCCAAACCAATGAATCCACACCCCATCACGTGCCATTTTATACCCCACATTATCAAGGATATAGTATATAATAAACAAGACTACCGATATTACAATAGGCATACCCAATCCCCCTTTTCGCACAATGGAACCTAAAGGTGCTCCAATAAAGAAAAAGATAAGACATGCAAACGACAGTGTAAATTTTCTATGCAATTCTATCCAGTACCTGTTAACTGCTTTCTGAGTGCTAACTTTCGACAATGAACGAAACAAATAATCATTGCTGTTATTCTCAGCTTTCACAACAGCATTCTGCAAAACAGTCTGCTTAACATTAAGCTCTTGCGATTCAAAAATAGTATCTGAAGATGGGACATCAACGGTTTGAGCTTCAGCGATTATGCTATCAATATCTTTTTCAGGATAATTATTTCTGAACGATAAATATGAATATTCCAGCATATTCTTTCTGTCAATCAGGTTCACACTATCAATGACCTGCTTCATGGAATCAATCGAAAACGACAATTCATTCACATTTTTTGAAACATACCCACTAGATGTATTACCCTGAATCACAGACTCATCCCACTTATTAAAATTAGCATCGAAAGGAATAACAAGTTGTTTTTGCTTAAACATTTCACGCGCATAAGGCATAAATTTTCCTTTATTCTGACTAATGCCCCCTCCCTGCTGGAAATTCTGAAATTGCTGTCCATTGTATATATTAAAGACAATCGACAATTTGTCATCGGTCGACATCATTTCCGCTGAGTCACAAACGATTATGCCCATATCGTTAATGTTGCCTTTCGTTACATCATAAATGAACACATCGTACATCATACCCGTTTCGCGGTTCTTCTTGTCCACATACAAATTGTAACCTTCAAGTTCCTTATAAAACGTACCTTCAGGAATTTCTAGTTCTGGCGAAGCAGTTCTAACAGAGTATAATAGCGTATAGAATTTAGTCTGAATTGTAGGCATTGCATTATTCTGGAAAAAGAATGCCCCTATACTAATTAGTCCAATTAACACAATCAGTGGTTTCATCAACTTAATCAATGAAATACCAGCTGCTTTAATCGACAGTAGTTCAAGGTTTTCCCCCATATTACCAAACGTCATCAACGACGCCAACAGTATAGAAAGCGGTAATGCCAAAGGAATAAAGTTCAGTGCTGCGTAAAAAAACAATTCACCAAGTACGTCAATACCCAATCCTTTACCAACCATATCTGCTACATATTTCCAGACGAATTGCATCAACACCAAAAAAAGGCATATGACAAACGTCATGATAAAAACAGGAATGAAGTTTTTAAGGAGATATTTATGTAAACTTTTTATACTAAAATTGACTCTCATTTTTTAAAGCATTGGGCCTTCTCAATTTTGTACGCAAAGATAATAAAATCAACTACACAAATGTCGATTTTGATGTATAAAGAATGAAAACAAAAAACCTGAATGGATTGTAATAGTCATAATCAGGTCCAAAAAAACAGTCATGATTGTTAAACGCCTAAGTGTCTTTTCAGCTCATCGACTTGAGATTCCCAAAGCGTTATTGCGTCACTTTTCTCATCAGGTTCTGCAAAATCAGTAATTTCCAGTGTCATATCACCGGTAAGCTCAAGCTTATGAAGTTGAAACTCAAAATAAATGTTCTCGTCTTCTTCGTCAAACCAACGCAAGCGGATTTTATATTGTGGTTTTATATCAATTATTTCTGCTGAAATCTGCTCCTTATTCCAAGTAAAAGTATAAATCCTATCATATAAAGTAACCTCATCAGCAAACCATTCCGACAAACCTTCAATATCATAAATCATGGTCCAAAGACTTGACTGGGAAGCACTCCCCATCATAAATTCTATATGGTATTTCTCTTTTTTCATTAGACAAATTTAATACGGGCTAAATATACAACTTTATTTCGATTTCACCATAGTGAACATTAACTTTCTTAAACACAAGAGGGTGAAATCATATTGAAATGATTTCACCCTCACGATAAGTCTATAAATAAGGAGAATTATGGTTTATCCCACCAAATTCTTCCTTCAGTTCTATCATTCTTTGAACCATATGCCGGATCAGAAGTCAGTGCTGTGATCGCAGCATTGTAATTATCAATATTTTCGGTATTTGGAATAGACAGAACGCCTCTTCTTGGAATAACCAGATCTGCTCCGGCACTTCTTACTGCCTCAAAATAGGCTACTCCATCTGTTGGAACTGGCTGACTCTTAAATGCTGGAAGCCCTGTGCGTTTCCAAGTAGCCCACATTTCTTCTGGTCGCATAAACAAGTTAACCCATTGTTGAGAAACAATTTTCTCTAACGAAACCGTTTGAAATTCAGGTTTTGCAAGATATGCATCGATAGCTTGTGAAGTAATTGGATTATAATTATCGCTTGTTGGATTCATAGCTGAAGGCACTTTCATCTTAGAAGCCCATGATTGATATTGTTCCATTGAAGCTCTGATGCCCGTTCTAAACCAAGTTAGGGCATCTTTTCCACCTTTTGCTGAACCATCTTTGAAAGCAATTTCGGCCATCATAAAGCAAACTTCAGGATAAGTGATCAGAGGAGTAAAAAGACTGATAGCATCCTGAGAAACATCATATTTTGCCTGATCTTCTTTATCACGTACACCAAGGGTATTGCTGACCTTGCCACTATTTTTCACAAAATATCTGCTCTCAATCTGACTGTTATTACGAATTGACATTGTTTTATCAACTCCTTTGCTATCCTTATATCCCAAGATATAATATGCATCTGTTGACCAATCACTTTCGGCACTATCAGGGTTAGCTGCCATACCTACATAACGGTCGGTCCATTGCGGAAATTGAGTTAAATAATTTGGATAATACTTTGCCAATGAATCGGCCCATGCATCATTTGTGGCATTGTTATTACCCTGACCAAAACCATTTCGACGTACCAATAAAGGTAAACGAGGATCATCATATTCCTTCAAATAATTTACCAAAGTTCGTGATGCTACAAAATTCACATTGATGCCTTGCATATCATCAGTATTATTATTATGCTCATTGGGATGATGATAAATACAAGATTCATCATTGCTGGAAATAATACCTCCCGAATTTGCTAAGGCTTCTGCAACAACTGTCTTATAGAAGCTATTGTCTGCTTTCTCTAAACGTTGTGCCATCTTAATGCGTAACGAGTTACCAAATTTGATCCACTTTGCAACATCTCCACCGTAGAAATAATCGTTCTTTCCCAGATTATATTGTTCTGCTGTGGAATTAAGCAACACCTCTACATTTGCTTTTATCTTTTCATCAAAGACTTTATATAATGGATTACCATTTATATCTTCCTGATACAAGTCATATCGTGGTTTTCTTATGCCTTCAGTATTCTGGAATGCCTCGCTATAAGGAGCTGCACCATAAACGTCAAACATCAACCAAGCCTGATAAGTCTCCAATATATTTGCAATAGCAGCCACGTTTTGATATCTTTCCTTTTCAGGATTCAATGGAATTACTGTATTTACCAAATAACGTAACTGCAATCCAATTTGATCGTAATATTGTTCATAATACGGAGTATAAGGAGATGGACGCGTATTCTTGGATGTATTTACATAAACTCCTTCCGATGCACCGCCTGACGAAACAAGATATTGCATCATTTGCATCACACCTGCAAATTTACTTGTTAAATGATGCCTTTCTCTATTATTAAAATTCTGGGTCGCACCCGTAAAGGCATTTTTAGGGTTTGTAGTTTCAAGGAGTTCAGGATTAGTATTCATTTCTTGATAATCTTCTAAACATCCCGTAAGCAGTAATAGTGACAAAACCCCTACTATAATATATTTCAATTTATTCATAATTATAATTGATTTAGTGTTAGAATCGTACTGTCAAACTAAGTGAATATGTGCGAGCAAACGGCACACCACCAATATCAATAGGTTGTAATGGGTTATTTGAAGAAATTGAAGCAGGATTTAATCCGTCAGTCAATTTATTTACAATATAACCTAAGTTACGAGCTGTCAGCCCAACACGGAAGTAATTCATACCTAATTTACTTAATACTTTTTCGGGCAGTCTATATCCAAGGCTTACCTCTCTTAATGCAAACCAGGTATTGTCTTGAAGACCTAATTCAGTAGGCATTCCCCAACCTAAATTACCCCAATAATAAGCACCTGCAAGCATTGGATTGATTATGTTATTATCAACTGCTTCCTGATAAGTCATACCTCCTAAATTAACCATGTATTCTCCTCGGCTATTTTCATAAATAGAACCGTCATCATTTTTTACAAGATATTGCGTAGGAACATTTTTGTTTTTAGCAGGGGCTTGTACATCTTCATCAAATACAGCATCAAGCATTATACCATTGTATTGAGTATCGCCTTTATAGTTGATGCGGGCAATTCCACCATGTTCTTGGTCGCGACCAGTTAACGATGATTTTAGTGTTCCTCTAGATGATGCATATTTATATGTATTAGAGAAGAAATTACCACCTACTCTACCGTCTATCAACGCATAAAAATCAAAATCTTTATAAGAAAATGAAGTGTTTACACTCAATAGAAAATCTGGCTCAACTTTGCCTAGTACAACTCTGTCATTGACACCCTTGTCTATATTCGTAACGTATCCATATAATGGAACAGAGTTTGGATTACCATAGTTTCCCCAGTAAGTTAATACTGGTTTACCATTTCTTGGGTCATTAGCATCTTCAGCATTGTTATAGCGATATAGGGCTGCACCATAGGGACTGCCATAAGGTGATGTGATTACACCAAAGTCGCCGTTTTCGTATGCCCAAATTTCAGGACCTCCATCATAAGCTCCAAAAAGCTGCCATTCTTTAACATTCTCGTGCATCTTGATAATCTTGCCACGATTAAGTGTGAAATTTGATCCCACTGTCCAACGGATATCGTTTGTCTTTACAGGAGTTGCTTCAAACTGAATTTCAACACCTTGGTTTTGAATATTACCGGCATTAATCAATTGCTCTCTTGCTCCGGATTCTATTACGGCAGGAACCCTAAGAATTTGATTGCGGGTATTGGTTTTGTAATAAGCTACATCTAAGAAAATGCGCTCGTCTAAGAATCGCAAATCAGCTCCTAACTCAATTGACTGCTGAATTTCGGGCTTAACATTCCTATTCCAGGCTGTACCAATTTGAGGTTGAGCTACAAGTACTCCATTTCTATCGGTATCAAGCTGATTGCTCTGACTAAATACTCCAAAACCATTTGTTGTATTATAAGCAGAAGTTCCCATACCTACTTGAGATATTGAAGCTCTAAGTTTTCCGAAAGAAAACCATTCAGGAATTTCAAATGTATCAGTGAAAACCCAAGATAAATTGGCTGATGGATAGAATACAGTATAATTATTCATACCGGCAACCATATAGGTTGGATAGGTAAGAGTTGAAAGCCAGTCATTACGTCCCGTAAGTTCCAGATAAACTTGATCTCTCCATGATAAGTTTATAATTCCTGATAAACCAAATACCTGAAGGTTTCTTGGGGTATAAGAGTATGAGGGAATTATTGAGTTTCTGGAGTTCGAAAATGCAAAAATAGCAGGAATATCTAATCCCCCGGCAGTATATTTGCTCCAGTAATTACTTTCGGTATTTCCATATAGTTCCGATGCAACAATAACATCTAACATAAATTCTTCATCACCTAATTTGAACTTGTTTTCAGTCGATTGCAACATTCCCAAAAAGTTATAAGAACCGGATGTTTCGCCTGCACGACCATAACTGCCTGATCCGGAAGGACCATAATTGGCTCCTGTTCCATATTCTTTATTAAGATGATTCCAGTTATAGTAGTTATAATTTCCCTTAATACTTGCAGTTAACCAAGGAGCAATTTTAGCCCTTAATGTCAAGTTGCTAAGCAGAGAATTCTCAGAACGTTGACTCAAATTCATATCGCGTGAATGTAGATATCCTCTTAAATCACTCCACGGACTATCGGTTTCGACTGCATGCGTAACAGGATCTCGATACATACTTTCATATGCTTCAATGTCCATGTTTCTTGGAGTATAATAAGTACTCATCATTCCCAAGTTTCCACCCCAGTTCCAACCACCTTGGTTAGCACCATTTTGAGCTTTTGAGAAGGCATAATTTAAACCAACTTCAATTGAGAAAACTTCATTTAAATCAGTAAGTCCTTTGAATGAAATAGTATTCCTATTGAAGTTATTTCGTTTAAACACTCCATTATTATCTGTATAAGAATAAGATACACGAAACGATGAATTTTCACCTCCTCCGCTAATTGCAACATTTGTGTTGCTATTTAAACCTGATTGATACAGCGCTTTCCAATTGTCAGGATGTGCAATAAATGGGGTTTTTTATCCGTTTGGTAAATATTGGTTTAACAATGAGCCATCCATTTTTGGTCCAAAACTTGTTGCCGCTCTTTGTAAAGTTCCATCAGCCATATAATCTCCTTCATAACCGTTATTAGGACTTCCAGCACCATAAATATTCTGCAATTCGATTGGCGACTTATAAATGTCTGTGGTCTCAAGTGATTGAGACACTTCAATACCCAAACCTTTTTTACCGAATCGGCCACCTTTTGAAACAATTACTATAGCACCATTGGCTCCTCTAGATCCATAAAGAGCAGTTGCTGCTGCACCTTTCAATACTGTCACACTTTCATAATCAGAAGGGTTAAGATTCTTCAACTGTGAACCCCAGTCGGTTCCATCTAATGCTCCTCGAATGGGTTCTTGAATAATCATACCGTCGATCACGAAAATCGGGGAGTTGTTTTTGTCGATAGATTTTGCTCCACGAATAGTGATGGATGAGCTGGAAGTAACACCCGATGCACCACCTGCGTTAATACTTACACCTGCTACTTTTCCTTGCAAAGCAGTAATTGGATTGATAGCATTTGTACGTGCAATTTCTTCAGTTGATACTTTAGATGTTGCGTAACCTACAGATCTTGATTGCTTTGTAATTCCCAAAGCAGTAACTACAACTTCTTGCAGCATTTTTGCATCAGTTGCCATGATAACATCGATTGTTGTTTTTCCGTTCACAGGAATGGTTTGAGTAACCAGACCTACATAACTGAACTGTAACGAACCATTTGAAGGCACATTGTTTAAGGTGTATTTACCATCAATGTCAGTTATAGTTCCCATGCTTGCATTTCCTGCTACAATCACAGCTGCTCCGATTACAGTCATACCAGTGTCATCAGTCACTGTACCGGATACCGTGATATTTTGAGCAGAAATAGAAAGGACACAAACACTCATCAGGAGTGTAAAGAGCCCTCTTAAATTAAGAAAAAGGTTTTTTCTTTTCATACTCTCTCGTTTTTAATTAATTAATGGATTAAAATTGTGGTTTAGTTTTTATTTAGCATTCACATGTAAAATTAGTATATATTTTTCATATAAAACATATTTAATAAAAATATATTTATATGTTAAGATTATTATGCTAATATTTATATTTATGCAAGAGGGGTTAATAAAATAAAATAAGGAGGCAACATTGTTGCCTCCTTATCTATTAAACGTATATACTTTTCACTTATTTAATTGGAACATATTCTACAAAAGCTTCAATTGCTTCATAAGATGCTAAACCTAATTTCCAATACATCTCAGCGGTAGCTTTATTTCTATCTTCAGACCGCTGCCAGAAAAGTCGCTCATCATCACCAAGGAAAGGTGCGCTCTCCATCTGCGATTGATGTT
>Ga0172377_10000280_pt1 | contig 46175 bp, 48 predicted proteins | sample Pumphouse3metaG_FD_119749 | JGI IMG/M metagenome (GOLD analysis project Ga0172377, IMG submission 119749) | Leachate microbial communities from a municipal landfill in Southern Ontario, Canada - Pumphouse #3 metaG | ecosystem: Engineered > Solid waste > Landfill > Unclassified | place: Canada... | reverse complement strand
GAGCCAACGCCGGAGCCAACACCGGAGCCAACACCGGAGCCAACGCCTGAGCCAACGCCGGAGCCAACGCCTGAGCCAACGCCTGAGCCAACGCCGGAACCAACGCCTGAGCCAACGCCTGAGCCAACGCCTGAGCCAACGCCTGAGCCAACGCCAACTCCGCCGCCCGCACCACCTGCGCCACCAGTCATCGATGCGGTAGCGAACGCGCAACAAGCTGCTGGTCAGGCGGCGGCGGCCGCTAGCGCCGCGCCCACGATCAGTGGCGCGATCGGCTTTGGTGGCCCGACCTTTATCGCGCCAAGTGCGTCACCTAGCGCAGGAGGTTTAGGTGGCAGCGCAGCAGGCGTTGGTGCTGCTGGTTCAGCCGGCTTAGGTGGTGGTCTTGGCGGTAGCTTGGGCGCACCACAACAAATCGGCGGCTTGCGCGTAGTCGAAGTATCGAGCGGCGGCGCTGGCGGTGACGGCACAGGTGCACCGACGGGTGGCGCAGGTGTCGGTGCACCGATTACCACCGGCAGTGGCCCGGGGGTGCAAGTGGTGTTTGTGGTCGATGGCGGTACTAAAGCCCCCGACAACGAACTTGGCAACTAAGCCTGATGGGCGCATTAATTGCGCCCTTTGACAGGGTCAAATACTCGAGTAGCCGATTGACAGCATTTAGGAATAACTATGATGAAAACACAACCAACCCTATTAACCCTTGCGTTAGCCGGCATTGGCATGGTCGCTCAAGCCGCCACGCCACCGGATGCAGGGCAAATTTTGCAAGAGACCATGCCGCAAATTATTCAACCAATGACACCTTCGGTGACGCTTGAAGTACCAACTCAACCGTTGCTTGATGAGCGTCACGGCGGCCAAAAAGTCACGCTTAATGCGATTAATATTACCGGCAACATTGCCTTTAGCGCCGAACAACTCAATGCCGTGCTGGGCGATATTCGCGCCGAACCGAAAGACCTGGCCGATATGCGCCATTTAGCGAATTTGATTAGTCTGTATTATCGCAACAACGGCTATCCGTTTGCGCGCGCGTATCTGCCGGCGCAAAAACTCAGTGACGGTGTATTGAATATCGCGGTACTGGAAGGGCGTTATGGACAACTTGTAGCGAAAGGCGAACTGGGTGAACAAGTACAACCGTTTCTTAATCAAATTCAAAGTGGCGATTTAATCGAATCATCACAACTTGAGCGCACTACCTTAATTATCGGTGACCTGCCCGGCATTCGGGTTTCTCCGGTGATGAAACCCGGTCAAAACACCGGAGAAGGTGATTTAGACCTACAGGTTGAGCAAGACAAACGTTATAACGGCGCGCTGATAGTCGATAATCACGGCAACCGCTATACCGGCGCGTATCGTGCGATGCTTAACGTCAATGCCAATCGCCTCTTTACCCTCGGTGACGAACTCAACGTGACCGGTTTAGTGACTGATGAAAAAATGTGGTTCGGTAATGCGGGCTATAGCCTGCCGTTGGGTTATAGCGGATTACGCGGTAAATTAAGCTATGTACGTACTAGCTACGAACTCACTAAGGAATACAAAAACCTCGATGCCATCGGTATCGCCGATATTGTATCTGCCGGATTAAGCTACCCGTTAAAGCGTTCGCAAACCACCAATATCATTCTGAATGGGCAAATTGAGCGCAAAAGCTTTGTGGACGAAGTGCGTTTTAATCAAACTAAGAAAAACAAAAGTGCCATAGTTATACCATTGAGCGTTAATTTTGACCACCGTGATGCACTCGGCGCAGGCGGCATCACTTATGGTAGCGTCAGCGCCAGTTGGGGCGATATTAACCTAGAAACCGCTTCGGAGCGTCAAACCGATAAAACCACCGCGCAAACGCAAGGCAGCTTCTATAAACTCAACCTTGATGCGGCGCGTATTCAAAATATCGGTGCCGGATTTAGTGCTTTTGCACGTGTAGCCGGACAATGGGCGAATAAAAACCTCGACAGTTCAGAGGATATGTCATTGGGTGGGCCGCGTGGTGTGCGTGCCTATCCTCAAGGTGAAGCCAGCGGTGACCAAGCGATGTTAGGGCAGATTGAACTGCGCTATAACTATAAAATGCTGACTCCTTATGCGTTTTATGATGCCGGACGTATCAGCGTCAATACCAGTCCTTGGAGTGCGGGTAATAATACACGTGAAATCAGTGGTGCGGGCTTAGGTTTACGTGTGAGTTACCAGGCCTGGAGTGCGGATATTGCGGCAGCATGGCGTAATGGCGGAGGCAAACCGCAGTCGGATACGCGTGATGATAGTCCGCGTATTTGGGCGAGCGCCAGCTATCGGTTTTAAAACCCGGCGTTGAAGCGCATTGGGATACAAAGCATAAAAGGCCGTTTGGCCTTTTATGCTTTGTAGGTTAAACCGCATCAGGTAAAAAAACATGACGATGGATTTCTCGCTTCTCATAGTCGATGCCACAAAATTGAGCAAAGTCGTTGAGCGTGCGGACTTGTCCTAGGCCATATACGCCTAAGTCAGCGTTATCGTAAAGCAGCGCTTTAAGGCGTTGTTCTGCGTGTTGCTTCACTTCATGCCATTTAAAATCGCGTTGTTTTTCCCACTCACTATGCCAGTGGTGGCTTAGGTATTCGTTATCTGCACGTTTGTAAAGATGATACAGGGGAATACTGGGCGGGTGAAAAATGTCCCATCCTCGAGTGTAGGCGCGAATCGTTAAATTTTGTTCTTCGCCATGAAAATATAAGTGTGGGTCGTAAGGAATATGGTCAATAAACGAGCCTAAGGTGAAAATAAAGCCGCCGGCTAGGTGGCAGCCCGCAATAAAGTCTTGGCTGTAGATATGCTTGGCTTCAAATCGCAGTACGGCGCTTTCGGGCGTTAGCTGCTGATCTTGTTTGGGTTTAAGCGCGAGTACAGTTTGAGTACTGACGTTGATTTTTACGACGGCGCGGTCGTTTTCAAATTCAAATCCATAAGGGTAGGTCGATATAATCGGCCAAGTTGAGCGGTTGGCTTGCAAAAATTCTAAATCCGCTATGAGGCGCGTGTCCCAGTCTTGTTCAAATAATGTGTGGGAATCAATTTGTAAATAATAATGCTCTTGTTGATAGAGGGAGCCACACAGCGCTCGCGCCCAACATACGCCGCGACTATCCACCGGATGAATATGAACGTATCGTAGTTTGGCGTTATTGATGATGGATTTGAGTTGTTCACGCCTGTTTTCTGGGTGTTGGTCCACAACACCGAATACTAAGCGCTTTGGCTGGCTTGCCTTGGTAAGGGCGCTTTGAATGGTAAACAACAGGTGCGGATCACAAAAAGAGGCTACAGAGATAAATATGGAAGCTGACATAACTCAACCTTGGTAAGGGCTTTGGCTAAAGGATATTGTACGTTTAGTATAGGGTAGCGAGGCTGGAAATGGTTGATTTTTACGACGGTTGGCTAGGTTTTTCTGCCTGAGGTACTTGGATTAACTGTAGGGCACTTCGATTAAGCCTGAATAAAATTCTGCGGGACTTAAAGGTTACCTATTCTAGGCGCGACTCGCCGGTCTTAGTGATTGTATGGCCAAGAGTCGTAACAACGAAAAACTAATCTTTAAGCTCTGCCCGAAAGGCAAGGCCAATCGAAGACAGTGCGTAGCCTGAAAATTCATTGGGTTAATCGAGGTGCCCTGTATATTGTTGTGTTTTTGGCAGGCCTGCTAGTATTCGGTATGAATTTGTTATTAAAATTTAAAAGTGTTTAATATTCAAGCACATGGGTTGTTGAATACCAAGTTATCCACAGCTTAAGATTGGCACTTATCCACAACCCCCCACTGTTTTTGAAAGTTATTCACAGCTATAATAGCCGCCGCATTGACCTACACCGCGAAGTGGCTGTTGCAGGATCAATATTCATCGGTTTTTATCGTGCTAGGAGAGTGAAGTTGAGTCATTTATGGTCGCAGAGTTTGAAGTTCTTGGAAAATGATCTCAATGAGCAGCAGTTTCATAGCTGGATTCGTCCTTTAAAGGTGATTGAGGAGGATTCGGTCATTCGCTTATTAGCGCCCACGCCGTTTATTTTGGATTGGGTGAATCGCAAGTTGATGGATAATATTCGCAACGCGGTACAGCGTGTGATGCCAACCAATACGCCGCAGGTTCGTTTAGAAATCGGTGAGTATGATGTGGGCGCGCAAACGGTGGTGGAGCCGATGATGCCAAAACCGCTGCAGCAGGTAGCCGATACAGCGAGCGCACCTAAAGAAGTAGCCAAAAAAACCATTAAGCATAAACTCAATCCTAACTATACTTTCAATAATTTCGTTGAAGGTAAGGCTAACCAGTTGGCCGCCGCCGCCGCACGTCAGGTGGCGGAAAATCCGGGCGGCAGTTATAACCCTTTCTTTATTTACGGTGGCGTCGGCTTGGGCAAAACCCATTTGATGCACGCGATCGGTAATGCGTTGTTAGAAACGAATCCGCAAGCGCGGGTGGCGTATTTGCATTCGGAGAGTTTTGTTGCGGATATGGTGACAGCGCTGCGTCATAATAAAATTGAGGAATTTAAGCGCTTTTATCGCTCGTTAGATGCGTTGCTCATTGATGATATTCAGTTTTTTGCGAATAAAGACCAGTCGCAGGAAGAGTTTTTTCATACCTTCAATACGTTGCTGGAGGGCAATAAGCAGGTGATTTTAACCTCCGATCGCTTTCCTAAGGAAGTTGATGGGTTGGAGGATCGCTTAAAGTCGCGGTTTGGTTGGGGGTTGACGATCGCGGTGGAGCCGCCGGAATTTGAAATGCGCGTGGCGATTTTGATGAAAAAAGCCAGCGAGGCGGGTTTTGTGTTGCCTGAAGATGTGGCGTTTTTTATTGCCAAGCGATTGCGTGGTAATGTGCGTGAGTTGGAGGGGGCGTTGAAGCGTGTGGTGGCGTTTGCGCAGTTTACTCAGCAGGCGTTGAGCGTGGTGATGGTAAAAGAGGCGTTAAAGGATTTGTTGGCATTGCAGCAAAAAATGGTGACGCTGGATAATATCCAAAAAACAGTGGCGGATTATTATAAGTTGCGCGTGGCGGATATTTTGTCGAAGCGGCGCACGCGTAATGTGGCGCGTCCGCGTCAGGTGGCGATGGCGTTGGCGAAAGAGTTGACCCATCACAGTTTGCCCGAAATCGGCGATGCGTTTGGTGGGCGCGATCATACGACGGTATTGCACGCGGTACGCAAGGTGAAAGAGTTGCGCGAAACAGATCATCGTATGGATGAGGATTTTGCTAAGTTAGTTCGAATTATTACGTCTTGAGGTGGTGGTGATGAAGTTATCCTTGCAGCGGGAAAATTTGTTAAAGGTGTTGCAAACGGCGGCAGGCGTGGTTGAAAAGCGTCAAACGATGCCGATTTTGGGCAACTTTTTGTTTCAAGTGTCACAAAATTTTTTAGTGGTCACCGGTTCGGATTTGGAAATCGAAACCCGTTCGCAAGCGCCGATTGATGCGATAGATGGCACGCCGTTCGATACAACCTTACCGGCGCAGAAGTTGTTGACGATTGTGCGTTCTTTGCCGGAAGGGGTGATGGTGAAGTTGGATTTTGACGATACGCGCTGTGTGGTTAGTGCGGGGCGTTCGTCATTTAAGCTGTCTACCTTGCCAGCGCAGGATTATCCGCATATTGATTTAACGCAGGCGAATGTGAGTTTTCGATTGCAGCAAGGCGAGTTGAAAACACTGATTCAGCATTGTGCATTTGCGATGGCGTTACAGGATGTGCGTTTTTATTTAAATGGTATGTTGTTTGATATTACTTCTGCAGGCCTGCGTTTGGTGGCGACCGATGGGCATCGCTTATCAACGTGCTTTTTTGAAGCCCAATGGGATGATATCACGCCTACCCAGGCGATTGTGCCGAGAAAAGCGATCAGTGAGTTGAGTAAATTGCTCAATGAGGCAGATGAGGCGGTGCAGTTATCTTTGGCGAAAAACTATCTCACCGTGCAGTTTATGGATACGATTTTTACGTGTAAGTTGGTGGATGGTCGTTATCCTGACTATCGTCGGGTGATTCCACAGCATAATGATGTGTCGGTCAGCACGGATCGTGAGCTTTTGCGTTCGATTTTGCAGCGGGCGGCTATTTTGTCGAATGAACGCTTTAAGGGTGTGCGGATGGTGTTTGAGCATAATTTGTTGACGGTTCATGCGCAAAACAGCGAGCAGGATGAGTCGCATGAGGATATGGCGATTGACTTTAGTGGCGAGAAAATTGAGATTGGGTTTAATGTCAGCTATGTGTTGGATGTGATTCAGTCGGTGAAAGACGATAGCGTGAATTTGGTGTTAAAAGACAGCAGCAGCAGTTGTTTAATTGAGTTTAGACATGAGGCGATGAGTTGTCAGCACGTTATTATGCCGATGCGTTTGTAGTCGGTGCGCGCGGGTGCGTTTAATGATTGAAGGGGTGGGTTATGCGCGCCATACCCAGCCCTTATTTGAGCAACTTTCGGCGCAGGTGTCGGCCGGTGAGGTGTTGTGGCTTGAAGGGGCCAATGGGGTGGGTAAAACCACGTTGCTTAAGTTGATTGCTGGGTTGTTGGAGCCAACCCAGGGTCGAATTTGTTTACAGTCTACGCAAGGGGTTTTAAATCCGCCTTTTGCTGATCAGCAGGCCTGGTTAGGTCATCGTAATGCGCTAAAAGCGCAACTCAGTCCAGTAGAAAATCTGCGTTATTTATATCCGCATGGCGCGCAAGATGAGGCGTGTTTAATTCAAGCGTTGGACTATTTTGCTTTGTTTGAACATCGCCATCGACCGCTATCGTCTTTTTCGCAGGGGATGCAGCGCCGCGTGGCATTGGCGGGATTAATGTTGAGCTCGGCGCGGTTGTGGTTGTTGGATGAGCCGCAAGCTTCGTTGGATGCGCAAGGGGTGGCGTTATTTGAGGCGATGTTGATGCGTCATTTAGAGCGGGATGGTTTGGCTGTGGTGGCGTCGCATCATGCGTTGGCTTTGCCTAAAGCGCGCGTACAGCGTTGGAGGTTGGCCGATGTTTGTTAGGATTTTGCGCCATGAGTTGCGTTTGGCGTTTGCGCAAAAAACGGCTTGGATGAATGCGTTGTTGTTTTTTGCATTGGTGATTTTGTTGTTTCCATTGGCGCTGGGCGCTTCTGCTACAAATTTGGCTCAGATGGCGCCGGGGTTGATCTGGGTGACGGCGTTGTTGGCAACGTTTTTGTCTTTGGAAAGTTTGTTTCGTGAAGATTTTGCCGATGGCACATTGGAGTGGTGGTGCGCTAATAAACACGGTTTATTGATGTATGCTTATGCTAAGTTGTGCGCGCATTGGTTGGTATTTTTGGCGCCGTTGTGGTTGATTTCACCGATGTTGGCACTGAGTTTACATTTGCCTGCTGAGGCACTGCCGACGTTGTTAGTTAGCTTGTTTTTGGGCACATTAGCGATGGTTTGGCTTGGCGCTATCGGCGTTGCCATCACTACGGGCTTAAAATACAATAGCTTCCTTTTGGCCTTGCTGACCCTGCCGTTTTATGTGCCTGTGTTGATTTTTGGAGCCGGTGCGGTGGCGTTGAGCGCCGATGGTTTAGCGGTAGCCGGGCCGTTGTATCTGTTGGCCGCTTTGGCGGTATTCGCTGTTACGCTGTCGCCGTTGGCGGTGGCGAAAGCCCTTAAACTGAGTATTACTTAACGCATGAATCCGATTTTAAAATGGTTGTATCAATGGGCGATACCGCGTGTGTTATTTGCTCGTATTGAGGCTGGGTTGCCTTGGTTGAGCGCGCTGGCGGCTGTGACTTTGTTGTTGGGGTTGGGGTTGAGTTTTTTCTATGCGCCCGCGGACTATCAGCAGGGCGAGGCGTTTCGGATTATGTATGTTCATGTGCCAGCGGCGTGGTTGTCGATGGCGGTGTATGTGGCGATGGCAGGACTGGCGCTGAGTGTGTTGGTGTGGCGGGTTGAAGTAGCACAGTATGCGCTGATCAGTAGCGCGCCGATTGGCGCGGCGTTTACTTTAATGGCGTTAGTCACCGGCGCAATTTGGGGGCAGCCGATGTGGGGCACTTGGTGGGTGTGGGATGCGCGTTTGACCTCGGAGTTGATTTTGTTGTTTATCTATTTGGGTATTTATGCGTTGTATGAGGCGATTGAGGATAAGCGTCAAGCGGCGAAAGCGGCCAGTTTGATGACCTTGGTCGGCTTGGTGAATATTCCGATTATTCATTATTCAGTTATTTGGTGGAATACGCTGCATCAACCGCCGAGTTTGAGCAAGCTCGATACGCCATCGATTCATATTGATATGTTGATTCCGTTGTTGGTGATGTTGGTTGCGTTTAAGTTGCTGTATGTGGTTTGGTTGTTTTTGCGGGTACGCCTAGCGTTGTTATTGGCTTATGCGCATAGCGCTTGGTTAGGCGAGGCGTTGGCGCGCAAAGGTGAGGAAAAATGAATGAGTTTTTGCTTATGGGCGGCTATGGTGTGTATGTGTGGTCGTCGTTTTTGTTTTGCGCGTTGGTGGGGGGGTATCAATGGCTAAAGCCGTTGGTCGAATACCGTCGTCAGCGGGCACTTTTGCGTCGGCAATGGCGTGAGGAGGCGTTGCGATGAGCCCGCTACGGCGTCAGCGTTTATGGAAAATCGGTTTGTTACTCGGCGGAGTCGCGTTGGCGGTCGCGCTGATGATTCAGGCGTTTCAACAAAATATGATGTTTTTCTTTTCCACCACCGAAGTGGCGCAGGGTGTGGCGCCGATGGAGCGCGATTTTCGGGTCGGCGGTATGGTGGTGGAAAATAGCGTACAGCGCGAGCCGGGCAGTTTAATCGTGCGTTTTACGTTGACCGATTACAACACGCCTTTGACCGTGGAGTATGAGGGGATTTTGCCGGATTTGTTTCGTGAGGGCCAAGGTATCGTGGCGAAGGGTCGCTTGAATGCACAAGGGTTGTTTGTAGCAAATGAGGTGTTGGCTAAGCACGATGAAAACTATATGCCGCCGGAGGTGGCGGCAAGTTTGCATTCACCTAAGCCTACTGCTCAAGGACAGGTGGAGTAATGTTAGCTGAGTGGGGGGTGTTTGCACTCATTTGTGCGTCATGGATGGCGTTGCTGTTAATCGGGTTGGCTTGGTGGGGGGCGCAGCACGAGCAGGCGGCGTTGATTCAGTTGGCCGTAGCGGCGGCGTGGAGTGTGTTTTTGCTCACTGGGTTGGCGTTTGCGATTTTGATTGTCGCGTTTTTACAGGATGATTTTTCGCTGAAGTATGTGGCGTCGCATTCTAGTATCCCTATGCCAACGATGTTTAAAGTGTCGGCGGCTTGGGGGGCGCACGAGGGGTCGTTGCTGTTGTGGGCTTGGATGTTGACAGGTTGGGTGGCGGCAGTGGCGGCAAAACCCGGCAAACTCAGCGCTCAAGTTCATGCGCGTACTTTGGCGGTATTGGGCTTTGTTAGTCTCGGATTTTTGTTGTTTATTTTGTTTACATCGAGTCCGTTTGAGCGCATGGCGCAGATTCCCGAGGATGGCTTGGGGTTGAATCCGTTGTTACAGGATATTGCGCTAATTATGCACCCGCCTTTGTTGTATATGGGTTATGTGGGGTTGGCGGTGAGTTTTGCGCTTGCGCTGGCTTTGTTGTGGCAAGCGCACGCGCCTCGTGAAGCGTTTGCTTGGGCGAGATCTTGGACATTGGTGTCGTGGGCGTTCTTAACGCTGGGGATTGCGTTGGGCAGTTGGTGGGCGTATTACGAATTAGGCTGGGGTGGTTGGTGGTTTTGGGACCCAGTGGAAAATGCGTCGTTGTTGCCTTGGCTAGTGGCGACCGCGTTGATTCATTCGTTGTTGGTGAGCGAGAAGCGCGGGGTGTTGGTCGGTTGGACGTTATTGCTGGCGATTTTGGCGTTTGCGATGAGTTTAGTCGGCGCGTTTTTGGTGCGTTCAGGGGTGTTGACGTCGGTACACGCATTTGCGACCGACCCAACGCGCGGTACGTTTATTTTGTTATATCTGATTGTAGTGATTGGCGCCGCTTTGGCGTTGTTTAGTTATCAGGCGCCGAAACTGGCTAAAACCAAGCCGTTGGCGTTTGTGTCGAAAGAGAGCGCGTTATTATTTAATAATGTGTTGCTCATGGTGATGACCGCAAGCGTGTTGCTCGGTACGCTGTATCCGTTGTTGTTGGATGCCCTCAATTTGGGCAAGTTGTCGGTTGGGCCGCCGTATTTTAATGCGATTATTTTGCCGTTGACTGTGCCGCTGGCATTATTGATGGGGGTGGGCGTTTTTATTCGTTGGCGCGAAGATCGACTGAGGCGTTTAAGCCGTGTCTTGCTGTGGGCAGGCCTGCTAACTGGGTTGTGTGTATTGATGGGCGCATTATGGGTATTGCCTGACGTTGAGGGCTGGTTAGTGGCTGGGGTTGGCTTGAGCGCTTGGGTGGCGTTGACGGCAAGTTACGCCTTATGGCACCACGCACGCAATAGCGGACGGTTGAGTTTACCCAGTTTTGGCGCGATGTTGGCGCACATCGGCTTTGCTATGTTGATGCTGGGCGTGACTTTGTCGAGTTTGTATGGGGTAGAAAAAGACGTGCGCCTCGCGCCGGGCGAACACTATGCGCTTAATCAGTATCAATTAAGCTTTGTCAGTGTTGCGCAGGATGCCGGAGCGAATTATTTGACTACGCAGGCTCGTTTGCGTTTGTATCGTGGCGGCGAGTTGGTTAATGAGTTACATCCGGAAAAGCGTTTGTATATCGGGCATAAAATGCCGATGAGCGAAGTGGCGATTGAGGCTGGGCTGTTTCACGATGTGTATGTGGCTTTAGGGGAGCCGTTGGATGACCAGGGTGCGTGGAGTTTTCGCATTCAGTATAAACCCTTTATTCGCGGGATTTGGCTGGGCGCGTTGCTAATGGCCATCGGCGGTTTGATTGCGGTTTGGGGTCGCTATCGGAGGGTGAGTGCATGACGCGCAGCGCGTGGCCGTTTATTGGCTTTGTTTTATTGGTGTTGTTGTTTTCCATCGGCTTAATGCTTAACCCGCGCGAAGTGCCTTCACCCTTGTTGAATCAGCCTGCGCCTTCGTTGCAGGGCAATGTGTTAGGCTCAAGCGAGCTGTTTGATGGGCACGCGTATACTAATCAGGTTTGGCTGTTAAACGTGTGGGCGTCTTGGTGCAGCGGGTGTTTGAGTGAGCATCCGCACATTGTTGCGGCGAAACAGCGTTACCCAGATATGACTTGGATTGGACTCAACTATAAAGACAGCGCTACGCCCGCACAGGCTTGGTTGGCACAACATGGCAATCCCTATCAGGCGGTTATTGAGGACCCAAGTGGTCGTTTAGGTTTGGATTGGGGCATATTAGGGGTGCCGGAAACGTTTTTAATCGATGCACAAGGGCGAGTGCGTGCAAAATGGCAAGGCGTTATTAGCGAAGCGCGTCTGCAACAAGAGATTATTCCAGCTTGGCAGGCGTTGAATGCGGAGACGGAACGATGATGCGAGGTTTGCTTTTGTGGTTATGTGTTTTTCCGGCTTGGGCGGTTGTTGAAACCTATACATTTGATACGCCTGAGCAACAGGCGTTGTATCACGAGATGGTGCGCGAATTGCGTTGCGTGGTTTGTCAAAACCAAAATTTGATTGAGTCGAATGCACCCATTGCACAGGATTTACGTCAACAACTGTATCAAATGATTCGTTATCAGGCGGCTACGCGAGATGACATAGTGGGGTTTATGACACAGCGCTACGGTGATTTTGTGTTATATCGCCCACCGTTGCAGGCCAATTCATGGCTGCTTTGGTTTGCTCCTGTGCTGATGTTTGTATTTGGCGTTGGGCTTTGGGTTCAGTTTATTCGCCGCAGTCAGCAACAAGGAAGTGCGCATGAGTGAGTGGTATCAGTTAAGCTTGGGTTTAACCGCCTTAATGGCGCTTAGTGTCGCCGGATTGGCTTGGCAGGCGCAACGCTCAGGCTTGCTGTCCCAGCGTTGGTTATGGTTGGTTTTGTTTAGTGTGCCGCTGTTGAGTTTAGGCAGTTATCTGTTCATCGGCCAGCCTGCTTGGGTGTTGCAACAAGCACAAATTGCACAAGCCGAAAAAGAAAACCAAACGCTGGTATCGGCTTTAGCCGAACGCTTAGCCGCTGCGCCCGATGATGTAGAGGGTTGGTTGTTACTCGGTCGCTCTCATGTGGCACTGGGTGATTGGGAGCAAGCGCAAAAGGCTTTTGAGCAGGCTTACCAACAGAGTCCCGACAACCCGCACACGCTATTAGCTTTAGCGCATAGTTTGGCGCAACTCAACGAGGGCGTGTTTAGCTTGCGTGCACAAGCACTGGTTGCGACGGCTTATCGCCAAATACCTAACGATGCCGATGCTTTATGGTTGCACGCGTTGGTGTCGCGTCAACAAGGTGATTTAAAACAAGCTCATGACGATTTATCTCGTCTTCTCACACAACTTCCCGCCGATAGCGCACAAGCCCGCGATCTGACTAAGGTGTTGAAACAGCTGGAAGAAACCTTAAGTTCCGTAAGGTAAAATTTTTTTTAATACCTCATTATAAAAATTTTTGATAAAAGTCATTCATAAAATTGAATGTCTTTTTATGGGTTCAACCATTAAGATTATGCAAAATTTTTGTGAATAAGGTGTTCTATGAAAAAAATCTACTTAGCATTTATTGGCGTATTCGTTTTGGGCTTTGCCTCATTCGGCGCAATGAATGTTGTGTTTGACTATACCAACGAAATGGAGTTTTGTACTTCGTGTCATAGTATGAAAATTAACTATGACGAGTATGTTGAGACCGTACACTATAAAAACGCTTCCGGCGTGCGCGCGACCTGTTCCGATTGCCATGTTCCTAAAGAATTTGGTGCGAAGCTGAAGGCTAAAATTATTGCCGCTAAAGACGTTTATCACGAGTTTTTAGGTAATTTCGCCGTGAGTAGCGAAATTAAGAATGACCCAGAGGCCTACAAAGCGCACTATGAAGCCGAGCGCTGGCGCATGGCGAACATTGTTTGGGAAAAAATGAAAGCGAATGACTCGGCGGAATGTCGCACTTGTCACAGCTTTGACGCCATGGATTTCGAAAGCCAAGGCCGTTCTGCGCAACGTCGTCATCCGCGTGCAATTGAAGATGGGGAAACTTGTATTGATTGTCACAAAGGTATTGCCCATCATGAGCCGATGGAACCGCTTATTGCCAAAGACAGTAGCGGTAATTAATCCATTAAAAAACCCATCTTCGTTATGGGTTTTTTTATAACCAAAATTGATGTAAGTCAATTAAAAGGAGCCGTTGAGCTCTATTTTGTCTCGTAAAGGAGGAGTGAAGGTATGAAAAACACCAAGCAAACATCCATGAAAAAATGGATGGGGGTGGTCTTAGCCGGTGGCTTGCTAACCTCAGGTTTGGCGCAAGCGGAGTTTGATCGCGCCAGTATGTTAGCGAACACCTGTGTCGGTTGTCATGGTATTAACGGAATTAGCGCCGGTCCGGCTATTCCGTCAATTGGCGGATTATCGCAAGCGTATTTTATCGATTCGATGAAAGCTTATCGCGATGGCACGCGCCCAAGCACGATTATGACGCGCTTAGCCAAGGGTTACACCGATGAAGACATCGCTGAGATGGCAAAGTATTTTGCGCAACAGAAGTATGTGCAAGTGAGTCAATCGCATGATGCGAAACTGGCGGAGCAAGGTCGCGCGATTCACTCTAAATCGTGTGAGCGTTGTCATGACGCCGCCGGAACCGTTGCTGAAGATGATGCGGGTTTCTTATCAGGTCAAATGAAGCCTTATTTAGCTTACAGCTTGCAAGACTTTATCAGCGGCGATCGTGAAATGGAAAAGAAAATGGCTGCCGAGTTGAAGAAAGTGCAAGATGCTCATGGTGATGAAGGCATAAAAGCCTTAATCGAATACTATGCGTCCGGTAAGAAATAAGGAGTGATGAAGATGAAAGTGAATTTGACAAGAAGAACCCTCCTTAAAGCCTCCGCCGCTTCTGTTGCTGCTGGTGCGATGTTTGGTGTGAGCCACTCTGCTTTAGCTGCCGGTAATAAAGTGGTGGTGGTTGGCGGCGGGATTGCCGGTTCGACAGCGGCTAAGTCGCTTAAGCGTTTAGATCCGAACCTTGATGTCACCGTGATTGAAGCAAACAAAAACTACCATACCTGCTTTATGAGTAACGAAGTCATCAACGGCGATCGCGATATTAAGACGATTCGTTTTGATTACGAAGGCTTGAAAAAGCATGGCATCAAAGTTGAATTTGACCACGTTGAAGCGATTGATACCGATAAGAAACAGGTTAAAACCAAAGGCGGTAAAACCTTTGCTTATGACCGTTGTATCGTTGCACCGGGCGTACAATTAAACTACGAAGCGATTGAAGGTTACTCGCAAGCGGTATCAAAAGAAATTCCGCATGCGTGGAAAGCCGGTGAGCAAACCGAAATTTTGCGTGATCAGTTAAAAGCAATGAAAGATGGTGGTACGTTTGTATTAGTCGCGCCCCCGAACCCTTTCCGTTGCCCGCCTGGCCCATACGAGCGTGCCTCGTTGGTCGCGAAGTATTTAAAAGAGCATAAACCTAAGTCTAAAGTGATTATTTTGGATCCGAAAGACAAGTTCTCTAAAAAAGGCTTGTTTGAAGATGCGTGGAAACGTCATTACGGTTATGGTTCGGCAAACGCGATGGTTGAATGGCATGGTGCCGATGCCGTGGTGAAGGTCGATGCAAAAACTAAAACGGTTACCACGGCTTCCGGTAAAACGTTTAAAGCGGATGTATTGAACATTGTTCCGCCACAAAAAGCAGGTAAAATTGCGCATTTGGCCGGCTTGACGAATGATGCTGGTTGGTGTCCGATTAACCAAAAAACCTTTGAGTCAAGTGTGAAAAAAGACGTGTACGTGGTAGGGGATGCGTCGATTGCTGGTGCGATGCCTAAGTCGGGTTATTCTGCAAACTCGCAGGGTAAAGTCTGTGCGGTGGCGGTATATGCTTCTTTAACCGGAAAAACGATGATTGAACCTTCGTGGGTGAACACTTGTTACTCTATCGTAGCGAAAGATGAGGCGATTTCGGTTGCGGCGGTGTACAAGTTTGATGGTGAAAAAATCGTTGGTGTACAAGGCGCTGGCGGTTTAACACCTGGCGGCGATGGTTTTAATGCGGAAAACCGTAAGCGTGAAGTGCAGTACGCTTATTCTTGGTTCAACAATATCGTTGCCGATACCTTTTTCTAAGGGTGGGCGCAACTTGCGCAATTAATTCAATTTTTAGTTGCCTGAAAAGCCCTCGATTGAGGGCTTTTTTATGCCCAAAATATATTGAATAAAATCAATAGGCTAGCGCATGGTGTCGCAATTATTTTATATCTACCCATAAAAATTCCTTATCTAGCACAGTAAATTTTAATTGGATGCTGGTTTTTAACTCTTCTATAGTGGCGAAGATCAAAACACATAGACGAGGATGTTTAATAATGAAAAAGTCATTTCTGCCTTTGGCCGGTTTATTACTTGCGGCGAGCTTTCCGGCTCAGGCCGTGGATCGCGGTGAGATGTTGGCAAACTCTTGCTTTTCTTGCCATGGTTATGATGGTAAGAATACCGGTGCGTCAATTCCAGCATTAGGTCAATATCCGGCTTCGTTAATTGTTAGCCAAATGAAAGCGTATCGTGACGGCACGCGCAGCGGCACAATTATGAATCGTCATGCAAAAGGTTATACCGACGAGGAGATTGAATTAATGGCGAAATATATCGGTAAGCAAGGGTTATAAGGAGCAAGATATGACAAATAAATACACGCTAGGTTTAACCCGTCGTCAAATTCTGCAATTGGGTGCTGCGGGCATTGCTGTGCCTGCTCTAGCTGCAGTCACAGGCTGTACCACAACGCAAGGTCGCCGTGGTTCGGGTGAAGTGGTGGTTATCGGTGGCGGTTTTGGGGGGACGGCAGCGGCGAAATATTTAAAGCGTTATAACCCACAGCTGAACGTAACGTTGGTTGAACCGAATAAAACCTATGTCACCTGCCCGGGCTCAAATTGGGTGATTGGCGGGTTTACTGAGATGCAAGAAATTACCCATACTTACGACGGTGTAAAGCAACGTGGTGTGAATGTGGTACATGAAACGGTCGTGGGTGTCGATACCGATAAGCAGCAGGTTAAGTTGAGTAACGGGCAAACCCTTGCTTATGACAAGTTGGTGGTGTCTCCGGGTATCGATTTTAAATGGGATGTGCATCAAGGTGTGGATGCCGATACGGCGAAATCACTGCCTCATGCGTATAAAGCGGGCGAGCAAACTTTGTTGTTGCGTGACCAACTGCGTGCGATGAAAGATGGGGGTACGTTTGTATTGATTGCGCCGCCAAATCCTTTCCGTTGTCCGCCTGGGCCGTATGAGCGTGTAGGAACGATTGCGCACTATTTGAAGCACAATAAGCCAAAGTCGAAAATTTTAGTATTAGATCAAAAAAATGCGTTTTCTAAACAAGGTTTGTTTATGGAGGGCTGGGAAACGCAGTACGGTCAAATGATTGAGTATGTGAAGCTTGATGATGGCGGCAAATTGAATGCGATTGATGTGAAAAACAAAGTGATTGATGCCGACTACGGTGAGGTTAAAGCAGATGTGATCAACTATATTGCGCCACAAAAAGCGGGCAAGTTGGCGCAGATGATGGGATTGACTAACGAGTCGGGCTTTTGTCCGGTGAATCAACAAACTTTTGAATCGACGTTGCAGCCGAATGTGTATGTAATCGGCGACGCCTGTATTGCCGGACCGATGCCAAAATCGGGCCATTCGGCGACCAGTCAAGCTAAAGCGATGGCGGCGAATATGGTGTTGGCGATGGCTGGTCAAGACACTGTTTCGGCGAAAAATGTGAATACCTGTTATTCGTTAGTGACACCGGATTATGCGATTTCGGTAGCGGCGGTATACGATGTGGTTGATGGTAAAATCGTCGAGGTTAAAGGCGCAGGCGGCGTGTCGCCCATGGGGGCAACTCCCCAAGTGCGTAAACAAGAAGCGCTGTATACCCGCGGTTGGTATCGCAGCATCACCGATGAGGTGTGGGGTTAGTAGCAGGCCTGCTATTTATATTCTGCGCTTTACAAAAGCCTCAACCTTGGTTGGGGCTTTTTTATTCCTACTTTTAATGCCGATTTAATTCTTTTTCTTATCCGTTTGGTTATCTTTGGGCAAATTGTAGCGATAAAAATCAGATTTTTCATTTACTTGCGCTAAATTAACTCACGTTATAAAAGAGGGGGTTAATATCTTATTTTATGCCTATTTATTGGGGTTTAAATCTAGGGGGATAAAATGCGCTATGTATTATGGATGTGGCTGTTTGTTTCGCTCAATGTGTTGGCGGCGAAACCGCCGGATGTGTTGTTGCTTAATCCTTACAATGGCGAGCAGGTCGAAGGCTGGTTGGTTAGTGAGAAGTACGATGGCGTGCGAGCGTATTGGGATGGCGAAACCTTATGGTCAAGACAGGGCCATCCGATTGTGCCACCAGACTGGTTTGTGCGCCATTTTCCGCCGTTTGCTTTAGATGGTGAGTTGTGGTTGGGGCGTGGTCGCTTTGAGCAAACCCTGTCGGTTGTGCGTACACAAACGGCGGATGTCGGCTGGGATAAAATGGCCTTTTATGTATTTGATGTGCCGGATCAGGCGGGTGGACTGTTGGCGAGATTAGGCGTCTTGCAACACTATTTACAACGTCATCAGCAACCTTATATTCGGGTTGTGGCCCAGCAGCCTTTAGCGTCTATGAATCAACTGGCACCGTGGTTGGACAAAGTGGTCGAGGCCGGCGGCGAAGGTTTGGTGATACGTGAGCCAAATCAGCCTTATATTCGTGGACGTACGCCGTTTGCGCTGAAGTATAAACCGCAGTACGACGCCGAATGCGAAGTGACGGGTTATCTTGCCGGTAAAGGGAAATACGAAGGACAGGTTGGCGCATTATTGTGCCGCAATCAGCAGGGGCAGGTATTAAGGTTGGGATCGGGGCTGTCTGATTTACAACGGCAACAACCGCCAAAAATCGGCGAACAAGTGAGTTATCGCTATAGTGGTTTTACCCAAAAAGGGCATCCGAAGCACGCGGTTTTCTGGCGTCTTCGCTCCTCGCCCTGATCATGTCGTTAATGGCGCGTTAGCGCTGAAGCAGGAAAGTGATTTGAGGGTGGTTGTCCGTTGTGGTTTTGATGATGGACATGGCGTACTTGACGTTTTTTTACCCTTTAACCTGTTAAAATAGCGCAAAACGAATTAGCAGGCCTGATTAGGCGATAGCGGAGAGTAAAACTATGTGCGGAATCGTGGGTGGCGTGGCAGAGCGAAATGTGGTGCCAATTTTGCTGGAAGGCTTAAAACGTTTGGAGTATCGCGGTTATGATTCCTCCGGTGTCGCGGTGATTGACGGCCAAGGCAGTATTTCACGCCAACGCGCTTTGGGTAAAATAAAAGCGTTGGAGGCGCGTATTGAGCAAGCTGATGCGCCACTTAACGGCCAAGTAGGTATTGCGCATACGCGTTGGGCGACACATGGCGTGCCGTCTGAAAATAACGCCCATCCGCATGTCTGTAATAATACCGTTGCCGTTGTGCATAACGGTATTATTGAAAACTACCAAGAACTTAAAGCTTTGCAACTTGGTCTAGGGTATCGGTTTACTTCGGAAACCGATACCGAAGTGGTCGCCCACTGTGTCACCGAACAACTCAAACACCAAGGCGATTTACTCAAGGCGGTGCAAGCGAGTTTGAAAAAGTTTGAGGGCGCGTATGCCTTGGGGGTGATGTCGATTACCGAACCCGGGCGCTTAATTGCGGCGCGTAAAGGCAGTCCGTTGGTGATTGGCGTGGGCATTGGCGAATATTTTATTGCTTCGGATGTTTCTGCGTTATTACCGGTTACGCAAACGGTGATTTTCTTAGAAGAGGGCGATGTGGCCGACATTACGCGCCATAGCCTGCAAATATACAACCAGTACGGCGAGACGGTAACACGTGAAACCAAATTGTCCAGTTTGAGCGCGGCAGCGGTAGAATTGGGTGAGCATCGCCATTATATGCACAAAGAGATTTTTGAACAGCCGCAAGCGATTATCGATACTCTAGAAGGCCGCGTAACGCAAAAGCACGTGTTGGTGAATGCGTTTGGTAACCAAGCGCAGGCGTTGTTCGGTGAAATCGAGCGTTTGCAAATTATGGCCTGCGGCACCAGTTATCATGCCGGATTAGTGGCCAAATATTGGTTTGAAGATATTTTACAACTGCCTTGTCAGGTGGAAGTGGCCAGCGAATATCGCTATCGCAATCCGGTGATTCAAAACAAAACCCTATTTGTCACCATTTCACAGTCTGGTGAAACTGCTGACACGCTTGCGACTTTACAACAAGTTAAGGCAGCACGCGTAGCGCGTGGTCTTATGATTCCCACCCTCACCATTTGTAATGCGCCGGAATCCTCAATGACACGCGAATCCGACTTGGTATTTTTAACCCATGCCGGACCCGAAATTGGCGTTGCCAGTACTAAAGCCTTTACCACGCAGCTGGTGTCGTTAGCCTTGTTGCTCTTGGCGATTGGACGTGTGCAAGGGCGATTGAGTGAAAAGCGTGAAGCCATTATTATCCAAGGGCTACAAAAACTTCCAGGCTTAGTACAGAGCGCGTTAAATCAAGAAGAGGCGATTCAGCAGATTGCTAACCGTTTTGCCGATAAACAAAACGCCTTGTTTTTAGGGCGCGGCACCATGTATCCGATTGCGCTGGAGGGTGCGTTAAAACTCAAAGAAATCAGCTATATTCATGCCGAAGCCTATCCTGCCGGTGAGTTAAAACATGGCCCGCTGGCGCTGATTGATGAAACCATTCCGGTGATTGCGATAGCTCCGCACGATGACCTATTAGAAAAACTCAAATCGAATTTACAAGAAGTGAATGCGCGCGGTGGGCAGATGATTGTATTTGAAGATGAAAAATCGAATACCAGTTCCGATGGCACCTTTACCGTGGTGAAGACCACCACCAATGTTGGCCGCATTACCGCGCCGATTACGTTTAATATTGCACTACAACTGCTCGCGTATCATGTCGCCTTAATTAAAGGCACCGACGTTGATCAGCCGCGTAATCTGGCGAAGTCAGTGACGGTGGAATAACGCCGTTTCAGCCCAGGTTTAGCTTGGGTTTAACGGTAAGCTAAGGGTCAGTTGCGTACCCTGCTGCACTTGCCAATCACATTCGCCGCCGAGCTTTTGCACGCGATAGCGAATATTACGTGTACCTCGTCCCAGCTCCCACTCTGTCGGCGCTTGTGCCTGCCCGTTATCTTTAATGATCAGTACCAGTGAGTCGCCCGTTGGTGACAGGCTAAAGTAAATCGAAACGCGGTCTGCGCCTTGCGCGTGTTTTAAGATATTGGTTAGCGCCTCGCGTACGATGCGCGCTAAATCATTCATCATGCCTCGGCTCAGCTCGAGATTGGGCGGTAGCGCTACTACCCAATCTAACTGTAACTTGGCGTCGCCTAGGCGTTGTTGACACTCGGCTTGCCAGTGTTGTAAGGCTTCGTTTAAAGGCTGTTCGTTGATTTGCGGCTGTGCCACGATGGTGCGTAAATCCTGTAGCGCTGAACGGGTGAGTTCGTTGAGTTCGGCATCTTCGGTTTTATACAACAATGACAGCAGTTTGGCGCCGACATCATCATGCAAATCGGCCAAAATACGCTGTTTTTCCGCTTCGGCGCGCTGACGGGTTTGCAAGCCAATCAGTGCTTGGCGACCAATTTCATAAAAAACTTGCGCTTTTTGCTGATCGCGGCTATTAAATAAGCGATGCCCCTCGTTCGGATAATGCAGCGCCAGCAGCTGCCCTTCGCTTAAGTGCGGAAGGCACAGGGTTTCGCCCTCATTGGCGAAGCTGACTTTTTGTGCGCTCTGATCTAATACGTTGAAACGTAAAGGTTGCCATTCGTTGAGCACACTTTGTTGCCAAGTTTGTGCTAGTTCCGACTCGTTGCTGCTGGCGCTGAGCTCGGCGATTAAGCGTTTGATTTGTTCAATCGGATAATCTTGGCTGCCGTAAAACCGACCAATCACTGCTTGTCGCAGTGGAAAATATAACCAACCGATCACCGCCAAAGCGATGGCGAGCGCGATGTCTTGTTTTAATCCGACCAGGCTGATTAATAGCGCATCGGTGGCAATCAGGGCCGCTCCCCCAAGTAACCAACTCCACGTAATCCACCACCAGCGATCCAAATCAAACAAGCGATAGCGGGTAATCCCTAAGGCGATACCGATAAACATCAGCAAAAACACAAAAAACATCATGCCTTGGCTGGCCGGAGGACTCAGGTTAAGCGCCACCGGTATTAAGATAAACAGGGCGAACAGCCCGGTACCTAAGTAAATCGACAGCAAAAACCACTTCAGTGAGGCGCGCGCTAGCGGCTGGTGGCGCGTTTGGCGCCATTGAATTGCCGCCAACACAAACGTAGCGCAAAAAATCGCTAACACACTGATATACGCAGTGCTGGTCTCGCTATACCATTGCCAAGCAAAACCGCTCCATGCGATTAAGCCAAAGAGGTAAATAAACGGGGTGATGAGGTTGGCATGACGTAATTTTTGCGGATAATGCAGGAGCATAGACAACAAGGCGACGGTAAATAAAAAGGCGCCAAATTGGTTTAACCGCGACAAAAACAGCATGAGTTCGCCGCTAATAATTAGCTCGCGGCTGCTATAAACCGAGGCGGCGATAATCGCTAAAAAAATCCCCAAACCGGAAAGCGCGAATTGTTTTGCCCCTGGGCTGTGCGGGCGAAAGGCGAATACACCATAGGCAATCAAAAACGCAATACTGCCGATAATCATCTGCAACCAAAACACCGCAGGCAAGGTATCAATATGGCGATAACTGACTTCGAGAATGTGGGTTTTGCCGTCAATTTGGGCACGGATTTGGCCGGACTGGGCTAACTCGTAGAGATGCTGCATATCGGTCATCAGTTGGTTGTAACGTGCCCAGTCGCCGAGTTGGTCGGGCTCTTCTATCCAAAAGTCCGCGCGCAGACTGAGTGTATCGAGGGCACTCAATTCAGCGCTTTTACCTGTTAGCGAGAGGGTTGGCCATGCCTGATCTGAAGACCAGGTTAACCCCAAAATCGGCGATTTAAGCGCCAGTTGCGTACTGACAATCAGGCTGAACAAAAGAAAAAACACACCCAGTAACATGCGTTGATGGGGAGAAAGGGTCATGTTTGCTCCTTTAAGGTTGAACCAAGCCAAGACGGGCCGCTTCTAGGGTAGCTTCCGCACGCGTGCGAATATCGAGCTTGCGATACAGCGTTTTGATATAGCCGCTGACGGTATGGGGGCTTAACTCAAGTAATCCGGCAACTTGATTGAGGGTATAGCCCTTGGCAATCAAGCGTAGCACCTCTTCTTCGCGTGGCGTCAGATCATTCTGTGGCTGCGCAGACTGTTGGTTAAAATGACGAATCATCCGGCGGGCAATGGCGGGCGAAAGCGGGGGCTCGCCGCGCTCAAGCGCTTGGAGTTGGGCAATAAACTGCGCGCTTGGCATATCTTTTAACAAATAACCGCAGGCCCCGGCGTGCAGCGCGCTGAATAGATGCTGATCGTCATCATATAACGTCACCACAATACACTGCGTTTGCGGCTGGCTTTGGCTGAGGTGGGCGATCAGATCCACGCCCTTGCCGTCGGGTAAACTTAAATCAATGAGCGCCAGATCAAATGTTTGTTGTTGGATTAAGTTGTAAGCTGATTCCAGCGAGCACGCGGTTTGCACTTGGATGTCGTTAAACGCTTGCGCCAGCCTTGTTTTGAGCCCCTCGCGCACCTCTTTTACATCTTCTAGTACCAATGCTGATTTCATGCTACTTATGCCCAATAATTAAAAGTGCCCTAACCTTCGTATCAGACGCGTTGATATTGCATTCTAAAACCCTGCCCAAGGCTGCGCTATCCCCGCAATCATGGGGGCGCAAAACCAAGGTAAAAAGCCTAACATAAATAAAGCGATTAAGTAGAGTGCGTAGGTCGTAACCACGTCAGCGCGCAACTTGAAAGCGCATTGTCGGTTAGTTGAGCGGACCCGCTATGAAGGCCTAGACCTAGCCATTTTAGCAGGCCTGCTATTGTTAGTCGGGTTTTCCCTGTTTATAGTGTGATTTTGAGGAGTGATAACATGAAACATTTAGTGAGTTTAGGCATCGCCGCCGCCTTATCGGTAGGACTAGGCGGTTGTAACAGTTCGTCAAGCGGATCCGCACCGCCAAATAACCCGCCACCTGCCGATGGTAGTGATAATCCACCCGCCGAGCAAACCACTACAGTCAGTGGCACAGCGGCGATAGGCGCGGCGATTGCCAATGCCCCGGTTAGCGCGAAATGTCAGGACGGCAAAGGCTTTGAGCAAGCGGTGACCACCGATGACCAAGGTCGTTACAGTGGAGTGATCATCCGCTCAAGTTTTCCTTGTGCGTTTAAAGTGACCCACGAAGCCAGTGGACAAACCTACTACAGCTACGCGCCGGATACCGAGCAAACCACGGTCAATCTCACGCCCCTGACCTCGTTAGTGATTGCGCGTGCGAAAGCGCAATCCCCCGACGATTGGTTTAGTGCCGATCATATTGCCCTCAATGCTCAGGCTTATCAGCAAGCGGTCGAAGCATTAATTGACGAGCTGAAAACCGCGACCGACGATACGGCTCCGACGACCAGCCCAGTCAGCACACCGTTTAGCATTGGTGATGCGTATGATCGTGTGCTAGATAAGTTTGCCGAAGCGCTGAAGGCGCAGAACCGCCAATACAACGATTTTTTAATAAACTATCGTGATGGCAATGCGTTTGGCTTGAATTTGGGCAAGATAGTGATCGACGACTCGGTGAAAGACCCAGAAGTGCCAAGCGGAAATTATCGACTCACTATCACCACAACAGTGATGGGCAGCTCAACGAACGTGGTATTGGAAAATATGCCTAAACCGGCTAATCAAGCCGAATTCTGTGGTAATTACAATGAGGAATTAGCGGCACAAGGTTATCAAATCAACAGCTGTACCTTTGATGGTCAAATCGGTGTGATTGACTCAACCTTATCCACTAACGGTTTCAGTATGAGCTACCAAAATCGCTACGAATATACCCCTTCATAACCGAGCAATTCGCTACGCAACACGTGGATCGCCAGCTAAAGCGTGCGCTGTCGGTGACGATGGCGCCCGCTTAAAACCAAGCCAATGCCGCCGAGCATGAGGGCGGCGGCGATCACCAAATGCAAGGTAATGGCTTCGTTAATTAACCAAGCTGCCGCCAGCGCTGCCATTAGCGGCACAAGCAGTTGCGAAGCCGATGCGAGGCTAGATGAAAGCCGAGGCAACACCGTATACCACACAATGTAACCCAAGCCCGAGGTAATCGCGCCGGAAAACAACGCCAGCGAAAATACAAAAAGGACACCCATTCTTTGAGTCTAATTAAGGTTTTGCTTGCACCACATTCCTTAATTACGGGGTGTTTTCCCTCGTTCCCACTGTTCCCAGTGGGAACGTCTATCCGTCGGGCAGATGTGCAACGGTTTACGTTATTCGGTTTTAATTAATCTCTCGTCTGCGTTCCCACGTAGGAGCGTTGGAGCGAGAAAATATTCAGTCAAAGTAAAGCTTTACCAGGCCTGGTAAATGCCAGAAAATGAGAGGCTTGTAGTGTGTATTCGTTGCCTGCTACGACGCTTACCTGTATCCACTTGATGGCATGGTTAAATAGGTCGTATCTGCGCTCAAGCTTTACGTTATTTTGTGCGCAGAACATTTCGTGGACGACGGGAAGTATTTCAGGCGAAATTTTGTGGTTTTAAAAAGGTATATTTCGCCTTTTAGGCTGTGTATAATTCGCTCAATTGAGTTGGCTGGCATAGATGGCGACTTGGTTAGGGGTTATTTCGATTAAGCAATTGGGAGTATTAAAATGAACATGAAGAAGTATTTAACCATTTTTACCGCATTATTTTTGGCTTTAGGTTTGTCGGCATGTAAGACGACCCCGGTGCAAAACTTTGAATCGCAGCCGGTTCCAAGCAATATTAAATCGGCAGAGCAAGTGCAAAAAGCAATTAAACTAGCGGGTAGCAGTTTGGGTTGGATTATCACCGACGACGGGGCGAATAAAATGAAAGGCGTGATTACCTTGCGTTCTCATCAAGCGGAAATTTCGATTCCTTACACCGCAAAAAACTACAGCATTGTGTATCGTTCAAGTTCAAACCTAAATTACAATGAGGCGGATAACAGCATCCATAAAAATTACAATGGCTGGGTTCAGAATCTTGATCGCAGCATTAAGGCTCAACTAGCTGCGATGTAATACGGAATCGATGCATTTAACGTCGACCGTAAAGCAGGATAAAGCTGATAAAGATGGGTTATGGATGCTCGCTTTATCGGCTTTTGTTATTTTAATGACAGCCGGATTTTCTTGGCTGTATGCTTGTTGGTATTGTTTGCATCGTGCAAAACGCGCGGATACTTCGTTATGGGATTCACGGCCGATTTTGTTGTTTGGTTATAAATTAGTCAATAATGCAGCGCACAACGTGTATCGACAACGGTTAGAAGCCTTGTTAGCCCTTGACGAAAACAGGGTTGAACGCGTTCTGATTTTAGGCGGCTTGACGCGAGGTAATCGTTTAACGGAAGCGGAAGTGGGGCGTGAATTTCTATGTCAACACCGTCCGAGTCTAGGCGCAAAAATTATTCTTGAACATCAATCTAGAAATACATTAGAAAATTTAAAGCAAGCGAAACAATCCTTGCAAACCCCTGCCGGTTTACAGGCGGTGGCGCTTTTATCGCATCGTTATCATTTGCCGCGTTGTGCGTTAATGGCTCGCACTTTGGGGTTCGATGTCGTGTTGATTTCGGCTGAACACGTTCGCTTACACTGGTTTGACAAGCGGGTATGGTTGGAAGGCTTTTTAATTCATTGGTATGTCACCGGGTTGTGGTTTGGTAAATTGATGCATTCTAAAAGAATACTCAATAAGCTGACCGGTGACGATGGCAAAACTAGGAATGAAATGTGAATAACTATGTAGTGGTGATTCCGGCATTTAATGAAGCGAAAACAATTGTTAGCCTTATTGAAGCGGTATTAAAGCGGTGTGAAAAAGTGATAGTGGTGGATGATGCATCGACTGACGAGACGGCAATGTTATTAGCCGACTTGCCCGTTAAGCTCATCCGCCATAACACAAACCAAGGAAAAGCCTCCGCGTTAAAGACCGGGTTTAGTGCCGCTATTGAGTCGGGTGCGCAAGCGGTGATTACCCTGGACGGCGATGGGCAGCATAATCCCGACAGCATTCCGCACTTGCTTGAAGCCTATATCACTTATCCACGAAGCATCATTATCGGCGCGCGTTTAATCGGGCGTGAACGGGCACCGAAACGTCGTCGTCGTGCAAATGATTTTGCCGATTTTTGGGTGAGCTGGGCCGCGTCTACGCCGGTTAAAGATAGTCAATCGGGGTTTCGTGTGTATCCGATGAGTTTGTTTGCACAGGGTTTTAAGTCCTATCCCAAATCATCCGGTTTTGTATTCGAAAGCGAAATTTTGATCGAAGCGGCGAATCAAGGCTATCAACTTGTTTCTGTACCGATTGATTCGGTTTATCCTAAGAATAATCGCCCCAGCCACTTTCGACCTATCTTTGATATTAGTCAAATAACCTGGATGGTGACGAAAAAACTACTGGCAAAAGGGTTAAACCCCCTCGGTTTATATACCTTGTTGCGAAACAAACCGATTTGCGTTGCTCGGCAACAACCGTCCGTGTTGAAGTCATAAAGCGGAGAATAAAATGCAATCGTCACATTCACCCAAACGGGTATTGGTTATCGGTTATAGTCAAACCGGTCAGCTTGATCGTGTGCTGGACGCGTTTTCGCAGCCGCTAGTGTCCGCCAGTGAGATAGAAGTGGTGCGTGCATCTATTCGGCCTGCGCAACCCTATCCCTTTCCTTGGTCGTTTATGACGTTTTTTGACCAGTTTCCCGAAGCGGTGAATTTAGACACCATCGCGCTTGAACCCTTGGCGATTGAGGGTTCGTTTGATTTAGTTATTTTGGGTTATCAACCTTGGTTTTTATCGCCTTCAATTCCGACGACATCGTTTTTGAAATCGGCTCAGGCGCGCCAACTATTGCAAGATACGCCGTTAGTGACGGTGGTGGCTTGTCGCAATATGTGGGGTCAGGCACATTTAGATATGGCGACGCTGCTTCAACCCTTGGGCGTTCACTGGATAGACAATGTGGTGTTGCAAGACCAAGGCGGCGCGTTTGAAACCTTTATCACAACGCCGCTATGGTTGCTGACCGGAAAAAAACAAGCCGGTTTTGGCTTATCGCCTGCGGGTATCGCCGAACAAGATATTGCATCGGCAAGTCGTTTTGGGCGCGCCATTGTGCAGGCGTTTCATGACAATTCCGCACCATTGAGACAATCGGTGTTAGGTGGTTTAGGGGCGGTCAAAGCCCATGCCAGCTTACTTCAGTCGGAAAAAATTGGAAAGCGCAGCTTTAGAATCTGGGGGAAATGGTTGCGTTCGCTTGGCCCGCAAGGCGCTTGGCAACGAAAACCCGTTTTGGTTTTATATAGTATTTTTTTGATTATGATGATTGTGACCGTGGTGCCAATCAGCCTGATTTTACGCAAACTGTTATCACGATTTAGACAAGCATCGCTCCAGCACCTCGAAGCGTCGTTTGAACAGCCTTCAGGCTCGGATCGCACAAGAGAAAAGACCTTTTTATGAGTTTCAACGCTTATATAACCCACACGGCGGCGGCGCTGCCCAATCAGCCGATTGATAATCAACACATTGAAGACGTATTGGGGCAAATTAATGGTCGCCCCTCAAGAACTAAACGCATTATTTTGCGCAACAACGGTATTCGGCAGCGTTACTACGCATTAGATCCGCTCACTCGTCAACCGACGCACACCAACGCCCAACTAACTGCGCAAGCCGTAAAGCAACTTTTCAGCACGTCACAAGCCTTACAGCAAGTTGATTTATTAGCGTGCGGCACAACGATGCCCGATCAAATCGCTCCCGGTCATGCGGTGATGGTGCAAGGTGAACTAGGGCATGGCGTGTGCGAAACCCTCTCCAGCGCAGGCATCTGTATCAGCGGGTTAATGGCCTTGAAATATGCTTATTTAGCCGTGGCGCAGGGCGATAGTCGCTGTGCGGTGGCGACCGGCTCAGAAACGGCCTCATTGCTATTGCGCGCTGAGCAATTTAACCGCGAGACCGACATTACGCTTGAGCAGTTAAGAATGCAACCGGAAATCGGCTTTGATAAAGATTTTTTGCGTTGGATGTTGTCCGATGGCGCGGGGGCGGTGTGTATTCGACCTGAGCCGGATTTAACGCAAGCGGTGAACTTGAAAATCGAATGGATAAAAACGCTTTCGTTTGCGCACAAAATGCCAACCTGTATGTATGCCGGTGCGCTAAAACAAGCGGACGGTCAACTTATTGGTTGGAACCGCTATAACGGTGAAGCCTTGTTATGCGATGACGTGATGGCGATTAAGCAAGACGTGAAATTGCTTAACGAGCATATTGTTGAATTGGCGGTGGTCGAAACCTTAACCCATATCCGTGAACAAACAGGCCTGGTTGCGCAAGACATTGATTATTTTTTACCGCATATCTCGTCGATGTATTTTTATGGCAAGGTTGCAAAAGCGATGACCGCGATGGGGTTTGACATTCCAGACTCAAAATGGTTTACCAATTTGGTTGATAAGGGGAATACCGGTTCGGCCTCCATCTACATTATGCTGGATGAATTGGTTCGATCCGGGCGTTTAAAATCAGGGCAGAAGTTGTTATGTTTTGTTCCTGAAAGTGGGCGTTTTTCAAGCGGTTATATGTTGTTGAGCGTGGTGTAGATATGAAGCTGACGGATGTGCCGCAACAAGCGGATGCCTTGTATGAGGGCGAAACCAAGCTGGTGTACGCGGTAAACGAATCGGGTAAATTACAGGGCGCGGCAACGTCCGGCTGGGAAGCGGAAATTATCGCGCTTAAAGACGCGGTGGATGAATTGAGTCAGCAGGCGCAACAGGCTTACGAGCGCGTCCTCGCGGGTGTGAGTTCGCCGCTGGAATACCATATGTACGCCAATCGTATGGATTTGCCGATGTTGGCACACGCGATGGGGCGCTTTCAATGGCAAGTAAAACGCCACTTTAATCCGCAACGTTTTGCAAAGCTGTCTGAAAAAACACGTCAAGCTTATGCCTCGGTGTTAGGCATTTCTGTCGCGCAATTGAATCATCTGCCCGACCTGTGTTCACAAGGAACAACGCCATGAGTGTGAAACTCGATTACCAACATCAACAAGCGGCGCATTGTGAAACGGGCGCAGTTTCCAGCTTATTTCGTTACTACGGCTTAGACGTTTCCGAACCCATGGCGTTTGGTTTGGCAAGCGGTTTGACCTTCGCCTACTTGCCGTTTGTTAAAATTAACGGCTTGCCGTTGATGGCGTATCGTATGCCGCCCAAGTTTATTTTGCGCATGCTTTCTTGGCGAATAAAAGGGCTTAAAATCGGTTTTAAACGGTTTAGTCAGCCGCAACAAGGACAAGATTTTGTCGAACAAAAATTGCGCGAGGGGCATCTAGTCGGCTTGCAAACCTCGGTGTATTTTTTACCCTATTTTCCTAAAGAGATGCGGTTTCATTTTAATGCACATAATTTATTGGTTTACGGGTATGAAACCCACAAGCAAGACACGCAATTTTTAATCAGTGACCCGGTTTTTTCGCATCCGGTGACCACCGATGCCGAACACTTGAACCAAGCGCGTTTTGCAAAAGGCGCACTCGCACCGAAAGGCCTGGCCTATTGGTTTGAACGTGTACCGAGTGAAATTGATTATGACACGTTGCTTCCCAAAGCGATTCGGTTTACCGGTAAGGTGAATGGGCGTAAAAACTTTACCTTGATTGCCGGAACAGGTGGTATGCGTCGTGTCGCCAAGCGTATTGAGCGTTTAGAGCAGGATTCGCCACGTTTTCGCCAGTTGTTTTTAGGCCACATTGTGCGTATGCAAGAAGAAATCGGCACCGGTGGCGCGGGATTCCGTTATATGTATGCCGCCTTTTTGCAGGAGGCGGCAGAAAAATTAAATCGCACGGAATTGGCGCAATGGGCGCAAGCGTTTATCGAAATTGGCGATGAATGGCGCGAATTTGCCCTACTCTGCGCACGCATGAGCAAAAACCGTGGCGATCATAGTCTGCAAGAAGTCGCCGATGCGTTGATTGCGCTGTCGAAAAAAGAAGAAGCACTCTACGAGCAATTAGCAAGATTTCGTTAATGTCAAAACAAGGACTAGTACATGACACCAGAGCAGCAAGAAGTGGCACAAATGATTATTGAAGCGGTGAATCTAGAGGATGTCGCGTTGGATGATATTGATCCGCAGGCCGCCATTTTTAACGATGGTTTGGGGTTGGATTCGATTGATGCGTTAGAAATCTCACTGGAACTGAATAAACGCTATGGCATTAAAATCAAGTCCGGCGACAAGCATGTCTCGGATGTGTTCGCATCAGTCGCCGCCCTAACGGACTACGTACAAGCCCATCGCGTTCAGTAAGGTTGTTCGGTTTGATGTCAACAGAAGCCGGTTTTGATCCTGTCCATGCATTTGTGGTTAAAGGTCAAACGCACTATACCCGCGCACAGGTTTGGCAAATGGCCTGTTCGCTGGCCGAGCGATTGCCTGCACAGCCTTGCGCGTTAAACCTTTTTGAAGATCGCTTAGACTTTATCGTTGCGCTGATGGCGGTGGCGTTAAAAGGTGGCGTGACGCTATTACCGCCGGATACCTCCACGCATACGCTGAATGAGCTGACGCATGGACTGAACCAACCTATCTGTGTCTTTGGTGAATCACCAGGCCTGGTGATGCCCGCATTACATTGGCCTCGATGTCCGCTTGATCAAACGCCGACTTTGAGTTTGAGTGAAATTAGACTTGAGGTTTTGGCGCAAGCGCAATTATGGCTTTACACCTCCGGCACGACCGGCACGCCGAAGAAAATCGTGAAAACCTGGTTTCAAATGCAAATCATGGCCGAAAAAGCGATTCAACGTTTTGCATTAAGCGCACAGGATACGCTGGTGGTCACCGTTCCCTGTCAGCATATGTATGGCCTCGAAACCGGCGTGTTTTGGCCTTTGTACTCACAGGCAAGATTGGTACAATCGCGCCCTTTTTATCCGGCGGATATGGAGCAGGTTATCAGCGAATACCCGCAGGCGGTGTTGGTAAGCACACCGTTTCATCTTAAAACACTGTTAGCGTTTGATGGGGTGAGCGGATCGGTGAAGTGTATTATTTCAGCTACGGCTTCCTTACCCACTCACCATGCGCAAGCCTTGGCGCAGCGTTTTAATGCTCAGGTGTGCGAGGTTTTGGGCAGCACTGAAACCGCGTCGTTTGCATCACGCTGTTTCACCGCGACTGATTTTGAATCTTGGCATCTGTATGTGCAAAATCGTCTTGATTTCAATGGCGATCAGGTGGCTTTAGTCGTGACGGATTTAAACGAACGTTATGAATTGAGTGATGCGTTGAGCGCCGTAGATGAGCATCGTTTTGAGCTAATCGGACGACGTAACGATATGATTAAAATTGCCGGAAAACGCCAGTCGTTAGCGCGGTTAAATGCATTGTTGCTGCATTGTGTTGCGGATGGCGTGATGATGCTTTCGCCCTCCGGTGAACGTTTAGACGCGATTGTGGTGGCGCAAGCCTCGCCACAAGCTATCCGACAAGCTTTGCAGCACTATATGGACCCGGTTTTTGTCCCGCGACAGATTTATTTTGTCGATCAGATTCCGCGTACTAAAATAGGCAAACTTCGCCAAGCCGATTTAGACAGGTTGGTAGAGGCTTGCCGACATAAGAGTGAATCACCATGCAATTAACCCATCAGCAACAATTTAGCGAAAATACGCCCTTTTTTCACGGCCATTTCGACAAACAACCGATTGTGCCCGGCGTAGTCTGGTTGCAGGCTGTTGAACAATTAGTGACGGCGCAATTTGCCGATTGGGTTTTAATCAAAGTGATACAAGCCAAATTTTTAAAGCCCGTTACTCCGGCGCTGAAGGTGTCAATCGCCGTGGATTGTGATGCGGCGCGTTATCAGGTGAGTTTTCGACTGATCGACCCGCAAGATCAGATGGTTGCGAGTGGAAAATTGCAGTTTAAATCGGGAGAGACCGATGCGCGATAACGAGCATTGGACACAACAAAACGAACGCACTTCGCGCTTTTGGCTAAAGCTGATAATCGGGCTTGCCTTGCGTTTTCCGCGTGCCTGGGTGCGTGTTTTGTTACATGCTATTGTGTTGTTTTACTGGTTGGGTTCGCCGCGCCAACGTCAGGTGTCACGGCATTATTTAGCGCAGGTATTGCAGTGTAAACCAACTTGGCGTGATACCTATCGCCATTTTTATCACTTTGCCGCCACGCTGTTAGACCGTGTTTATTTCTTAACCAATCATGTCGAGTTGTTTGACTTAACCATTGAAAACTTGCCTCAGTTACGTGATTCCTTGGCGATGCATCCGGCTCAACTGTTTTTTGGTGCGCATTTTGGCAGTTTGGATGCGGTGCGGGCGTTATCAGTAAACTATTTTCCTACGCCGTTGAAAGCGGTGGTAAAGGTGGATCAAAACCAATCCATCGTCGGATTGTTAAACGAACTCAGCCCGGATTTAAGCGCGATGCTGATTCCATATAACGGCATGCAAACGGTGTTTGATATCCATGAAGCTTTGATGGCGCAGACTTCGGTGGCGATGCTCAAGGATCGCCGTGTGGCTGATGAAGCCTGTGTTACGGTGCGGTTTTTTGACGACCGGATTGCCGTACCGATTTCGGGGTTTAAGTTAGCTAAACGCCTGGGTATTCCGATTAGCGTGTTTTTTGGTCGTTATGAAGGCGGTAATCGGTATGTGATGGTCAGTGAACTTTTGCCCATCGACAAGCAGATGACGATTCAAGACATGGCGCAGTTATATATGGATAAGGTCGCGGAACAATGCCGCTTAACGCCGTATAACTGGTTTAATTTTTATCCTTACTGGATTAAACAGAAGGATGCGGCGCGAGGTGAAGCGTGAACCCGGCATTAAGATTTGTTGTTTTGTTGTTATGGGTTTGGAGTCCGTTAAGTTGGGCGTTAAGCTGGCAAACCCTCGCCGACCATTGGCCGGATTGGCAAGCCAATCCTGACTTTGTTGAATTGCGTTATGACGGTTTGCTGGATTTGGAAACACGTTATCAGGGGCGTTTTATCGCACTGGACGCAGAGGGGTTTAAGGTGACTTACAGCACCCCCGATACGATGGATATTGAGCGTCGCGGCGATGAATTAACGCTGCGTTATCCGCAACGTGAACAACGAATCAGCTTGTCGCAACAACCCGGCCTGGCATCGTTTTTTACCTTATTTGAAGGCTTGTTAGTTGGTCAATTTTCGTTATTGGAAGCGGATTATAAAGGCGTTATACAGCAAGACGGTACGCGCTGGCAACTGCGCTGGCAACGTCAGTCGGCCCTCTCTAACAATCCGTTGCAATTTATCATTGAAGGGTCGGGTCAGCAGCCGCCTTTCAGGTTGCATCGTGTTCGCGTGGTGCTGAGTCAGGGCGATTGGCGCGAATTTCAGTTTAGCCACCTAGACGAATGATGCTCAGACTGCTGTGGATTGTTTTAGCCGTGAGCGCAAGCCTATTGGCGCTGCGTGCAATCACTTGGCAACAAGATCCCACCGTGTTTTTTCCCACACCAACTACGGCAACCGAACAGCGTTCTATGGCGGTTGTATCCGAACGCTTAAATGCCAAGCAAGAAAGCGAGCCGGTGATGTTAGCCGTGACTTTTCCAAATGCAAATACGGATGCTGACATCAACGCCTTGAGTGAGGAGATTAAGCGCCGTCTCCAGCAAGCCGACCCTAAGGTGGTGATACGCAATCAAGCCGAATCTCAGGTGTTCGACACAAACGAAGCGTTGTTTAACGCCCGCTACTTACTCGTTGATTGGTCATCGTCTTTAACCCCTTGGCAAGATTTTTGGCAACAATGGCAGTGGCAGTTGGGCGAGGCTAAAACCGCTTTATTACGTGATCCGAGCCAGGCCTGGTCACGCTATTTAGTACAGGCGACGGCGTATTTATCAAGGATGCCGACGCAAGCTGTTTGGCATTTACCTGAGTCGGACGGCGTAACCCTGTTGTTCCTGCTTACGCCGCCTTCAGCGCAAGCCCTGCCTTCCCTTATCGCATTACTTGAACAACAACGTCAGGCGTATCCGCAAGCGGATTGGCGCTGGTCAAGTGCGCAGACTATCGCGTGGCAAACCCGCACTCAAATTGAAGCCAGTATGCTTTTTATTACCCTTGCGTCGTTAGGATTGCTGCTGGCGTTTTTGGGCTGGCGACTTAGACGGATCGCGGCGGTGGCTTGGGTGTTTATTCCTTTGGCGTTATCTGCGTTGTTCAGTACGCTAATGGTGCAGTGGTTGTTTGGACATGTGCATCCCTTAACCTTGGCATTGGGCATGGTGTTATTGGGTGTAAGTATTGATTATCCCTTGCACTTACTGCTTAACAAACAGCCCAACCAGGCCTGGTTAGGGGTCAGAATAGCGATTTTAACTACTTTGGCGGGTTATCTGAGTTTGTTTATCTTTTCCGCTGAAGGTTTTCAGCAACTGGCGGTGTTTGCCGTCAGTGGTTTTGTGTTTTTATTAGGTCTATTCATCGGTTTGCGCGCGCTGAAGTGGCAACCGAGCTTGCGCGATTATTCGATGCGTTTAACCAGGCCTGCTCCACGTTGGTTAGGCTTGTTGCCATTGCTGGCGTTATTAGCCTTGGTTTTAAAACCGATACACTGGCAAGATGATTTAGCCGCGCTTAGCCCGGTTCCCGCCGAGTTATTAGCGCAGGATGGGCAATTGCGGAGCTGGTTTCAGCAACCGCAAGTCGATCAACTTTTGTTAGTCAGCGGTGCCAATACGCAAGCGGTATTACAACGGCTGGAGCAATTAACGCCTGCATTTGTCGCGTTGCAAGCACAAGGTGTTCTGGGCGCGAGTTTATCGGTAGCGGACTGGTTGCCGTCGGCGCAGCGTCAAGCGCAAAGACAGCACGATTTGCCGACCAGGGTGGAAATTATGCACGCGCTTGAAACATTGGACTTGCCTTTTCGTGCCAGTCATTTTGCCGCTTTATTGGCTGATTTAGAGCAGACACGCACGGCAGATATATTGACTCCGGCACAGTTTGAACCCTTGGCGATGGCTTGGCAGCAAGCGGTTTTGCCATTTTTACTCGCTGAGCGCGAGGGTGAAAGCGTGGCGCGGATTTTGTTGTTTAATGTGCAAGATGCCAACGCTTTAGCTGATTGGGCGCAAAATCAGGGTCTTGAACTTTTCGTGCAACGAACGTTTATTCAGACACAAGTGGCTGAATTACGGGTGACCCTATTGAGCGTATTAAGCGGAATGATCGCGGTATTTATTCTGGCCTTAGCCTTGATTTACCGTCAGCCGGTTGTCTGGGGGCGCATGGCGTTCAGTCTGCTTTTAACGGCATTGACAACAGTGGGGTTGTTGCATGCGTTTCTACCCGCGTTAAGCGTGTTTCATTTGGTGGCGTTATTGTTGGTGATGGCGATAAGTGTGGATTATGCCGTGTTTATCGAGCAAGCCAAACGCACGTCGGCTTCATTGCTGTCGGTGAACACCGCATTAATCACCAGTTTGCTGACCTTCGGTTTATTACTGTTTACCCCGGTTCCATTATTGGAAGCGATGGGGCAAACCTTGGTCGTAGGCGTATTAAGCGCGTATTGGATTACGCGCTGGGTACATCGTCATTAGAAGATTGCGCGCTTAATCGTTACGATGACCGATCATCTCGACGAGGGTATTGACGGCCTGGTTTGAATCACGCACAAAGAAGTTTTGTTGATTCCAAACATAACCGCTGAGAATCGACGTGATGGCTTGTTTAATGCGGTCATCTTTTTGCGCATGGAAAAAAATGGTTTGTAAACGACCGTCGTACCAGGCTTCGACAAAGGTACGAAACACGTTAATGCCCAGCATCATGTAGTCTTCATAATCGGTTTGCCAATTGACCGCTTCACCTTGCAGTTGCTTAATGGTTAAATCGGCGGCGACTGAACCGGACTCCAACGCAAGCGTGACACCTGAGCTGAACACCGGATCTAAAAACTCCGAGGCGTTACCGACTAAAACAAAGTGATCGCCATAGAGTTTGGTTACGGCGGCTGAATAGCCCGATAAGGCGTTGACTTCATTGATGCGACGCGCATTTTTATAGCGCACGGAGGCGTTCGGATCGGATTGGATAATATGCTCCCAGAAAGCCTCATTGCTCATATTGAACGACTGAAAATATTCCTCTTTACACACAATGCCGACCGAGGTAATGCCGTCGTTAAACGGAATATTCCAAATCCACGCATCGTTATCGCCGTGAATATAAACATAAATATAACCGTCGGTTTCGTCTTGCGGACGCACATCGTTTTCAACGCGGCAGAAGGTTGCGCGCCGCAGCGGTAAACTCGATCCGGTTTCAAGGTTGAGCAGACGAGGTAAAACCCGACCATAACCGGATGCGTCAATGACTTTTTTAGCCTGATAGGTTTCAAGTTCACCTTGTTTTGTTTTCACCGTCACCTGAATGCTGTGCGGATTAAAATCAATCACTTCGCTTTCAAACTCAACATCGACACCCAGACGCTGCGCTTCTAACAGTAATTCGTGGTCAAACACTTCGCGCTTTACTTGAAACGAACTGTTGTGTTTTTCGCCCAGATTATTGGCAAAGTGAAAGATTTCTTTGTGTTGTTGCTCATCCTCGAATGCGACCCCTCCCTTAAACTGAAAGTTCGCGTCTTCAATACGCGTTAGCATATTCGCCTGCTCTAACAAATGGTTGCAACGCGGTAACAGCGATTCACCAATCACAAAGCGCGGAAAAACTTGCCGCTCGACCAGTTTAACTTTAAATCCGGCTTGTACCAATTTGGCACCGGCTATTGCGCCCGCCGGTCCGCCGCCGATGATAAATACATCACATTGTTTCACGTTCGTTCCTTTACGTTTTTTAGGATAAGGGGCGATGGCTTAACATTTAAAAACATCGTGCCTTCGTGGTTTAAGAGTCCTTTGCACTAACCGTTTAATCGTGTCATGCGCTTAGCAAGGATTTCTAAGTATTCAAACGCACAACTTTAGCAGAAAAGGTCGCGGTACAGAGCGCTTTCCGCTAAAATCCTCTCTAATTTTACATTTGGTCAAGCGAGCTTTTGTGACAGTCATTTCCGCACGCGATATTCGGTTTCAATATACGGCGACCGCTCCGGTATTGCAGGCAATTAATCTTGCACTGGATACGGGACAAACGTTGGGATTATTGGGCGCGAACGGCGCAGGAAAAAGCACGTTGATTGCACTAATGACCGGACGATTGGCGTTGCAACAGGGGGAATTAACCCTGTGGGGCATGGATTTTAAGCATCGTCGAAATGATTTGCTCAAGCGCATCGCCCTAGTGCCGCAAGGTTATGCGTTTTATCCGAGCTTGAGCGTGTATGAAAATATGCAATTTTTTGCGCAGTTACGCGTTGATCTGGATGCTTGGCGACCACGCGTTGAGGCGGCGTTGGATTTCTGTCAATTAACCCCACATCGACATCAGCGTGCGCAACAGTTATCGGGAGGCCTCAAGCGCCGACTGAATTTAGCGATTGGCTTGGTTAATCGCCCTCAGTTATTGTTTTTGGATGAACCGACGGTGGGTATTGATCCGATTTCGAAAGATTTTATTTTAAAAGCCATTGAAGAACTCAAGCAGCAAGGCTTGACGCTGGTATATACCTCTCATCACATGGAGGAAGTTGATCGTTTATGCGATCAGGTTGCCATTTTAGATCAGGGACGCATTTTGTATCAAGGCCGTTTAACCTCGTTAAGTGCGCAGCTTGGGCAGGCGATTCGTGCGCGCGTCAGCTTTGATGCCGCGCCGTCCGCCGCTTGGTTGGCTTGGTTGACGCAAGTGGGTTTAACCTATCGTGCGCCCTGGGTTGAAGGCAAATTGACCTGTTCGCCGGATGCGTTTTTAGCGGAATTTCAAGCCGGTGTTCATCAACAGCAAGGCCGGATTACGGAATGTTATATCGGTCCGATGAGTATGGAGGCGGCGTTTTTTGAAATGTTGGCAAACGCGCCGGAGCAGGTGGCTTGTGCTTAGCGTATTACTTGTAAAAGAAGGGCGTTTGTTATGGCGCGATCCTTATGCCTTGCTGGTGCTGTTTGTGATGCCGGTGGTGTTTGTTTTGATTATGTCGCTGAGCTTGCAACAGGCTTTTTCACAGCAAGGCGCTCAGGCGGTCAAAAGCGCCAATTTACCGGTTTATATGCAGTTTGAAACCGACTTTCCACCACGTTGGCAAGCTTTGCTATCGCAATTAAACGGCTTCGATGTTGAGCTTGTCGATGTGCAACAATCCGTTACGCAGTTGCAAAATCAAGTGTTGCAGGGCGAAAAAATGGCGCTGATTCGCTTGCCGCGCTCAATGGTTTCGCATGTGTTGGCCGACGAACCCTGGAGCGAACCGGTTGTGTTTGAGTTTTCGCCGACCGCGCCGGCCTATGTGCATACGTTATTGGAAGCGGCGTTTATGAAGGCGCTGACGGAAATACAGTTTTCGGTATCGCAAGCGCGACAAAATCCCGGTTTGGGGGTGAGTGTTTCACTTAGTGCGTTATGGGGCGAACAGGCTTTGGTCAAAACAACCTTGTCGAAGTCGGCTGACAGCGCAACCCCGACATCGGTGCAGCAAAGTGTTCCCGCTTGGTTGGTGTTTGCGATGTTTTTTATTGTGATTCCCTTGGCTTCAACGCTACTCATTGAAATGGATCAGGGAACTTTGGCGCGATTACATACCTATCCGCTGCCGGTTTGGATGTTACTTTTGGGTAAATTGATTCCGTATTTAGGCGTGAACTTTGTGCAAGCATTATTGATGTTTGCTACCGGTATTTGGTTAGTGCCTTTATTCGGCGGCGAGGCGTTGCAATTAAATAGCCAGGCCTGGTTATTGTTGCCGACCTTGCTGTGTGTCAGTTTGGCGGCGATTAGTTTTGCATTATTGATTGCGGTGTCGGTCAGAACGCATGAACAGGCTTCCACACTCGGCGGTTTGAGTAATTTGGTGATGGCGGCCTTGGGTGGTGTGATGGTGCCGGTGTTTGTCATGCCGCCGATGATGCAAACGTTGGCCGGATATTCGCCGATGAATTGGGGTTTGGACGCGTTTTTGTCGGTGTTATTGCGCGGCGGTTATGATGCGCAATTGGGCTGGGCTTGGCTTAAACTGCTGGTGCTGGCGCTGGGTTTGTTAAGTTTGGCGACCTGGCTTTTGCGTCGTCGTTTGGCGCGTGCGCATTAAGGAGACGTAGGTGTTAAAGCGGATACTGGGATTCAGTCTGGGGCTGTGGGCGGGCGCATTGTCTGCGCAACCGAACTTGCCGCAATGGGAATTGGGCGTGGGAGTGATAGGTTATGACTACCCGGATTATTTAGGCTCGAAACACCAGCGTCAACTCGCTTTGCCTTTTCCGCTGGTGGTGTATCGTTCGGAAAAATTTGAAATTCGTCGTGGTGAAGCCAAGGCGTTATTGTTTGATTATGGCCCGTGGGAATTGGATTTAAGTTTTTCCGGTTCGGTGCCGGTGAATAGTAAGAAAAATACAAAACGTCAAGGTATGCCGGACTTGGATGCCGCCGTTGAAATCGGGCCGGTGGTGAAATATCGCTTTTGGCAACGGGATTTAAACGAATTAAAATTTGAGTGGCCGTTGCGGGCGGTGCTGGCCTCGGATTTTAAGCGTGTTCACCATGAAGGCTGGGTGAGTGAACCGGGTGTGTATTATTATCGTCGGCAAGCGTTTTCCAATACTCATCGCACCAAGCTGACCTTAGGGCTGGGCGCACGTTGGGGATCGCGTGATTATCATGGTTATATTTATGATGTCGATTCGGCCTATGCTACGCCGCAACGGGCAGCGTATCGTGCCGAAGCCGGGTATGGCGGCGCGTTTTTTCGTTTGGGGTATGACTGGTATTACGACCGCTTGCAGTTGGGGGCGTTTTATCGTTATTACCACTTAGATGGCGCGGCTTTTCGTGCGAGTCCTTTGGTGGAAACCGCACAAGCACATAGCCTGGGCGTTATGCTGAGTTGGCGTTTTTGGCAGTCGGCTCAAACTATTAAGGCGTTGGATTAATGAAACGTTTAAGTCTGACGCTGGCACTGATGGCCTTTTTTGTCGGCGTGTTATTGTTGGCACCCGCTGCGCTTCAAGTTGGGGTGCAAGCCTTGGGTTTGGGGTTAATGCTTTTGGTTTGGGTGCTATTTTCCGTTTCGCTTAGCGGAGCGCGTACACCGATGATTACACGTTATGCTCAGCTGATTGATGCCGATTTAACCGAAGCGGAAAAACGTTATACCCGTCAAGTAACCTGGCTTTGGTGGGGGGTGTTGAGCGCCTTATTAGCGTTTAAAGTTTGGGCGCTGACATTATCGCCCTATTGGGCGACCGAATTGATTATGTTTGCCGTCTTGGCGGGTTTGTTTGTCGGCGAATTTTATTGGCGTAAAAGACGGTTTAAACAGCGTAATCAGGGTAGTTTTATCGCCTTTATTCGCACGCTGAGTCGGATTCCGTTGCAACAGGTGCTAGGGTATGAACATCAACGTAAAGAACACAGGTAAGAATATGGTTACGGCGCTGGATATTACGGCTTCCACATTAGTATCGGCCTTGGGGCATGGCAAGCAAGCACACCTTGCGGCCATCCAGCAGCAACGCAGTGGATTGCGTCCACAGGTGACGGATTTAGATACCAAGTTGTCGGCTTATTTTGGCGCGGTGTCGGATTTGGCTTCGGTGCAATTGCCCGAGGGTTTGGCGCATTTTGATTGTCGCAACCATCGTTTAGCTTGGGCGGCGTTACAAGCGGATGCCTTTCAGGTTGCCGTGACCAACGCGGCTTCACACTATGGTTCACATCGAATCGGTTTGGCGCTGGGGACGAGTACCTCCGGTATTTTAGCCACGGAGGAGGTGCTGGCTTATCGTGAAGCACACGGGCGCTTTGCCGAAAACTATGATTATACCGCGACGCATCGCATGAACGCGCTGACGGACTTTTGTGCGTCAGCTTTGGCGATAACCGGGCCACGGCTGACGATTTCAACCGCGTGTTCCTCCAGCGCGAAGGTATTCGCCAGCGCCGCACGCTGGTTTGCGCACGATTTAGTCGATGCGGTGGTGGTTGGCGGCGTGGACAGTCTGTGTTTGACCACGATTCACGGCTTTAACGCGCTGGGTTTGGTGAGTCGTGGCATAACACGACCACTGGATGCCGAACGGGATGGCATTAATATCGGTGAAGCGGGTGGTTTTATGTTGCTTGAACGCGCCAAGCCCGAGCAGCTAGGCGTGTGTTTAATGGGTTATGGTGAAAGCAGTGATGCGTATCATATTTCCAGTCCGCAACCGGAAGGCGAAGGCGCGGCAGAAGCCATGCGTCAGGCCTTGGCGCGTGCGGGTATTGCGCCGTCGGACATCGATTATATTAACTTGCATGGCACCGGTACGCCGAGTAATGATTTGGCCGAATCGAAGGCAATTCATAGCGTATTTGGCGAACATCTACCGGCGCACAGTTCAACCAAAGGGTTTACCGGTCACACACTTGGCGCGGCGGGCATTACCGAAGCGGTGTTGGTTGAACTGGCCTTGTTGAATCATCTGCTACTGCCGAATTTAAATTTGCAGCAGGTGGATTCGGCCTTGCAGTTGAATCCGGTTAAACAAACGCAAGCGCAGGCGTTGACCTGGGCGTTAAGCAATTCGTTTGGCTTTGGTGGTAATAACGCGTCGTTGGTGTTTGCGCTAAAGGAGAAGCGATGAAAGCCTTTATTAATAGTGTCGGTTTGCAAGCGCCCGGTTTAGAGGGCTGGCAGGACAGTGCGGCGATATTACGCGGCGAGCGCCCATATCAATTCCAGCCTTTATCGCCTTATTCGCCCGCTTTTTTACCGGCCAATGAGCGCCGCCGAACCACCGATACGATTCGTTTAGGCTTGCGCAGCGCGCAGGATACGTTAGGCGCTTATTTGGGTGAAATGCCCGCTTCGATACCGACTTTGTTTGCTTGCGTGGATGGCGATACTGAAATTTCGGCGAAAATGACCGCCGCGATTTTAGCGGACGAACCGATGGTGTCGCCGATTCATTTTCATAACTCGGTACACAATGCGCCCGCCGGATATTGGATGATTGGACAAAAAAATCGCGCGCCGTCTTCGTCGATTTCCGTTGGTGAATATCAATTGGCGAATAGTTTTGTCGAAGCGATAACGCAATTGAGTGAAGGTTGGGAAGCGTTATTGTTGGTCATGTATGACTTGCCGATTGATCCGATTATCGAAACCTATCAACCCGATATGCACGCTTTTGGCGTGGGTTTTCTGTTGTCGTTAAACCAAAACGAACACACGCTTGCGGAATTAAACTTGCAGGTAAATCAGCAGGCCTGCCCCTCGCCGTCGCCTTGCAAATGGTTCGGTGCAAATCAATCCGCGCAAGTTTTACCCTTATTAAAAGGATTGGCGAGAGGGGAAGCCGGGGAACAAATTTGCGCGCTTTCTCCGGCGTTGAGTCTCCGACTACATTGGACCCCGATAGCATGAGTTGGCCTCTCGACCGCTTACCGCCTATTTCCGATCTGGTACCGCATCAATATGCGATGTGTTTTTGGCAACAGATTCTCCGTTTGAATGAAAACGAAATTCTGTGTCAAACCCAGCATCATCTTATGCCATCGCATCCGCTCAAACACAACGAACATTTATCCGTCACCGCCTTAATTGAATATGGTGCGCAGGCCGTGGCGGTGCATGGCGGCGCGTGCGCTTGGTTGAATGCCGGTGCCGCGACAACCAGGCCTGGTTATTTAGCCGCAGTCAGAGGCGTGACTTTTTATGACTTTGATGCGCGCACACCGTATTTACAAGGGTTGGCGCAGTTAATCAGCGCCGACGAAAGCTGTAAAAACTATCAATTTAAACTGTTCGATGCCCAACAACAATGTGTGTGTGATGGGCGCGTGATGGTGGTTCACCCGGGAGAATAAGCAATGAAACGTGCATTAGTGACCGGCGCGAGTGGCGATTTAGGTCGCGCTATCGCCAAACAATTGGCACAAGACGGCTTTCATGTCATTGTGCATGCTCATCGTCAATTGGACAAAGCGCAAGCCTTGGCGGCGGAATTAAATCAGCAGGGTTTTGCTGCGCAAGCGGTGCAATTCGATATTGGAGACACACAGGCCTGTGCAGCGCAATTGACGCAATTGTTAGCGCAGGGCGCGATAGATGTGCTGATTAACAATGCCGGAAAACACGATGATGCGCCCTTGGCCGGGATGGAGGAAGACCAGTGGAAATCAGTGATAGACGTTAATTTAAACGGTTTTTACAATGTCACTCAGCCGCTTTTATTGCCGATGATTCGCCGTCGTTGGGGGCGTATCGTGTCTATTTCATCCATTGCCGGTGTGATGGGCAATCGCGGACAAGCCAATTATGCCGCCGCCAAAGCGGGCTTGGTCGGTGCCAGCAAATCGCTTGCTTTAGAACTCGCTTCACGTCATATCACCGTGAATGTGGTTGCCCCCGGCATTATTGCCGGAGAGATGACGCAAGACTTGTTTAGCCCGGACATGATTAAAGCACGTGTACCGATGCAACGCATGGGCACGCCGCAAGACATTGCCGATGCCGTGAGTTTTCTTGTCTCCGACAAGGCCGCTTATATCACCAGCCAAGTGATTCAAGTCAATGGCGGTATGGCATAACCAGGCCTGGTTGTTCGAGGTGCCCTTTAATTTATGCTGAACCCGATAGTTTACGATGGTGTTGTCGCCCCCAGAGAACGAGGGCGATGCCGCCGAGCATGAGGGCGGCGGCGATCACCAAATGCAAGGTAATGGCTTCGTTAATTAACCAAGCTGCCGCCAGCGCTGCCATTAGTGGCACAAGCAGTTGCGAAGCCGATGCGAGGCTAGATGAAAGCCGAGGCAACACCGTATACCACACAATGTAACCCAAGCCCGAGGTAATCGCGCCGGAAAACAACGCCAGCGCTACACCGACAGCGCTGGCGTTAATCCACGGTAAACTCACCAGCGCCAACAGCGCAACAAACGGCAAGGTGCGGTAGAAGTTATACGCCGTATCGACTAAGGGAGCGCGTGAACGCCGACCATAAAGGGTATACAGCGCCCAAGTGTAAGCCGACAGCGTGACCATCAACAATCCCCACCAAGACGGCCCGCTGAGCTTAGGATAAACCAAATACAATAAACCGATCAGGGCCAATGCCACGCCCAGCCACTCCAAGCTATGTAAACGTTCACCCGCGCGCAAGGCATAGCCAATCATGGTTAATTGTACAATCACCGCTAATAATAAAGCCCCCGTGGCGGTGGTTACTGCGACATAACCATAGGAAAAGGTCAACGCATAGATAAACAATGCAATCGCTGCACGCCAACTGCCTTGGCTGGCTGGTGATGGTGTATCGGGTTGAGGGTTAAGCCGATTAGCAGGCCTGCTAATCGGCGAATAGCGCAGCCACAGCATGACAAAAAATAACATCAGCGCGCCGGATGCGAGGCGCAAATTAGTAAAGCTGATGGGATCGATCCAGCCGCTATCGAGCGCCCAGCGACAAATTACGGCATTGGCGGCAAACGCGCCAAGCGATAACAGCGTAAGGATTGCGGTTTGCAACAACAGAGGCCAGCTGAGCACGAGGGTTCTCACTACAAAAAATAGCAACATAGAAAATGTCATTCGCTCGCGCAAACGACTTGGAAAACAGAGCGCGCTATTTTAGCCTGAAAAAATCGCTAAAAACCGGCGTGGAGAAAATAAAAAAGGCACCAACGGCGCCTTATCTAAAGGGTACAAACGCGAATAAATTGGCTTATTGACCGGGTTTGATTTCACCGGATATTTTCATTAACTCATACCAAGCATCGCGCAACTCAGTCATAATTTCAATCGCGTTATCTAAATGTTGAGTATCAGTTTCATAAACCGCTTCTTGTACACAACCATCGGCGTAGCGATACAGGGCTTCCAAATCATAAGCGAGCGGTGTTTCTTCGCTAAGATGCAAACGGTCGCGCAATGCGTCTAAGATAGTGGTCATGCGCCCTAAGTGAAAGCCTTTTTCAACTAATGAGCCGCCTTCGTGGCAAACTTTAGCGAGCGTGCCTTTATCGACCGCGCCTTGCATTAGCATCAACACGACTTTGCGTGGATTGTCAGCGAGCAGTTGCTCAACTTCCGGTTGGCGCTCATACGCTTTAAGAATTTTATTTTCGTTTTCTTCAGCAGATAGACGATGTAATGCCGTGTCCATTCAGATTCCCCTGTGTTTTGGGCTCAACAAACCGAGCCGGACTTAATTAACAGGGGAGATTTAGCATTAAGCGTGCCAAGTGAGGATTAATCGCACTGTACTTCAATCGCGGCGATGATGCGCTTCGCCTTTTCAATCGCTTCGTCCAGCGATGGTGCGCGCGCCAGCGCGACGCCCATGCGCCGCCGTCCGGCGATTTCGGGCTTGCCGAATAAGCGCAGCTGTGTATCAGGTTCGCTGAGTGCCGCATCGAGCTGATGAAATTGCGTTTGCATGGAGCGGCCTTCGGGTAGCAGTACGCTGGAGGCGGAGGGGCCAAATTGACGAATGGCAGGAATCGGCAAGCCGAGTATGGCACGCACGTGCAGGGCAAACTCGGATAAGTCCTGAGAAATTAAAGTAACCAAGCCGGTATCGTGCGGACGCGGCGAG
>Ga0172377_10000278_pt1 | contig 46211 bp, 33 predicted proteins | sample Pumphouse3metaG_FD_119749 | JGI IMG/M metagenome (GOLD analysis project Ga0172377, IMG submission 119749) | Leachate microbial communities from a municipal landfill in Southern Ontario, Canada - Pumphouse #3 metaG | ecosystem: Engineered > Solid waste > Landfill > Unclassified | place: Canada... | reverse complement strand
TATGTACATTGCTGATTTAAAGATTTATAATCATGTACGAGGAATTTAAAGATAGATTAAATGATTTTCTAGATGAGCTAGATGATGTAACAGAACATATGGAATCATTGCGAGGTGATATTATTAGTGAATTTGATATGTTGCCCGAAGGAGATCAAGAGAATTCGAGAGGAGAAAAATTACAAGATGATGAAGAATCTATAAGAAATTTAATTATAGATATTGAAGAGATAAAAGGTCATATCAGACTTATTGGAGAATAATATATTTTTATAATACTAGTCTTGAATACTAGCGATAGCATATGATAACCTATTTTGCGAACCTTCTTGCGAACCAAATATAGAGCGATATAGTATGCCTTCTTTAGTTATAATTAACCATTGAGGTGTTCCTAATGATTCAAATTGATTGTAAACTGAAGCATCCTCATCTAAGTATATAGGAAATGGTAATTCGCCACTAGTGAAAATGCTTTTTATATCTTGAGCACTAGTTTTATTATTTCCAAAATTAGTATGAATACCGACTACAGTGATATTTTCGAAATTATTATTTAATTCGTAGGCTAGAGGAATAGCTCTTCCAGTGCATCCAAGGCATTGATTATTATAGATAATTAAAAGTAGATTCTTATTTTTATATTCTTTCATTAAATTAATAGATTTGCCCTCGAAATCTTTTACAATTATTGATTCTATTTTTTTATTCTCTTTCATTTCAGAAATATATATAAAGTAATATTTATTATCAAAAAAGCACAAAATCTTATATTTGAAAAATAAAATTATTACTTCCCTAAATTTTTTTTATTAAATTTGAGAAAACCTAAAATTTAATAAAAAATATCATCATGAAGACTAAAGAAGAATTAAATTTTCTTGATTTTTTACAGAAAAACCTAAGTGAAGAGTATGAAATATTTTTTCGCCCGTTTATAAATGGTGATAGACCAGATATAGTTATTCTCAAAAAATATTATGGAGTAATTATTATAGATATAAAAAATCTAAATCTCAATGATTATTATATAGATAATAAAACTAATTGGCATTTAAAGAGTGATGATAGAGAAGTATTATCTCCTTTAGAACAAGTTGAAGAATATAAAGAGGACTTTTTTAATCTTCATATAGATAGTCTATGGGCTTGTAAATTCAAGAGGAAGGCCTATAAATCTATAATAAATACTATGGTGTATTTTATAAATGAAGATACTTCTAGTATAAATGATTTTCTTCTTAAAAATTTCAAAGGACTTAAATATTTAAAATATAGAAGAAACATAAAACATATTAAATGTTATGGTGATGATATTTTAGATAAAAAGGATTTTAATAATTTTATCGAAAGAAATTTTTTTAGTTCAAAGTCAAATCTATTTGGTAATGATATTTATCTGAAAATAAAAGATTATATGATCCCATCTATGCATGCTTTGAATGAAGGAATTAATTATGAATATACTCCAGAACAGCAAGAATTAATAAGAAGTGAGGCAAGACCTCGTAGAAAAATTAAAGGTTTAGTTGGGAGTGGTAAAACTTTTGTTTTAGCTAAAAGGGCTGTTAATGCACATCTTAGGACTAAGTCTAGGGTCTTAATATTGTCATGTAATCTTTCTTTAGTAAATTATATTCATGATTGGATATCAAAAGTGCGAGATGAATTTAGTTGGGATGGTTTTTATATTACAGATTATTATCAGTTTTTTAAAGCTGCAGCTACTAATATGAATCTTAAGATTAATTCTTTAGATGATTTTAATAATGTTGAATTTTTTGATCCAGTTAAGGATGAGATAGAAAAATATGAATCTGTCTTTATAGATGAAATTCAAGATTATGGAAGTAATTGGCTGGAAATTATTAATAAATATTTTTTAAAAGAAGAAGGTGAATTTGTAGTTTTTGGGGAAGAAAATATGGATGTCAGAACTGTTGGTATTCCTGGAGCCTGGAATAAGTCTTTAACAGAATATAAAAGGTCTAATGATAAAATTACACGTCTAGCTCTAAGTTTTCAGCAAGAATTAATGGGGAAAAAGTTTTCAGAATATGAGAAAGCTATAATTTCTGAACCTACTTTTAACTACGAACAAGAAATATTAAAATATATAAAACTAAAAAGTAATATTTCTAATGAAGATTTGTTCACTGTATGTAAGAAATTAGTTCGTGCATATAATATCCCTGCCCATGATATAACTATCTTGTCTGATAGAAGAGATAGACTTATTGAATTAGACTATTTACTTAGAAATAATCAAAATCTGAGTACTATTACTACCTTCGAAAATAAAGAATGTATTAAAAAGATAAAAAAACAATTTTATATTAGAGGATATAAGTTTAATAACAAACGATTCGATATAGAGATTAAAAAAGCAAGGAGAAATAAGGAGTTCAATTTCTCAGTAAAAAACAATATGATTAAGTTATCTACTATTGATAGTTTTAAAGGATGGGAAGCGCATACTATTTTTCTAATTATTGAAAAAGATAAGACTAATTCTAATGAATTAGTCTATAATGGAATCACAAGAGCTAAAAATAACCTTTTCATTATTAATCTAGGTAATGATTACTATGATAAATTCTTTAAAAGGACTATATTCTAACTTATAGGATAACTTATAACTATAAAATTATCATTGATTAGACATTAAATATGATTTAAAGTCATCATAATTATTAGGCATAGGAATTACATTTTTCTTTCCTTTCATAAAAGCTTTTAATTTTTCTGGAATTATTATGTCAGAATTTAAAATATTATCAACAGTTGATTTGAATTTAGCTGGATGAGCTGTTTCTAAAAACAAACCAACTCCGTCATTTTCGTCAGATCTTTTTGCATGAAAATCCTTCAGTGCCTGATATCCACATGCGCCATGAGGATCAAGTATATAACCAGAAGTTTTATATAATGCTTTCATAGTGTCAGCTATTTGTTCGTTAGAGTATCTAAAGCCACTTACTCTATTACATATATTTTTATGTGTATTACCTGCGCAACGTTTAAATAAATCAATTATACGGTCGAAGTTACTAGGATTCCCCACATCCATAGCGTTTGCTATAGTAGGAACTGAAGCCTTTGGAATATATATACCTGTATCGAGATAATTATAAAATACATCGTTACTATTATTAGCAGCTATAAAATGCTTCACAGGCAATCCCATCCACCATGCGAAGAGACCAGCTGTAATATTACCAAAATTACCACTTGGTACACTTACGATAATATCCTTCTCTTTTCCAAGTCTGGCAAGCTGCGCATAAGCATTAAAATAATAAAAGGATTGAGGTAGAAATCTTGCAATATTTATTGAATTGGCTGAAGTCAATTTCATATGTGCATTTAATTCATCATCCATAAATGCTTGTTTCACTAAAGCTTGACAGTCATCAAATACACCATCAACCTCTATCGCAGTTATATTACGACCTAGTGTGGTAAATTGAGATTCTTGTATAGGACTAACTTTCCCTTTAGGATATAGTACATATACATGAATACCTGGCACATCAAGAAAACCATTCGCTACAGCGCTACCTGTATCACCAGAAGTGGCTACAAGTACATTCACTTCATTAGATTCATTATCAGCTTTGATAAAATAGCTTAATAATCTAGCCATAAACCTTCCTCCTACATCTTTAAATGCCAATGTCGGGCCATGAAAAAGTTCAAGGCTAAAGATATTTCTTTCTACTTCAACTATTGGAGTAGGAAAATTTAAAGTATCTTTTACTATTTTATCTAATTCAGCTTTCGGTATGTCTTCGCTAAAAAAAGCATTCGCTACAGTGCAAGCTATTTCCTGGAAAGATTGATTCTTCATATTCTTAATTAGTTTGCTCGGAATAGTCGGGATCTTTCTAGGCATATATAATCCTCTATCAGGAGCTAAACCTTTAATAACAGCTTCACTTAGTGATACTTCTGGAGCTCTTTTATTTGTACTATAATATTTCATAATTTGTCATTTAATTATTTGGAAATGAGAAGCTTCATAAACTCATCGTTTTCAAGAGGTTTCTGTCCGTGCAGTCCTTCTTCCACAGAAAATTCGTCAAAGCTATTAACTTTATCTGCCGCAGTTCCTGGTTTATAAATCAAAAAAGGAATAGGTGTATTAGTATGTGTGCGTAATGCGCAAGGAGTAGGATGATCTGGTAAAACAGCTATAGCTACTGGCTCTGACCAATTTTTAGTAGCCTCATAAACTGGCTTGACTGCACGTTTATCAAGATTTTCTATTGTTTTCATTTTTAAGGCAATGTTACCTTCGTGGCCAGCTTCGTCACTCGCTTCTATATGTAGGTAAACTAGATCATGTGTTCTTAATGCTGCTATCGCAGTAGCTGCTTTCGCTTCGTAGTCTGTATTATAAAGACCTGTAGCTCCTTTTACATTTAGTATGTCCATTCCTGCATATCTGCCTATACCTCGTATTAGATCTACTGCTGTTATAACTGCACTTTTAGATAGACCATATAACTCGTTAAGAGTTTTCATCTTAGGCCGATAACCGGGAGACCATGGCCAAATGCTAGTGGCCATATCTAAACCTGCTGCTTTTCTTTTTTGATTTATTAGGTTTTTAGCTAAAAATGTTTGTGATTTTAAAATTAAATCATTTAATAAATCAGCAGTGTCTTCAGCTTCAGGGACTTTGGCTTTAACTAATAAAGGACGGAAAGGATGAAGAGGCTTATCATGTGGAGGGACACATTCTATTCGTTTATCTCCATTTTTTATAACTAAAAGATGTCTATAAGATACTCCTGTATAAAAATGAACTCTATCACTTCCTAGTTTATCATTTAATTCTTTTATAAGTATATCACTTTCTTTCGTAGAAATATGACCTGAAGAATGGTTCTTTAGAATATCTCCTTCTATACATACTAAATTACAGCGTAAGGCGAGGTCATTAGGAGCTAAATCGACACCAAGACTAGCAGCCTCAAGTACGCCACGTCCTTCATATACCTCATCCATATCATATCCAAGAATAGACATGTTGGCTACTTCACTGCCAGGATGATAGCCGTCTGCTACTGTTTTCATTCGTCCAGTGATTCCCATAGAGGCTAATTTATCCATGTAGGGAGTTTTTGCGGCTTGGAGTAAAGTTTTATTCCCCAATTCTTTAATTGGTTCATCAGCCATTCCATCACCTAATATTATTATATATTTCATATTAACGTATATTAGCTATTGAAATTATATCTGCGAATACACCTGCGGCCGTTACATCTGCACCTGCTCCGTATCCTTTGATAATCATAGGGTAGTCTTTATATCTTTCTGTAGATATCATAATTATATTATTACTGCCTTCTAGGTCGTAGAAAGGGTGTGAACTATCTACAGTTTTAAGACCTACTTCACATTTCCCATGGTCCATAGTCGCGACGAAACGAAATCTTTTATTTTCCGATTCTAATTTTTGGCGTTTCTTTTCAAAATCTTTATCCAGCTTTTTGACTCCCTCCCAGAATTCTTCAAGTGAGCCTGAAAAATATTCTTGATTGACGAATAACTTTTTCTTCACATCTTCTTGCTCTACTACATATCCTGCTTCACGAGCTAGAATTACTAGTTTTCTTACGACATCTTTACCACTAAGGTCTATTCTTGGGTCTGGCTCTGCATAACCAGCTTCCATTGCCTTAACTATGGTTTCACTAAAACTTATATCTGCACTCAGTTCGTTAAAAATGTAGTTTAGTGTGCCCGATAGTACTGCTTCAAGTTTGAGAATATGGTCTCCACTATTGATTAGACCATTCATAGTATTTATAATAGGAAGTCCTGCGCCAACGTTCGTTTCAAATAAGTATTTAATACCTCGATTACGAGCTATATTTTTTAAATTTTGGTAATTACTATACTCTGATGATGCAGCTATTTTATTTGCAGCTACTATTGAAACGTTGTTCAATAATAGTCTTTCATATATTTGAGCTATCTCGGGACTTGAAGTACAATCTACGAAAACTGAATTAAACATATTCAGTTCTTCTATCTTTTTAAGTAATTTTTCTGGATTACTTTCTTCATATAGGGAGCTATTATCCGATTTCAGAGTTTCTATGCATGTCTTTAATTCGACACCATCTCTATTGAAGATGGCTTTGTGTGAATTAGCTACTCCGATTACATTAATTTTTAAATTATTTTTAAGTAATTTTTTTTGTTGAAAGCGAATTTGGTCAATTAATTTTCCTCCTACTGTGCCTATTCCTGCTATGAATAGATTTAATTCTTTATTGTCAGATAAGAAGAAGGAATCATGAATCGAGTTGAGGGCTTTTTTAAGAGATATTTTTTTAATAACGAATGAAATATTAGTCTCTGAAGCACCTTGTGCACAGGCTATGACACTTATGCCTGAACGACCTAATGTTCCAAATAGTTTACCGGCAATGCCTGGTGTGCTTTTCATATTTTCTCCAACAATGGCTACTGTGGCTAAATCATGTTCGGCTGTGACGTCGTTCATTTCTCCTTGTGAACGTTCTATAGCGAATTCTTTGTTTAATACTTTTACTGCTAAGTCTGCATCTGCATTTTTAACAGCGAATGTAGTATTATTCTCTGAACTTGCTTGTGATACCATAAATACGCTAATACCATTATTCGCTAGTGTACTGAAAATTCTTTCATTGATTCCTATGACACCGACCATGCCGAGTCCTTGAACTGTTATAAGACAAGTATCACTGATTGATGAGATGCCTTTTATTATGGCTTTGCCTGAGTGATGTATGGATTCTTGAGTAATTAAAGTACCAGGAGCATCTGGCTTGAATGTATTTAATACTCTAATAGGAATGTTTTCACGGAATACAGGGTATATAGTAGGGGGGTATATTACTTTTGCTCCGAAATTACAAAGTTCTGTAGCTTCTAGATAGCTTAAATGTTTTATTACATAGGCTGATGATATAACTTTAGGATCTGCTGTCATAAACCCATCGACATCTGTCCATATTTGTAATTCTTTTGCTTTTAGTTCAGATGCTAGTATGGAAGCTGTATAATCTGATCCTCCTCGTCCAAGTGTAGTGATTTCTCCTGTGTCTTTATCAGTTGATATAAAACCAGGAACGATGGCTATTTCTTTTTCATGTTTCTCTGATTTGATTAAATAATTCTCAAATGTTTTGTTGACGAGTAGTTTAGTCGCTTCAAAATCAACTAAATGTTTTTGAAATACTTTAATAGTTTTTATAAATTGGCGAGAGTCATATAAATGTGCATTTTTAATAACATAAGATATTATTAAAGAAGATAAACGTTCACCATAGCTTAAAATAGTAGATAAGGTTTTATCTGAAAGGTCATTGATGAGAAAAACTCCTCTGTATATATTATTTAAATCATCTAGTAGTTCTAAAGATTTTTTTCTAGAATAGGCTTTCTTTTTAGAATCAACGATAACATTATCTATTAAATCTAAATGTCTATTACTAATTTCTGACATTTCATTTTTGTAGGCAATATCACCTTTAGCTGCTAGTTTAGATGTATTTAATAGTTTATCAGTTATGCCACTTAGTGCGGAAACTACGACAATTACTGGTTCTTTTTCATTTTCTATTATACTTTTAACATTTAATATGTTTTTTAATGAACCTACTGATGTTCCTCCAAATTTTAATACTTTCATGTTACTATACGTGTGATTAGATTATTGTCGAATAATTGAATTAATTTATTCGATTATTAGTCTTAATGATTTTGAAATTTATTATTTGAATTTTGAACTCTTTGACGAACTTTTCGTTTTAGTTCACGATAAATGACCGTTTTTGAAAAAATTATGATATAAACCCCAATGGGGTCATGCCTGTCATAATAATAGTCATCATGCCGCACATAAAGAGGCCGAAGGATGTTCGTGTAGCCTCCAGAGAAAATGTTTGAGATGTATATGATGCTATTCTTATTTTCATAGTTTCTAACTAATGGGACAAAATTAAGTATTTTTTTGAAATAAAGAGCATTTTAGCAGAAAAATTGTAGTTTTTATTTTTTGATGAAAGATATATCCATGTTTTTTTATTAATTTTGTTATATATGGAAGAATTTGAACTATTAAAGAAAGAAGTGTTAACATGCCAAAAGTGTGAACTCTGTAAGACTCGTCATAATGTGGTTTTTGGAGAGGGCAATAGACATGCTCATATCATGTGTATAGGTGAAGGACCAGGTTATTATGAGGATATGCAGGGAAAACCTTTCGTTGGTAAGTCGGGAGTGTTGTTAAATAGAATCTTCGAGGTATGTGGCTTTACTAGAGAGGAACATATTTTTATAGCTAATATAGTAAAATGTCGTCCTCCAGGTAATAGAGATCCTAAACCTGAGGAACGACAAGCTTGTATTCCTTATCTTTATAGACAAATCGAGCTTATTAATCCGGAAATTATTATTTTATTGGGTGCTACGGCTCTTAAAGGTTTAATTGACCCTAATGCTCGTATATCTCAGATAAGGGGGCAATGGTTGGATTGGAATGGTAGATTGGTTATGCCTACATATCATCCTTCAGCATTGTTGAGAAATCCTAATCTGAAAAGGGCTGCATGGGATGATTTTAAAGCCGTTATAGATAAATATCGCGAAATTATTAATCCTCAGCATCATAGTGATTATCATTAAAGATAAATTCTTTTAGAAATTATAGTTAATCCTGATTTGCTTGGCGTTTTATGCGTTTGGCTAGTATTTGACTTATTATCATGCATATGAGGGATCCTATTGTTAGTACTATTGATGTACTTATTAGCATGTTGCCTAGGGATACTAGTGGACTGGCTATTGCACCTGCGAGAAAACAACTGGCACCAAAGCTGGCACTTGCTGCTCCTGCATGTTGTCTCTCACTGTCAAGAGCAACTGCTGTGGCAGGGGCTTGCATGAGACCAAAACTGAACATCAGATAGGCATATGATAGCATGAGAAAGGTGAGTGATAGGTGATTGACTAGACATATGCTTACTAGTATAGTGCCGATAAACATGTTTATTGAAGACCATTTTAATATAGTGTTTGGATGTTTAAATGTTCCTCCCAGAATAGCTCCGATAGCGATTATTATGGCGTTAAGTCCAAAGCATAGGCTATACTCGAAAGGTGATAATCCGTATGTCTTTTGTAGAATAAAGGTTGAGGAGGAAAGATAACCAAAGAATGTGACGAAGCAGAACATAATACCTAGGACTGAGAGAGTGAATATAGGGTTATGAAATACCTTGAACAGCTTGCTATATATGTTAGCTATATTGCCCTTTGATCGTTTTTCGGGTAGTAGTGTCTCTTTTAGAAAGATACTCATTATCATAAGTATAATTCCTATGGCTAGAAGTATAATAAATATTCCTTGCCATGATACTAGGTGGGCTATAGTTCCTCCTAGCATTGGGGCTATAATAGGAGCTATGCCATTTATCGCTGAGATGATGGCCATGAATTTTTGAAGGTCTCTTCCTGAAAACATATCTGTAGATATACTTTTAGAGAGGACTATGCCTCCTGCTCCACTAATACCTTGAAATAGACGCATGGTGTTGAATTCGAAGGCATAGTTATTGCCGCGAAAGTAATTTATATTGCCGCGTATATTAAGTTAATGAGTATAAATCGTTTTCTTCGATATGATGCTGAGACTGATGCCTCGGCTTGCCATAAAAATGAGCATTGCTAGCCATAGGGCGTGATTTTGCAGTGGTACCTTTAGTAAGTAGAAGATTAAGAAGAAGAGTACCGCTGATATTATTGCTGAGTTTCGCATGCCGGTGGAAGCGGTGATACCTATGAATATTCCATCCCAGATGTAGGAGGCGAAACTTATCAGTGGAAGTATTATGAGCCATTTGAGGTATTCGTTTGAGTAGTTGATGACCTCTTTTTTATCTGTAAACAGGTAGATGATTTTATCACCGCCTATAAGGTAGATGGCTGAGAAAAAAAGTCCAAAACCAAGTCCCCATAGAAGTAATTTTCGTATGGCTTCGTAGAGTTTGTCGTATTTTTTTGCACCAAGGAATTTTCCAGTGATAGCCTCGGCTGCATAGGCAAAGCCATCTAGAAAGTAGGAAAATAGCATTAAAAATTGAAGTAAGGCAGTGTTGGAGGCTAAAGCGACATCCCCAAATGCGGCACTTGCTGAGGTGAAGAATGTGAATACGGTTATGAAGCAGACGGTTCGTATGAATATGTTGGAGCTGAGGGCTAAATAGTGTCTTACTTCTGCGAAGTGACGGATTTTCTTAATATTTATGTAGGGTAGAAGATTATGATATTTTTTATTTAATAGAATTAAAGATAAAATAAGACCACTATATTGTGCTATTACTGAACCTGCTGCTACTCCTTTTTCGTTCCATCCGAGTACGCGTACGAAGTAGATATCGGCAGCAATATTTATGATATTGATTGCGAGGGAGGTTATCAAGGGGTATTTAGCATTTTGCATGCCGATGAACCAGCCGTTGATAACCATCATACTGATGGCAGCTGGAACTGCCCAAATCCTTATATAGAAATAGTTTTGCGCGAGAGTTGTTACTTGTTCGGAGCCACTGAGAATGAAAAAACTGATGTTGGCGATGGGGACTTGTAGAGTAAGTATGAGTATGCTTCCGATTAGGGCAATGAAGAGTCCTCGAAAGAGATTAGTAACGGTTTCAGAGTGGTCGTTGGCGCCGTAGGATTGTGCGGTCAGGCCACTAGTACTCATGCGAAGAGCTCCGAAACTCATGTAAACGAGATTAAAGATAGTGCCTCCGAGAGCGACGGCTCCCATAAAAGTGACGGAATCGAGGTAGCCCATCAGGTGGAGGTCGACTATGGTCAGGAGGGGAACGGTGAGGTTGGATATGATATTTGGTATTGCGAGGCGAAGTATGTTTTTATTCATATTATTTGGGAACATTTTTGTGTGACAAATATATTAAATATATGCTAGGTCACCTAGCATATATTTAATTTTTATTGACTTTTATATTTTCCTATAAATCAACAATTTACAAAATATAATAAAAATTTACTTCTTGCTAGTTGACCTAGCAAGTTTTTTATTATATTTGGATTTATTAATTTTAAAGAGAAGTAGATATGTGCAAAAGAGAAAAATTAATATCGTTTAGTAGTAATATGACATGTTCTAATGTCACAGATGGTAATTCTGAAAATGAGCAAAAAAAAGTTTTTTATTTAACACTTCGAGGACATAGAGGATATACTATGTTTAGAGAGATAAGTGATTTTAAAAAGATGATTAATGTATTGCTAATTGGAGCAGATATTAAGAATACTGATCTTCATGCTTATACATTGCTTGAAAATCATTATCATTTAATGATATCGTCTTATGATAAAAGTAAATATGAAACTTATATTAGAATGAGTTATACTAAATATTTTAATAATAAATATGGAGAAAAGGGAACAGTGGGTGAACGAGATTTTAACTGTGTCGAAATAAAAAATGAGGAGCAGTTTCTTGATAAGCTTAGTTATATTTTAAGAAATGCAGTTAGACATGGTTTATGCGATTCAGCCTTGAGTTATACGTGGTGTTCGGCTAGAATATATTTTAACGATAAATGCTTAATTGATGTAGAGAATAAACCCTATAATAAGATATTTTCTGTTACAGATAATTATTTTGTCAAAATATTAAAAAACGAGGAAGATAAAAAAAGATTCTTACCACAAGGAATAAAGTTATCAAATAAGCTTTTAATGACTAATACAGGATATATTCTTCCACAGAGTGGCGTAAAGCAAGATTTAGTGAAGAGTTTTTTTAAAAATAAAAAAGAATTATATGAATTTTATATGACAGCTCTTCCTACAGAGATAAGGAATCTTAAAGAGGATGAAGGAAAAAAGATTAAACGTCTTCAGAAATCAAAAATTGATTATAATAAAACTGCTAAGATTATACGTCCTAAAGATTATGAAGTTATGAAGAGTTTATTGGATTTGTGTAAAGCTAAAAAAATTAACTTTTTTTTAAGAAAAACTCCTCTTCCGTTTAATGTTGTTTATGATATAATTCAAGAATTAAAACTTCGATTTCCAACTATGACGTGTAATCAATGTTCAAGAGTATTATCGATTCCTGATGGTATTATAAGAAGACATTATTGGTAATGCTAGGTCAGGTAGCAAGGGTGTAATTTTTATTACATTTTATAACAACCTATTAATCAAGCTATTAAAAATAGAAATAAAAATTTACCACTTGCTACCTGACCTAGAAAAAGTAGCTGCTTGTATATGATGTATTATATTTTTCTATTTCGTACCTCCGCCAAGTGCCTGGTATAGGTCGATGACGCCCTTGGCTTCATCGTACCAGATTGTCATCTTCGAAACTTGAGCCTGTAGAAGTGATTGACGTGCTGTTAGAACTTGCAGGAAAGTCGTTGTTCCGTGGTCCATTAGTGCTTGTGTGCTATTTACTGCAGACTGAAGAGCTTCGATTTGCTTATCGACATTGACCGTTTTACTGCGAGCCGTTTGACACTTCGTTAGTGCTTCATTTACATCTACTCCTGCTTGAAGTAATGTCTGTTGAAAATTTAATTTACTCGATTCAAACTGTGCTTTAGCTATTTTTAATTTAGCTTTATTAGCACCTTTAGTGAATAGTGGTTGTGTCAATGAAGCAGCAGCTCCAAGTAGAACTTTTCCTGGATTGATAATCATCGCCCCTGCAGAATTAGTCCATCCTCCTTGTCCCGATAGAGTCAGTGAAGGGTAGAATGCTGAACGAGCTGAATTTACTCCATAAAAATATTTTTGTAATGAAAATTCTGCTGCACGAACATCTGGACGATTTGCTAATAATTGTACTGGGATACCCGTATAAAGATTCTCAGGAAATTGCTCTTCAGACCAAGATGCACGATCAATATGATGTGGTGTTTCAGCTAATAACAGGCACATCGCATTTTCAGTCGTATTAATAGTCTCTTGGATACTTTTAACAGAAATTATTACAGATTGATATGTGGCTTCAGCTTGAGCTACGTTAGCTTCTGTTTGCATACCAGCATCTTTCATCGCATTTATCATACGTACATTATCTTTCCAAATAGCTTGAGTTTCTTCTGAAATACGAAGTTGCTCATCAAGCATTTGTAAAGTGTAATATACAGATGCAATGCTTGAAATTACTTGAGAATGTACGGCTTGTTGATAAGCTTCTGTTTGTAGTTTTGAGGCAATGGCTTGTTTTTTAGCATTGCGTATACTTCCAAAAGCATCTATCTGCCAGCTAGCAGCTGCTACAGCAGAGTATGTCCACGACGCATCACTATGGTCAAAACTACTTACATTGCCGGTAGGAGCTAAGGCAATAGATGGAAGGTAAGAAAGTTTAGCTTGCGTAAGTGCTGCTTGTGCTTGTTCTACATTTAAACGAGCTGTAGCTAAATTAGTGTTATTCTTAAGACCTGATTCTATAAGTTTTTGCAACTTAGTATCTGTGAAAATTTTACGCCATGGCGTTGAGGCTAAACTTGTAGAATCTACATCCGACTGAGACGTGGTTTCATTGCCATATAGATTACTTGTCTTAACGTCATAAGGCCTCTTGTAATTAGTATATATGCCGCAGCTAGCTAATAGAGTAGCTGCAGAAAGTATTATTAATATATTTTTCATTATTTGTTATCTCCTGCTTTAATTTGATCTTCTTTTTTATTATAGATACTAGCGCCTTTAGCAGCTGCCTCTTCTTTAATTTGTTGCATTTCTTGAAGAATTCGAGGATCAGTTATTTTTACATATTTATGAGGAACAAATTTTTCTTGAATAGATTGAAATATTACGAAGAATACAGGAACTACTAGTAACATAGCTATTGTTCCCACTACCATTCCTCCTACGACACCAGTTCCTAAAGAACTATTTCCTCGAGCTCCTACACCAGAGGCTAAGACTAATGGTAACATACCAAATATCATAGTTAGGGCAGTCATTAATATAGGTCTCAAACGAGCAGCAGCAGCAGAGTAAGCGGCCTCTATAAGAGACATACCAGCTTTACGACGTTCTGTAGCGTATTCTGTAAGAAGTATTGCCGTCTTTGATATCAAACCTATTAACATTATGAGGCCTGTCTGAAGATATATGTTATTTTCTATTCCCATCAACTTGGCGAATAAGAAACTTCCAGCAAGACCAAATGGAATAGCTAAAAGTACTGCGAAAGGAGTGAAATAACTTTCGTATAGTGCTGCAAGAATTAAATAAATGAATAATATACAAATAGCATATATTAAAACAGTTGAATTTTTAGTGTTATTTTCTTCACGAGAGATTCCTCCGAAGTCGTAACCATATCCTTTTGGTAATACTTGTGAAGCGACATCCTTTACAGTAGCTATGGCATCACCAGTACTATAGCCTACAGCTGGTTGTACATTTAACTGTATGCTTGGGTAAAGATTGAAACGATTAATAACTTCTGATCCATATACCCTCTTTAATGATACAAATTGGCTTATTGGAGCCATCTCTGTTCCATTGCGTACAAATATTTTATCAAGAGATTTAACGTCAAGACGATCCTCTGGTGCAGCTTGAATCATTACTCGATATACTTTTGTAAATCTATTAATATTTGAAGCATAAATTCCACCATAGTATCCACTCATAACACTTAATACTGACTGAGGGGATATACCAGCACGTTTACATTTCGCTGCATCTACGTCAACTAAATATTGAGGATAACGAATATCGAAAGTAGAAAAAGCTCTGGAAATTTCAGGTCTTTGATTTAAAGCACCTGCATATTTTTGAGTATTAGCGAATAAATCATTAAGAGTTCCCCCTTGTTTGTCTAATACATGAAGTTCTACAGAATTACCCATACCATAACCAGGTATCATACCTGGAGACATCGAGAATATTTGTGCATCCTTAACATCCATTGTCCTGGCATAGATTTTATTTATAACTGCTGTATAAGCCTGATCTTTATCTTTACGTAAACTCCAATCTTTCAGTCTAACGATAAACATACCATATGAATTACCTTGACCTGCGATCAACCCATATCCACTGACTTTCATGAAATGATAGATTTCAGGAATATCTTTAATACGATTCTCGATATTATCCATTATCTCAGATGTAGTAGCTAAACTACTTCCAGGAGCTGTAGTAACATTGACCATGACTACTCCTTGATCTTCATCAGGAATAAAACCACTTTGAGTATTATTCATTAAAAGAATAAGTCCAAGAACAGCAATAACTAATGCTATCCATGCTAATGCTTTATGATGTACCATATATAAAACATTATTCTTGTATTTTTTAAGGACAGTATTATATGTAGCGAAATAAGCTACACGCATACGGTCAGCGAATGTTTTTTTCTCGTTTTCTCCACGTTCTCTAGCAGGACGTAATAATATAGCACATAGAGCAGGACTTAATGTTAATGCATTAAGCAATGAAATAGCTACAGCTATAGCCATTGTTAGTCCGAATTGTTGGTAGAAAGTTCCAGAAGTACCAGGCATAAAACTTACAGGTATAAATACTGCCATGAATACTAAAGATGTAGACACGATAGGATTTACTAAAGTTTTCATCGCATCGACACTAGCCTTGTATGGAGATTTTTCCCCTTCATTAAACCTGGCCTGTACTGCCTCCACGACGACTATCGCATCATCGACCACGGTTCCAATTACTAATACTAATGCAAAGAGCGTCAGTAAATTAAGTGAAAATCCTAGAAGATGAATAAAGGCGAAGGTACCGATTAAAGATACTATAATAGCGACGATAGGAATCAAAGTAGATCGAATATCTTGCAGAAAGAAATACACTATTAAAATTACAAGTAAAATGGCTATTAATAGAGTCTCAACTACAGAATGAATTGATGCATAAAGGAAATCATTCGTACTCATTATTGAAGTTAATTCAATACCCTCTGGCAAAGTTTTTTGTACTTCCTTAAAATACTTGGCTATATTATTGTTCACAGCTGTCGCATTTGAACCTGCTAGCTGGAATACCATAGCAGAAACACCATTATGACCATCGGTATCATGATCGAAAGAATAAGACACTTGACCCAATTCTACTTTTGCTACATCGCTAAGATGTAAAATAGTACCATCAGATTGAGACTTTATTACGATATTATCAAACTGGTCTGGAGTTACTAAACGACCTTTATACTTCATAGTATATTGGAATGTATTCTTAGAATCTGCTCCAAGGGCACCCGTAGCAGATTCAATATTTTGTTCAGCCAATACAGCTGTAATATCACTAGGAATAAGATGATATTTAGCCATTTGTTCAGGTTTTAGCCAGATTCTTAAACTATAATCGGCTCCCATTACTAGAACTTGTCCTATTCCTTGAATACGTTGAATATTAGGAACTAAATTAATTTTCATGTAATTCGTTAAGAATTCATTTGAATATTTATTATTAGGACTATGTAATGAAAACACTTGTAACATACTAGTCTGACGCTTCATAGTAGTAACACCTATTTGATTAACTTCCGCAGGCAATAAACCTGTAGCGGTGGCTACTTTATTTTGTACATTAACAGCAGCCATATCTGGATCAGTCCCTTGTTTAAAATAAACAGTAATAGATGCAGAACCTGAGTTACTTGATGATGATGTCATATACATCATATCTTCCACACCATTTATAGCCTGCTCAAGAGGTACTACCACACTTTTTTGTATACTCTCGGCACTAGCTCCTGGATAAGAAGCAGATACCATAATAGTCGGTGGCGCTATATCTGGAAATGTTTCAATAGGTAAACTTGAAAGTCCAATTATACCTAATAAAACTATTAGTATAGAAATAACAGACGCAAATACGGGTCTATCAATAAAAGTTTTTACATTCATATCTTGTCTCCGTATTAATTTTTATTTATTTCAGAATTTTTAGCTTTAACAGGCATACCACTACGAATCATACTTACACCCTCACAAATAATTTCTTCTCCATCCTTAAGACCAGAAGTAACCACGTAATTTTTACCATCATTTATAGGATATACTGTAATTATCTTAGCTACAGCTTTGCCGTCAACTATCTGATATACAAATACTTTATCCTGCAACTCATAAGTAGCTGACTGAGGAATCATAATAGTATTTTTTTCTATATGGGGCAATATAATCTCGCCAGATGCACCGCTATGCAATAAACGTTTTTCATTCTGAAAAACAGCACGCACCGATACAGCACCAGTGCTAGCATCAATAACGCCGCTGATAGATTCTATACGCCCTTTATTAGGATATATAGTACCATCGCTAAGTTTTAATTGAACATCTTCTAAACTATCTAAAGCATTATTTAATGAACCATATTGGCGAGTTAATTTTAAAACTGTAGATTCATTCATAGAAAAATAAACATACATTTGAGATATATCACTCACTTCCGTTAATGGAGTTTGCATAGAAGGAGAAACTAATGTTCCGACTCTATAAGGCAATGAACCTACAACTCCATTTGATGGACTTTTTACCAAAGTATATGATAAGCTATTAGCAGCATTAACTTCTGCAGCTTCTGCAAGAGCTAACTGAGCTTTAGCAGTTAAATATGCATTTTCAGAAGTTTGTAGAGTAAATTTTGAAACTACTTTCTGATTATATAGTTCTTTATTACTTTCATAACTTAATTTTGCCGTCGCCACTCCAGCTTTAGCTACTTCTACATTTGCTTTAGCTGTACGAAGGGCAGCTTGGTAAGGAACTTGATCTATAATAAATAAAGTTTGATTCTTTTTTACGTTTTCTCCTTCTTTAACACATAATTTAGTGATTTTTCCTGAAACCTGAGGTAAAATATTAATATCTTGTTTACCTTTTATAGTGGCTGCATATTCTTGAGAAAGTGTTTGATCACTTGAAGAAACTTTCATCACTTTGTAACTTTGCACCATTTGCTTTGGTGCCTCATTCTTACATGAAGTCATTGTCAAGCTAACTAATACAGCTGCAATGCTCCAAGATGCAAAAAACAATTTTTTGTTCATGTACATTTTGTTTATTTTTTTAATTTATTAACTGTTCATTTAGAATTTTTTTGATAGCTTTCACAAGTTATCTCATAACCATTTAAATTCTATTTAACCTTTATTTTATCTACTGAATAAATGCTTTGCCTAAAATTTACATATAAATTTAAACAACGTTTTACACAAATAGGAGGCAAAGATAATACAAATTACGTCATGAAAATTTACGTAAATGCATCATTATTGTGCAAAATAAGAACTAATAGATGATTTCTATTGAATTTTTATGCTTTTATTATACAAAAAAGTATATTACACAATATCCAGTAATATATTAATGCTATATTTAGCAAAAATTAAACCATGTTTTATGAATAAAAGTGAAGAGATAAAAGAGTATATTATAGATGATAAAGATGGCTTCAAAGTATGTAAAGGAAATTTAGAATTTTGTAATAAGCGTCCGACTAAAATGTTATATATGTCTTTTGGATTGGTGAAATCTGGAGAAGCAGATTTTTTAATCAATCTGACAACATATCATCTTGAAAAAAATGCAGAGCTTATCATTATGCCAGGAACTATTATAGAGGTAATAAATAAAAGTAGTGACTTCTCTTTTGTATTTTGTTCTTTTGTCCCCGAATTATTTAATGAAGCGACTGTTAGAATTAATGTTGAGCAAATACGTCAAATAGTAAATCTATTTCCAATTTTAAATGATAAGGAAAATTTGATAAAATTTGAGTTATTTTATAAAGCTGTTAAAATGATATATGATGAGAAAAATCATATGTACAGGAGACAAATAGCTGTTAATGATTTGCAAAATTATATATTTAATTTATCATATATAGTGCAAAAAAAACGAACAAGTTTAAAAATCGCCAAACTGACCAATAAAGATATCATCTTTAAAAATTTTATTGAACTAGTAAAAGATAATTTCAGACAAAATCGAAATATTGACTTTTATGCAAGTAAACTTTGTATATCTTCGCGTTATTTATTAAAAATATGTCATAACACTATTCATTTATCTCCTAAACAGATAGTAGACAAAATAATAATCGTAGAAATAAAAATGCTTTTACAATCTTCCACTAAAAGTATTCAAGAAATCTCAAATAATTTCAACTTCCCAGATCAATCTTCTTTTAGCAGATTTTTTAAAAGACATGTAGGAATTTCACCAATAGCTTTCAGAAATAATAATGATTATAATTCACATATATAAAAAAAGAAGAAAGATTCTTACAATATATGAGTCTTTCTTCTTTAAATAATGTTCTTATTAATATTAGTTTATTCTAATTCTGTAAAATATTTATAAAATAGTGGTATTGTAGTTATACCATTGAAAAACTGTTCTAGAGGGTAATTCTCATTAGGTGAATGTATAGCATCAGAGCCGAGACCAAATCCCATTAAAACTGATTTTATTCCTAGAATTTTCTCAAACTCAGATATAATAGGGATTGATCCACCTTCATGAACAGGTATTGGATCTTTCTTATATACATCTTTAAAAGCTTTTTCTGCAGCTTTATATGCTGGTAAATCTATAGGACATAGATATGAAGCTCCTCCATGAAGAGGTGTGACAGTAACTTTCACTGTATCAGGAGCCATAGCCTCGAAATATTTCTTGAACGATGCAGAGATTTTATTAAAATCTTGTCCTGGAACTAATCTTGTACTAACTTTTGCGTGTGCCACTGCAGGAAGTATAGTCTTAGCGCCTTCTCCAGTGTATCCTCCCCATATTCCACATACATCAAACGATGGTCTAATTCCTGTGCGTTCATTAGTAGTATATCCTTTTTCTCCAGCTAATTCCTTTACTCCAATTGAAGTTTTATAATCTTCAATATTAAAAGGAGCTTTCGCCATTAATTTTCTTTCTTTTTCGCTAGTTTTAATTATGTCATCATAAAATCCAGGAATATTTATGTGTCCTTCATCATCTGTAACTTTTGCTATCATTTTAGAAAGAACATTTATCGGATTAGCTACTGCACCTCCATAAATTCCTGAATGCAAATCGTGATTTGGACCTTGGCACTCAATTTCCCAATATGAAAGACCTCTTAGACCAGTAGTAATAGATGGAACATCAGAGGCTATCATGCATGTATCAGATACTAAAATAATATCTGCTTTTAACATATCTTTATGGTCACGGCAGAACTGAGGAAGATGTACAGAACCTATTTCTTCTTCACCTTCTAACATAAATTTTACATTACATTTAAGGTTTCCTGAAGAAACTAGGTATTCAAATGCTTTGGCGTGCATAAAAGACTGTCCTTTATCATCATCTGCACCACGAGCCCATATATATCCGTCTTTTACTACAGGTTCAAATGGTTTAGTCCTCCATTCATCGATGGGATCAACAGGCATAACGTCCATATGACCATAAACGAGAACTGTTTTAGCTTTTGGATCTATTATTTTTTCACCATATGTAATAGGATTTCCTTCAGTCTCGAATACTTCTGCTTTATCTGCTCCAGCCTTTAATAAAAGTTCTTTCCATTTATTAGCGGCTTTATACATGTCTTCTTTATGTGATGGATCTGATGATATCGATGGAATGCGAATTAATTCAAAAAGTTCATCTAAGAAGCGTTGTTTATTAGCTTCTACGTAGTTCTTAATATCTTCTATCATTATAATTGTGTTTAAGATGTTTAAAATTTCTATTCTTACAAATTTACTAAAATTTTTTATACAGAGGGGAAAAAATTATTTTTTTGAATTTCATATTTTGTATTTTATAATTCTTTTGTATATTTGCACCCGAAATCTTCAGGGCAGGGTGTAATTCCCTACCGGCGGTAAAGTCCGCGAGCTGTAAAAGGCAGAACCGTTGCGATTACGGTACCGACAGTATAGTCTGGATGAAAGAAGATTATGGCGCGAATTTTTAAGTATATCTATGCTTAAGTTAGGTTCTGTCATATTTGCCTTGTTGGTTACAAAGCTGTAATTAATTAAACATAGTAAATATGAAAAAATTTCTTTCAGCGCTGATAATCAACATTTTTTTAGTTTTAGCAGCGCAGACTACGTATTTAAACGCTAGTCCATTTTTATCTCCTGATGGAGATCAAGTAATCAAAGATACCTTGAGTAGTGCGATAGTATCTAGTGGTATGAAACGTAAATCGAATTCTCCTTTAAGGTTAACGACTATCTCGAAGCAGCAAATAGATGTAATATCTACAGCTAGAACATTTCCAGAAATTTTAAAGAATGTACCTGGCGTATTTGCTACATCTGAATCTGGTAGTTATGGTGATGCTAAGGTCAATATTAGAGGCTTTGGACAAGAGAACATTTCTGTTTTATTGAATGGCATACCTATTTCTGGTTTGACTTCTGGAAGTATGTATTGGAATAATTGGATAGGATTAACAGATGCTACCTCTAGTATGCAGGTGCAGAAGGGGATAGGTGGTTCAATGTTTTCCGATAATTCGATAGGTGGTACTATTAATATTGTTACGATGAGTCCTGACATTGCCCCGGGCAATAAAAATGTAGCAACAAATGGTAAACTGCTCGAGCATGCTACTTTTAGCAATTATTGGACTGCTGATGGCTCTGCTAACATTGCCTTAAATATGAAAAGCGGCGATTTAAAAGGTGGTTGGGCGTATAATTTAAGTGCATCCTATGTATGGGGAAGTGGTTATGTCGAGGCGACTGATAGAAATTCTTTCGCCTATTTATTTTCTGCTTCTAAACGTTTAAATAAGAATAATGTTTTGATATTCACAGCTTTAGGTTCTCCAGAAAAACATCAGCTTCGTGCATCTCGTATGACTTATGAGGAGGTGGAAAAATATGGGAGAAGGTATAATAAAAGTTGGGGTTATTTTGATGGAAAGAAGAAGACTTTGAGCAAGAATTTTTATTTTAAACCATATTTTACATTGAATCATTTGTATAATAAAGGGAAATTATCTCTAAATAATGCTGTATATATGGCTTATGGTGATGGAGGTGGAGCTTGGTCTGAGACGGCTTCTTCTTCTTGGAGTGATAGGGCTTCTAATCAATTGAAAGATGGACAAGTAGATTGGGATAAGATAGTTGGTGAGGGAAAAACTGTTTTAACAGATTATTTAGCTGGACATATTCAGCTAGGTGCATTGTCTGTGGCTAACCTTAAATTTAATAAGACATGGAATTTAGAATTTGGACTTCATTATCAATATTATAGGACTTGGCAAAATGAGAAAATTACAGATTTATTGGGTATGTCTAGTTGGTATGAGGATTATGAGAATACATCTTTCAAGGGAGTAGCTGGTCGAGATGTAAATAAATATGTTGGAGATATCATAAAAATGAATAATGGTATGAATAAAAATTATCTTACTGCTTATTCTATGGCTACTCTTACTAAAGGACGTTTTATATGGGAGCTGGGTGCTTCAATGAGTTTAGCATCTTATCAAAGACGTGATAGTTATAATTATAGTAAAGAAGATGAACTGAGTGATATAGCTCATGGCACAGGAGCAAGTATTAAATCTGGAATTTTATATAAAGTTTCAGACGGTATTTCTGCTTATGCAAATGCTGGAATATATAGTAGAGTCCCATATTCTAATGTGTATTTCGCATCTGGAAGTAATGTTATTTCAGAAGGAGTGAATAATGAGCATAATTATCTTGGAGAGGCAGGACTAAGACTGCTAAGTGATAGAGGAACTATTGAGGCTACAGTATATTCTGCATATTGGGAAAATAAAACATTGATGAGTGATACGTATAGACAGTCGGATGAAGTTCTAAGTCGCTATATGATACCTGGGCTTGATGCTTTTCATTATGGAATAGAATTAGATGCTTCATATAGGTTTACTAAACGTATATATACTAAAGCATATGCATCAATAGGCTCTTGGCATTGGAAAAATAACGTTAGTGCCATTATTTATGATGAATATACAGGTGTCCCGGTAGATAATCTGGATATCTATAGTGATGGTTTACCTGTTGGAGATGCACCTCAAACCCAGATAGGGGCCGACATTAATTGGATGATATATAGAGATAATGGTCTAAAACATGATAATACTGTAAATATTATCTTGTCATGGAATTATTATGATCGTTATTGGGCAGATTTTACACCTGATTCTCGTACTGATGCTGAGGATAGTGCTAATCCTTTCCGTATTCCAGCCTATAATTTATTTGATTTAAATATTACTTATTCACATAGCTTTTCAGAAAATGTAGAGGCAGAGCTATTTATGAATGCAAGAAATTTATTTGATGAGAGTTATATGGAACGTGGACGTGATGGCGCCACTCATGATAAAGAATCTTTTACAGGCTATCCGGGTATGGGTAGAAATTGGAATATGGGTGTGCGTTTTAAATTTTAAAATGCTTAAATTTTTATTTAAGCATTTCTTCTATTGCCACTTTTGGATTTTTAGATTTAAAAACTGTGCTTCCTGCTACTAGGATATCAGCTCCAAGTTTTTTAAGAAGAGGTGCATTTTGAAAATTAACTCCTCCATCGATTTCTATTAGAGTTGATAAGTTTCTTTCTGTAATCATTTTTTTTAGACGACTAAGCTTATTATAGGTATTTTCTATAAATGATTGTCCTCCAAATCCAGGATTTACAGACATTAATAGTACAAAATCTAAATCTGGTAATATATCTTCTAATAATGAAACTGGAGTATGCGGATTTAATGCTACTCCAGCTTTCATATTTAAACTTTTTATATGTTGAATCACTCTGTTTAAATGAGTACAAGCCTCATAATGGACAGAAAGATATTTAACACCTTCTTTTGCAAATCGCTCGACATATCTATCTGGATCTACTATCATTAGATGTGCATCAAGCGTTTTATTACATTTCTTAGCTATGGCATTAACTACAGGAAAACCATATGAAATATTTGGAACGAAGACACCATCCATAATATCTAGATGGGCGAATTCAGCTTTAGAATTATTTAGCATCTCTATTTCAGAGTCTATACGTCCGAAATCGGCGGCTAGTAATGAAGGTGCTATTTGCATAATGTTATTGAATTTATTTACAATTAGAAATTACGTCAACTAATAAATCATTAAATTTATCAAGACTTGCTAATTCAAGTCTCTCACCTGGAGCATGAACTCCACGTAGTGTAGGTCCAAAAGATATCATATCAAGATTAGGATATTTTCCCAAAATAAGACCACATTCAAGTCCAGCATGGATAGATCTAACTATAGGTTTTTGTTTAAACAATCTCTCATAAGAAGATTTACATATTTCTAGAATCTTTGAATCCATTTTAGGCTTCCATCCTGGGTATTGGCCATAGTGAGAAACTTCAGCATCAGCTAGTATGAAAGCAGCTTCTACCTTATCTGCAGCATATAGCATAGAACTAGTATTATCACTTCTTTGGCTTGTAACTACAGTAATTACGTTATCTTCTTTAATTTTTACAGATGCAAGATTTGTTGATGTTTCTACCATTCCTTTGATAGCAGCACTCATAGCTATCACCCCATGAGGGACAGAAATTAAAGATAACACAAGATTAAGAGCGGTATCTTTATCTATAGCTTTATTTCTATTAGCTACTTTTTTAAAGTAACCTTGAACATTTGGATCGCTGATAGAAAACTCATCATGAATCTCATCAGCAGTATCTTTTTGAATTTTATTTATTTTATCTAGTTGGTCTTTAGGAAAAGCTATAATAGCATGAGCCTCGCGGGCTATGGCATTATCTTTATTTCCACCATCTATATAGCATAGGTCTATATCACAATTTTTAAATAATCTAAAAAGTGAACGTCCAAGTAATTGAACAGCATTAGAACGTTCTTTTTCTATATCATCTCCACTATGGCCTCCAATACCACCTTCAAATCCTAATTGATATGTTAGATAATTCTCTGGTATGTTCTTTTCAGTATAATAGAATTTAGCAGAAGTATTTATACCTCCAGCACAACCGACGAATAATTGACCTTCATCTTCAGAATCAAGATTTATAAGTATGTCTCCTGTCAAGAAACCAGATTTAAGTCCAAAAGCTCCATCCATACCTGTTTCTTCTGAAATAGTAAAAAGACATTCTAATTTACCATGAGAAAGAGATTTATCATCAAGTAGAGCTAAAGCTGCAGCTATGCCTATGCCACAATCTGCACCTAAAGTAGTATCTTTAGCCACAAGCCAACCATCTTCAACAACAGCTTTAATAGGATCTTTAGTGAAATCATGTTCTACACCACTATTTTTTTCACAAACCATATCTGAGTGAACTTGTAATATTATAGAGGGAGCATCCTTTCTATCTGGAGTAGCTTCTTTTGTAATTAATATATTACCAATTTCATCTTGTTTATATTCAAGATTATGTTCAATGGCGAATTTAATAAGGAATTCATTTATATGTTCTTCATGACCAGATTCTCTAGGAATAGTTAGAATTTGGTCGAAATAAGATAAAATATTTTTACTTGTCATTTTTATTTGATTTTATAAAGGTAAAGATACAAAAAAAGAATTTACTTCATAAATGAAATAAACTCTTTCACACTTTTCAAAAATCCTTTATTTTTTTAATTCTTTCTCTATATCTATAATATATTGATTAAATGTACTATCAGTATCTTTTAAATCACAGACAGTTGTACAAGCATATAATACAGTAGCATGATTTCTGTTACCAAGCTGAGAACCTATAGAAGCTAATGAATTATTAGTTAGATTTCTACTTAAATACATAGCTATCTGGCGAGCTTGAGCAATATCACGTTTTCTAGTTTTAGAAATTAACTGGTCACTACTTAAACCAAAATATTTACACACTGTTTTTTTAATAGACTTAATTGATATATCTTCTTTTGGTTTAGAAGCTATATGGTCAATTAATTCTTGTGCAAGTTCTTTTGTTATAGGTTTTTTTAATAAAGTAGCATTAGCGAACAATGAATTAAGTGTTCCTTCTAATTCTCTTACATTACTTTGAACCTTAGTAGCTATATATTCACAGATATCATCAGCAAGGACTCTTCCTGCTTCTTGACTTTTATTTTTTAAGATATTGTATCTAGTCTCATAATCAGGAGCCAGTAATTCACAAGTAAGACCCCATTTAAAACGAGATAAAAGTCTTTGTTCAAGTCCTTTAAGCTCGACAGGAGCGCGATCACTTGTCAATACTATTTGTTTTCCTAATTGTTGAAGGTGATTAAAAATTTGGAAATAAGCATTCTGAGTACCATTTTTATCAGCAAATTCATGCACATCATCTAAGATAAGAACATCTATTGATTGATAGAAATGTAAAAAGTCTGTTAGTTTATTTTTAACCATAACAGCATCCATATATTGAGTTTGGAATTGATTAGCTGTTACGTATAATACTATCTTTTCTGGATATTTTTCTTTAATCTCTAAACCTATAGCTTGAGCTAAATGAGTTTTACCTAAACCAGGACCTCCGTAAACAAAGAAAGGGTTAAAAGCTGTCTTTCCTGGATTTTTAGCAATCTCTATTCCTGCAGATCTACCTAACTTATTACACGAACCTTCGATAAATTTGTCGAAAGTGAGATTTTTATTTAGATTAGGGTCTATAGTCATCTTTTTTAGTCCAGGTATAGCATAAGTACCAGCACTGCTAGCTACATTACTTTTAGGAAAATTAATTGACTGCTCTGGAAGATTTTTATGAGTAGAACCCTTATAAGTTATAGATTCGTCTTTTAAAATATTAACTTTATAAATCAGTTTAGCATTGGCTCCAATTTCTCTTTTTAAAGTAGCACTAAGAAGATTCAAATAATGCTCTTCCAGGTACTCTCTAAAAAATTCAGATGGAACTTCCAATGTTAGTGTGGCCCCTTCCAAATTAATAGCTCTAATAGGCTCAAACCAAGTTCTAAAGCTACTTGGAGAGACTATGTCTTTTATAATAGTGAGACAATTATCCCACGCTGCTATTTTTTGGTTATCAAACATCGTTATTGATTATTATTAAAGTTTTTCTAGTTTGTAATACTTATTAATTACAAAACCGATACAAATATCGTAATTATTTTCGATATAAAAAATAGAAAAATTCTTAAAATTTGGCATGATATATTTAACTCTCTCATTCTCAATAACTAAATAAAATAAAATATTTTTAAAAAAAAAATTATAAAAAAAAACGAAAAAAAAAGTTAAAAAATCGATTCTTTTTTTAAGAAAAAAACAATATGAAAATTCCTCATTAAAATACAATAAAAAATAGAAAATAATAAAAATGTAGATTATAGATATAGATATAAATAAAATAGTTAATAGAATAATCCTTTAAAAACTGACGATATAAGCATCTCTAATTTTTCTTTGAATTACCGGTAGAATTTTTAAAGCTTCCTCTCTAGAATAAAAATCACCATAATAATACTTATAATAAGTCCCTGATTTATATTTCTTTATATTCAAACCTTTAAATCTTTCAGAACTACAATCAATATTATTTTTAGAGGCTAAAACTTGTATGTGATAAGTCTTATCTGATAAATCATTGTCAGTAGAATTGTAGGATGATATATCCGTTTGTAGTTCATATTCACTTTTATACTTACTAAAAGATTTTAAAAGAGACCTGGCTATCTGGTCTTGTCCTGCATTACTTGTCAACATTTTTCGATCATAAGGATTAGAGATAAAACCTAGTTCAGTTAAAATAGCAGGCATGGTGCACTTCCACAATACTAAAAGAGATCCTTGTTTAATACCTCTGGATTTTTTAATAGGACCATAAGCATTATAATTACTTTCAAATAAAGAAGCCAATTTCAGACTATGTTCAAGATGTGAATTTTGCAGCAGAGAAAATATAATATAAGACTCTGGTTTTTTAGGATCAAAACCTTCATATCTTGACGAATAATCATCCTCAAGAACCACTACATTATTCTCTTTTTGACACAAACCCAAATTAGAACTACTATGTTTAGTTCCCATAACCCAAGTTTCAGTACCCCTTGCTCGTGAATCTCCAGCAGAATTAACATGAAAAGAAATAAAAAGATCTGCTTTATTTTGATTAGCGATTTCAGCTCTTCTATATAAAGGTATAAAAACGTCAGTTTTTCTGGTATATATTACCTTTATATCGGGATATGTTTTTTTTATTAAAGCGCCAAACTTTTTTCCTACAGAAAGTACGATATTTTTTTCGTAAATTCGTCCCTTGATAGTGCCTGGGTCTTTACCTCCATGTCCAGGGTCAATGACTACAGTTTTAATAGCAACAGATGTTTTTTCTTGTGCATAAATTGTAAAATTGATACATAAACCCAAAATAATTATCAGGTAAATAGAATTTTTAGAAGTCATTGGCATATTAGTTGTGAAATAATGTTAAATTTGCATTCAATTTTGCATATATTTATGACAAAATTAGTAATATTTTTGATTAATGCGTAGAAATACACTTTATTATACTTTAGTTTTTACGGCAATGGTACTATTAGCAGTCGCTTGTGGTACGTCTAAGAACGCGACATCTAACGACTCTACTAGGTCGCTGGATAAAAATGCTGTAAAAGAAATCTTAAAAGAAAAAGGAAAATTAAATCCTGATACATTAGGCTCAAAAGAATCTATTAAAAATGAATTAAAAGATTCATTAAAAAGAGATACTCTAGCTCACAAAGAAAAAATACCCTTGAAAGATAGCTTAGCATCCAAGGATTCCCTGCAACAGACATCAGATTCTCTCGCTTTAGATTCTATACCTAAAGAACTTCTAGATACTACAAAAGGTATGCTAGGAGGGATTCCAGTTTTTTCAGAAGCTACTGATTCTATTATAGAAGATTTTTCAGGAGAACATAATATTATATATTATTATGGTGATGTTAGTGTGAAATATAAAGATTTAGAAATCAAGTCTGATTTCATGGCGTATGACACAAAACTAAAAACAGTATATGCCTCTGGTATAAAAGATACAATTACTGGAAAAGTCAATGGAAAACCAGAAATGACACAAGGGGGGAAATCCTATACAATGGATGATATTTATTATAATTTTAGTTCTGGAAAGTCTAAAATTAAAAATATGATAACCCAACAAGAAGAAGGATATCTGCATGGTCAGAATCTTAAAATGATGCCTAACAAATCTATAAATATCAAAGGCGGAAAATATACAGTATGTGATTTAGATCATCCTCATTTTTATTTAAATATGACTGCAGCAAAAGTTGTAACACAACCAACTCAAAAAACAGTATTTGGCCCTTCATATTTAGTATTAATGGATGTTCCATTGCCAATAGGCTTACCATTTGGGTTTGTGCCTAAACGACCATCAAGAGCTAGTGGAATTCTTTTTCCAACATATGGAGAAGAAACAGCCAGGGGTTTCTATTTAAAAGACCTAGGTTACTATTTCGTATTTGGAGACCATTTCGATTTAACCGCGACGACTGATATATATACATTAGGTTCATGGGCAGTAAAGGCGACATCAAGATATAAGGTGCGTTATAAATATAATGGATCTTTTAATATGACATATTCGAAAGACCAAACAGGAGAAAAGGGAGCTCCAGATTTTTTGAAATCTACGAACTTCGCATTGCAATGGTCTCACTCACAAGATGCCAAAGCTAGACCAGGAACATCATTTAGAGCCTCTGTAAATTTTTCCAGTCCTTCAAATAATCAATATAATTCATATAATGTACAGAAGAGTCTTCAAAATCAGATTTCTTCTTCAATTTCTTATTCCAAGACATTTACTAATTCAACATTATCAATAAATGCTCTGCATAGTCAGAACTCTCGAGATAGTTCATATGCTATAACTTTTCCAAACTTGACATATACTGTAAATAGATTCTATCCGTTTAAACGTAAAGTATCAGTTGGAAAAGAAAAATTTTATGAACAAATATCTTTAAGCTACAATACTAGTTTTCAAAATAAAATTAGTTTCAAATCTAGTGAAGTAGGAGACCCGGATTTTTGGACGAAGATGAAAAATGGTATGAAACATAATTTCTCTATAGGTCTACCTTCATTTACTATGCTGAAATATTTTAATTTTTCTCCAAGCATAAGTTATGGTATGAATTGGTATTTCCAAGATCAATCCAAATATTATAATCCTGAAACAGATGAAGTAGAAACACTAACCTCTGATCAATTTAGTACTTTTGGATTATCTCAGACATATTCTGCATCTATGTCTATGAGTACCCGTTTATATGGTATGTTTAATTTTGGAGAGAAATTGAAAATAAGACATATGATAACCCCTTCATTTAGTTTTAGTGTAAGACCGGAACAAGGAACTGCTGCAAATGGATATAGAACTTATTCTTATGTAGATAATGATGGTGTAGAACATGAAGTAGAATATAATAAATATTCAGGAGGCTTGAATTCTCCTCCATCGAGTGGAAAATCAGCTTCTATGTCATTTTCATTCGCTAATAATTTAGAAGCGAAAGTAGCAGATCCAGCTGATACGACAGGTTTGGGAACTAAAAAAATAAAATTAATCGACCAGCTAAATATTAGTGGAAATTATAATTTTTTAGCAGATTCTATGAAATTATCTAGAATATCAGTATCCGCTAATACGTCAATATTCAAAAAAATGAGTATTAGCGGTAATATGTCATTTGATCCATATGCCATCAATAGTGAAGGAAATAGATATAATAAATTAAACATTGCCTCAGAAGGGGGATTGAGACTAGCACGTTTGACTAATGCCAGTTTATCTATGAATTATAGTTTACAAGGAAAAGGGCAAGGTAATGGTAACGATGGAAGTAAAAGTGTTGGCAGAAGAAGTAATCAAAATCAAGGAGGAGGAGTTGATGGACAAGGAGGTGATGGAAGAGGTCAAATGAATAATAGCAGTAGTGGAATAGGTGATGGTGGAGAGGCGCCATTATATACAAAGATATATTACCATCCAGTAACAGGAGAATATATTCCAGGGGGATGGTTATATTATTTAAATCCTAATATCCCATGGTCATTAACTATGAGTTATTCATATTCATTTTCTAAGTCGTATCAATTCTCTAATAATGAATTATTAACTAAGAAAGTTAATACGCAAACACTTAATTTAAGTGGACAAATTAAATTATCTCCTGCATTAAATATTTCAGCAAGATCAGGATTAGACTTATCTAATATGGAGATAACTACTACAGATTTGAGTGCAACATATGATCTACATTGTTTCCAAATATCTTTTTCATGGGTACCTACCGGTAGATGGCAGAGTTGGAGTTTTAGAATTAATGCTAAAGCTTCTGCATTATCAGATTTACTACAATACAAGAAAAATAATTCAATGTGGGATAATTATTAAACAATTATTATAAAAGCAAAAAAAAGATTCTTAAATTATTAAGAATCTTTTTTTTATGACTTATTTGATTTAATCAATTATCCATTCATAGATATTAAAAATTCATCATTAGATGAAGTCTGTTCAAGACGTTTTTTCATGAATTCCATAGCTTCTACACTATTCATATCAGCTAGGTAATTACGAAGTATCCATAATCTGCTTATCTTGTCTTTACTTAAGAGAAGATCATCACGTCTAGTACTTGATAAAGTAACATCAACAGCAGGGAATATTCGTTTATTAGATAATTTTCTATCTAACTGTAATTCCATGTTTCCAGTTCCTTTAAATTCCTCGAAAATCACTTCATCCATTTTCGAACCAGTATCAGTAAGAGCTGTAGCAAGTATGGTTAATGAACCACCATTTTCTATATTACGTGCAGCTCCAAAGAATCTTTTTGGTTTATGAAGAGCATTTGCATCTACACCACCTGAAAGAATTTTTCCTGAAGCCGGTTGAACAGTATTAAATGCTCTTGCAAGACGAGTTATAGAATCAAGTAATATAACTACATCATGTCCACATTCAACTAATCTTTTGGCTTTAGCTAAAACTATATTAGCCACTTTTACATGTCTATCTGCAGGTTCATCGAAGGTAGATGCTACGACTTCTGCATTTACGCTTCTTTCCATATCAGTAACCTCCTCAGGACGTTCATCTATTAATAAAACGATCATATAAACTTCAGGATGATTAGAAGCTATGGCATTAGCGATAGATTTCAATAATACTGTCTTACCTGTTTTTGGCTGAGCTACAATAAGTCCTCTTTGTCCTTTTCCTATAGGAGTAAATAAATCTACTATTCTATTCGAAAGATTATTGTTTCCATTTGACGTAATATCAAATTTTTCATCTGGAAAAAGAGGTGTTAAGAAATCAAAAGGTATTCTATCACGAACGAATTCAGGACTTCTACCTCCGATTTGATTAATTTTTACTAAAGGAAAATATTTATCACCTTCTTTAGGTGGTCTTATTTCTCCTTTTACAGTATCTCCATTCTTTAATGCATATTGCTTTATTTGAGATTGAGAAACATATATATCATCAGGAGAATTTAAATAATTGTAATCGGAAGAACGTAAAAATCCATAACCATCAGGCATAATCTCTAATACTCCGACTGCTTCTACTATACCTTCGAATTCTATTTTAGGTTTCTTAGGTTCTATTTGTCTGGAAGTATTTTTATTTTGATTGTTTTGAGATTTCTGGTTTTGATTCTGATTCTGGTTCTGATTTTGGTTTTGGTTTTGGTTCTGATTCTGATTATTTTTAGCTACATTACTCTTCGATGTATTATTAGAAGCTTTAGTGTCAGATCCATTAGAATTATTATTCTCTATCTTTGATGAAGATCTAGCTCTTTTAGTTCTTTTCGAAACTTTTTTAACTTCTTCTGCTGGTTTATCAGTATTTTCTGTAGAATCTATTGTTTTATCTTCTTTTGAAGTTACAGATTGAGAAACATCTTGTTTCTTTTCTTCTGATTTATTAATTGTAGGTTTATTCGTCTTTTCTTTAGACTCAGTCTCAGCTTTTGATATATTGTTATCTTCTGCATTAACTTCTTTTTTAACCTTAGATTTTCTAGGACTAGTCTTTGGTTTTGAAGTTTTAACTTCTTCTGCTTTTATGTCAACAGATTTAGTATCTTCAGTTTTCTTTTTTCTCGTATTTGCCTTTTTTTCTGCAGTTTCTTTACTAGAAGATGCAGATTCTGTTTTTCTTTTTTTAGCACCATTACTAGAATCGGCTACTTTAGTTTTTGAAACCCTTGTTCGTGTTCGTTTGGCACGAGGATTTTCTTTACTTTGAATAGCTTGCTCATCTAAAATTTTATAGATTAAATCATCTTTTGAAAATGATTCTGCTTTATTTATTTTTAAATTGGATGCTATAACTACTAAGTCCTCTAAACTTTTCGCGTTTAACTGTAAAATATCGTACATGAAATATGTTTAATAATAGAATTTTAATTTATGACGGATGTCATAACAAAGGCGAAGGTAGTAATATTTTAAAAAAAAACAAATTATTAATCAATAAACTCTTAAAAACTAATATTATATACCAAATATATAATAAACAAAAATTCCTACTGCGGCTCCTATTATAACATTAATTAATTTAGCATTAATAAAAGTTCTTCTATTATAAGCTAACAGAGCCAAAGCTGCATGTCCATCTTGAGATATTGAATTAGCTAGTAATACTGAAAACGGAAGATCTCCATTAATAAATAATAATATGATAATAAGGTTAGGTCCAGATTCTGGTATAATACCTATTAAAGTAGATAAAATAATTACGACTAACATATTATTACGTATTAAAGTCTCTGCATCTAAATATTTTATACCAAATTTAATAACAAGTATAGCACCCAATGTCCATAGGATAGTCGTTAAAAAGTGTTTTTTTATAACATGTCCCCAAATGTGTTCTTTTATAAAGTGCTTACTAGCTGTGAAAGTGAATAATATTGATAATATGGCAGTAGTAATAAATAGTATTTGTATCCATTTCTCATTGAATATATCTTGAAATATAGCGGGAGGTAATTTTGTTTCTCCAATTAAAGAAGATATAGGTTGTTCTTCAACAGAAGAATTAATTATCGTTACAACGATTAAAGCTATAAAAATAATAAGTCCTAAAATAATATAAATTTTTTCTTTAGATATATTGTGTAGATTTTTATAAGTAGATATCTTGAAGATGGAAGGAACTGATTTATTTGTATGGTGAGTATGATGATTCTCTACAGATATGACGGTATTGTCGATATTATGGACTAAAAATTCTTGATCACATTTAGGACAAGAGTCTTTACCATGAAAAAATTTATCAATAAATAAACCTACTAGAACACTAATAACAAAAAGAATAGCAAATAAAATTAATGTTTTACCTGGAATTAAAGATAGCATTACGAATGCTTCATCTCCTGAAGTGGCTATCATCATAGCTATTAATGCTCCAAAACTAAGAAGTTTATGTTGATATAACGCTACTGTAGCGAATCCTCCCATACATCCAGGAAATAGTCCTAGTAAACTGGCGATTACTACTTGTCTTGGTTTAGATTTTTGTAAGTCTTTAGTTAGTTTTCCAGCTGTACTTACATTAACATACTCTATTAGAATCATCATTACCATTACCATACCAGTAATGACGAGAGCAGATTTTAAAGAAATAAACAGTGTATTTAAAAACATTATATTTTTATATTAAATTATTCTACTTGACCAGTAACGAATAAATTTACAAATGGTCTTATTGGAGAATTTGTTACGATTGTTATAATATATAGTACTTCTCCTTTTTGTCCTGTAGTATCTATATTTAATGTTATCTTAGTTTCTCCGCCAGGAATTGTCTTTTTGATATATTCATATGTGACTCCAGGTTTATTAGAATCAAAGCTATATAATATTAGGTCTTCTTTTCCTATATTTTTAAGCGTGAACGTATCACTTAATTTATCTCCAGCTTTACAAGTGCCGAAATTATAAGCACTTTTATTAAATTGAGGAATGGCACCATTTTTCTTTTCTGAAGTAGAGTATTTGGAAAAATTTTCTTTAATCAACGCAGATATACTAATTTGCTTATTGTATTCTATGCCATTTACTTTTACAGAAAATGAAAATTTTTGATTTCCCCATTTTTGTGGACTAATATCCTTGGTATTAATTGAGTAGGATAGAGTAGCTTTGGAATTGGCTGGAATAGGATTTGGAACTACAGATAACTTTAATCCCTGACTTTTTTTAATGAATTCAATCTTCGAAGGTTTATCATTTAAGTTAGCCACTTCTATACTCTCGCTTCTAGAAAGTCCTTGTTCTACTTGTCCAATATTTATCTCATTCGTTCTCATGGCGAAAGGTCCCATGTCGTAGCTAAATAGCTCTTTAAGCGTTTTTTTCTTTTCATGAGCTATTCCTCTTATTCTTAGCATGACTGGTTTGTCAAGACTAGAAACGTATACTGTTATTGATTTGTCGAAAGGAAATGGCCCTTGGTCATTTTTAAATAGTATTTTAAGATAACCATTCTCTCCTGGTTTTACAGGTTTACGTGTCCATGAGGGATCGGTACATCCACATGATGTTATTACATTATGAATAATTATAGGTTTATTACTAATATTTGTAAATTTAAATTGACAACTTTTAGGACCATCAGAAATAAGAATATCACCGAAATCATAAATGGTTTTATCGAATTTTATTATTCCACCAAATTCATTTTGAGCATATAGTCCTATAACAGAAAATAGAGCGGTAAGAATTAAAAAAAGATTTTTTTTCATAAAAACTAACTTTTTAATATTTATTACAAATATATAATTATAATTTGTAGAACGTATAAAAAAAATTATTACTTTTGTGCCTTAATTAACAATTAATAATAATTTAAATTTTTTTACAATGGCTTACAAAATTTCAGATAAATGTGTTGCATGTGGTACATGTATAGATGAATGCCCAGTAGGAGCAATTACTGAAGGAGATATTTATCATATCAATCCTGATGAATGTATAGAATGTGGTGCTTGTGCCGATGCTTGTCCAAGTGATGCTATATCTTTAGACGAATAATTATTCATTAATAATTGAAAAATAAGAGCTATTCATTTGAATAGCTCTTATTTTTTTGTATAATCTTAAGCGTAAAATAGTACTTATTTATATAATGAAAAATTAGAAAACTTAGAATATTATTTTATCTTTGTAAGCTGTAGTATAATTTGAAAATAAATGTAAATATATAGATGGCAGGATTTAATAAAATTTTGAAAAAGATGTTCGGTTCAAAAGCCGAAAAGGATATGAAGCTTTTAAAACCTATTTTAGATAAGGTTTTACTTTCATATGAAAGAATAGATAAATTATCTAACGATGAGTTAAGAGAAGAGACGAATATCATACGTCGAAAGATTCAAGCTAAAATAGCAGATAATGAGGCTAAAAAGAAAGAATGTAGAAAAAAACTTGAGGACGTAACTATAGCTTCTGAGGAAAAAGAAAAATTAGCAACTGAGGTTGATGATTTGACTAAGAAGATAGATGACCAGATAGAGGAGGTTTTGGAAGAAGTTCTACCAGAAGCCTTTGCTATTATGAAATCTACTGCACGTAGATTTACAGAGAATTCTGAAATCGTCGTAACAGCTTCAGAAAGAGATAAGGAGTTTAGTACAAAATATGATTTTGTAAGAATAGAAGGCGATAAAGCTATTTGGAAAAATACCTGGCTAGCTGGAGGTAATATGGTAACCTGGAATATGGTTCATTATAATGTTCAGATAATCGGTGGTATAGTTTTACATCAAGGAAAAATAGCAGAGATGGCTACAGGTGAAGGTAAAACATTAGTTGCCACACTTCCTGTATTCTTAAATGCTCTTCCTGGTAAAGGAGTTCATGTTATTACTGTTAATGATTATTTGTCAAAACGTGACTCGGAATGGATGGGCCCTCTATATCAATTCCATGGTTTAACTGTAGATTGTATAGATAAACATCAACCTAATTCAGAACCAAGGAAAAAAGCATATAAAAGCGATATTACTTTCGGTACTAATAATGAATTCGGATTTGATTACTTGAGGGATAATATGTCTATAGATCCTTCTGACCTTGTTCAAAGAAAACATAATTATGCTATAGTCGATGAGGTTGACTCTGTGTTAATTGATGATGCTAGAACACCTCTTATTATTTCTGGACCAGTACCTAAAGGAGAAGATCAACAGTTCGTTGAGTTTAAACCTTATGTAGAAAGATTATATAATGCTCAAAAAGCATTAGTCGTTAAATGTTTAGCTGACGCTAAAAAATTAATCTCAGAAGGTAATGAAGAAGAAGGTGGAAAAATCTTACTTCGAGCACACAAAGGACTGCCTAAGTATAATCCATTAATTAAATATTTATCTGAGCCAGGTATTAAACAAATACTTCAAAAAACAGATAATTTTTATATGCAGGATAATAATAAGCAGATGCCTATTGTGACTGATGAGTTGTTTTTCGTTATTGATGAGCAGATGAAATCTGTAGATCTTACTGATAAAGGTAATGATTTATTATCTCAGAAGCTTGAGGATGATAATTTCTTCGTTTTACCAGATATAGGGTCAGAAATTTCTGAAATTGAACATAGTGAATTATCAGATGAGGCTAAACAAGAGAAGAAAGATCAATTATTAGCTGATTATGCATTAAAGTCTGAAAGAGTACATACGGTAAGTCAGTTACTAAAAGCCTATGCGATGTTTGAGAAGGATACTGAGTATGTCGTAATGGATAATAAGGTGAAGATCGTAGATGAGCAGACTGGTCGTATTCTTGAAGGACGTCGATATTCTGATGGCTTGCATCAAGCTATAGAAGCTAAAGAAAGTGTTAAAGTAGAAGCTGCGACTCAGACATTTGCTACTATTACACTTCAGAATTATTTCAGAATGTATCATAAATTAGCTGGTATGACCGGTACAGCTGAAACAGAAGCTGGTGAGTTCTGGAATATATATAAATTAGATGTTGTCGTTATCCCTACTAATAAACCTATTATTAGACATGATGACGATGATAGAATTTACAAAACAAAAAAAGAAAAATATAATGCTGTTATCGATGAGATAGTTCGATTGGTTAAATTAAAAAGACCAGTACTTGTTGGTACTACATCTGTTGAGATTTCAGAATTACTTAGTAGAATGTTGAAGCTAAGAGGTATTCAGCATAATGTTTTGAATGCTAAGCAACATGCTCGTGAGGCTGATATTGTGGCTACTGCAGGTGCTGCTGGCACTGTTACCATTGCCACGAATATGGCTGGTCGTGGTACAGATATAAAATTAGGAGAAGGAGTTATTGAAGCTGGAGGTCTGGCCATTATTGGTACTGAAAGACATGATAGTCGACGAGTAGATAGACAGCTTAGAGGTCGTGCAGGTCGTCAAGGAGACCCTGGTTCTTCTGTTTTCTTCGTTTCTTTGGAAGATAATTTAATGCGTTTATTCGGTTCTGATAGAATAGCGAATATAGTAGATAAGATGGGGCTTGAAGAGGGAGAAATGTTACAGCATTCAATGTTGTCAAATTCGATAGAGAGGGCTCAAAGAAAAGTAGAGGAGAATAACTTCGGTATAAGAAAAAGACTTCTTGAGTATGATGATGTTATGAATGCTCAGAGAGAAGTTATCTATACTAAACGTCGTAATGCTCTTTATGGAGAAAGAATCGATGTTGATGTTATGAATATGACGGCTGATTATAGTCAAATATTAGCTGAAAATGCACAGAAAGAGAGCTACGAAGAGTTTAAAGAAGAGGTAATTAGAAATTTATCAATAGATGTTACTGTTGATGAAAATTTTGTAGATACTTCAAGTACTGATAAATTAGCAGATAAATTATTTTCTGATATAAGAAAGGAATATGAAAGAAGATCTCAAGTTATTATTAAACAAGCATGGCCAATAATCAAGAGTGTGTATGAATCACAAAATTCATATTATGAGAATATAGCAGTTCCTATAACTGATGGAATAAAAGTTATGCAAGTGCTTGTAAATCTTAAAAAAGCTTATGAGAGTGAAGGTTTAGAACTAATTAAAAGTATTAATAAAACTATTACTCTACTATTAATAGATGAATATTGGAAAGAGCATTTGAGAGATATGGATGACTTAAGACAGTCTGTACAGAATGCTACTTACGAACAGAAAGATCCTCTTTTAGTTTATAAACTAGAAAGTTATAATTTATTCCAAAATATCATCATAAAGATAAGTAAAGACGTTTTATCTTTCTTATTAAAAGCACATATAGCTTTAAGACCATCTCCTGGGCAGTCACTTGAAGACGAATCTAAAGTTTTGGAAAAAAATGTAAGTCGTAAGAAAACTGATATGAGTAAGATGAAAGTCTCTCGTAATCAGAACCTTTCGACAAACTCAGGTGAGCCAAAAACTCATATGCCTATCCATGTAGATAAAAAAGTAGGACGTAATGATCCTTGTCCATGTGGTTCAGGCAAGAAATATAAAAATTGTCACGGTAAAGGCCTGTAAAGAACGATGGACAGATATGATATAATTATAATAGGAGCTGGTCCGGGAGGATATGTAGCTGCCATTAGAGCTGCTCAATTAGGAAAAAAAGTAGCAATAGTTGAAAAAGACAAACTTGGAGGTATATGTCTTAATTGGGGATGTATTCCAACTAAAGCGCTATTAAAAAGTGCCCAAGCTTATCATTATGCCTTAAATGGTCTTGATTATGGATTTGAAGCAGACAATGTAAAAATCGATATATCTAAAGTCGTAGAAAGAAGTAGAAAAGTAGCTGAGCAGATGTCGCGAGGGGTGGACTTCTTAATGAAAAAGAATAAAATAACCATTATAAAGGGCAATGCTAAAGTCGCAGCAGTTGGAGAATTAGAGGTAAAAGATAATGAAAGTGGTAATGAGTTTAAGGTACTAGCAGACAATATAATACTTGCTACTGGCTCCAGACCAAATTCTCTACCTTTTGCACCTATCGACGAAGAAAATATTATATCATATAAAAAGGCAATGGTGCCAGAAGAATTACCATCAAGTATGGCAGTTATCGGTTCTGGTGCTATTGGCTGTGAACTAGCTTATTTTTATCATACTATAGGAGTAGAAAAAGTCTATGTAATAGAATATATGGATAGAATTCTACCTTTAGAAGATGATGATGTATCAGCTCAGATATCCAGATCATTTAGAAAAAGTAAGATGAAAGTTATGACTTCTGCTCAAGTAAAGAATGTAGAAGTAATTACTGATGAAAATAATCATTCTAAATGTAATCTAACTATAGAAACCAAGAAAGGGGAACAGAAAATCGAAGTTGATAAAGTACTTTCAGCAGTGGGAGTATTGCCAAATACTGAAAGTCTGGGACTCGAAAATCTTGGTGTGAAAATGAATAAAGGAAAAGTTATAGTAGATGAATATTATCAATCGTCAGTAGCTGGTATTTATGCTATAGGAGACATTATTCCAACGCCTGCACTTGCTCATGTAGCTTCTTCAGAAGCAGTGTGTTGTGTAGAAAAAATAGCAGGACTAAATCCTGAATTGATAGACTATAACAATATCCCGGCATGCACTTTTATATCACCAGAAGTAGCTTCAGTGGGATTAACAGAAAGAAAAGTTAAAGAAGAATCTTATGATTATGTCGTAGGAAAATTTCCTTTTACAGCATCAGGAAAAGCTGTCTCAGCAGGTGAAAGAGATGGCTTTGTTAAATTGATAATAGATAAGAAGTCCGATAATATTCTAGGAGCACATATAGTTGGAGCGAATGTAACCGAAACTATTGGCACTTTAGTAATGGCACGTAAATTCGGATTGAAGGCTCGAGATATTATTAATACGATGTTTCCTCATCCAACTATGAGTGAATCTATAAAAGAAGCTGCTGAAGCTTCTCATGATGAGGTAATTCATTTATAAATAAATTAAATTATTAGCTATGTCTAAAAGAGAATCAGAACAATTAAATGAAATATGTAGATTATCTCCTTCATCAAAAATAGTTGGAGAACTAACTTCGGAATCAGCAGTTAGGATTGATGGTGAATTCGAAGGAACAATTTATACAAAAGATAAAGTAGTTATAGGTGAAAATGCCCATGTAAAAGGTGTTATAGTCTGTACTAATCTTGATTTATGGGGTTTTGTAGATGGTATAATTATAACTAAAGAGTTAACATCTTTTAAATCAACTGCCGACTTTAAAGGTGAAGTAAATACTGCTAAAATATCAGTAGGTATAGGAGCCAAATTGAATTGTGCTTGTAAAACTATTAATGAGGCTGAATTCAAATCATTAGTCTCTAAAACCATTAAGACAGAGGAAAAAAACGAAGTAAAAAATAAGGCTCAGATTAAAAATAAATAATTATTAAATTTCTTCACGTATTTTATAATCATTTCTTGAACTGCTATTTCTAGATATAAGTTCTCCTATAAAACCAGTAAGAAACAAGAGTGTTCCGATAATTATTATCACTAAAGCTATATAAAATAATGGTTGTTCAGTCGCAGGACGAAATTTAAGTCCCCGTGATTGAGCGACTAGTTTATCTACGATAATCCAAATCGCTATAGCAAAACCAGATAAAAAAGACAATATGCCAAGTGTACCAAAAAGATGCATTGGCTTTTTACCGAATTTGGCAAGAAAATTTAAAGATAATAAATCTAAAAATCCATTAATAAATCTATTTATCCCAAATTTACTTTTACCATATTTTCTTTTATGGTGAAATACTTTCTTTTCAGTAATATTTGTGAAACCAGCATTTTTAGCAAGATATGGAATGTAACGATGCATCTCTCCATAAACTTCAATATTTTTAACAACGATTTTCTTATAGGCTTTAATACCACAATTCATATCATGAAGTTTTATGCCTGTTACTCGTCTGGCAGTATAATTATAAATTTTAGAAGGAATGTTTTTAGTTAATTTATTATCCAACCTTTTTTGTTTCCACCCAGAAACGATGTCATAATCATCTTCTATTATCATTTTGTATAGAGGAACTATTTCTTTAGGATCATCTTGGAGGTCAGCATCCATAGTTATTACTACATCTCCTTCGGCTTTTTTAAACCCAATATACAAAGCTGCGGATTTACCATAATTTCTTCTAAAACAAACTGCTTTTATAAAAGGATTATTTTTAGATAATTCTTTTATAGTATTCCAAGAATTATCTGTACTTCCATCATTTATCATGATTACTTCATATTCTATTCCTTTTAATTCTGAATTTTCGATTGAATCTTTAATTCCTTTTATAAGTTCTTTTAAAGATTCTGCTTCGTTAAGCAGTGATATTACGATGGATAGATTCATATTAATTTATATTTAAGCTAGAAGATGATTATTCTATTTCTTCGGAATCAATGTTTGAATTATTATTATCAAAGTTATTATCATTCTTATCAAAGAAAGGCATATCTTTTTTAGTCCAATTAGCTATAATTGAAGACAATATAAGACCCCATATTAAACAGTTAAATGTTTGACCTATCATAATAATACTTGGTAGTAGTCCCCTAAGCTGATCATAATCTAGAGGTATAGTAGTTCCATATTGCTTCATCATAGTTGCATATTGCTCTAAAGGAGCGTCTATAAGATGTGGAAAAAAAACTGTATATTCTAGTACAAAAAAAGCTACACATACAATAGATGAGAAAAAGCTCACTAAAAATCCGAAACGAAAAGATTGACCATATGAAATTGGTCTATTTGGTTGTAAATCTGTGAACTTTTGCATAAAGTTACGTAATAATGATATTGTCAAAATCAGTTTAACTATACTTAACAAAGAACCAATGATGGGTTTGTTTAAATAAGCTTGTACAATTCCAATTACTATAGTTACTAAAGCTAATTTTAGTCCATACTTAGCTGCTAAGTGCCATTTTGTTTTATTATCCATTATATATTCTTTTTTTAGAATGCAAATTTAATATTTTTTTCATTATCTTTGTCAGATATTTCGAAAACAAATGTGTAATCGAAATAATAATTGAATTAATATTAGTAAAATATGAGAAATATTACCTTTCCAGATGGTAGCGTGAAAAGTTATGAAGATGATGTTACTCCTCTTCAGATAGCAGAGAGTATATCTCCACGTTTAGCCAGTGATGTTTTGGCCGCCTCAGTTAATGGCGCGATGTATGATCTAAAGAGACCTATAAATACAGATGCAAGTGTTAAGTTTTATAAATGGGAAGATGATGAGGCTAAAAACGTTTTTTGGCATTCATCAGCACATTTAATGGCTGAAGCGATTGAAGTACTTTATCCAGGAACAAAATTTGGTATAGGTCCAGCTATTGATAATGGCTTTTATTATGATATTGATCTTGAAGGTAAAACTATCTCTGATTCTGATTTTAAAAAGATAGAGGATAAAATGCTAGAACTTGCTCGTCAAAAGCAAGAATTCGCAAGAAAAGATGTTTCGAAAGCTGAAGCATTAGAGTTATTTAAGGAGAAAGGAGACGAGTATAAATTAGAGTTAATAGATGAATTAGAAGATGGAACTATATCATTATATAGTTGTGGCCAATATACAGACTTATGTCGTGGTCCTCATCTAAAAGATACATCAGTAATTAAAGCGATAAAAATTACTTCTGTAGCAGGTGCGTATTGGAGAGGAGATGAAAAACGTCCAATGCTTACTAGAATCTATGGTATTACATTCCCTAAGATGAAACTTCTTAAGGAATATCTTGCTATGATGGAAGAAGCTAAAAAAAGAGATCATAGAAAGATAGGAAAAGAATTAGAATTATTTGCTTTTTCTCCTAAAGTAGGAGCTGGACTTCCTTTATGGTTACCAAGAGGTACAGAATTAAGATCTAGATTAGAAGCTTTTCTAATAAAAGTTCAAAAAAAATATCATTATTTACAAGTAATGACTCCTCATATTGGACAGAAGGAACTTTATGTGACTTCAGGTCACTATGCAAAATATGGCAAAGATTCATTTCAACCTATACATACACCGCAAAAAGGTGAAGAATTTTTATTAAAACCAATGAATTGCCCTCACCACTGTGAGATATATAGATTAAAACCTCATTCATATAAAGAATTACCTTTACGTTATGCTGAATTCGGTACGGTTTATCGTTACGAACAAAGTGGCGAGTTACATGGATTAACGCGAGTAAGGGGTTTTACTCAAGATGATGCACATATTTTCTGCAGACCTGACCAGTTAATGGATGAGTTCATGAAAGTAGTTGACATCGTACTATATATTTTCAAAGTTTTAGACTTTCCCGAATACACAGCTCAAATTTCTTTAAGAGATAAAAATAATAAAGAAAAATATATCGGATCTGATGAAAATTGGGATAAATCTGAACAGGCTATTATAGAAGCTGCTAAAGCCAAAGGTTTAAAAACCACTACAAAATATGGAGAAGCAGCATTTTATGGTCCGAAACTTGATTTTATGGTGAAAGATGCTATTGGAAGAAAATGGCAGTTAGGAACTATTCAAGTTGATTACAATTTGCCAGAAAGATTTGAACTTGAATATATAGGTGAAGATGATAAAAAGCATAGACCAATAATGATTCATAGAGCACCTTTTGGATCTATGGAAAGATTTATCGCTGTACTTATAGAAAATACAGCAGGTAAATTCCCATTATGGTTAACTCCAGACCAAGCTATTATATTGCCAATCAGTGAAAAGTACAACGAATATGCAAAAAAAGTTGGTGAATTGCTGAATAATTCCGATATTCGCGCGTCTGTAGACGATAGAAATGAAACTATAGGTAAGAAGATAAGAGATAGTGAGTTAAAAAGAATACCTTTTTCATTAATCGTCGGAGAAAAAGAAGAAAATACTTCTACTGTTTCAGTGCGTAAGCAAGGAGACGGAGATAAAGGAGTAATGACTATAGATGAATTCGCTAAAGTAGTTAACGATGCAGTCAAAGAAGAATTAAGTAAATAGCTTAATTCAAATATTTATTAATTTAATAATAGGAGGATAAAGAAATCGCTGGACCACAAAAAAAACGCCCATACCATCCGTCATCGAGACCGAATTATGGAGCGAAAAAGCCTTACAATGGAAGAAGGCCTTATTTTAATCGTCAGTCAAATAATGACAGTACACGAATAAATGAAAGAATTCGAGTACCAAATGTTAGATTGGTAGGAGATAATGTACCTACTCAGGGAGTTATGCCTACTTCTGAAGCTCTCAAACTAGCTGAGAGTCTAGAATTAGATTTAGTAGAAATTGCGGAAAGAGCTGATCCACCTGTTTGTAAAATTATAGATTACCAAAAGTACGTTTACCAACAGAAGAAGAAAGCTAAAGAAATGAAGGCAAACGCTACTAAAGTAGTTATTAAAGAAATTCGTTTCGGACCAAACACTGATGAGCATGATTATCAATTTAAATTAAAGCATGCTATCGAATTTTTGGACGAAGGGAATAAAGTAAAAGCTTATGTTTTTTTCAGAGGCCGTTCAATTCTATTTAAAGAACAAGGTGAGAAATTATTATTAAGATTTGCCGTTGAGCTCGAAGAGCATGGTAAGGCAGAACAAATGCCAAAACTAGAGGGTAAAAGAATGATAATGATGTTAGCACCTGTGAAGGCTAAAGGAAAGAAAAAATAATTGTTTAATTAAAATTTTGTAACAATGCCCAAATTAAAATCGAATTCTGGAGCCAAAAAACGTTTCACCGTTACAGGTTCTGGAAAGATTAAGAGAAAACATGCTTATAAAAGCCACATTCTCACGAAAAAGACGACAAAACAAAAACGTAACCTTACCCACGTAAGTATGTTGGATAAGTGTGATGTTAAAAGAGTTAAGAAATTAATTCCTGTCGCTTAAATTATTTATTGTTTAACTGAATGAACAGCGGAAAAAGTCTCTCAAAGTGGAGGGCGCTGCCATTCTTAAAAGAAAAAAGAGTATGCCAAGATCAGTAAATTCGGTAGCTTCAAGAGCTCGCCGTAAAAAAGTTCTTAAAGAAACTCGTGGTAATTTCCTTGCACGTAAAAATGTATGGACTGTAGCTAAAAATACCTACGAAAAAGGTTTATGTTATGCTTACCGCGACCGTAAGAC
>Ga0172377_10000277_pt1 | contig 46273 bp, 45 predicted proteins | sample Pumphouse3metaG_FD_119749 | JGI IMG/M metagenome (GOLD analysis project Ga0172377, IMG submission 119749) | Leachate microbial communities from a municipal landfill in Southern Ontario, Canada - Pumphouse #3 metaG | ecosystem: Engineered > Solid waste > Landfill > Unclassified | place: Canada... | reverse complement strand
GCATTTTCTCGCTGGTTTTAACTGCCCCTGCGGGGACACAAAAGTTGGCTCTAAGCCTCTAAAATAATCAGGACGAGCGAACTTTTGTTCAGTTAAAAAGGCTTCAAAAATACGCAACGGCCCGCGGCCGTAGAACTGTCGGGATGTATGTTCAAAACGTGAAGGAGTGGATGTGAAAAAAGCGCCGGTTAGTGTTGTGGTTATAACCAGAAACGAAGAGGAAAATATTGCCGCGTGCCTTGAGACGGTTACCTGGGCCGATGAAATAATCGTTGTGGATGATGATAGTACGGATTCTACAAGGGAGTTAGCCGCGAAGTTCACGGACAGGATCTTTACCCGCAAGATGGAGAATGAAGGCAGGCACAGGAACTGGGCGTACGCGCAGGCCGCGAATAGATGGGTACTTAGTCTCGATGCCGACGAGCGCGTTACCCCGGAACTGGCAGAAGAGATAACTTCTCTGGTCTCCGGCAGTCCCGAATTCAAGGCCTACACTATTCCGAGAAGGAATCACATAGGGTCGTATTGGCTTAAGTACGGCGGAGAGTATCCGGCCGCTCAGACGAGGTTTTTCCTTAAGGACGAATTCAAGTATGAGGAGGCCGATGTTCATCCGAGGGCGTTACTTCAGGGAGATTGCGGGCATCTTAAAGGAGATATGATACATTATTCCCATAAAGATATATCCGATTATGTACGAAGCCTGAACGGGCATACAACACTCGAGGCGCGTAAATGGTTTTTGACCGGCAGAAAAATGAGTTTCGCGCGGGCTTTCCGCAGAACTTTGGACAGATGTTTTTACAGGCGGCTTTTAAGGAAGAAGGCCTATAAAGACGGTGTATACGGCTTAACTGTCGCGGTATTCAGCGGGATATATCAGCTGGTAAGCTGGGTGAAATGCTGGGAGATGCGAGGGGGGGCAGAATCTATAGTCCAAAGTCCAAAGTCCATAGTCCATAGCAGAAAACCGGAGGGCGGGATTGGGAGAAAGAAGCTTTCGGTCGTGGTTATAACGAAGAACGCCGCTAAAAAGTTAAGGAACTGTCTTGAGTCGGTAAAATGGGCGGATGAAATTGTTATTGTGGACGCGAGATCCACCGACGGCACGCTGGATATAGCCGGAGAATATTCCGATAAAATAATACTCAGCGATTTTGAAGGGTTCGGCAATGAGAGGAACAAGGGAACGGACGCGGCTACGGGAGATTGGATCCTTCAGCTCGATGCCGACGAAGTGGTCACGGAAGCTTTTCGGAAAAGAATGGAAAAACTTCTTTCCGGAGATGAAGGAGGATGTGTAAGTTTTAAGTTCAGGCGGAAGAACGTTTTTCTCGGCAAGGCCATGACCCGGGGGGGATGGCTGCATTACTCGGCCCATCTATTCAAGAAAGGGTATGCAAGGTATGAAGGGGATATTCATGAGAAACTTGTTGTCAACGGCAAGCAAGGCAAACTTGAAGAAGAGATAGAGCATTATCCGTTCGACTCCATGTCGGAATTCATTGAGAGACAGAACAGATATACCACTTTGCAGGCGGGTGAAATGCTGAAGAAAGACGGCCCGGCGGATCATAAGTCCGTTATGTATAACCTTAAGGTGAAACCCCGGAAACTGTTCGTTAAAATGTACGTTAAAAAACTGGGGTTCATGGAAGGAATGAGGGGCCTGGTGTTCGCCGTAATGTTCTCCTGGGTGCATTACCTTAAGTGGGCGAAGTATTGGGAGTTGGGGGAAGGGGTAAGAGGTAAGTAGAGTTCTGCAAAATGGACTTTCTGCGTCATCCTGAGGAGCCGAAGGCGACGAAGGATCTCATAACTTATTATACATATTGAGATTGCTTCGTCACTTACTTCGTTCGTTCCTCGCAAAGACGTTATAAAAGGCCATTTTGCAGAACCCTAAAGGGGGAAGGGGGAGTGACGGTGAAATACGAATGCGACATAATACTTTTGAGTTATGAAAGCCCGGGGCTTCTTAAGAAGTGCGTGGAAAGTGTTTTTAAATATACCCGTGTTCCGGTCCGGCTTATAATAGTGGACAATGCCTCGAAAGACCCGGCAGTGGCGGAATATCTGAACGCGGTGGAGAGTTCCGGTAATGTAGCGGTACGGAAGTTGTTTAATGACGAGAATCTGGGTTTTGCCGCCGGAATAAATGAGGGCATGAAGATATCGGACTCTCCGTATGTCTGTCTTTTGAACAACGACTGTGAAGTAACCGACGGATGGCTTAGAGAGATGCTGCTTGTCGCCGAAAGCTCGTCGGAGATAGGCATAGTCAACCCGGAGAGCAATACTTTCGGATCCGTTCCGGCCGAAGGAGTTTCTATTCACGATCATGCGGTCCGCCTTCAGAAAAATTCGGAAAAATACGTAGAGATCGGCCATGCTATAGGTTTTGCATGTCTTATAAAACGGGAAGTCATTGACAGTATAGGTTATCTGGACGAGATCTATTCAGGGGTATGCTATGAGGACAGCGATTTTTCCATAAGGGCTCAAAAAGCCGGTTTCATTCCTGTAATAGCGGAAGGCGCGTACGTGTTCCATGAAGAACAGGCTTCCAGGAAGGATCTGGCCGGCAAGGAAAAGATCTATGCCTGCAACAAAAAGATATTTGAAGACAGGTGGGGAAAGATCTTAAGGATACTGCTTCTGGATCCTGAAAGTAAAAAGACTGTTGATGTGCTCGGATACTACGGCGCCCTGAGAAAACTGGCGAAGGAAAGAGCCTTCCTTAAGATCTGGACGGTGTCCGGACGTCCGGGAAGCAGGGTGGACGATGCCGTCAAAAGCGGTATACTGATAAAGCACACAGACATAGCCATAACCGTTTTCAAGCGCAGGATAAAAATGTCTGATGTTGTACTGAGGATCCTCACAAAAAAGAAAAAATATAACGCTATCTTTACGGCCGATATACATCTTGCGCGCGTATTGAGGTTTTTAAAGCCCTTTCACGGAGGAGAGGTCTTTACGCTGGATGACTCGTATGAAGTTACGACAGGAAAGAGCGAAAAATTGTCACTCTATGATGATGCTCAGCGTATCGCGTCCTGTCTCAGGGAAGAAAGGGGATAGGATGAGAATGAATGCGAAGTTTGTCTTGAGATCCGTTCTGCTTGTGTGGATCATCTTGTGGGTGATCTTCCTGGCACGGCAGAGTAAACGCGGGCAGTATGCCGAACTTACATACTTATATGCCAATGAGTACGGTTCCAAGGTCAGGTATCTTCTGGGGGACGATCTTGAGGACCTTCTTGCGTTTTCCGCCGAAAATCTTCCGCGAGGCGCCACTTATGATATTACCGGGTTCGAGAGATTCTCTATAAGAGAGGTACGGGCAAGGTATTATCTCTGGCCGCTTTACCGTACGGAAGACGATCCGGAATTTATAATTTCTTACGGAGATCCCGGAACCTCTCCGCCCGGATACAAAGAGTTCAAGGTTTTCCCGGGAAAGGGAGCGGTTTACAGCAGGGAGGAGGCCATATGATGTTCTTTCTTTCTGTCTTGGCGATGTGGATCATGGGGGCGGCTCTTCTGACTTTCGCGGCTAATAAGACCAGGCATGCTTTTTCCTCTATTGAATTTGCCGGGATGTCGCTTTTTGTCGGGATGGCCTTATCGGTTTTTATACTGTTTTTTTACAGCTCAATAGGGCTCAGAGTCGATATATTGAATATTCTGGCCATGCCTTCACTTCTTTTTGTGATGATGAGCTCAAGATACCTGGCAAAACCTTACAAGGCAGGCGAGTTGATATCACAAGAAGGGTCGCCTGAGGCGTTGAGCCTTGTCGAAAAACTGCTTTTACTGGCCGCGGCGGTACAGGTCGTATGGGTATTTATTCTGACAATCCCTTTTCCGGTCCATGCCCATGACGCGGCGGCTAATTATGCCCTCAAGGCCAAAATTTTCTTTTTTCATTCCGGGATACCGGCCGATTTTTTTTCCTGGAGCGAAAGTACCGTGGCCCATCCCGACTATCCGCTGTTCCTGCCGCTTATTATGACGTGGATATACTCTTTTATCGGGTTCAATGATGTTCTCGTTCGGCTTATAATGCCTTTATTTTATGCGGGTTTCATAGCGGTGTTCTTTTCCTCAATGCGCAGACTTTTCGATCGTTCTTATGCTCTTCTTGCGACTTTTATTCTGGCTACAATACCCCAAATAGGGGATTTTGCCACCATAATGCATGCCGACCTTATTCTCACGGGTTTTGTGACAACAGGGGTTCTCTACTTGATCAGGTACATACGGAGCGGAAACGGAATAGAGCTTCTCCTGGCTTCCTTTATGATGGGTTCTTCTATCTGGATAAAGAACGAGGCTATGGTTTTTACGGCGGTGTTTATACTGCTGCTCGTAGTTCTGTTTGTGAGATCCGCGCGCGAAGACAAAAAAAACGTTTTGCGGGATGTGCTTCGTTCTTTAGCGCTTATAGCGGCTATTTCCGCTCCATGGATATTGACAAGGGTTTCAGGCGGCGCGGTGAACAGTGATCTTGACATCAAAAGCCTTACCGCGTCAAGATTATGGGAGAACATAAGGCATATCCCCGCGCTTTTGAACCTTTTTCAGCAGGAGGTCTTCGGGCCCAAGAAATGGAACATTTTCTGGGTAATATTCTTTGTTTCGATCGTATGGAAAAGAAAGCGGCTTTTTAAGGGAGAGATGTTCTATCTGAGTGTTTTTACAGGTGTCTCGGCGCTGGCATATTTTGCGGCATACATGGCCATGACAGGAGAGAACCTTTATTTTTATGTTAACACCACGATATCACGTTTTATGATGCATTTTTCCGCTGTGGCAGCCGTTATGACAGGATACTTGTTGTATGATGAAGTAAGAAAGATTCGTCCGGAGAGGTAAGGGAAATGGAGAACAAATACGTTTTTGTGGACAGGGACGGGGTCATAAATAAGGACGGCGCCGGAGTTACCGAACATGGATATGTAACAAAATGGGAGGACTTTATTTTTCTTCCCGGGGTTATAGAGGGTTTCAGAACCTTAAAAGAATCGGGATATAGAAGCATAGTCATATCCAATCAAAAATGCGTAGGCAAGGGAATAATGGCTCAGGACGAGCTTAAAGATCTCACGGAAAAGATGAAAAGCGCTGTGCGTGAGGGCGGGGGCAGAATAGACGGTGTTCTGTACTGTACGCATCTTGATCAAGATAACTGTTCCTGCCGTAAACCCGAAGCCGGTCTTTTCCTTGAGGCGGCAAAAAAATTCCACATTGAAGATCTTTCGGGAAAATATTTTATAGGCGATTCGGAGAGGGACATTATAGCCGGGAAAAAAGCGGGACTTTTGAACATACTTGTTCTTTCGGGTAAGTCCTCGGAGAAGGACGCTGAAGAATGGAAAATAAAACCAGACCGAATAGCGAGAGATTTTAAAGAAGCCGTAAAGATAGTCCTGGAGGGGAAATGACGGAAAAGAAGAGAATACTGTTGGTCTTTTCCACGGCCGGCATGGGTCACAAAAAAGCGGCTTTGGCTCTGGAAGGCGTAATGAAAGGCATGCCGGAGAGATGTGAAGTGAAAACAGTGGATATAATGGAATACGCGAACAGGTTCTACAGATTTCTCTATCTTGACCTCTATGTCTTTATGATGAAAAAAGCGACCTGGTTATGGGCCATAATGTTCTACGTATCGGACCTGAGGTTGTTCGATGTCCTTACCCGACGGTTAAGAGCAAAGATGGATCATAGCGGCGTTCCCGGTTTTGGGGAGTTTCTTTTAAAGGAATCTCCCGATGTTGTTATCGCGACGCATTTTTTGGTTCCAAGCATAGCCGGAATACTGAAAAGAACGGGATTGAAGTCCAAGCTGGCCGCCGTGGTCACAGATTACGGGCCGCATTCCTACTGGCTTTCTGCCGGGATAGATATGTATTTTGCCGGATCGGATCGGGTGCGGACGGAACTTGAGCGTAAAGGTATACGTCCGGGAAAGACCTTTGTGACAGGAATACCCACTACGGAAGAGTTCCACAGAAAACACGACGAGGATGTTATCAGAAAAAGATATGGTCTCGAAGAGACAAGAAAGACGATCTTTATAATGAGCGGAGGGTTTGGCGTGGGGCCGGTAGGGAAAATGCTGGAAGAAATGATGTCCTGCGCGTCACGTATACAGATTATAGCGGTTTCGGGGCATAACAAAGAACTTTACGGCCAGCTTGAACGTATCTCGGCTTCGCTTAATTATCCGGTAAAGCTGTTCGGCTTCACGGACAAGGTAGCCGAGCTTATGGCGGTTTCAGATTTAATGATAACCAAAGCGGGGGGCATAAGTGTGACGGAGGCCATGGATTCGGCGCTTCCCATGATATTGTACGGTTCGATACCGGGACAGGAAACGTGGAATGAAAGATTTCTTCAAGAGAACGGCGCCGCCCGTATCGCGGCATCCATAAAACAGATACCCCGTATAGCCGATGAGATGCTGCATGATCCGGCGGTGTATGAGACTTTTAAACGGGGGCTTGGCAAAATATGCAAACCGCATGCCGCCGAAGATATAACAAATGCGGTAATGAAAGACGCGGGAGGGGAAAAGTGACGGATATTCTTAAAGGCGTAAGACAGGTGGCGGAAACAGAGATGATGGCGGGGGTAAGCGAGCTGTACGGGGAAACCGTATCCCTGGAGTCTGTCCGCGCGGCGGTTTCGAATTGTACTTTATGCGGCCTTTCAAAAACCCGGTCTAATACGGTTTTTGGGGAAGGAAAAAGTGATGCCGCGCTTATGTTCATAGGCGAAGCCCCCGGGCGGGACGAAGACATTCAGGGAAGGCCTTTTGTGGGAAGGGCGGGGAAACTTCTGACCGACATAATAACGGCAATGGGGTTGAGAAGAGAAGACATTTATATCGCCAATATACTCAAATGCCGCCCCCCGGAGAACCGCAACCCCTTGCCCGGGGAGATAAGTAAATGTTCGTCTTATCTGAGCGCCCAGATACGGTTTGTGAGACCCAAAGTTATATGCGCTCTGGGTAAATTCGCGTCGCAGACACTTCTTGATACGGATACTCCGATCAGCTGTCTGAGGGGAAAGTTCCATGACTATTGCGGGGTAAAACTTATGCCGACATATCATCCGGCGTATCTTCTGAGGAATCCATCGAGCAAGAAAGAAGTTTGGGAAGATATGAAGGCGATAGCCAAAGAGCTGGGGATAAATATCCCTTCCGGTAAAAAAACAAAAAACGTCCAAACCCCGGAAGATTAACGATAAGGACAGAATGAAGGATCAGTTCGTTGAGGTCATAACAGCGCTTCCTATAGACCGCGCGTTCCAGTACAGGGTTCCGGCCAGCGAAGCGCGCCGGGCCGAGATCGGGAAAAGGGTCCATATACCTTTCCGCAATTCTAAACGCGTGGGATATATCGTTAAGATAGAAGACCGGCCTATGGTGCAAGGGCCCCGGGACCTCATTGATATCATAGACGATGAGCCGGTGTTCACTCCTGAAATGATAGAGCTTGCCCGCTGGATGAAAGATAATTATTTCTGTTCCTGGGGAGAGGCACTCGAGGCGATGATACCCGGAGTCCTTAAACGCGGAAAAGTATCCATGGAAACGCGCGTAAAAGAAGAGCCGCCGCCTGTTATCGCCACCGATCCGCATGAACCGAACAGGGAACAGAGGGTCGTCCTGGACAATGTCATGAAATGCCTGGAAGAGAAAAGGCATGAAGTATTTCTTCTGCACGGTATAACCGGAAGCGGCAAGACCGAGATATACTTGCAGACAGCCGAAAGGGTTGTCTCTAAAGGCAAGTCGGGGATAATCCTTGTTCCGGAAATTTCTCTTACACCTCAGACCGTGGAAAGTTTCAAGTCGCGTTTCGGGAGCGGCGTGGCGGTCTTTCATTCAAAGATGCTTGAAAGCGCCAGATTCTCCGAGTGGAAAAAGATAAAAAGAGGAGATGCGAAAATAGTTGTAGGGCCAAGATCGGCTGTTTTTAGCCCGTTCAGGGATCCCGGCATATTCATAATAGACGAGGAACACGAGCCGAGCTATAAGCAGGATGACGTTCCCAGATATCACGCGAGAGAGGTTGCCATAGAAAGGGCGCGCATGGCGGGTATACCGGTAATACTCGGCAGCGCCACTCCCAGCCTGGAATCCTACCACAAGGCGCTTAGCGGTGAGTACCGGCTTGTAGAGCTTACTCAGCGCATCAGTGAAAAAGAACTTCCCAGGGTCAAGCTTGTGGACATGCGCATGGAGATGGATACAAGGACCGGAAAACGTGTTATTTCCAGCGTTATGGCCGAGGCGCTTAAGAAGGATATAGAAAAAGGCCAGCAGGCGCTTATATTCCTGAACAGGCGCGGATTTTCCACATTTGTCGTCTGCAGAGGCTGTGGATTTGTCCTTAAGTGTAAAAAATGCGACGCGCCCCTTGTTTATCACGAAACAAAAAAAGAACTTTTATGTCATCATTGCGGATACAGGGAAACTCCCCAGAGAATATGCCCTTCCTGCCGTGGCGAACACCTCATGTACAAAGGTACGGGAACCCAGAAGGTGGAAGGAGAACTTCGCAGGATACTTCCCAGTTCCAGGATAGAGCGGATGGACTCCGATACGATGTCAAAAAGAGGTTCGCATGACCGCATACTTTCCGATTTCAAACAGCATAAAATTGATGTTATCGTGGGAACACAGATGATAGCCAAAGGTTTTGATTTTCCCAAAGTTACTCTGGTGGGCGTGGTCTCGGCGGATGCTAACCTTAATCTCCCCGATTTCAGAAGCGGGGAGAGGACTTTTAACCTTATAACGCAGGTCGCGGGCAGGGCAGGCAGGGGCGACTTGGGCGGAGAGGTTGTGGTGCAGACTTTTACGCCGGATAACTATGCCATTAAAATGGCCGCGAAACACGATTACGGGGCTTTTTATTCAAAGGAGATACAGTCAAGAAGAGAGTTAGGTTTCCCCCCGTTCACAAACCTTATCAAACTGACTATACGGTCGAAAAAGGAAGAGAACGTGATGAAGTTTTCTGAAAATCTGGCTAAACTTCTCGCGAAGAGAATGCCGGATATTGATATGATCGGACCGGTCCCTTCTCCGATGGTAAAATTGAGGGGATTTTACAGGTGGAACATTCTTATAAAATGTTCGTCAAGGCCTGAAATGGTGCAGAGACTTCGCACGGCTCTGAAAGGTTTCAGGAAGGCGTCGGGAGTGTTCATGGCGGTTGACGTGGATCCGATGAGTCTGTAGGGGCAAAGGGGTAAGGGCAAAGAGGTAAGGGGAAGGGGTAAGAGTATGAGGGTTGTTTTCTTTGGTACCGGGAGGTTTGGCATACCTGTTCTTAAGAGTTTGCTGAGAAGTTCTCATAATACGTTGGCTGTGGTTACCCGGCCCGATGCGAGAAAAGGGCGCGGGTGGAATGTTACCCCTACGCCGGTAAAAGATATAGTTGAAAAAACGGCCCCCGAGACGGCGGTCTTACAGCCGGTGAAGCTTGCTGATAAAAGTTTTATTGAAGATCTCAGAAGTTTCAATGCCGATATTTTTGTCGTTGTCGACTATGGCAGGATATTGCCCCGCGAGGTCCTGGAGATACCCGGAAAATACTGCTTAAATCTTCATCCATCGCTTCTTCCTTTATACAGGGGCCCGGCTCCGGTGAACCGCGCGATACTTGAAGGGGACAGTGTTACCGGGAATACCGTTATAAGGATGAATGAGAGAATGGATTCGGGGGACATAATCCTTCAGGATAGAACCGACATAGGAGAACATGATACTTCGGATGTTCTTTCAGAAAAATTGTCGGTGAAAGGCGCCGTACTCCTTTTGAAAGCTGTCGATCTTATTGCTTCGGGAAAAGAGGAATTTACGGCCCAGGATGAAAGCAAGGCCACATATGCCGCGAAACTCGAACGGCCTGAAGGAAGGATAGAGTGGACTTTGCCGGCCGACGAAATATGCCTGAAGGTCAGGGGCCTTAGGCCCTGGCCGGGGACATACACATATCTGGGGGGCAAGGTTCTGAAGATTATCCAGGCAGCCGCATGCGATGGCCCCGACGGAGAATTTACTCCGGGGCAAGTTCTGGTCTCGGAAACCAAACTTATCGTCAAAACAGGCCGGGGAGCTTTACGTGTGGGGAAACTTCAGCTCGAGGGGAAAAAGGCTATGACCTCGGACGAGTTCCTTCTGGGGCATAAGGATCTCGCGGGTACGGTTTTAGGACAATAGCAAGAGGTTTCAAATAAGATGAATATCGCCATAGATATACGGTCGACGCTGAAGAACAGAACGGGGATAGGGACATATACTTTCGGTCTGGTCAATGCTTTGGCCAAAATAGACCGGGAAAGCAATTATCTTTTGTACAGCTATGTGAGACTTTTCGACTTTAAAAGGCGATTATGGCGTTTGCCGGGCCGGAATTTCAGGCACAAGGTCGATAGGCTGTCGTTCAGGCCTGACCGCGCTTTGAAGGACGCGGATGTTCTTCACACATCAAGTTATGATATGCCGCATAGCGTCTCGTACGGTTTGTTTACCACCGTGCACGATCTTATTCCGCTTATTTTTCCCGAGGGTTATGCCGATGACTATCTGCAAAAACTTGAAGGTTCGCTTAAAAGGGTATTCTCTGAAAGTAAAGCGATAATAGCAGACTCTGTCAACACTAAAAACGATATAGAAAGATCCTTCCCCGGCGCGGCAAAGCGCATTGAGGTGGTCTATCCCGGCAGGGACGAGTCTTTCAAAGCCCTGGATAAGGGCCAGTCCCGAAAAAAAATAAAGGACAAGTATGGCGTAGAAGGATCTTTCCTTTTGTATTCGGGAGGAATGGATCACAGAAAGAACGTTATTCGTCTGGTCGAGGCCTTTGAAATACTCAAGGGTCGTCACAAAATTTCTCATAAGCTTGTATTAACAGGGGCGAAAGGAAAAAAAACCGCCAATATGGAAAATACGGCCAAAAGATCGGGTATCGGGAAAGATGTGATATTTACGGGATACGTGCCTTACGATGACCTTAAGCATTTTTACAGCGCCGCCGATTGTTTTGTTTATCCTTCTTTGTATGAGGGGTTCGGATTTCCCATTCTGGAGGCTTTTGCCTCGAATGTTCCCGTTGTAACGTCTTCCACTTCAAGTTGCGGCGAGATTGCCTCGGACGCTGCCGTGACCGTAGACCCTTCCGATACAGAGCAGTTGTCAGAAGCCATATGGAAGGTCATATCCGACAGGGAATTTGCATGCTCATTGGCCGAAAAGGGAAGGGAAAGGGCAAAAGATTTTTCGTGGGAATCCTCGGCAAAACACGTTCTGGAGCTTTTCAGAGGTAACTGAAGGACGGCAGTGTATCGTATTAGCAGAGGGATGTCTACGCCTCCGAACAGCTTTGAACTCTCACATAGAACAGGGCATATTCTGCGCGTTTCACTTGTACACCTGTTATTTTTAGAGATTCAGGAGTAGTCTCTTCGGGGAAGTGTCTTTATTTTTATCCTTTTCGGCGGCGGACAAGTTCCAGTGCTCGAATACACCCTGTTCTATGTGCGTCCCTCCCCTTTAAGCCCCCTTTAAAAAAATACCTAAAAAACTGTTGAACGATATGTCCTTAGGATATATAATACGGGTTCATGGCGTTATGCAAAATATCAATTTCACGTCATTGCGAGGGAGCAAAGCGACCGAAGCAACCTCATTACTAATTGTATTTATTGAGATTGCTTCACCCGCCTTCGGCGGGTTCGCAACGACGCCGGAGAGAGATTGATTCGGCCGCCTTCGGCGGGTTCGCAACGACGTCGGAGAGAGATTGATTCGGCCGCCTTCGGCGGGTTCGCAACGACGTCGGAGAGAGATTGATTCGGCCCTATGCTGAGTCTGCCGAAATCCTGAGCCTCATATGTTCCCACGAGACGAAGGGCTTCGTCACTCACTTCGTTCGTTCCTCGCAACGACGGGATAAAGGTTCATTTTGCGGAACTCTATGCAGGTTCAAAAAGGCGGGACAGGTTCAAAAAAGCGGGAAGTGTATTTTCGTGGAGTGTAAAATGACAATTTCAAGGAGGAAGTAATGGCGATCAAGATAGGTATTAACGGGTTTGGAAGAATAGGGCGGCAGGTTTTCAGGATAATGGAAAAACAGGGTGGTTTTGATGTAGCGGCCATAAACGACCTTACAGACGCGAAGACACTCGCGCATCTTCTTAAATACGACTCTGTTCACGGAAAATTCGACGGGACAGTTGAAGCCAGGGAAAATTCAATAGTTGTTAACGGAAAGGAAATAGCTATACTCAGCATAAAGGATCCTAAGCAGCTCCCCTGGAAAAAGGAAGGAGTGAAAGTCGTGATCGAGTCTACCGGGGTATTCCGGAACAAAGAAAAGGTTTCCTGGCATATCGAGGCCGGGGCGGAAAAGGTGATACTTACCGTTCCTCCGAAAGATGAGATCGATAACATGGTGGTTCTGGGGGTTAACAGCGGAGACCTAAAACCTACGGATAAGATAGTATCGAACGCGTCATGTACGACTAACTGCCTTGCTCCCATGGTAAAAGTGCTTAACGATACTTTTGGTATGGAGGAAGGCCTTATGACAACCGTACACGCTTACACCAACGATCAGAGCATACTTGACCTTCCGCATTCCGATCTCAGAAGGGCAAGAGCGGCATGTGAGAGCATAATTCCGACTACGACCGGCGCGGCAAAAGCCGTAGGAAAGGTCATTCCCGAACTTAAAGGAAAGCTTAACGGTATGGCCATGAGAGTACCCGTGAAAGACGGTTCGGTAGTTGATTTCGTGGCTATGACCAAGAAAGATGTTACCGTTGAAGCCGTGAACGCCGCCATGAAAAAGGCGGCCGAAGGTGAAATGAAAGGTATTCTGGAGTATACGGAAGATCCGATAGTTTCTTTTGATATCATAGGCAATCCGCATTCATGCATATTTGACGCCGATTCTACCATGGTCATGGGAAAAAACATGGTAAAGCTTATCGGATGGTACGATAATGAATGGGGCTATTCCAACAGAGTAGTGGACCTTGCAAGGATGCTCGCGAAGTAACGTTGTTTTCGCGAAGATAAAGTTACTTTTTCGAAAGAACGGGTCCGGCTTAGTTAGACGTGAGGGCCGGATCCGTAGATCTTACTGTTGATGGAGGTGGGGGATGAAAAAGACAATAACGGATCTGGATATCAAGGGCAAGAAAGTTCTTATGAGGGTCGATTTCAACGTGCCTCTTGACGCTGATCTGAAGATAACCGATGACAGCAGAATACGGGCGGCAATGCCTTCTATGAAGTATGTGCTTAAAGGAGGCGGAAAGCTTATCCTCATGAGTCACCTGGGCAGGCCTAAAGGAGAGGTTAAGCCGGAATATTCTTTATCTCCCGTGGCGGAAAAACTTTCGGAACTTATGAAAAAAGATGTTAAAAAACTCGATGATTGCGTCGGGCCCCAAGTCAAAGCGGCTGTTGATAAGATGAAGGACGGGGATATTGTACTTTTAGAAAATCTCCGTTTTCACAAACAGGAAACGGGAAACGATCCTGAATTCGCGAAAGAGCTCGCGTCTTTAGGGGATGTTTTCGTGAACGACGCTTTTGGTACCTGCCACAGGGCGCATGCTTCCACAGAAGGGGTAACAAAATATCTGCCTAGCGTAGCAGGGTTTCTGGTAGAGAAAGAGATACAGTACTTCGAGAAGGTGACCAAAGATCCTGACAAACCTTTTGCCCTCCTTTTGGGTGGGGCAAAAGTGGCTGACAAGATACCCGTTATCGAGAATATGCTGGATAAGATAGAGTATCTGCTCATAGGAGGGGCTATGGCCTACACTTTTCTTAAGTCGCGGCTTAAAGGAGTGGGCGCATCCAGGGTAGAAGATGAGATGATGGGTACGGTAGACAGAATCTTTTCCGCGGCGAGCTCAAAGGGTGTGAGTATCTTTTTGCCTGAAGATCATGTCATCGCGCGGGAGATAAACGAAACTTCGCGCCGGAAGGTCACAAAAGACGAACATATTCCGGACGGATGGATAGGTCTCGATATAGGGCCGAAGACCATTAAAAGTTTTAACTCAATACTTGGCGAAGCCAGAACGATAGTTTGGAACGGGCCGGTGGGTTTTTTCGAGATGAAACCTTTTTCAAAAGGAACAAAAGAGGTGGCTAAATTCATATCGGGTCTTGACGCCACTACCGTTATAGGCGGAGGAGATACCGCCGCGGCCGTCAATCAGCTCAAGTTGGGCAAGAAGATGTCGCATATGTCGACCGGAGGAGGAGCGTCTCTGGAATACCTTGAAGGCAAGGAACTTCCGGGGATATCGGCGCTTAACGACAAATAATACCGTCTGAAAACAGAAAGGAAGAATCATGCGTAAACCTATAATTGCCGGTAATTGGAAAATGTACAAGGATGTCAATGAGGCCATTGAACTTACAAATGCCATAAAACGAGGTGTATTCGAGGCGGAGAACGTCGAGATAGTAATATGTCCGTCTTTTACGAATTTGAGCGAAGTCGGAGAAATGCTTGTCGGATCTAATGTGGGAGTGGGCGCGCAGAACTGCCATTGGGAGAAGGAAGGGGCTTTTACAGGAGAGATATCCGTTCCCATGATAAAAAGCGTGAACTGTTCCTACGTTATTATAGGCCATTCCGAGAGAAGAAAATATTTCGCCGAAGACGACAAGACGGTTAACAAAAAGATATCTTCCGTGGTAGACGAAGGGCTCATCCCGATAGTGTGCGTGGGGGAGACTTTGGAAGAGAGAGAGGCCGAAAAGACCATGGATGTCGTTAAACAGCAGGTTACGGGGGCATTAGAAAATTTCGATGAGGGGTACTTGGAAGGCCTCGTTATTGCGTATGAGCCTGTATGGGCCATAGGCACGGGGAAAACAGCAACTCCCGAGCAGGCAGAGGAAGTACACGCGGAAATACGTTCCCTGCTCGATAAGCGTTTTTCCGCGGCATTCGCCGAATCCAGGAGAATACTTTACGGGGGCAGTGTAAATCCGGGCAATGTAAAGGAACTAATGAGCGAAAAGAACATAGACGGCGGCCTTATCGGCGGGGCGAGTCTGAAGGCCGATAGTTTTATAGAAATGGTAAAGACAACATCTCAGCTATATGCTGAAAAGAAGGGATAAAAATGTACATTGCTCTTATAATTTTACACGTAGTACTCTGTATAGTGCTTATCGTGACCATTCTTCTCCAGGCGGGAAAGGGCGGAGGCCTTACGGAAATGTTCGGCGGCGACACAGCGCAGTCCGTGCTCGGAACGCAGGCTCCGGCGCTTCTTAAAAAGATAACAGAGGTTAGCGCCGTCGGGTTTATAGTAACTTCTCTGGTTCTGGGCATGGTTACGGCAAGACGCGGACAATCCTTGTTCGAAGGGCAGGCGATGCCTCATTTTCCGTCCGAAACACCCGCGGCTTTACCTTTTACTCCAGGCGAGGCGATACCGGACAATGAAGAGGATGTATCTCTGCCTCCGGTGGAACCCCTTGATATTCCTGGATCCGAAGTTTCCGGAACAAGCGGAAGCCCCGCGGAAGCCCCTTTATCAACGGATGATATCTCCGGACATGATGCTGTTCCGGGCCGGGAAGACTCATCCATACCCGAAGAACAGAATTAAACTAAAAAAGAGGGTGGCCGACGGAAAGGTGCTTAAGTTTGTCGTAAAAACGGTCTCATTCAGAGGATCATCGTTTGTTTTGAAAACGGTGGTTCTCTTTTTTTTAGTAACATGTTTTCCTTTTACTGTTAACGGTGAAAATTCCGGAACCAAGACGCATGATGCTTATGTTTCTTCGGGCCTGGGAGACGGCCGTGTGCTTATACCGTTTCTTGCGGACGATGTGACCTCGAGTTCTATTTGCGGACTGGTTTATAACGGGCTCACAAAGGTAGATAAAGACCTTAACGTAACAGGTGATCTTGCTGAAAGGTGGGAAGTCTCGGATGACGCCCGGGAGATCATTTTTTACCTCAAAAAGGACATAAGATGGCATGACGGGAAACCTTTTACGGCAAAAGACGTTAAATTCACATATCAGGCCATACTTGACCCGTCTACAGCCTGTCCTTATGTCTCGGGGTATTCCGATATTATTGACGTGGAAGAGATCAATGAAAACACGGTAAAATTCGTTTACAAGGAGCCGTACGCGCCCGCTCTACTCAAACTTGGAATGGGGATAGTCCCCGAACATCTTTTTTCGCGGGAGAAGGATCTCAGAAGAAGTCAATATGCCAGAAAGCCCATAGGCACCGGACCATACAGGTTTGTCGAGTGGAAAAGCGGCGAATACATGATACTTGAGGCAAATGAGGACCATTTTGTACATCCTCCGTATATAAGGCGGTATGTTTACCGTATAATTCCCGATCAAAGTGTACAGTTCCTTGAGCTTGTCAGCGGCGGGATAGATTCCATGGAACTTAATCCCTATCAGTTCCTCTACAGGAGCAAGACCGGGGAGTTCAATGACAGGATAGAGAAATACAGGTATTTGTCGCGTTCGTACACTTTTGTCGGTTATAATCTTAAAGATCCCATACTTAGAGATAAAAGGGTCAGGCAGGCTTTGAGTTACGCTATCAACGAAGAAGAGATCATAGATTCCGTGCTTTTAGGCCAGGGCGAAACGACAACGGGGCCTTTTATGAAAGATTCTCCTTATTATGACCATTCCGCCAGGTCATACGGATATGACGCGGTGAAAGCGGCTATGCTTTTGAGGGAAGCGGGCTGGTCGGACATGGATGGGACAGGTATACTTTCCAAGGACGGCGTGGAACTCAGGATAGTAATAACGACTAATCAGGGAAGTCAGGTAAGAGAGGACACGGCAACTGTCATACAAGGGCAATGGGCAAGGCTGGGAATAAAGACCGAGATACAAGTGGCGGCATGGTCGGCTTTTCTGAATCAGTTCATTGACAAAAGGAATTTTCAGGCCGTTATATTGGGTTGGACAGTCCCTCCCGACCCGGATATCTTCGCCGTGTGGCATTCCCGTTCCGCCGGGAAGGGCGGCCTTAATTTTGTGTCTTTTTCGAACGAAAGTGTGGATGAGCTTATAGAAAAGGGGCGGAGGGAATTTTCAGGGGAAGTCAGAACGAAGATATACCGTGAAGCGCATAGGTTAATAGCGGAAGAGGCGCCTTATACTTTTCTTTTTACGCCTTATGCTCTTCCGGCGGTGAACCGCAGGATAAAAGGCATAGATCCGGCTCCGGCGGGAATAGGGTATAATTTCATCGATTGGCATGTGAACGAGCAGGACGTAAAATACAGATTCTGAACTTTTTGAAGCGGCGGCAGGAATAATGAAAAAATATATTCTCAAAAGACTTTTTATGATGGTGCCTATGCTTTTCGGCATATCCGTTATTATGTTCGTTATAATGCATCTGGCTCCGGGAGACCCCGCCGGGATAAGATACGGCCTTAACCCCGAAGTTTCGGATACGGCAAGAGAGGAATTCAGGAGTATGTACGGTCTCGATAAGCCCGTTATGGTCCAGTATTTCATGTGGCTGAAGAGATTCGTATCTTTAGATTTCGGGAGATCTCTCGTGGATGACAGGCCGGTCATAGAAAAAGTATTGGCGCACCTGCCGGCGACACTTCTTCTTCAAGCTTCGTCGGTACTTCTTATATTCTTTCTGGCCGTCCCGATAGGGATTATCAGCGCGGTAAAGAAAAATTCGTTCTTTGACAGGGCTTCTACGATATTTGTTTTCATAGGCTATGCCATGCCTACTTTCTGGCTGGCGATACTGCTGGTATTTGTCTTTTCATTTAAACTGGGATGGCTGCCTGTTTCGGGAATGAGGCCGTGGTACGTACAGTATCTTGGCGCATGGGCGCAGTTAAAGGATCTTCTGGCGCATCTCGCGCTTCCTCTCGCCGCCACGGCTTTCGGCGGTCTCGCGGCGCTTTCCAGATACTCGCGCTCAAGCATGGTCGAGGTAATGAAAGAAAATTTTATTGTTACGGCGAGAGCTAAAGGAATAAGCGAAAAAAGGGTCATACTTGTGCATGCTTTGGGCAACGCGCTTTTGCCTATAGTAACCATACTCGGGCTGACGCTACCCGTGCTGATATCGGGGAGTTTTATTTTTGAGACCATATTTGCCTGGCCGGGAATGGGAAGATTGGGGTATGAGGCGATAATGCACTACGATTACCCCGTGGTTATGGGCGTGGGGGTTATGGCCACGTTCCTCACTCTTTTAGGCATATTTCTGTCAGATATGGCGTATGTTCTTATAGACCCGAGAATAAGGCTTGAAGGCCGTAAATAGGGGAATAGGAAAGTTGAAGAAGATAAATTTTCAGATAATATTGGGATCTTTAGTAATAGCCGTTATGAGCTTAGCGGCTGTCATGGCCCCGATAGTTGCCACTTATGACCCTTTGGAAGTGGACCTTTCGGCAGATGCCAGGCTGCAGGCGCCCTCAATGAAACATTTTTTCGGGACAGATAATCTTGGGCGGGATGTTTTTAGCAGAATGGTCTACGGGGCGAGAATATCGCTGAGTGTCGGGTTTATAGCGGTTGCCATATCGCTTTTTATAGGACTGGCGCTGGGAGCCATAAGCGGATACTATGGAGGCTGGATAGACAGCGTTATAATGCGTATAGTGGAGGTCATGTATTGTTTTCCCACGTTCTTTCTTATAATGATGGTAATAACCTTTATCGGCCCGAGCATTGTGAATGTTATGGTGGTTATAGGTTTTACCTCCTGGCCGGGGCTCTGCCGCCTTGTAAGGGCCGAATTCCTCACATTGAGGGAACGTGATTTTGTGAGTTCCGCTAAAGTTCAGAGAGTTTCCGACGCGAGAATAATTTTCAGGCATATACTTCCTAATGCCATGTCCCCGGTTTACGTGAGCGCCACATTAAGCGTCGGAGGAGCTATACTGGTTGAGAGCGCGCTTTCTTTTCTGGGGCTTGGCGTGCAGATACCGGAGCCGAGTTGGGGAAACATACTTACCGCGGGTAAAAGCTATATAGACTATGCCTGGTGGCTCACGCTTTTTCCGGGCCTGGCCATATTGTTCACGGTTCTCAGTTTCAATCTTATAGGAGAAGGGCTCAGGGACATGCTTGACCCCAAAATTAGCAGGGATAGACGATAACCAAAAAAGGGCGCGTTCCGCGATGAACGATATAATATTGAAAGTTGAAGGGCTCAAGGTGCGCATCGGGGAAAAATTTGTTATTAACGGTGTGGATCTCGAGATCGCAAGGGGGAAAGTGCTTGCTCTTGTCGGAGAGTCGGGAAGCGGAAAGACCCTTACGGGCCTTGCGGCGCTCGATCTTTTACCGGAGGGTTCTGTAAGGGAGGGAGGCGCGATATTCTTGAGAGGTAGAGATATATTCTCGATGGAAAAAGAGGAAAAAAGGAAAATGCGCGGAAAGGATATAGCCATGGTATTTCAGGAACCGTTCACGGCGATGAATCCTGTTATGAGCGTAGGGGACCAGATTAGAGAGGTTTTCGACGCCCATTTTGATATTTCAGGGAATGATACCGGCCGAAAAATAAAAGAAGTTTTGAATTCCGTAAGGCTTCCGGACAGCCTTATAAAGAGCTATCCCCACGAGCTTTCAGGCGGCATGAGACAAAGGGCCATGCTGGCTATGGCGATAGCGTGTTCTCCGGATGTGCTTATCCTTGACGAACCTACCACGGCTCTCGATGTCTCCATTCAAAAGGAGATGCTGGACCTTATCAGGCAGCTTCAGGAAAAGAAAGCCTTTGCGGCGCTTTTTATAACGCATGATTTTTCCGTTGTGAACATGGTGGCCGATAATGTCGCTGTTATGAAAGAAGGCAGGATAATAGAATGCGGGCTTAAGGAAGATGTCCTGAGGTCTCCCCGGGAGAAGTATACAAAAAAACTCATAGGATGTGTCCCCAGAATAGGGGTAAAACAAAGAAGGCTTTTGACAGATGTCTAACGCGGCGGAATTGAAAGATCTGAGAAAATACTTTAAAGGGGCCGGGTTCTTTTCCTCTAAAATACCCGAGATAAGGGCGGTTGACGGAGTTACTTTTTCATGCGAGAAAGGGAAGACTTTCGGTCTGGTAGGAGAGTCGGGGTGCGGGAAGTCGACAATAGCCAAAATGGTTGTCGGGATACTGCGGCCCGATCACGGGGAAGTGTCGGTTGACGGGGAAAAGGACATAGTTTTTCAGGATCCGTACAGTTCTCTTAATCCCCGGATGACGGTGGGGCAGATAGTGGGGGAACCGCTTCTTGTTACGGGAGTTAAAAAAAAGGAAATTGCAGAAAGGGTTATCAGTGTTCTGGAAAAAGTCAGGCTTGGCGGCATCGCCTGTCTCGGCAGGTACCCCCATCAATTTTCGGGGGGAGAGCGCCAGAGAATAGCCATAGCCAGGTCTCTTGTAAGGGAACCTTCTCTATTGGTACTCGATGAACCGGTATCCAGCCTGGACGTGTCGATACAGGCGGATATACTGAATCTTCTCAAAGATCTGCAGGACGATCTTTTTCTTACTTACCTTTTTATATCGCATGATCTCAGGGTAGTAGAGTTCATGTCGGATATTGTGGGCGTGATGAAGGCCGGAAAACTTGTTGAGATATCGTCCAAAGAAGAGATCTACAGCGCCCCCAAAGACCCATACACAAAAAAACTCCTGAACTCCATCCCGATATTCTGACCAGAAATGACCCCTGACTCGCATACTTGTCAAGACGCTTTAATTAACCGCCTGTAATTGCTCAACATGCAGAATAAAGGTGGGTACAGAATTTACTTTTACTTGCGTTAATTTGGTAACGTATTGTCGTGTGCGGGTTGACTTGCAGCAGGAAGGGCATGTGCTGCGCGCTTCGCTGCTTCGCCTGTTATTTTCATCATCGCGGTGTGTGCAGCAGAAAGGCAGAACATTTTTATCCTATTCGGCGGCGAATCCGCTGCAGTGATCCCACATACCCTTCCTGCTGTTTTGAGGATCCCTACTGAAAAAGCATAGGGACGGCGCTATTTTTCAGGCTTGATGAGTATATGGTCGGGGTATTCGGATATAATTATGTATCCTTCGGATGGAAGGCGCGGCGCATTTCTTTTGTTCAGCAGAATGAACGAGTCACGGGCCTTAAACGCCGAGTCCAGGGTTTGTTCGTTCCGGACATTGAAACCGCGCCATCCCAGATAGAACTGCAGGCCGGGATCGGAGATGTCATAAAGAAAAAGTTTTTCTTTTTCCGGGACATCTGAAGATACCCCAATATATGTCGCTTTGATATTGGGAGAATAGTCCAGGTTGAATATCCCTTTATCGAGGGTAAGGTAGACTATTGAAAAAATAGCAAGAAGCGCAGTCAGCGGTATCGTGTGCTTTTTTGCTATGCTCTCCAGTCCCCATCCCGTAAGGATAGCGAGGGCAGGGTACACGGGAATTATGTACCAATGCAGCTTTGTCTGGACAGCGCTGAAAAGCAGTATCACAAGAGAAGCCCAGATGACAGGCAGGAGGTGTTGTTTTTCGCGGGAATGGAATATCCTGAATATAGCTGTTGGGATCAAGATGAGTCCCGCGAGAGACCATGGCCTTCCTTTATTGGGAATGGTTTTGAAATAAGTAAAAAATGTACCTGTGTGGTCATCCAAAGCCGTAGTTGTGCGCTTCACGAGGTGTTGAAGTAGATAGTTTTTTATGAAATTTTCCCCGTAGCTCGCGAATACAGCGATGTGCCACCAAAGTATGATCCCGGTGGAAAGAGCTGTTCCGATGAGGATATAGGCATCGAACAGTTTTTTTGTTTTCCCCGAGAGAACGGCGTAGAGGACGATAATGATGGGGATTATCACCGCGCCCGGACCTTTGGTAAGGAATGCCATAGCAAAAGTTACAGGCGGTAAAAAAAGAAATTTTCGATTTCTTATTCCTATCTGGAAAAAAAGCAGGGAGATAGTAATGAAGAAGGTGAGAGCGGAATCCAGCATGCCGACCTTTGACGACCATATGAAATGCCATGTGGTCAAAAGGACCAGCCCGGAAGCAAGAGCCGCGCGTCTTGAGTATAGTTCACGCGCCAGAAAATACACCGCGAGCACTGTTCCCGTACCGCAGATAACGGAAAATAAACGAACGGAGAATTCGTTTATTCCGAAAGCGCCGTAAAAAAGGCTGGTTATCCACATATACAGAGGAGGTTTGTCGCTCCAGGGCATTCCCGTCCAGTAGAGGTTTATCCAGTCTCCGGTGCGGAAGATCTCCTTGGAGACAGCGCCGTAAAAGGCCTCGTCCCATGAAAGCAGGCTTCCCGACCAGATGTTCCAGACAAGAACAGCGAAAGAAACGATCCCGAGAGCAAGAGCGTCTTTACGTGTAAGAGTTAGTTTCATTGTATTTTCTCCGGATACCGCATTATACCCGAGGGAGTTTTGTTTGTACAGGATCATATCCAAGTCATATCCAGGGACGGTTCTCAATTTGAACCTACACCTGTCCCAAACTCAAACCTACACCCGTCCCCATCTCAATCCCACACCTGTCCCCGCAGTATTATCATATGCGGGTTGACTTACAGCAGGAAGGGCATGCGCTGCGCGCTTCGCGGCTTCGCCTGTTATTTTCACCATCGCGGTGTGCGCAGCAGAAAGACAGAACATTTTTATCCTATTCGGCGGCGAATCCGCTCCAGTGCTCCCACATACCCTTCCTGCTGTTTAGCCCAGGGACGGTTCTCAATTTGAATCTACACCTGTCCCCCTTTTCACGAATAACTCAATTGATTTTGGATATAAAATTTGGTAAACTGACACCTCAAAGAAGCAATCTCTTCGGGGGGGAATAGGCCTTTTAATACGTTTTTGTAAATGCCGGACACAAGATAAGGAGAAAAGATGGGCCACACAGTAACCGAAAAAATATTGTTATCTCATACTAAAGGGTTGAAAAGTATCGCTCCGGGCGACTTTATCATGGCGAATGTGGATATTTGTCTGGGCAATGACGTTACAAGTCCCATAGCGATAAAGGAATTCCGGGAGCTTGGTTTATCAAAGGTTTTTAACAATAAAAGAGTGGTACTTGTTCCGGACCATTTTTTGCCGGCCAAAGATATGAGAAGCGCCAACCAGGCTCGCATACTCAAGGATTTCGCGGAAGAGTTCAAAATTGAGAATTATTTTGAACTCGGTGATATGGGCGTAGAGCACGCACTTCTTCCCGAAAGAGGGTTAGTTCTACCAGGGGATCTGATGATAGGAGCCGATTCGCATACATGTACGCATGGCGCGGTAGGGGTTTTTGCTACCGGTGTCGGGTCTACGGATCTCGCCTTTGCCATGGCTTTTGGAGAATGCTGGCTCAAGGTGCCTGAAACCATAAAGATAGTCTTTACGGGAAAACCGCGAAAATGGGTGGGAGGGAAAGATCTCATATTGAAAGTAATAGCCGACCTTGGTGTTTCCGGAGCGCTTTACAAAGCTCTGGAATTCGAGGGTGATGCACTGCAATATCTGGATATGGACGACCGTTTCAGCATATGTAACATGGCGGTTGAGGCCGGGGCCAAGAACGGGATAATACCGGCAGATAAGATAACCGAAAAATATGTAAAAGCCGCGATTAAGAAATATAAACCCGCTAGAAAAAGTTTCAAAGCCGTTAAAAGCGATAAGGGCGCGGTCTATTCAGAGGTAAGGGAATACAATGTTTCGAAGCTTGAACCTTTTGTGGCCTCACCCAATCTTCCGTCGAACGGGAAACCGGTCTCCAGTTACAAAAATGTCAAGGTAGATCAGGTCGTGGTCGGTTCCTGCACCAACGGCAGGATAAGCGACATGAAGATCGCGGCTTCGGTGCTCAAAGGAAAGAAAGTCAATCCGGGGGTGAGGCTCATAGTTATACCTGCGACACAGGATGTTTATGCGGATGCTGTAAAAGAGGGATATGCCGAGATCTTTGTGAAAGCCGGCGGCACATTTTGTACGCCAAGCTGTGGTCCGTGTCTTGGCGGTCACATGGGAATACTTTTCGAGGGGGAAGTGGCGGTGGCGACGACGAACAGGAACTTTGTAGGACGTATGGGGCATCCCAAGAGTCTCATTTATCTTGCGAATCCCGCGATAGCAGCCGCTTCAGCAGTCAAGGGCTGCATCGCCCACCCGTCCGAAATATAATGCTGATGCGGTTCAAGACTGCTGAAGAAAAAGTAATGGTACAACAAAGAGGTGAATATGAAGTTTAAAGGAAAAGTGCATAAGTTCGGGAATGATATCAATACCGACGAAATAATACCGGCGCGATATTTAAATACGTCGGATCCGAAGGAACTGGCCGCGCATTGCATGGAAGATGCTGATCCTAAGTTCGTCAACAAGGCTGCGGCAGGAGACATAATTGTGGGGGGGGAGAATTTTGGATGCGGATCTTCCAGGGAGCATGCCCCCATAGCCATAAAAGCGTTCGGGATATCATGCATTATAGCTAAAAGTTTTGCGCGGATATTTTACAGGAACGCCATTAATATAGGTCTTCCGATATTTACCAGCGCTGAAGCGGCAGAAGAGCTCAAAAGCGGGGACAAGGTTGAAGTTGACGCGGCGAAAGGAGAGATACTCAGATCGGGGAAAAAGAAACATTTCAAGTCCGAAGTTTTTCCCAAGTTTCTCAATAAAATGATCCTGAGCGGCGGTCTAATGGGATATGCTAAAAAAAGAATAAAAAAGTTGAAAAACTAAACGAGAAAAAAGAATGGAGGGAAAATGTATAAGATAGCTGTTCTCCCGGGTGACGGGACAGGGCCTGAGGTTATAAAAGAAGGATTGAAAGTACTTGAGGCCGCGGCCGGAAAGACGGGGTTCAAGTATGAGACGGTAATGTACGATCTGGGAGGAGAACGCTACAAGAAAACCGGCGAGATACTTCCCCAAAGCGTACTTGAAGAACTAAAAACTATGGACGCGATATATCTGGGGGCTATCGGACATCCGGATGTAAAGCCCGGTATTCTTGAAAAAGGCCTTCTTCTCGCGCTTAGATTCGCTCTTGATCAGTATATAAACCTCAGGCCGGTAAAACTTTATCCCGGGGTAGAGACTCCCATAAAGGGCAAAGGCCCCCAAGAAGTAGATTTTGTCGTGGTGAGAGAGAATACCGAAGGTCTTTACACTGGGACAGGCGGTTCTCTGAAAAAGGGGACTCAGGACGAAGTGGCGATACAGACTTCGGTCAACACCCGCAAGGGAGTGGAAAGATGTTTACGCTACGCGTTCGAATACACAAAAAAAAGGAACAAGAACAATACGCTTACGCTTGTAGGAAAGACCAATGTGCTTACGCACGCGTTCGACCTTTGGGAAAGGGCGTTTAATGAGGTTGGTGAAAAGGATTATAAAGACATCAAGAGAGAGTACGCGCATGTCGACGCCACCTGTATGTGGATGGTGAAGAACCCCGAATGGTTCGATGTTATAGTGACGGACAATATGTTCGGTGACATAATAACCGATCTTGGCGCCATGATACAGGGCGGAATGGGAATAGCCGCGGGCGGCAACATAAACCCTGAAGGGGTTTCAATGTTCGAGCCTATAGGCGGTTCGGCGCCGAAGTATACAGGAAAGAACGTAATAAATCCGCTGGCGGCAATATGCGCGGGCGGTATGATGCTTGATACGCTCGGAGAAAGTAAGGCCGCGGATATGATAGAGAAAGCGGTCATGAAAGTTACCGCTAAAAAGCTTAAAAGTCTTTCCGCCGGGAAAATGGGCTATTCTACAAGTGAAGTAGGGGACCTTGTGGTGGATGCCCTTTAATGAGCGCTGAAACGCGGTAGATGATAAAGGAGAGTTCATGCTGAAGAAAAAAGATAAGTATAACGTGGCGGTAATGGGCGCTACGGGAGCGGTGGGAAGCCAGTTCTTATGGATACTGGAGGAAAGGGGCTTTCCAATAGACGAATTGAGGCTGCTTGCCAGTGAAAGGTCCGAAGGCAAAAAGCTGTCTTTTGCCGGGAAGGAGATACCTGTACAGGTTCTCACAAAAGACGCTTTTAAGGGAATAGACATCGTCTTGGCTTCAGCCGGCGCGTCAAGAAGTAAAGAATTTCTGCCCTCTGCCGTGGAATCCGGAGCGGTCTGTGTTGACAATTCAAGCGCGTTCAGGATGGACGATGATGTGCCGCTTGTCGTTCCCGAAGTTAATCCGGAAGACATTGAACTTAATAAAGGTATCATAGCGAATCCGAACTGTTCCACCATACAGATGGTTCTCCCGCTGAAAGCGCTCGACCGGATAAAGAAAGTGAAAAGAGTGGTGGTAACAACGTTCCAGTCGGTTTCAGGGGCGGGACAACAGAACATTATCGAGATGGAAGCCCAGGTCATGCGGATAAGCAAGAAGGAGTCACATTACGGAATTGGCGAACATACAGCTCCCGAAGGGATGATAAATAAATTTCCCCATCAGATAGCTTACAATGTTATTCCGCACATAGATGTTTTTACGGATAACTTCTATACGAAAGAAGAAATGAAAATGGTCCATGAGACCAGAAAGATAATGGGCCGGGCTGATATAAATCTAACGTCCACCTGCGTGAGAGTGCCTGTATATTATGCCCATTCGGAAAGCGTCAATGTGGAGACCGAAGGCAAGATATCACGGGCGGAAGCGCTTGAGGCAATGAGCAATTTTCCGGGGATAACTCTGGTAGATGATGTCGAGAACTTACGGTACCCCATGCCTATAGACGCGGAAGGCAAAGACGATGTTTTTGTGGGGAGAATAAGAGAAGATATGTCGGTGAACTTTGGGATAAACATGTGGGTAGTGGCCGATAATCTTAGAAAAGGCGCCGCCCTTAATGCCGTGCAGATAGCCGAGAAGCTTATCGGGTAAACACCTCTACGGCAGAAGGGCTATAGATGAGGAACATAAAACTTACTATTTCTTATGACGGCACGCTTTACAAGGGCTGGCAGTCGCAGAAGAACGGAAGAACGGTACAGCAAGAAATAGAGAAGGCTATTTTAAAGATCTTCGGTCACCATCATACCCTTTATGGCGCAAGCCGTACCGATTCGGGAGTTCACGCTAAAGGCCAGACGGCTAATTTTAAAGTTTCCGCGGTTTTCCCCGTGAGCAAAATATCCGATGCTCTCAACGCGGTGCTTCCCGCGGACATTTTGATAAAAAGGTCAGAGGAAGTTCCGCTTGATTTCCATTCCAGGTTCGACGCTAAAAGCAAACTTTACAGATACAGCATAGTGAACAGCAGGACCAGAGACCCCTTTTCCGACAGATATGTGTGGAGGGTACCATATCCCCTTGATGCCGGGCTTATGGATATTGAGGCCGGTTTTCTGGCGGGAACTCATGACTTTAAATGTTTTCAGGCAAGTGACAAAAAAGAAAGATCGTCAATTAGAAATATCACTATGGCGCGAGTCAGAAAGACCGGCCGGCAGTTACGGGTAGATATCGAAGGGGATGGTTTTCTTTACAATATGGTCCGTAATATCGCCGGTACTCTTGTGGATATAGGAAGGGGGTATCTTCCGCCCGGCAGCATGGCCAAGATACTGAGGTCGAAAGACAGAAAAAAAGCGGGTCCCACCGCCCCGGCAAGGGGATTATTTCTTCTTAAGGTTCGTTACTAGGCAAAAGGGGACAGTCGACTTTATTCTCTATGGAAAGACGTTGAGAATAAAGTAGCCTGTCCTTTTGTAACATCTCAGTCATCTGCAGTAGAATCCTACGCCGTCGTCACGAGGAGCCCTGTACCGTACGGTACAGGGCGACGAAGTGATCTCATAATATGAAAATATTTCGGAGGGAGATTGCTTCGGCCCTATGCCAAGTCTGCCGAAATCCTGAGTCTCGTATGTTCCCACGAAACGAAGGGCTTCGGCCCTATGCCAAGTCTGCCGAAATCCTGAGCCATAGCATTTATCACGATACGAAGGGCTTCACCCGCCGAAGGCGGGTTCGCAAAGACGGGCGTTGGGACGCTACATTTCTGCGGATAACTGAAATGTTACATATGCGGCTGAATAGGAATTTTCCGCGAACTACTGAAATGTTACTGCCCTTTTTTTTATCAAAATTTGACAAGTATAAATACTTGTTGTATACTTGTTATGTACTTACACGATATTCGTCGGAGGGGGATATGCGCAAGAAAAGGGGATTCAAATTTTATTCTACGGTATCGGACAGGGGGCAGATATTTATACCCAAGGCGCTGCAGAATTATTTCGATATACGCCGCCGGGATAAGGTGGCGTTCATTGTTAAAGATGACGGGAGCGTGGCTTTTACGAAAAAAGAGGGGGAGGTAAAACAATGAAGAAAAACTATTCTCACAGTATCTCGATCAATGAAAGAAGGCGAGACAACAAAAGAATGGCAGACCTGAACTGTAAAATGGTCTCGAAAAAAGAAGTACGTAATGTTTTTGAGACGTATTACAAAGATCAGGTAAGAGCGCTTTACCGGGCTGTTGTCGGAGAATAGGTAATCGCCTCGGCCCGGGGTATCGGTCCAAAATCGCTTGACAAGGTCTTCCAAATATGATAGTTTTGTTGCTCTTATGCGCCCCATGCCGGAGGCAGGGGTTTTTATTTTAAAAACGGATCTTTAAAACAGATAGGTAAAGGCTGTGATGAAAACTAAAATTGTGAAGAAAAACGAGATAAAACATGAATGGTTCGTTATAGACGCCGAGGGCAAGGTTCTTGGAAGAACGGCTACCAGAGTGGCTACACTTTTGAGCGGGAAATACAGGCCTGATTTTACGCCCAATGTCGATAACGGAGCGGGGGTTGTAGTCCTTAACTGCGGAAAAGTTAAAATAACCGGCAGGAAGGCCCAGCAGAAATACTATAAGAGGTTCTCGGGGTATCCAAGCGGACAAAAACTTACCAGGTACGATAAAATGATGGAGAAGGACCCCAAGTTCGCTTTACGGCATGCCGTAAAGGGGATGCTTCCTAAGAACAAACTGGCGGATCTAATGCTTAAAAGGCTTAAGCTGTATGTTGGAACGGAGCACGGTCAAGTTGCTCAGAAACCTGTAGAATTAAAGATATAAAAACGGAGCGTATAAATGAACGATAAACCTAAGACAATTTTGATCGGCAGGCGTAAAGAGTCAACAGCGAGAGTGCGTCTGGTGGAAGGCACAGGAAAAGTAAGGGTTAACAAGAGGGATTTCCAGGATTATTTTCCGAGGGAAACACACAGAATAGTGGTAATGCAGCCCATGGAAGTTACCGGAACGGCATCGAAATACGACGTAATAGCCACAGTTGCCGGCGGAGGAATAAGCGGCCAAGCGGGAGCCTTGAAGCACGGTATAGCCAGGGCTCTTATTGAAATGGACGAGGCTTCAAGAGCGGTGTTGAAAAAGGGCGGATTTCTTACGAGGGACCCCAGGGCGAAAGAAAGAAAGAAGTACGGCCAGAAAAGGGCCCGCAAACGATTCCAGTTCTCAAAACGTTAAAAATCAACGAAATCGGATATTCAGATTGTTACAAAGGCCATCCTCAGGGATGGCCTTTTTTAAGTATCCGTACTCTCCGAATAGCTTTCTGTTTCCCTTGACAGGCATATGCATTTGTCTTATACTTGGTTTTCATCATGTTGAAACAAGGGTTTTTTCTGTTTGTCACGGTGGCTTATATTAATAATTTCTAAAGGCAACACAAGAGGGCAGTGTAATGGTGAAAGTGGGAGTGGTCGGGGCAACCGGGTATACCGGGGAAGAACTGGTAGAGGTTCTTCTTAAGAATCCGGATGTTGAAATAACCTCCTTATCCGCAATAGTGGATAAGGAAAAACCTTTCTCAAATATGTATCCGAGGTTTGGGAAAAAGATATCGGTTGTTTGCGGGAATCTTGATGTCGAAAAGGTATCGGAATCGGCCGATATTGTTTTTCTTGCGTTGCCGCATACGGTTTCCATGAAATTTGCCCCCTTGTTCTTGTCTAAAGGTAAGAGGGTAATAGACCTTAGCGCCGATTACAGGCTTCCGGAAAAAACATATAAAAAATGGTACGCGACAGAACATTCCGACGCCGCCAATCTTGAGAAGGCCGTATATGGCTTACCGGAACTTAACAGAAACAGCATACGCACCGCGCGGCTTATAGCTAATCCGGGGTGTTATCCCACAAGTGTTATTCTGGCGCTCATGCCCATTGCCGGAGCCATCGCTGAAAGCGGCCTGGACGTAATTGCCGATTCCAAAAGCGGGGCTACGGGAGCGGGCAGAAAAGCGGCCATAGCTCTTTCTTTCGGGGAGATAGATAGCAATTTCAAATGTTATAAGGCCAATGCCCATCAGCATATGCCTGAAATGGAGCATATACTTTCAGGATCTTCCGGGAAAGAGTTCAAACTCAATTTCACGCCGCATCTTGTTCCCATGCGGAGGGGAATACTCTCAACAATTTACGTTAAGCACAAGGGGCTTCCGGATGCCGAAAGTATACATAAGCTTTACGGGGACAAATACGAAAATGAACCGTTCGTGAGGGTTCGGCCTTTGGGAGAACTGCCCGAAATAAAGGATGTATCGGGAACCAATTTTTGCGATATAGGACTTACATCGGCCGGAGGGATGCTTGTTATAGTATCGGTGATAGATAATTTGCTTAAGGGCGCCAGCGGACAGGCCATGCAGAATATGAATATCATGTGCGGTCTTGACGAAGGGCAGGGACTGGTATGAGGAAGGGCTTAACGCAAGACATAACATTGCCTAAAGGTTTTCTGGCCGGAGGCATACATTGCGGCGCTAAAAGAAAGCGCAAAGATCTTACCCTTTTATATTCGGAAGAAAATTGCGTAGCCGCGGCTCTTTTTACCAAAAACACGGCAAAGGCCGCGCCGGTGATCCGGGGGATAAAGCAGATAAAAAGGACCGGAGCCATAAGGGCGGTCGTGGTCAATAGCGGTAACGCCAATTGCATGACCGGGAAAAGAGGGCTAAGAGATACCGAAAAGATGGCGGATACAATGGCCGGCATTCTCGGGACAAAGAGTTCTGAGATATTTGTTTCATCTACAGGTATAATCGGCCAGTACATGAACATGAAGCCGATATTAAAAGGCATGAAGACCCTTGCCGGAGAAATATCCCGCGATGGGATAAAGGACGCGGCCGACGGTATAATGACGACCGATGGGGCCAGGAAGATGTCGTCTCGTAAGTTCAGGATATCCGGCAGAGATGTTGTGATAACCGGCATAGCTAAAGGCGCGGGAATGATAAAACCCGAAATGGCCACGATGCTCTCTTACATAATGACGGATGTTTCCATAGACCGTAAAGCGCTTAATATGGCGTTGGGCATAGCGACAGATGTATCTTTTAACGCTATAACCGTGGACGGTGATATGAGCACCAATGACACGGTACTCGTTCTGGCTAACGGTAAAGCAGGGAATAAAAAGATAACCCTGAAATCTGCGGAAATGAGAATATTTTCGGAAAACCTGAAAGCCGTGATGACGGACCTTTCTTTTATGATAGTGAGAGACGGCGAGGGCGCGAGTAAGTTTATTGAGGTCAGGGTAAAAGGGGCCCGAAACGATAAGGAAGCGAAAAAGGCGGCAGAGTCGATAGCGGGCTCTCTTCTTGTTAAATGCGCGGTATCGGGAAGCGATCCTAACTGGGGAAGAATAGCCTCGTCTGCCGGAGCGAGCGGAGTAAAATTCGATCCGGAAAAGATAACCATAAAATTGGACGGAGTGGTTTTTTTCAGGAAAGGAAAACCTTCTGAGGGGACCCGCCGGACAGATACGGATGTTTTTAAAGGCAAGGACGTTAAGATAGAGATGGATCTTGCTTCGGGAAAAGGCAAAGCCGTTTTTTATTCTTGCGATATAACGACCAGATACATTAATCTTAATTCTTTCTATACCACTTAGTCCGGTAAAAAGCAATGCCCGGGGCCCGGCAGTCCTGGATGAAGATCGGGAAACAAGCGGAGAAAAATGGAAGAAGCTATACGAAAAAGCGAGATACTCATAGAGGCGCTGCCGTACATAAAGAAGTTCTCAAACAAGACGATAGTTATAAAGTTTGGCGGAAGTTCTTTGAACGATAAAAAAGTGCGCGATATGGTACTTCAGGACATTGTCTTCATGCGTTATGCCGGCATGAAACCCGTTCTTGTCCATGGCGGAGGGCCCGACATAAACAAGAGGCTTTCAGAATCCAACATTGAGACAAGATTCGTCGATGGACTAAGGGTTACCTGCGAGATCTCAATGGGAGTGGTAGATTCGGTCCTGGTTGAAGTTAATCAGGGACTGGTCACTGAAATAAATGGTTTTGGCGGGGAAGCGTTCGGGTTAAGCGGCAAGGAAAATAACATGATACAAGCGATAAAAAGAGAAGGACCCGATCTTGGATGCGTGGGCAAGGTAGGCGCTATAGACACCACGATACTTAACCGGCTTATTGAGACCAATATAATCCCGGTGATCTGTCCCGTGGGCAAGGGTAAAGACGGCAAGCTTTATAACATAAACGCGGATGAAGCCGCTTCGAACCTGGCCATAGCTCTCAAGGCGGAGAAGTTAGCCGTGCTTACGAATGTGAGGGGGGTTTTGAAAGACAAAAACGACCCGGCTTCTCTTTTTCATTCACTTACGGTCGAAACCGTTGATCATCTCATTAAGGCCGGGGTCATAGAGGGCGGTATGGTTCCCAAGATCGAGGCATGTCTGCATGCCCTCAGGGGGAGCGTAAAAAAAGCGCATATAGTCGACGCGAATCTTACTCATGCTCTTCTGCTTGAAATTTTCACGGATACGGGTATAGGAACAGAAATAGTTTGCGCTGCGGAGAATGAATAATATCCGGCAGGCGTTTTTTTCCGAAAAAGTTTATTACAAAAAACAAAAAGGGAAAATATGAATACCGTCGAGATAAAGGACATGTACAATGAGTATGTGCTTTCGACTTACATGAGAGGGGACATATGTCTCGTTAAGGGAGAGGGCGCCAGGGTGGAAGATTCGGAAGGGAACACTTATCTGGACTTTTTCCCCGGGTGGGCCGTAAGCGGTATAGGCCACAGGCACCCGAGGGTCGTGGAAAGACTTAGACGTCAGCTCGACCGTATACTGCATGTCTCCAATAACTTCTACAACGATGTCCAGCCGCTGCTTGCCCAAAAAATAATAGAGCATTCTTTTCCCGGTAAGGTGTTTTTCGCGAACAGCGGAGCCGAGGCCAACGAAGGCGCGATAAAGTTCGCCCGCAAATACGGAGACGGGAAAAGATACGAAATAATAACGATGGAAAAGTCCTTCCACGGAAGAACTCTTGCCACTTTGACCGCGACCGGACAGGAAAAGGTGAAGAAGGGGTTTCATCCGCTTCCCGAAGGGTTCAAGCATGTGCCGTTTAACGATATTGGCGCGTTGAGAGCGGCCGTTACGGCAAATACCGTGGCTATAATGCTTGAACCCGTGCAGGGGGAGGGAGGGATAAACGTTCCCGGGAAAGAGTATATCAAAGCTCTCGCCGCTATCTGCGCGGAAAAGGACATACTTTTGATAATGGACGAAGTTCAGACCTGCATGGGACGTACCGGCGAGATGTTCGCTTACAAGCATTTCGGCCTTGAACCCGACGCGATGACCCTGGCAAAATCCCTGGGAGGAGGACTTCCTATCGGCGCTCTTGTAATAAAGGAAGAGCATAAGGATGTTCTTGGCCCCGGATCTCACGCGTCTACTTTCGGGGGAAGCCCTATAGTTTCCGCCGCGGCCCTGGGTGTTTTTGAAGCCATAGAAGAGGACGGTTTATTGGATAATACCGCGAAAATGGGGAAATATCTTGTTGAAAAGATAAAAGAGCTTAGCGAAAAGTTCCCTATAATAGAGGATATCCGGGGGTTAGGCCTCATGATAGGGGTTAAAATGGGGATGGAAGATGCTTCTTGCATCCCCGAACTCCTGCTCAAAAAGGGCCTTCTTATAAACTGTACTCAGGGCAATATTTTGAGGATAATGCCGCCCATAACGGTAACTGCGGAAGAAATAGACGAAGCGATCAAGAAAATCGCTGAAGTTTTGGAGGAGATATAGCATGAAAAGGAAAAAAGATCTGGTGTCGTTAAGGGATCTTTCCCGGAAAGAGATCTTTGATATACTTAAGATCTCAAAGAAGCTCAAAAAAAAACCGCTATCCCGAAAATACGCATGCCGAGACAAGACACTTGCGCTTCTTTTTCAAAAACCCTCCAACCGTACCCGGATCTCATTTGAGGTCGCCATGGTACATCTTGGAGGATATGTTCTTTACTTGAGCCCTTCAGAAATAGATATGGGAGGGAGAGAGCCGGTAAAGGATGTGGGGCGGGTAATTTCAAGGTATGTTGACGGGATAGTAGCCAGGGTGTTTTCTCATAATGATGTAGAGGATCTGGCGGCATATTCTGATGTACCCGTTATAAACGGGCTTTCAGACATGGACCATCCCTGTCAGGCGCTAAGCGATGTTTTTACAGTCATGGAAACCAAAGGCCTCAGGAAAACGGTCTTATCTTATGTCGGGGACGGGAACAATGTTCTTAATTCTTTACTGATGGCCGCGGCCAAAACAGGACTCAGCATGAATGTCGCCACGCCCGACGGATATGAGCCCGATGCCGAGATAATGGATGAAGCGGTCAAGACAGCTAAAAAGAACAGAGCAACAATAAGGAAATTCAGCGATCCATTCGAGGCGGTTAAGAACGCGGATGTGGTTTATACCGATGTATGGGTGAGCATGGGTCAGGAAAATGAGAGAGAAAAACGCCTCAGGGATTTCAGCGCCTTTCAGGTCAATGACAAGCTCATGAAAGCGGCGAAAGAGAATGCTTTAATAATGCACTGTCTTCCGGCTCATAGAGGAGAAGAGATAACAGATGTGATCGACGGGAAGAATTCTATAGTTTACGATCAGGCTGAGAACAGAATGCATGTACAGAAAGCAATTCTGCTTAAATTGATCGGAGAGTAAAATATCATAACGAACCTGAGGGGACGGAAATGGCAAAAAAGAAAGTTGTGCTGGCTTATTCCGGGGGGCTGGATACTTCGGTAATAATACGTTGGCTCATGGACAGGGGATATGAGGTTGTATGTTACATGGGAGATGTGGGGCAGGGATCCGATGCCGAGAATGCCAGAAAGCGAGCTCTCAAAATAGGGGCTTCCAAATGTATAGTGGGCGATCTGAAAAAGGAGTTCGTTGAACAGTACGCTTTCAGGGCGCTCAAGGCGGGGGCTCTATACCAGGGGAAATACAATTTGGCGACCGCTCTCTCAAGACCTGTGATAGCCGATGCTATGGTACGCGCGGCGATCAAAGAGAAGGCTTCCTCAGTGGCGCATGGCTGTACGGGAAAAGGCAATGATCAGGTAAGGTTTGAAGTTACTTTTCATCTCAAGGCTCCGCGCCTTGAGGTTATAGCCCCCGTAAGGGGGTGGGAACTTACTACGCGCGAGTCAGAGATAGATTACGCGAAAGAAAAAAAGATACCTATTGAGCAGACGAAGAAAAAAATATACAGCATAGATCGGAATTTATGGGGGATAAGCATAGAGGGCGACAGGCTTGAAGATCCGGACCAGGAGCCGGGAGAAGATACTTACATATGTGTTCGCCCGGCAGAAAAGGCCCCGTCCGCTCCCGAATATGTGAGGGTGACCTTTCTTAAAGGGGTACCCGTAGCCGTAAACGGCAAAAGATCCGGGAGCGTTGCCCTTGTCGAAAAACTCAATGCTATGGCCGGCAGGCACGGTGTGGGAAGAGTTGATATGATAGAGGACAGACTTGTTGGCATTAAGTCTAGAGAGGTGTACGAGGCTCCCGCGTCAACTTTGCTTTACGCGGCTCACACGGCGCTTGAGGAAATGGTCCTGGATCGTTCTACCCGCGAGTTCAAGAGTTTTCTTGCCCAGCGCTATTCGGAACTTGTATACAACGGGCTCTGGTTCACGCCTCTGAGAGAGTCCATAGACGCTTTTGTGGAAAAGACCCAGGAACTTGTTTCCGGGGAAGTTAAGTTGAAACTGTACAAGGGCAATGCTACGGTTTCGGGCAGAAAGAGTCCCAATTCACGGTATAAGCTGGATCTTGCGACGTACGGAGAGGGGGATGTTTTTGATCAATCCCTTGCCAAGGGTTTCATAGATCTCTGGGCTATGCCTTATAAGAGATAACGCCCAGATAAGTAAACACTGAGAAAAATAAGAATGTCTGCGGACCAGGGAGGAAGAATGGGAAAGTTATGGGGAGGAAGATTTTCCGGAGAGAATATAGATCCGGATGTCCTGGAATTCACCTCAAGTCTTGGTGTCGACAAGATCCTGGCAAAGTATGATTGTTTTTCGTCCAAAACGCATGTCGAAATGCTGGCAAAATGCGGGTATATTACCGAGGCCGAAAAAAAAGCCCTTCTGGGCGCGCTTGAAGATCTTAAGGAAAAGATAGATTCCGGACGTTTCCAGGCCGAAGGGTTCGAGGATATACATTCCGCCGTGCAGGACCATGTTGAGAAAAGATGTCCCGATGAAGCTAAAAAACTTCATACGGCAAGGTCAAGGAACGAACAGGTAGTGAATGATGTCAGGCTATATTGTAAAGAAATTTCAGGAGAATTATCGGTCCTGATAAGGACGCTGCAGAAAAGTTTTGTGGATCTGGCCGGAAAGAACAGAGACGTGATAATCCCGGGATATACGCATCTTAACAGGGCGCAGCCGGTGCTTTTCGCGCATGTTCTCATAGCTTATGTGGAAATGCTTGAAAGGGACATAGGCAGGATAAAAGACGCCGCGAAGCGTTCGGATATCAGCGTAATGGGTTCGGGGGCTATAGCGGGATCGGCCCTTAAGCTCGACCGGAAATTTGTGGCGGAGAAACTTGGCTTTTCCGATGTTTCCGCCAACAGCATAGATTCCGTGGCAGACCGGGATTTTATGGCGGAACTTCTCGCGGCCTTAAGCATAGTGGCTGTGCATCTTTCAAGAATAAGTGAGGATCTTATTTTGTACGGAACATCGGAATTTTCTTTTATAACAATGGGGGAGAGGTTCACCACCGGGAGTTCTCTTATGCCCCAGAAAAAGAACCCGGATGTACTCGAGCTCATAAGAGCGAGATCGGCGAACGTAATTGGGGCTCTTAACTCGATACTGATCCTTTTGAAAGCGCAGCCGCATGCCTATAACAGAGATTTGCAGGAAGATAAAAAGTTTCTTTTTGAAGCTGTAGAGGTGGTTTCGGGATGTTTGAGAATGATGGCTGCTCTTACCCCGACGATATCTGTAAATGCCGGGACTGCCCGGGAAGCCCTACTTGACGAATTTATATATGCCACGGATATAGCGGAATATCTTGTGCGAAAAGGAGTCTCTTTTTCCGATGCTCACAGGATAGTTGGTAATATGGTGGGGCACTGTGCGTCAAAAGAAATCAATATATCCGGACTTTCTCTGGTTGAGCTCAAAGGTTTTTCAGAGTTTCTTGAGGGGGACGTTTTCAGCCTTCTTAATTCCGAGGCTTCTGTTTCCGGGAAAAAGACAGAGGGAAGTACAAATCCCGAACTTGTGGGAAACCAGATAGATCGATGGAAGAAGAAACTTAAGTAGAGGGGGAATATGCACGATTTTACATACAGGGAAAACGCGCTATATTGCGAAGATGTGCCCGTAATGGATATTGTAAAAGAACACAGAACTCCTTTTTATCTGTATAGCGTCAGCACGGTCATGGGTCACTTTAGCAGGATCAAAGAAGCCTTCAAGGAATTAGATCCTCTAATATGCTTTTCAATGAAATCAAATTCCAATCTTAGCTTGTGCAGAACCCTTGTGTCTTCCGGGGCCGGGCTCGACATAGTCTCGGGAGGGGAATTGTATAAGGCTCTCAAGGTGGGATGCCCCCCTGAAAGGATAGTCTACGCCAGTGTCGGCAAAACAGGCCCTGAAATTAAACAGGCTATCAAAGAGGGTATACTGCTTTTTAACGTGGAGTCTGTCCCGGAACTCATAATGATAGATTCTGTGGCTAAAAAAATGAAAAGAAAGGTTAATGTGGCTATAAGGGTTAACCCGGATGTAAGGCCCGACACGCACGATTATATAACTACCGGATCGAAAGAAAAGAAGTTCGGTATAGATTTTAGAACGGTGGAGGAAATATTCGATAACAGCAATAAATACTCGCATGTCGACCTTAAAGGATTGCACGTACACATAGGCTCGCAGATAACAGATCCCGCCCCGTTCAGGGAGGCGCTTGAAAAAATAATGACATTCATAAAGAAAAGCGGCATAGCTCTCGAGTGGATGAATATAGGCGGGGGTTTCGGGATAGATTATGGTCCGGAAAAAGCCGCGGATGCCGGCGAAATATCGTCCGCCATAATTCCCATAGTTAAAGATAAGGGCTTTAAGATCATTCTTGAACCGGGAAGGTTCATTATGGGAAATAGCGGTATTCTTGTCGCCAAAGTTATATACATAAAGACCGGTTCGACAGGCAAAAAATTCGCTATAGTCGATGCCGGTATGAACGATCTTTTGAGGCCCAGCCTGTATAATGCCTATCATGAGATAATACCCGTGACAAAAAGAGATGCGGAAAAAGGGGTTTATGACATAGTCGGCCCCATATGTGAAAGCGGAGATTACCTGGGGTTAGATAGAGAGATGCAGGAACTTATTCCAGGAGAGTATGTAGCGGTTATGGGTGCCGGGGCATACGGATACACCATGGCTTCGAATTACAATTCCCGCCCTCGGCCCGCGGAGCTTGTTGTTATGGGGTCTCAGCTCAAGGTGGCAAGAGCCGCCGAGACTTATAAAGACCTTATCCGAGGGGAAAAGATAGTAACGTGGTAGAGGAGATCTTATGTCCGGAGATTACGGGATATTTTTTACTAAACTCGTCGCAAGCGGAAATGACTTTGTCCTTATTGATAACATCTCGGGGGAATTAGACCCCCGGCGTCTGGATTATTGCGCGATAGCAAAAGATATTTGCCGCAGGCGTTTGTCGGCGGGGGCGGATGGCCTTCTTGTTCTTGAAAGTTCCGGGAAAGCCGATTTCAAAATGAGGATAATAAATCCCGACGGTACGGAGGTAGATATGTGCGGGAACGGAGCCAGATGCGCCGCTTTTTACGCGAATTGCAACGGTTTCAGCGACAAGGTATCTATTGAGACCGGAGCGGGCATTATTTCGTCTTCCATAAATTCCGGGAATATAAAGCTTAAAATGAGCGATCCTAAGAACATAAAAATGGGAATAAAACTCGGGGTGGGCCAGTCTATGGTAACGGTACATTCCATAGATACCGGCGTGCCGCATGTCGTTCAGATAGTAGACGATCCGGAGACTTTTCCGGTTGACGAACATGGCAGAAAGATAAGAGAGCACAGCATCTTCGCTCCGGACGGCACCAATGTGAATTTTGTCGGGGAAGTGTGCGGGGATTCCGCTTCTATAAGAACTTATGAAAGAGGGGTTGAAGCCGAAACGCTGGCCTGCGGCACCGGCACGGCGGCTTCGGCGCTTATACTCGGGCTACTGGGCCAGGTGAAAAGTCCCGTTAAAATAAAGACCAAAAGCGGAGAGATCCTCACGGTCTATTTCAAGATGTTGCCCGGGCATGTCATAAAGGACGTTTACCTTGAGGGCACGGCAAGAAAGGTCTATGAAGGAAACATATAGATAGTTGTGTGAATCCAAAACGAAGGAGTTTACGTTATGTTCACCGGTGCATTTGTAGCTTTGGTAACGCCGTTCAAGAACGGCAAGGTCGATGAGAAGAAATTCCGATCTCTGGTGGAATTTCAGATAAAGAATGGAATAGACGGGATAGTGCCCTGCGGATGTACCGGAGAGGCGGCCACTTTGAACGCGGCCGAACAGAAACGTCTGATAAAAATAACCGTCGAAACCGCGGCCCGAAGGGTTCCTGTTGTGGCGGGTACCGGATCCAACTCCACAAGTGAGGCTATAGATCTTACGGTTGCCGCGAAAAAAGCGGGATGTGACGGCGCTTTGATCATAACTCCATACTACAACAAGCCCACTCCGGAAGGCCAGTACAGGCATTATAAAACCATAGCTAAAGCTGCCGATATTCCCATTATGCTTTATAACGTGCCGTCCAGGACGGGCATATCTCTTTTGCCAGGCACAGTAGCGCGGCTTTCCAAAATAGATAACATAGTGGCTATAAAGGAAGCCGCGGGATCACTTCAGCAGGTAGTTGATATCCTCTCATGCTGCGGTATAACCGTGCTAAGCGGGGATGATTCTATGACATTGCCTTTTATGTCAGTAGGCGCGCTTGGTGTTGTCAGCGTCGCGGCGAACATAATACCCGGAAGGGTACAGGATCTTACAAGCTCCTACCTGAAAGGAGACCACGAGAGAAGCAGAAAGATCCATTATGAAATAACGGAACTTTGCAGAACGCTTTTCATAGAAACCAATCCCATTCCCGTGAAGACGGCGCTTAGCCTTATGAAAATGGTATCCGAGGAATGGAGAATGCCGCTTTGCGAAATGACAAGGCAGAACAGGGATAAACTTAAGGTTGTCCTTAAGAAATATAAACTTATATGAGGGGGATATGGTAAATATATGCATTGCGGGTGCCTGCGGTAAAATGGGGAAAAGGATAGCGTCCCTTGCCCTGAAGGACCCGGAACTGGAGATCCTGTCTTTATTGGAAAGTCCCGATTGTCCTTACGTCGGCCAGTCTTTTGGAAAGGCGGCGGGCAAAGAGGAGTATGGAATGCTCGTTACAGACGATGTTTCCGCGGCATGCTCGGGGGCAGATTGCCTTATAGATTTTACATTTCCCTCTCCCACGCTCAAGCATGTTGACGAGTGTGTGAAAAGATCGGTGGGGATGGTTATAGGATCGACGGGATTTTCCCCCGAAGAAGAATCGTATATCAGAGAATCGGCGAGGAAAATACCCATAGTTTTTTCTCCGAACATGGCAGTTGGCGTTAATCTTGTTTTTAAAATGGTCACGGAAATTTCAAAGGTCATGGGTAAAGACATCAGTATAAAAATAGACGAGACCCATCATGTTCACAAAAAAGATTCACCGAGCGGGACGGCAAAAAAAATAGCTTCCTGTATCAGGGAAGCGGGAGGCGGCGAGCCGGCCATAGAGGCTTTCAGGGAAGGTGAAGTTGTAGGGGATCATGGGGTTGTTTTTGACGGCGAATACGAGAGCATAGAGATACGCCATTCGGCCAAGAACAGGGATGTTTTCGCTTCCGGGGCGCTCAGGGCGGCAAAGTTCCTTAAAGGGAAACCGGCCGGGTTTTACAGTATGGCGGATGTTCTTGGAATATGATATTTTTATCCGAAGTCAATCGCCGCAGAGTCGGCGGGAAAGGAAAAAATGAAAATAGAGCAAGCAGAAAGACTTAAAAAACTTCCGCCTTATCTTTTCGAAGAGATAGACAAGGCAAAGCAGAAAGCCATAGAGGAAGGCAGGCCAATAATAGACCTTGGTGTGGGAGATCCGGATATGCCCACGCCTGATATTATAGTGAAAGCGCTTCAGGACGCGGTGAGAGATCCGGCAACCCACAAATATCCGTTCAACAAGGGGATATCCTCTCTTAGAAAAGAGATGGCGATATGGTACAAGAACAGGTTCAATGTGGAACTTGACCCTGATACCGAGATACTGCCGCTTTTGGGGTCGAAAGAGGGGATAGCCCATGTGCCGCTTGCTTTTATTGATCCGGGCGATGAGGTCCTTATCCCGGATCCGGGGTATCCGCCTTACGTTTCAGGGGCGATCTTCGCGGGCGCTGTACTCAGGCAGATGCCCCTTCTTGCCCGGAATAATTTTCTTCCGGACCTTGGCGCCATAGATGCCTCTGACGCGCGCAAATGTAAGCTTATGCATATAAACTATCCCAATAATCCTACGGGAGCCGTATGCGGTCCCGATTTTTACGCTGAAGTGGTGGATTTTGCCCGGCAAAACGGGATAATAGTCTGCTCTGACGCGGCGTACACCGAAATGAGTTTTGACGGTTTCCTCCCTCCCAGTTTTTTGGAAGCCGAAGGGGCGAAAGAAGTGGGCATCGAGTTCCATTCCCTCTCGAAAACTTTCAACATGACAGGATGGCGCGTTGGAATGGCCGTAGGCGGAGCCGAAATGATATCGGCGCTGGCAAAAGTCAAGGCCAATATAGATTCCGGGATCTTTACGCCTGTTCAAATAGCGGCAGTGGAAGCTTTGAGAAATTCCGAAAAAGTTAAACAGGAGATGAATAAGCTCTATACTTCACGACGCGATAAGCTTGTGGAAGGGCTCAGGTCTTTAGGGTGGAATGTTCCCGAAATAAAAGCGACGTTTTATGTCTGGCTGCCGGTCTTGAAAGGATTTTCTTCGACCTCCATGGCAAAGGCCATGCTGGAGGATGCTGATATCATAGTTACCCCCGGTAATGGTTTTGGCCCGTCGGGAGAAGGCTACATACGTATGGCTCTCACGGTAAACGAGGAAAAGTTGGAAGAAGCGGCGGACCGCATAAAGAAAGTTTTCTTCCGATAACGGGTATTATGACTAAGGCTTATATCGGTATCGGTTCTAATCTGGGAGACAGATACGCCAATTGTGATGAGTCCGTCAAGAGGATACAACAGATAGAAGATGTCAGGGTGAACAGGGTATCAGGTTTTTACGAGACTTCTCCTGTGGGCCCGCCCCAGCCGATGTACGTGAACGGTGTTATGAGCATTGAAACAGGTGTCGGGCCTTATGATCTTCTCAGCGAACTTAAGGCCATTGAAAAAAGTATGGGCAGAGAGGTTACGAAGTTAAAAGATCTCCCCCGCGTAATCGACCTGGATATTTTGTTATACGGCGATGCTGTCCTCAAGACCGAGTCACTCGAGATACCTCATCCCAGGATGCATGAAAGGGCTTTTGTGCTGAAAGGGCTTTCAGAAATAGCCCCGGATGAAAGACACCCTGTTCTTGGGAAAACGTTTAAAGATCTTTTATGCGAGATCCAAACGGGAAAAAGATCCTTATGAAAATAATCAGATCGGTCTCGGAAATGTCGGAGGTTTCCCTCCGAATAAGGACATCTCTGAAAAGATCGGGTTTCGTGCCTACGATGGGATATCTGCATGATGGGCATTTAAGCCTCGTAAGGGCGTCAAAGTCGGAATGCGATATTACGATCGTGAGCATTTTTGTTAACCCTTCACAATTCTGTCCCGGTGAAGATCTGGAAAAATATCCGCGTGATATTGATCGCGACATATCTCTGCTTGAAAAGGAAGGGGTGGATTTTCTTTTCGCTCCCGATGCCGGGGAAATGTATCCGGAAGGGTATTCCTCATATGTCGATATGGATTGCGCGCTTGTAAAAAAGCTATGCGGCGTTTCAAGACCCGGACATTTCAGAGGGGTGTCTACGGTTGTTGCTAAACTCTTTAATATAACGGATCCTGACAACAGCTATTTCGGCCAAAAAGACATACAGCAGGGTCTTGTTATAAAGCGTATGGCATCTGATCTTAATTTCAGGACAAAGATACGTATAATGCCTACGGTAAGGGAACCCGACGGTCTGGCCATGAGTTCACGAAATAAATATCTGTCCTGTAAAGAGAGAAAACTTGCCGCGAAGATATTTAAGTCTCTTGAAAGAGCTTCCAAAGAGATCTCATCAGGAGAGAAAAGCGCGGCAAATATCCGGAAGATAGTGGAAGACTTTCTTTCCGGGGAAGAAGGAATAAAAATAGATTATGTGGATGTGGTAGATCCTGAAGATCTTAGATCTCTTGAAAGATTGAACGGTAATACTTTGATCGTTGTAGCGGCGTTCGTTGGGGCAACCAGGCTTATAGACAATATTCTTGTGCAGGCGGGTAACTAAAGAGGGGAGAAATGATAAAACCTGAGTTTGATCTGAAATACAGAGAACATTTGAGGCGTAAAATATCGGAACTTAAAAAAGAGTCAGGGGCTATTATTGTCGCGCATAACTATCAGCGCGATGAAATACAGGAAATAGCGGATATTGTGGGTGACTCTTACGCTTTAGCGCGTGAAGTAACGCGGGCAAAGGAAAAACTGGTGGTTTTTTGCGGGGTGAAGTTCATGGCTGAGAGCGCGGCTATGCTCAGCCCCGAAAAGACCGTTTTGCTTCCGGTGGAGGAAGCGGGATGTCCGTTGGCCGATATGGTGACCGTTGAAAAATTAAAAAAGAAAAAAGAAGAGTATCCTGAAGCCGCGGTAGTGTGTTACGTGAATTCGACGGCCGCCGTGAAAGCCGAGAGTGATATCTGCTGTACATCATCAAATGCCGTTCAGGTCGTGAGGTCTCTTAAAGAGGAGAAGGTGATATTTATTCCGGATAAGAACTTAGGGCGCTATGTGCGGGAACATGTTCCGGAAAAGGAACTGATATTATGGGACGGGTATTGCGTTGTACACATGCGCCTCACCCGCGAAGAGGTGGTGAAGGCCAAAGAACTTTATCCTGAGGCCGAGTTTATAGCTCATCCGGAGTGCCGGAAAGAGGTTCTAGGGGAAGCTTCATATGTAGGCAGTACCGCCGGCATGCTTAAGTATGTTACAGAATGTCCCCGCAAAGAGTTTATAGTAGGCACCGAGCTTGGGATAATATACAGGATGAAGAGGGATAACCCCGAAAAAAACTTCTATGTGCCTACCGATCAGTTCATTTGCGCGAATATGAAACTTACGACTTTGGGCTGGGTGGCAAGGTCCCTGGAAAAAAGAATATACAAAATAGATGTTCCTGAAAATGTGGCAAAAAAGGCCAGAAAAGCCCTTGAAAAGATGATAGAGGTGAGCTGATACATATGAAAGCGAAAGTACTATCTGTTATAGGATGCGGAGCCATAGGGACGGCTCTTGTGGAACGGGTGGGAGAAAAAATGTTCGGCATGATCTCGAAAGTAGTGATCTATGACACAGATGCCGAAAGATCGAGATCCCTGCAAATCAAAATGAAAAAAACAGCCATAGCAGGTAGTTTACATGAGGCCGTAGAAATGGCCGATATTGTTGTGGAAGCGGCCAGTCCCGAAGCCGCGCGGGAAGTACTTAGGCTGGCCCCGCCGCTCAAAAAAGACGTAATGATACTTAGCGTCGGGGGGATAGTGGGCAGAGAAAAACTTCTTGATGAAGCCGCGAAAGCGGGCATTACCGTAATTTTGCCTTCCGGAGCTATCGCAGGGGTAGATGCTCTGAAGGCCGCGCGCATCGCGGGGATAGATTCGGTAACTTTAACGACTATGAAACCGCCGGCTTCGCTAAAAGGGGCGCCGTATATAGCCGAAAAAGGCATAGATATCGACGCGATTGACAGAGAAACCGTGATATTTGAGGGAACTGTCAGTGACGCGGTCAGGGCTTTTCCAAAAAATATTAATGTTTCAGCGGTACTTTCTTTGGCCGGTATAGGGCCTGAAAGAACTAAGGTAAGGATAATTTCATCTCCGGAATATTTGAGAAATATCCATGAGATCCGCGTTGAAAGTAAAGCTGGTACATTCACATTTCGTACGGAGAATGTCCCTTTTCCGTCAAATCCCAAAACAAGCTATCTGGCCGCCCTCTCCGCGATAACGGCGCTTGAGGAATACTTCTCCCCTGTCCGAATAGGAACATAGCAAAGATCAGGGACGGTTCTGAATTTGAACCTACACCTGTCCCGGCTGTAATCCTACATCTGTCCCAAGTTTGATCTTACACCTGTCCTGCAAATGATCCTACACCTGTCCCCCTTAGACTCATTGCGGAGATCGTAGCCTCTTCGCTACAAGGCTCTGACTGTGTAACATTTCAGTTATCCGGGGAAATGTAGCGTCCCCACGCCCGTCGTTGCGAACCCTCCGAAGGCGGGTGAAGTCCTTCGTATCGTGATAAATGCCATGACTCAGGATTTCGGCAGACTTGGCATAGGGCAGAATCCCTTCGTTTCGTGGGAACATACGAGGCTCAGGATTTCGGCAGACTTTGCATAGGGCCGAAGCAATCTCCCTACGGCGTCGTTGCGAACCCGCCGAAGGCGGGTGAAGCATCTATGAAAAAGCTCCTCTTGTCAACTGGTAATCGTTCTTTCTGGTTTTACCGAAATACGTATGTTTTGGTTTAAAATACCAAGCATCTATTCG
>Ga0172377_10000274_pt1 | contig 46393 bp, 47 predicted proteins | sample Pumphouse3metaG_FD_119749 | JGI IMG/M metagenome (GOLD analysis project Ga0172377, IMG submission 119749) | Leachate microbial communities from a municipal landfill in Southern Ontario, Canada - Pumphouse #3 metaG | ecosystem: Engineered > Solid waste > Landfill > Unclassified | place: Canada... | reverse complement strand
TGCTTGCTAAATGGGTGAGAAAACCCAATGCCGTCATCTTCTACGATCACACGCACCATTTCGCGTCCTCTACGAAGTAATACACTTACATTCTGAGCCTTTGCATGCTTTATAACATTGACGAAAAGTTCTTTAACCATCTGGTAAAGAAGAACACATACATTATCATCGATACCCTGATCAGAAAGCTTTCCATCGTAGGAAAAGTGGATATTGTGATTTTCAAAAATAGACTCTCCTAATGCTTTCAAAGCTGCTCCTAATCCTACTTCATAAAGTACTGGCGAGCTTATCTGGAAGGTAAGATTTCTCATTTCGTGAAGAACATTTTCAACAAGGACAGTGGCTGCATTCAACTCATCTTCTGCTTCTTTTGAAGAAAGCAACGGCTTCATCTTTTCAAAATGCTGAATGAGATTTACAAAGGAATAGCCCATTTTATCGTGAATTTCAGAAGCTATTTTTCTTCTGGTTAACGCCTCTGAAAGAGAAAGCTGTATTACAAGCTGTCTTAGTTCTTCACGATATTGATGAAGTCGATCTTTACTAAAAGCAAGAGCTTTTTCCGACTTTTTCAGATCAGAGAGATCCCAAAAAAGAACGGCCACCTTATCGGGCAAAACGGGAAAGGCAATACCCCTCATATGGCTGGAGCACTCCTCGCTGAATCCCTCACAGCAACATGTTTCCTTCGATACAGCTGCATCAAGAATGTTTTTTAGCCAATCTCCAGAGGCGCTCCATATCTCTTTAAACGTTTTGCCAATAAGATATTCTCTCGGGAAACGAAAATACTCTTCATATACTGGATTAACATGCAAGAATTTAGCATCTATAGGAATCCCCTCATCGTCATAAACAATCTGATAAAGAGCAAAGGGTTCAAATAGATTCTCTAAAACTCTATGATATTGATTTTCTATGTGTTTATAGAGATGAGCACAGGAAGGACATGTATTTTGGCACTGCTCCCATACTTCTTGTAATGTTCGCCCTTTCAAGAAACTTCCTCCTTAGTCTTTAAAAAGCCAATTGTAGTGTAAATGTATTGAGAGCGAAACGAGGTGAAATGTTCCGCTTTTATTTGTTATTGCGAATCTCCCGTAGATAACCATAAACGGTAAAACGGCTCTTCCCAAGTTCTTTGCAGAGCGTTTCCACAGCACCCTTAAGACTAAAGAATCCCTTTTCTTCGAGAGACTGTAAAATTTCAAGTTTTTCCTGCTTCGTCGTATATCGTAACGGTCTTCCTCCACGTTGAGCCCGAGTTTCTTCTAACATTTCTTTAAGCAGAGACTCAGAAGAAGGCACAAAGGTTTCAGACTGAATGCTCGGCGACGACAAGGCTGTTGTACACGTGAGTTCTTCAAAAAGGCTTTTGAGCATTCTTGCCCGCGTCATATCGTAGTTTATGCATAAAAAGCCTATTATTTTAGTATTATCATCCCGAATAATACTTACACTCGAACGCATAGCACGTCCATCAGGGGCATGAGAGGGGTAATTCGAAATAAAATCAACGTTATTATAGTCGCTGCTTTCAAGCAGATACTCACCAAAGTCAGTAAGAGGAGAATCCGCTGTTCGTCCTGTCAGTTCCCCGTGGGCTATGGCAATTATTTTGTGTTCACCCTCTGATACATCATGGAGAACCACTTCATAGTCAGAACCTAAAGTCTGTTCTAACATTTTTACTAGCGGAATGAATGGAACTAAAAGGGGATGACATTTTTTATTCATTACACACCGATCCTCTCTACTAAACAAAAAAAGAGCGGATTTCTCCGCTCTTTCATTTTATCACGATACGTTTCTTATCATAGTCTGCTTCTTTTTTACAAACGTATTTCTTGACCAACTCCGGCTTCTTTTGCCCTTTGATAAATTGTATAGGCAGCTACAACATCAAGTGTTGCAAAACCAACAGTTTTAAAGAGCGTGATTTCGCTATTGCTTTCTCGCCCTTTCACGTCATTTTCTATAAGGGCACCAAGTTCTCCGTGAATTCTGTCTTCTGAAAATTTACCTTCCCTCGTTGGGATGATAAAATCTCCAGCTTCTGCCAAAACAGCCTCTTTATTATCAACAAAAATTTTATCGGCTCTCTCGATAAGAGCAGAATCGAGTTCTTGCATTTCTGGCGTATATGCACCTACACCGTTGACATGGGCACCTTCTTTTATCTTTTTACCGTCAAAAACAGGGTGCCTAGATGTTGTAACAGCAGTAATAACATCAGCATCTTCAACAGCTTCGTCGGGAGATTTAGCAACTCTGATCTTCGCATTGAATCTTTCGGATAAAGCCTTCTGAGCATCAACAAAAGCCTGCGAGCGGTCTATATCAATATCGAATACCCTCACTTCTTTTAAAGGACGAACTGTTAACAGAGCTTCCAATTGAGAAGCAGCCTGTCCGCCTGTTCCAAACAAGGCACCTACAGTAGAATCTTCTCTCGAAAGGAGTTCTGTAGCAGCACCGGCAATAGCGCCTGTTCTCATCTGAGTAAGAGTGGTTCCTTCAATAATAGCTGAAACAAGACCTGTCTCTCCATCAAGCAATACCATAGTTGCAGGAACTGCCGGTAAACCTTTTTTACTATTTTCAGGATAGACAGAGACAATCTTAACCCCACAGGCATTAATATCCTTAGCATAAGCAGACATGAAAAGACTCTGACCATCTTTCAACGAAAAATTTGTTCGCAGAGGCACATCACTCATGCCTTTATAGTGAGTTACGAAAGCCTGTTTATCTGCCTCGATGGCATCACGCATTGTAAATACTTTTAAAATATCCTCGCGAGAAATCAATAACATACGAAACCCCTCCCCTATGCTTCGCTTTCACACAGTTTCTTAGCTTTAAATAATTCTTCGTACAACATACTTCCGCCAGAATAAAGAACTACTGCTGCAACAACCCACTGGATCATGGAAAGATTGAGACTTTTTACAATAAAGACTGCTGCCAAGACTCCTATGATTCCGAAAACGCTGGAGAAAAACGTAATTTTACGTCCGTACTGTCCAAGGCGAACAAACTCCATAGCACCCATAGGAACTGAGAATGTGCATGCTCCCATCATAATGGGGAAAGCTACTGCAGGATTGACTCCAAGTGCGTAAATAGTAGCCATCGTAGGAGCATAGGAACCAATACCTACATTATTTAAAGCCCCATAAATGAAGAGAAGGACAACGGCGATTATCAACTTGGAACCAGTAAGTCCAACGGCATCGCCACCAGAAGGAACAAGATTAAATTTACCGGCAAGAATAAACATAGCTGCTACAACAAGACCAGCTCCCATAAACTTTCTGATTGTGCCGGCGGGAAGTTTGACAACAAATCGTGGCCCCACATAGGCGCCAATCATTTGAGCGACAATACACGATACGAGAGTTATTGTGTCAACGCGAATTGTCGAAATATATGCAAGAGCCATAACAGCTACAGGTATAGCGCACTGAGTATTAAGGGTTCCCGGCAACTTCGTATCATTAACGAATTTTTTGCACGATACAAAATTGTCGAAAGAGCAAAATCGGAAATGCCAAAAGTAGAAAGAAAGAACACCACTGCCCCCCAGACAGCTAGAAAGAGATTGTTTCCAGGCTCTGCCCATGCTTCTTTTCTATGCTTCAAAAAGTCTGAAGCAAATCGAAAAGCATAAAGACCATTCACAAGTGCGATTAATACGAGTAATACCTTAACCACTACGTTCACTCCCTTTCGATTGGTTCGACAGATAGTTATATCTATCACGTTCACAAGACACTGTATTCGAATTCAACATTATTGTCAATATCACAATTTTATGTTGATATTTTCTAAAAAGGACGCTTTTTCTGATACACTACTAAAGTAATAAGATTCCCTTGACAAATAATGTTTGATGGAATAAACTTTTTTAGAAATAACAGGGAGGGCGATCAAAATAGTCTCCGCTCGAATAGAAGATTATCTTGAAGTAATTTTTTCTCTTGAAATTCATGGGCATGAAGCCACAGTGACAGAGCTTGCCGAACGATTGAAGGTAACGAAAGGCACTGTTGTTTCTGCTGTGAAAAAGCTTGTCGAAGCAGACATGCTCGACCATGAGCCTTATGGCGCCGTAGCTCTTACTGAAACAGGAAGAGAGCGTGCTTTAAGCGTGTATAGGCGTCATACCCATCTCTATTTTCTATTTACCGAGCTGCTCGGTTTTGGAAAAGATAAAGCATGGGATCTGGCATGCATTATGGAACATGAAATGGACGACGAAACCGACGGCCGATTGCTGGCCTTAACAGATTTCTTCTGCCGGGCGCAGCGTGAAGGTGCTACATGGCTCAAAGAGCTGCAAAGTGAAATGGATGACCCTTCCCGTCTTCCGTGTCCCCTTGTCACGCTCAAGCCCGGCATGAAGGGTATCATCAACAGAGTTACATCTGAAGGATCTCTACGCAAGCGATTGCTTGAAATGGGGCTGGTTCCTGGATCAGAAATAGAAATGGTAAAGTCTTCTCCCCTGGGAGACCCTATAGAGTTTGAAACGCGAGGCATGAATATTGCTCTACGTCGCAGCGAAGCTGCTACCGTGTGGGTACGACGCAAGAAGGAGGATGAATGAGATGATGCCACTTAATTTCGTTCATGAAGGCGCGGTGGTGCGTATTGAAAACATGGCAGGTGGAATGTCTTTCAGAAAAAGAATGGCCGAATTGGGATTACTGCCTGGCGCTACATTTACGGTTCTCCGTACGGGAGGCGGTCCCTTCTTATTGAAGGTGGGAGAAACTCGTCTCGCCCTTGGACAAGGTGTTGGAAACCGCATTTTCGTCAGAGAAGTGTAAGTAAAGGGCAACAGGCATTAGGTATTTATTTCTAAGCTAGGAGCAATGCTCCTTTTTTTTGCTCCTTTTTTAAGTTTTATTAATCAAACAAAGAGGTGGGGAATTTGAGTAAACCAGAAATACTTCCCTTAAGTGAATTGCCAGCTGGCAGTCTTGCTGTTGTTTCTAAGGTGGAAGGAAGTGCCGAACTGAAACGGAAGGTGCTCGAAATGGGGTTAGTTCCGGGAACCCCCTTGATGATTCGAAGAAAAGCGCCTCTGAACGATCCTATATCCATTTCATTTCGGGGCTATGAGCTGAGTCTGCGTGTTTACGAAGCTGAAACAATTTTAGTGAAAAAAGCCGGTTGCGGTGAATGTGGCGGGAATTGTGGATCTTGCTGGGGGTGCCATTAGACGATGGGAAGCACGACGCTTGCACTTGCGGGGAATCCCAATACGGGGAAAACAAGTCTTTTTAACTTAATAACTGGATCAAAGCAGCATGTAGGGAATTGGCCAGGAGTCACTGTAGAACGCAAGGAAGGGTTCTTTAGCTACGATGGGATGGATTTCACACTCGTCGACCTACCTGGCATTTACAGTCTGGGAGCCGCTTCCATCGATGAACAGGTAGCCTCTGAATTCCTTATGACGGCAAAACCCAAGCTGACTATCACCGTTGTTGACGCTTCAAATTTGGAAAGAAGCTTATATCTTGTTTTGCAGATGCTTGAAGCCGGACAATCTCTCGTCGTGGCCTTAAATATGTCGGATATCGCTATGAACAAAGGTATTCGCATCGATCATAAAAAACTTGAAGAAGCTCTCGGCGTACCTGTAGTTTCAACTGTGGCGAGAGAGAAAAAGGGAATTAACAACCTGATAAAGACTGTAAAGAAACGTGTTGACGCCAAGGAACCTGAAGCCCCCTTGATGATACCCTACGGAGAAACTGTTAACCAATCACTTGAAAAGCTAGCGAAGGCAATAAGCTCTGTAGCGTTGAGAGAGACGGGAATGAGCCGGCAACTGGCCGCCCTTCGACTAGCTGAAGGAGATGCTGTTATTCTTTCCGTACTTGAGAAATGCGGTGAGGCCGAACATATTCGCACTCTTCTCGATGAAGAAAACGAACGACTTGAACAGGAGCTTGGCTACGATCTTTTAACAGCAGTGATAGAACGACGCTGGAACTTTATTTCCACACTCACTCAGAAAATAGTAGAGCGAGACATTTCCCTTAAAAATGAGCTCACTCTCTCGGACAAAATAGATCGAATAGTAACTCACAAAATATGGGGACTGCCGATATTTCTTCTTATAACCTGGTTTATGTTCCGCTTTACCTATGCTATTGGCGATCCCATTGCAGATTATCTTGGCGGAGCTATTGCCATGTTTGGAAAAAAGGTAACTTTCCTCATGCAAAATGCCGGATTACCATCTCTTGCAGGAAGTTTCGTGGCAGACGGCGTTATTGGAGGCGTAGGGTCAGTCGTCGTGTTTTTTCCTCACATCCTGATCCTCTTTGCCTTTATCGCTATTCTCGAAGATTCTGGCTATATGGCTCGTGGAGCTTTCGTTATGGACAGAATCATGAGAGCTATAGGGTTACACGGAAAGAGTTTTATACCGATGTTAATGGGTTTTGGCTGTAATGTCCCCTCCATTATGGCAACCCGAGTTCTGGAACGTCCTCGAGACCGCATGATTACTCTTTTAGTATTACCCTTTATGAGCTGCTCTGCCCGACTTCCTGTCTACTTACTTATAGCAGGAGCATTCTTTGGTTCCCACGCAGGAACAGTCGTGTTTTCGCTCTACGTGTTGGGAATCGTTATTGCAATCATCTCTGCGAAGATACTGGGAAGCACCCTCTTTAAAGGTGAATCTTCTCAATTTGTTATGGAATTGCCGCCCTATCATCTGCCCCAAGTTAGAGCTGTTGCAATAAGCGCATGGGAACGGGCCGGTCTCTTCTTAAAAAAGGCAGGAACCATTATCTTCGGAGCCGTTGTTCTTGTCTGGATACTTGGAAGTCTGCCCTTTGGGGTGGAATACGGATCTCATGAAAGCATCATTGGTCAAATAGGTGACGTCATTGCTCCAATTCTGTCTCCTGCAGGCTTTGGTTTCTGGCAAGCTGGCGTAGCGCTCTTCTTTGGATTTTTAGCAAAAGAAATTGTTGTAGGAACACTGGGCACTCTCTTAGCTGGCGGCGAAGAAGGATTAGCTGCTGTTTTGCCTACTCTTTTCACTCCACTAAGTGCCTATGCTTTTCTTGTAATGACATTGCTTTACGTACCATGTGTAGCAGCTGTTGCCGCTTTCAAAAGGGAAACTAATAGTTGGAAATGGACCTTTTTCATGGTCGGGTACACTACTCTCATCGCCTATGGCGCATCTGTTCTCGTTTATCAGGTCGGACGACTATTAGGCTTTTAATAAATTCGGGAATAAAATTTGTCCCCAAGTGTGGCGTTCAAAACCACATTTCCCTTAAAACCAGCGATATAGAAACAAGCAGAAAAGACCTCCATAGTGAGGTCTTTTCTGCTATCTTTCGATTTTATGACTCCACTACTTCGTAACTTGTAGTGAGGAAAGCTCCCTTATTTTCAAGCTCTTCAAGGGCATGTCGACTATCATCTGGCTGTACGTTAACGCCTCTCATGCCATCTGTAATAACAAAGACCTCAAAACCTTCGTTCAAAGCGTCGAGAGCCGTACTCTTTACACAATAGTCTGTAGCCAGGCCACATACAAATACTCTCAATATAGACTGCTCTCGAAGCTTATGAAGCAGATCGGTTCCTTCAAAGGCTGAATAGGCGTCTTTATCTGGTGCGGTTCCTTTACTTACAATGACCGCTCTTTCAGGAATATATAAATCAGGATGGAAGGCTGCTCCCCTCTCGCTCTGAACGCAATGGGGAGGCCACGGGCCACCCTGCGCCTTAAAACTCACATGATCTGACGGGTGCCAATCTCTGGAAAAGTACACAGGAATATGCCGATTTTCGCAGTAACGAGAGAGGGCATTTATAACAGGAACAACATCGTCGCCACCAGAAACGGCCAATGCTCCTCCTTCACAAAAATCATTTTGCACATCAACAATTATGAGTGCGTCTCCTGTAGTTAAAGACATATAACCACCACCTTTAGCGGCTATTATAAAACCCTTCTACTTTTGAAGCACGAGGAAAAGGCTAGATTCATCGACTTCTTCAATTTTGTATCTGCAACCGCTCTCTTCGGCAAAACGTTGAAAATCTTCGAACGTATATGTGTTGGCTACGAATCCATCTTTACATTCAATATGGCCGTTTTTCGTCTTTTCCATATCAAGCTCACCAAGCAATCCCTTATCGGCCTGCTCTTGGAACCAAGCCACCCTATGATTCCAGAACTTCGCACTGTATGTGCTAAAATACGCCTTTCCTCCTGGGACGAGAACTTTAAGACTCTGATCTATAAGATTTTTTTCCTTTCCCTTTAAGGCGGAAATGCCATTCTGGAGGCAAAGGACAATATCGAAAGGCTCGTCGAACTGAAGATTGTGGGCATCCATCACCTTTATTTCGCAATTGGGGCAATCTTTCAGGTACTCTTCTCCTAATCTGACGGAATCTGGGGAAATGTCGATACCGACGAGGGTTCCTACATTCGGAGCAAGCTCTTTCATGATTCTTCCGTAACCGCACCCTAATTCCAGAACTCGTTCATAACCATGTAAATCACGGCGAACAAAGTTCAACTCTTCTCGAAAATACTGTTTTACCCTGTCGATCTTGGTATCGTAGACTTGGAACAATTTCATAGAATTGAGCTTTTCTGCATAATAATTACTCATTCCATCGCCTCCATGGCATAGTCAAGTTGGTGAATCAACATGCGTACAGACGCTAGAAAAGTACGGAATGAACGTCGTGAAGGTGGAAATTTAATGAACGCAAACATTATAGAGGGATGAGAAGAAAGCTGTCAAACGTGTGTTTGTAGAATTAATGTGGCTGTTTTAAGAAACAAAAAAACCGCTCTTCGCATGAAGAGCGGTAATATACAAATGGCGTGCCAGACAGGAGTCGAACCCGTGACCTTCGGTTCCGTAGACCGACGCTCTATCCATCTGAGCTACTGGCACGTTTATCTCGAACGCAGGAAATATTACCACGGAACGAGCATTCATGCAACCTTTAATAACATTATTTTACCTTATATTTGAAAATATATGCGCCTTTAAAGAAATCATCAAAGCATAAAAAAAGAGCCCAGATAAATTATCTAGGCTCTACGTTATCTAATGGCGGAGAGAGAGGGATTCGAACCCTCGGGGGCGGTAAAGCCCCACTCACTTAGCAGGCGAGCGCCTTCGACCACTCGGCCATCTCTCCAAGACTGCGGGGTCTATTCTATTAAGGGAACCAGGTTCTGTCAAGCTTTTTAAACCTCATTTATTTCAGCTTTTCGCCTTAGTTCTTTTTATCTGCCTCTGTTTCGGTCTGAGACTCGGTTTTGCTTGCATTTTTATCGCCAGAAGCAGGCTTTGTTACTTCTTCAGCCGCCTTTTCCTCTACTGGTTGTGGGAATATAGACGGATCAAGTATTTTGATGGTAGCCCCTTCTTTAAGGCTGTTGATATATTTCATCTGTCCTTCTTCTTTTTTCTGATTCGTAAGTAAAGCTTTAATATCTTTGCTCACTTCGTCGAAGGAAAGGGTGCTCTTTTCCATGCTCTCTTTGTTGAGAACAACCATAACGTCGTTGCTGGTTATCTCTATTGGGGTAGCTACACCACCGACAGGAAGGTCTTTAATTCCCTCCATTTTATCTTTCAGATTCGATTCGGCAAGGAAGATAGGAGCATCATAAGGAACGCTCTCTTTAACATCTTCTGAGGCTACGTCTTTAAGAAGAGCATCCCACTTGCTGCTGTCGCTCTTCAGTCCTTCGTACACCTTTTCAGCCGATTCTTTGTTGGCGAAACGGGCAAAGACAACTTTTTTGCCTGCAGGACGTGTAAAGAAAACGGTTTTGCCCTTGTCATAAAAATCTTTAACCTCTTCAGGAGTTACAACTATGGAACCAGCAGACTGCTCAATAAGTTTCTGCTGAGAAAGCTGTGTCTGAATGCTGGCCTTCAATGCATCAAGTTTTATGCCATTATCATCAAGATGTTTCTGGAACGCCTCTTTTGTGGGAAACTGCGTGCTTATCTGCTTAACAACGTCTTCAACTTCCTGATCGGAAGCTTTTACGCCGCTCTTCTCCACAGCCTTGGCAAGTTCTGTCTGAATGGCCATGTTGTCTACAACAGCCTGACGAATAGCCATAAGATCGTTAGACGAAATTTCTTTTATATTATTTCTTTCTACATAATCCCGCACGTTTGCTTCTAGTGCGGAACGCATTACTTTTTTACCGCTAATCTCTGCCACCGCATAGTCGCGTATTCCTTCTTCTTTCGAAGACTCACGACGACCGCCGAAACCGTACATTCCAAAAATCGACAGCACAAAAACAACCACAAAACCCATCAGGATCCAACGCATATTTTCTCGTAATGAACGCATTATCAAAGCGAATCTGCCTCCCTTGACATATACCGATGCTAAATGCTAACGGCGTATTCTATCATAAAATCAAGCCCGTAGGCTACGTAAAAACCTAGACATTAGCGAGGGATTTTCCCCACTTGGTCTCTACCTTCAATGGCACAGAAAGTTTAGCCGCAGATTCCATTACATTTGCAAGCTCTTTTTCTATGCCTTCCCGTTCCTCTGCAGCGCATTCGCACACAAGAGAGTCATGAATCTGCAATACGAGATGAACGTTTTTGCGTCCCTCGAAATGATGGAAAAACTTGATCATAGCCATTCGGGCAATATCAGCCGCTGTTCCCTGTATGGGAGTGTTTACGGCTATGCGCTTCAAGGCTCCCCGGTCTCTCGGATTGACAGAAACTTCGTTGAGTGGACGTATTCTGCCGAAACTGGTCATGGCATATCCACGTTGTCTAGCTTCTTTATAGCTTTCTTCAACGTAGTCTTTTACTTTAGGAAGGGCCTTGAAGTATTTATTGATAATATCTCCCGCCTCCTGCTGCCCTATTCCCAAACGAGCCGCCAAACCGTAGGAACTCATACCGTAAAGAATACCAAAATTTATAACTTTGGCAAAACGGCGAAGTTCGGGAGTAACAAGTTCCGGTTCGACGTTAAAGACCCACGATGCCGTTTCTGTATGAACATCCCGATGATCCTCAAAGGCCGATTTCAATCGCTTCTCATCGCAAAGATGGGCCAATACACGTAGTTCAACCTGTGAATAGTCTGCCGCAACATAGACATTCCCTTCATGCCGAGGAACCAGGCCTTCCTTGAGTCGAGTTGACCATTGCCCAAAAGCAGGGAGGTTCTGAAGATTGGGATCTCTGCTGCTCAACCGTCCTGTTCCCGTCGATGTGGATTCAAAGGTACCGTGAATTAATCCTGTCTTTTCATTTACGGCCCCCATGAGAGGATGGACAAAACCAGAGCGCATTTTAGAAAGTTCGCGATGTTCCAGAATAAGTTCTGGAACGATTTTCTCGGGAAGATCCATCTTTACAAGCTCTTCAAGAACCGTAACATCTGTGGAATAGCCTGTTTTTGTTTCTTTGATAGGCGGCATCTGCAATTTCTCGAAGAGAAGCCACGCTACCTGTTTGGGAGAGTTGAGATTGATACGCTCCCCGCCCTTTTCAGCGATGGTATTTTCAATGTCTGCAATTCGTTCTTCTAAATCTGTATCCAGACCTTCAAAGGTTTTTTTCTCAAGGCCAATGCCCCACGTCTCCATTTTCCACAATACGGGAACGATAGGCAGCTCAACCTGACGCATAAGGTCTTCCAGGCCACTGTAGTGAGAGATAGCGTTTCCAAGCTCATTTTGAACCCTCCAGAGCTGCCCCGCAACGTCAACTGGGTCAGAAACAGCCTCTGCCGCCCACTGCTCCGGTCCGTGGCTTTTGGCGTCAGGATGAAGAAGGTAGTGAGCAACCTGGGCGTCCCAGACATGGTCGTGTAATGGAACCTCTTCTTTGAAGAATGCCTGTGTCGTTTTATAGTCTGAGGTAATGACATTGCCTGTTTTCAACCATTTCGAGAGGGAATCAGGAATATGCTGAGCCTCGACGACTCCTCGCCAGAAGTGTCCATTCTGGGCCCGCAAGACAATGAGAGCTCTATTAAGATCCATGGGATAGGATCCTTCTGCCGCGCAGTAGAGAGCGAGTTCTTTTTCCTGAAGAACCTTTTCGAGATCGCCTTCCACAGCCTCTCCTATTTCAAGTTGCGGCTGCTCTTCTGATTCGTGGTGCGTTGAATTCCTTACTCGCTCCAATATTTTGTTCAGGCCCAACTGACGGCACATGTTTTCAAAGGTTTCGAAATCTACATCGGTCTGAACAAACTCTTCAACTGTCAAAGGCAAATCGCATTTGAGGCGTATGAGTTCGCGGCTTTTGAAGGCCAACTCTTTCGACGTAGAGAATTTCTTCTGCAAGCCTGGTTTGAGCTCTTCTATATGATCGTAAATATCTTCAAGGGATTTATATTGAGAGAGAAGCTTTTTAGCCGTTTTTTCTCCCACTCCGGGAACCCCTGGAATGTTATCGACACTGTCTCCAAGCAGTGCCAGATAGTCGGGCATTGCCGTCGGCGCGAAGCCCCACTCCTCTTCAAAGGTTATTTCGTTATATTCGGTGAAGATGGTAATTCCTTTTTTAGGCCGGATGACGCGAACGCCAGGCTGAAGCACCTGGAGTATGTCTTTATCCGATGTCAGTGCAACGACATTAACGCCCAGGCGCGTAGCGCCACAGGCAGCGGAAGCAATAACGTCATCAGCCTCCACCCCATCTTTGACAACAACTTTTATACCCATAGCTCGGAGTAATTCCAGCAGAATGGGAACCTGTATCTTATACTCTTCAGGCGTAGGGCGACGTCCCATTTTGTATTCCGGATAGACATCGTGTCGAAAGGTTTTGCCAGGAGCGTCAAAGATAACCGCTGTCATGTCGGGATGGCATTCATCAATGGTTTTGAACATCATATTGACAAAGCCCAAAATGGCGTTTGTAGGCGTTCCGTCTGGTGCCGTAAGTTCTGGAAGGGCGTAAAAGGCTCTGAAAGCCAGAGCGTGCCCATCAACAAGTAAAATCGTTTTATTTTTCAGGGTATTCAACTCCTTTTAATTGACTCTATCAACTGGGGTATCACTTGCTTTTTCCTCGAAATCACATGGGGGAGATAGAAGCTTTCTCCATGTATTTCTATATCAAAAGCTCGGGAGATGAGTTCTTCGCGGTTTCCTACAAAGAGAAACTCGGATCCCTCATTAATAATATCCGTTAACATAAGTAAAAGCATATCATAGCCACCACGCGTTTTATATTCCTGCATAAAATCAAGAAGGCTTTTTTTATCGAAGTCCCGCTGTGTATTGTAAAAGAAAACCTGGCTAACGCCTATTTTAAAGTCCGCCACGTTGAAACTCTTATAGTCGGTGAAGAATATCTCTTCCGCCGTCTTTCCGCGCAGAGAGGTTCCAGCTTCGAACATGGAGCGGGAAAATGAGTCTATGTCTATGTTAGCCAGATCTGCCAATTCCTCCGCTGCCTCCATGTCTTCACTACTGCATGTGGGAGATTTGAACACGAGTGTGTCTGAGAGAATGGCAGCGCACATGAGTCCGGCAATAGATGAAGGAAGCTCGACACCAGAGTCTTTATAAAGGCTATATATAATGGTAGCCGTACACCCTACAGGACGATTGATGAAGACAATGGGCTGAAAGGTTTCAATGCTGCCGATACGGTGATGATCTATTATTTCAAGTATCTGCGCCTGTTCGAGCCCTTCTATGGATTGTGTTTTTTCGTTATGATCCACCAAAATGACATTTTTACCCGTGGCCGTAAGAAGATGGCGACGGGAGAGCATTCCCACAGGAACTTTGTTATGCAGAATGGGGAAATGGCGATATTTATGTTTCAGCAACGAATCTTTTATATCGTCGAGTTCCTCATGGAGCGCAAAGGTAACCACCTTGTCAGTTCTGGCAATATACTCCACCGGAACGCTTCGCGCAATGCGTTTTACTGTCGAATAGAGATCGTAGGGAACCGTTATGAGATTGACTTTTTTCTCTCGGGCCAGCAATGAAATTTCGTCTGAAACAGCAGCTCCATCGGCAATGACAAGGGTGTGAATTTTGCTTTGCAGAGCCTGGATTTGAATTTCTTTTCTGTCACCGACAATGACGAGAGTCTTTCTGTCAAGATGCCTTTTGAGCGTTTCAGACTCCATTCCGGCTACAACAACCCTGCCATTGAAACTCATGTTGCAAGCAAAAAGTAATTCTCCATTCAACGTCTTTACTATATTTTTTAAAGGAATTTGAACATCTGAGAAGGTATCGCCCATCTCAAGGCTTGCCTTCGCTATGTCACCTAAGGTGACAAGTCCCAAAAAGAGGTTTTTTTCATCCACCACATTAACTGTCTTTATACTACTCTTTGACATAAGATTCCACACGTCAGAGAGAGGAGTTTTCATTTTTACATTTACTGGCTCATCGAAAGGTATGTCTGAAAGCTGTGTGTAAATGTTTTCGAGCATGATTGGCGTGGGTTCCTTGAAATAATCGAGAACGAATTTGGTTTCATTATTAGGCACACCAAGGCGGACAGGAATATAGCGGTTATTTTTAGAGACGGCACTTTTATAATGACTGTAAGCAATGGCCGAGCAGATAGAATCGGTATCGGGATTGACGTGCCCCAATATGTAGACTGTTTTCATTCGAAACCTCCTTCTGCGAAAGGGGAGATTACACCCTTTACATTATTTATATTATATTATTAGGAAGAAGTTTGAGAGAAATATTTAGAGAGCATGTATAATATCAAGGTTGGCTGATATTTGATACGAGGAGGCATTTTCAATGGACAAAGAAGTACGTGTCCGTTTTGCACCAAGTCCTACAGGTGCTTTGCACATAGGAGGCGGACATACGGCGTTGTTTAACTGGCTTTGGGCCAGACATACAGGCGGAAAGTTTATTCTCCGAATTGAAGACACAGACAGAGAACGTTCCACGAAAGAATACGAAGAGACAATTATGTCTGGAATGACGTGGCTAGGTCTTGATTGGGACGAGGGGCCGGATATTGGTGGCCATGTAGGCCCCTATCGTCAGTCTGAACGCCTTGACATCTATCGCAAGTATGCTGAACAGCTTCTTGAAGAAGGAAAGGCCTATATGGACGGTCCTGCCATTATTTACAAGGTTCCTGAAGGAATCACTCTTGCTTTTGATGATATCGTATATGGTCATATTGAGGTCAAGAGCGAAACCCTTAAAGATATCGTTATGATCAAGAGTGACGGTATGCCAGCTTACAACTATGCGGTAGTTATCGACGACTACACCATGGGCATTAATTACGTTATTCGGGGAGAGGATCATATTTCCAATACTCCCAAGCAGTTGCTTCTCTACAAGGCTCTCGGATGGGAGCCCCCTCAGTTTGCCCACCTTCCCATGATTCTCGGCAAAGACAAGAAGAAACTTTCGAAACGTCATGGTGCTACAAGCGTTTACGAATATAGAGATATGGGATATATGCCCGACTCCGTCTTTAACTTCCTGGCCATTTTAGGTTGGTCAATTGGAGACGATCGCGAGGTTTTCTCCCGCGAGGAAGCCACGAAATGTTTTGATTTGAAGCGGGTTAACAGACGTGCAGCCGTCTTTGATATGGACAAGCTCAACTATATTAACCAGGAACATCTTAAAGAGCTTGATCCCATGGTTCGCCTCGATATGGTCGAGCCTTTCTGGAAGGAAGCTCAGCTTCCTGTCGAGGAACATACGCGAGAATTTCTTGCTGGAGCCCTGGAGCTTATGGGCGGACGAGGTCGTACAGCGAAGGAACTCGCTGAGTATTCCGATTACTTCGTTTCTTTCGAGCCTGTAAAGGCGCGCTACGACGGTAGCGATGTTCCCGAGGAAGACAAGGATATGCTTCGTTCTTTCTTCGGAGAACTCTTGAAGATAGATCCATGGGAAGCCGAGCCTATGGAGGAATTAGCACGCAATTGGGCTGCTGAAAAAGACGTGAAAATGAAGAAGCTGGCTATGCCTCTGCGTTGGGCACTGACTGGCGTGAAGGTAAGCCCGGGGATCTTTGAGGTAGCTGAATATCTCGGACGCGACGAAGTGCGTCAGCGTCTGGCTCACTACGGTCTTGTAGAAGCGTAAGAGCTACAACAACTTCGTGGCGTTAAAAATAAGAGCATAAAAAAGATGGGGTTTCTTCTAGAAACCCCATCTTTTTATTTGTTCTGTTATGGCAACGAGCTGCGCAACTACACAGCTTTATTTTCACTGTGCCTCGTTATTTTTTCTTGCCGTTTTTCTTGTTGTTTCCGTTACCGTTCTTTTTCTTGTTACCATTTTTGTTGCCGTTCTTGCCGCCGTTTTTCTTGCTGCCCTTTTTGCTTTCGGCAGCTTCTTTCTGAGGGGCAGCTTCCTGTTTTTCGGCAGGCTTCTCGGCGATTTTTTCAGCAGGTTTCTCTGTAGGTTTCTCCTCTACCTTTTTCTCCTCTTTCGGAGTAACCGGCGCAGAAGATGCCTCAGCCTGATGAATCGCCTGCTTCGGGCAGAGTTCAGCACACTTGCCACAGCCTACACATTTATCCTTGTCGATAACATGAGGTTTCTTCAACTCGCCAGAGATAGCGTTGACGGGGCAATTGCGAGCACACTTTGTGCAGCCAATGCACTTTTCCTCGTCGACCTCATATTTCACAGGAGTTTCTTCCACTTCGTCTTCTTTCTTCTTCGTACCAGAATCGACAACGACCTGGGCCTTTCTATCGTAAGAAGAGAGCAGGAATGCGTCAGATTCAGTAAGACACTTCACAGGGCAGATTTCCGTACACTGAGCACAGAAACAGCAACGATCGACATGAATCTGTATCTTCTTTTCATCCTCAAGGTAAGTTATGGCATTCGCAGGGCACACTCGTACACAAAGTTTGCAGCCAATACAACGCTCTTTGTCATAATCGATTCGGCCCCTGAAATAGCCCTTCGGCTCCACTGGAGGATGAAGTTGTATTTTTCCCTCTTCTGCCGCTTTGAGGGCATCAGTCAGAGAGTCTGGCATAGATGGCACAGGAAAGGGATTGGTAAAGACCTTAGTAACCCATTGACGCAAAAGCTGCAAAGACATTCGGTTAAGCATCGTCCTCCCCCTTCCTAAAGCAATACATCTATAGACATGAGAATCATGCCTGCCAAAGAAAGTCCGGCAATTTTAATCCAGTAGAACTGAGACGCCTGCCAGATCTTCAATCGTCCAAAAGCTGTTCGTATAAAGGTAACGCCGAAGACCTGCATGACGAAGACCTTTACCCAGAACCAGAGGAAATCCACGACAAAGAGCATGGTTCCGTTCAGATTCAAGAGTTTGCCAAGAGAGAAAGGAACAAAGAGCGCCACAATAATGGCAGACATGGCCAAAGCTCTCAGAGCAAAGGTGATCTTGAACATGGCCAAGTTTGTTCCCGAATACTCGATGATAATACCTTCGAGTATCTCCGTTTTGGCCTCTGGAATATCCATAAATCCTTTTCCCGTCTCACCTGGAACGACCATGAGCAACGCCGCAAAGAGGCAGAGAAGACCGAGAATACCCATCTTGCCTACAACGTTCCACATGGGCATCCCGATGAAAGTCTCAAGGCTAAAGGGTTGTCCCGGTACGCCATGTTTATAGGCCACCCAGGCCATTGTGGAAATAACAACGGCAAGGGGCAGCTCGTAGCTCATCATGAGGATCATCTCACGCTGAGCGCCGACGTTTGCAATTGGGTTTCCGCTGGAGAAACCGCCTACGGCCATAGCCACGCCTGAAAGGCTGAGAAGGTAAATGATGAGAATCATATCGCCTTCAGTGCCAAGAATGGGCGGCAAAGATCCGATAGGAATATAAAGGAAGAGCAACAGCATGGTCGCCATGGCAACCCATGGAGCTCCGTTGAAAGCCCACTTTACAGCTCGTCGGGGAACGATGTTCTCTTTCCCCAGAAGCTTCAGAATATCGTAGAAAGGCTGAAAGAGCGGAGGTCCCCACCGTCGCTGCATTTTGGCATGAATAACACGGTCAGCTCCGTCGAAGAGAACGGCTACTACCGATACAAGCAACATAAGGGCTATGCCTGCCACCAGTTTCATTACCATATTGATAATCATGCCTTTCTCAGCCTCCTCGTCTTCTCTCTGCTCATTTCCAACAGTTGATTTTTCGAGTAGACTTCTCCAGCCTTATCGCTATTGCCTGTAATCAGGGTTCTTTCCATACATGATATACAGGGGTCAACGCTGTTAATAATCAGAGGGGCATCTGCCAACTCATTATTTCTAAACATCAACGGCCATGAGACAGCATTAGAATAGGTCGGGGCTCGCACTTTCCACCAGTAGATGTGCTCGTCTCCGCCTTTGAGACGAATGACGTGAGTATCGTCACCGCGAGGAGCCTCAATGCATCCCCAGCCTTCTCCATCTGCCGCCTTTAAGACGTTCAGCACTTTGACCAGATTCTTTTCGAAGACAATGTCTCCTTCAGGCAATCCTTCGATGATTTTTTCAATAATATCGAGTGATTGATAGAGTTCAAGAACTCGTACCAGGAAACGATCGAATACGTCGCCATATGCCTTTCCAAAGTAATCCTGAGGAACGATGGGTTTTACGTCGAGATCTGCATAGGCTTCGTAAGGTGCTGACCAGCGAAGGTCGCAACGTACGCCGCTGGCACGGGCTGTAGGACCGAGGGCACAGTAGCGCATGGCCTCGTCGTATGTCAGAACGCCAACGTGTCGCATTCTGGCCTTTGCAACTGGATCCTCTGTTACTACGTCGTAGAATGCGCCAAGTTCGTTTCTGTAATATTGGATCATGTCTTTAATGACGTTGATTGTTTCGGGAGTGAGGTCCCAGCGAACGCCACCGACTGTTCCAACACCGTAATTGACGCGGTTTCCTGTATAGGATTCAAGTACATCCATAACTTTTTCGCGCAACAGCATTCCAAGATGGAAGGCCGAGTCGAAACCTATGGAATAACATGCCACTCCGGCCCACAGGGCGTGAGAGTGAATTCTTTCGAGTTCAAGCACGAGAGATCGGATGTACTGGGCACGCGGTGGCACCTCTATCTGAGCCGCATCTTCAACAGCTCTCAAGAAAGCTGTGATGTGGCTGAAGGAGCATATTCCGCATATACGCTCTGAAAGATAGATGACCTGAATAGGGTTGCGATCCCGTGCCATATATTCGATTCCGCGGTGAATTGCACCGGGACGGACCCGTGCATCAACTATTTTTTCGCCGTCAAGGTCGAGCCATGCCGTAATGGGTTCTTTCAAACCGACATGGACAGGGCCTATAGGAACTTTATATGTATGAGTTTTTTCGCTCGCCATTGTTGTCTCCTCCTAAGAGAGCATCCTAACGTCATCAACATCAGGACCTGTCTCATCTCTGCGCCACGGCTTGATAGACTCATCCCAATCTTCCGGAAGAAATACAAGGGCTTTATTTTGAAGTCCATCAAAATCGACTCCAAGCATTTCGCGCATTTCCCGCTCGCTGTACTCCACTCCTGGAATAGTATCGAAAAGGGACGGCATAACCAGGTCTTCTTTAGGAACCGGAACACTGACAGTTACGCCCAACCTCTTTCCGCGACCAGCCACTCGGAAGAGAGTGAAATGATAGTTCAGCGTGATTACATCTCCATCGTCATTTCCAGAAAGAACGTGGAAGTGAAGGAAATCGTAACCAAAAAGGAACTCTACAAGAGAAAGGAATTTCTCTCTCGGAACAGTGAGCCACAGCTGATGGAAAGATACAGCCTGTTCTTTGCCTGCACGATGTTCTCGTACGTCTTTAACGACATCTTCACCAAAAGACTCTCGAAGAGATGAGAGAATTTCTTCTAAAGAATAGGAATCCTGCGTATAGTTCTTCGGAGTTCTCATTATTTCTCAACACCTGCCTTAAGCAGCTCTTCCCTTTTCGCTTCAAGCTTCAGAACTGCTTTCGCAACTCCCTCTATTATGGCCTCTGGACGAGGGGGGCATCCATGTACATAGACGTCTACCGGGATAATATTATCGACGGGACCTTCAAGGTTGTACGATTTGTAGAAGACATCTCCCGATGCTCCGCAGTTTCCAACGACAACTACAACCTTGGGATCCGGTATCTGATGATAGATCCGCAGCAGTCTGTCTTTCATATACTTCGTAACAGGCCCGGTAACTACGAGAACGTCGGCATGGCGCGGTGTTCCTACAAGTTTCATTCCAAAGCGTTCTATGTCGTAGCGCGGGCTGATTGTCGCCACTATTTCAATATCGCAGCCATTACATGATCCTGAGTTACAGGTCATAACCCAAAGTGATTTGGGAAGTATTTCAAGATATTTTTCCAGCCTCATCTTCCAGCCTCCTATACAACGAGGATCAACGCGGCTATAAGTGCAGCAGTGACAACGTAATATCCGACATAGTCGCGGATATGACCACTGTGCATGGCAACAAGAACTTTGTAATAAGGTTCAAGCGCCTTCCTAAAGCCCCAATAAGAAGAACTGGCCGGCACTGAAATTTCTGCCCCATCTTCGGGAACAGGGTTTCCAGACCAATAGATTTCATCTTGCTCAGTTCCTTCTTTATAGTCACGCCGTCCAATAGATCGAAGCCAAAGGGCAAAGAACGAGGCTATGAAAAAGAAGATCAGCCAGGATATAACATCCCAGTAGCCAAATCCTGTGAAGACCTTATTCCACATTACAGCCCACCTCCCATAATAGCTCCAATATATCCACCCTGATCGACCAAGGCTTTAGCCGCCGGCTCTACGAGGTTAGAGAGAACCCACGTGGGGAATAGTGTGAGAAGCACGATAGCCAGCGTTAAAATGGCCATTCCCATAATCATGCTGGTGGGAACTTCTTTTACAGTTGCGAAGCATGCTTTTTCCGGACCAAGGAATGCAGTCTGGAAAACTTTTACGAAGGAAGCCAGCGTAAGTATCGATGTCACGAGAGCAGCCACGGTGAAGAATGGATGGACTGCGAATACTGACTCGTAAATAAGCAATTTCGATACAAAACCATTAAAGGGAGGAAGCCCCGAAATGGCCGCTGCCGCTATGGCAAACATAAAGGTCGTGTATGGCATCTTTCTGGCCAGACCGCCGAGTTTGTCGAGGTCGCGGGTTCCTGTAGCGTAGTAGAGAGCACCGGCAGTAAGGAACAAAAGAGCCTTGTACATGGTGTAGTTGAAGATGTGGTATACGCCGCCCTTAATAGCCGTAAAGCCGTAATCGGCCATGGCCTGAGGGTTGCCCAGTGCTAAAAGTCCGACGCCAAGGCCAAGAAGCATATATCCAACCTGAGAGATGGAGTGATATCCCATGAGTCGCTTGACTTCATGCTGAACAACGGCCATGGATACACCGAAGAACATGGAAGCAGTTCCGAAGATGACAATAACCCAGGGAATAAAGGTGCTTCCGATGGTTGCTCCATACAAACTGAAGCAGACTCTCATCAAACCATACAAAGATGCCTGGCTGACAGCAACAAGAAGACAGGTTACCCCAGCAGGAGCCTCTGCATAAGCGTCAGGCATCCACATGTGCATGGGGAACGTTCCACACTTCGTAGCCAAGGCCACAACCAGAAAGGCCAGCACAAACTTTTCGGCAAAACCGAGGTGAAGCATACTCGCCACTCCAGCCATATTTAAGACATTGTAACGTCCGTAGAGGGTTCCTATGGCAATAAGAACCATCATGGCCGAAAGCTGCGAGATCAACATATATTTGAAACTGGCTTCTATTGCTTCCGGTTTATCTCTCCAGAAGGCGATCAAACCGAAGGAAGCCACCGATGCAATCTCGAGAAAGACAAAGAAGTTGAAGAGGTCACCGGTGATCATGAGCCCCAACATACCTGCCGTCAGAAGGAAATAGAGTGACGTAAAGCGGTTCATTCCCGTGAAACGATCCATAAACTGAACCGAATAGACTGCACCTGCAAAAGAAACGATGGAACCGGCAAGGGCCATGAACGCACTCATTCCGTCTATCTCAAGAATGATTCTTACGGGATACGTCATGCCTGACGGAAGAGCCAGGGTTGCTTTTTCAGCTCCCATAACGTAAACCATTACGCCGTTGGCTCCAACATACTTCCAAATAAAGAAGGCCAGAACCAACGTTAAAAATGAAATGCTGACCATCCAGACATTTCGCAGCGTCTTTCCACCTAAAGAGAATAGGGGCGTTGCGAAGGCGCCTAAGAGAGGAATGGCCAGAATTAGTGCTGGTAGATGTTCTTGCCAGTTCATCCTCGCAACCTCCGTATCTCGTCAATATTCAACGTTCCATAATGGCGATAAAGAAGCATAATCAGCGATAGCATAAGAGCTGTTGTCGCCATAGCAATAACAATGGCCGTCAGAGTCAGAGCCTGAGGAGTGGGCAATACCATGAGTTTCTCGCCTCCAGCAAGGAACCGCACAGGAATGGCGCCTCCCGACCTATATCCCAACGCGATAAGGAACATATTCGTTGCGGACTCTATAATGCTGACTCCGATAGCGATCTTAACGAGGTTCTTCTCAGTAAGCACTGCGATAAGCCCCATCAGAAAAAGAACACCCACAATGAGAAAAGGAGCATTACCGATCATGACCGCTCTCCCCTCCTATCTCATAGTTATCGAAAAGGTGTATTCCTTTAAACATATAAATCAAAAGAAGGGATAAACCTCCTGTAACTTCTATTCCTACTGCAATATCCATTAAAGCAATGGTTCCTGAAGGAGGAATAATACCATGACCGGTCTTAGCCACTTCTGCGGCGGGAATGGCAACAAAGTTATAGAAGAAGGATGTAGGCATTCCCATAAAACCTAAAATAATGAAACAGAGAAGCCCAAAAATGAGCATTCCGTTATATATGCTCTCGTTAAGCCAGAGAGAGAGTCTGTTCCATCCATAGGCAACAAGTAAAAGAGCCAGGAAGGTTGCGACAACGGCACCACCCTGAAAACCTCCGCCGGGAGTAACGTCGCCGTGTATGATTACGTAGGCTCCGAAGATGATCAAGAACCAGGCAAAAATATCACAGCCTGTTCGGACTACAACAGATAGAGGCTTCATTTCTTTTTGCCTCCTTCCCTGAAAAGAGCTGTAACGGAACAAACTGCTGTGAAAAGAACGGCAGCTTCTCCTATAGTATCGAATCCACGAAAGTCGAAAACGATCGATGTAACAGCGTTTTCCGATGAACGATCTTTTATTGCGTGTTCAAGGAAATAGTCGTCCATAGCAACCTGTCCAGGATCTCCAAAGGGATGGATTGCATCGAGACCACCCCAAACCAAACCGCCAAGAACTAAAGCTGCAACGATAAAGATTGTCTTTTTCACCGGATATCACCTCCGGTTTTACTCCGGGCCTTACCGCATCCTCTCAAGGCCACAATGTATATGGCAGTGTTCAGACCAGCGCCAATTGCCGCTTCTGCGATTGCTACGTCGGGAGCGTGCAAGAGATAAAACTCCACTGAAAGCACAAGGCTAAACACTCCTAAAGCTATCACCGACGACAAAAGGTCTCTGAACCAAATAGCAAAAAAAGCCGATATAACGAGCAACGTGAGGATGGCAATATGAAAAACTTCACTCACTGACAACACCACCTTTACGCTCCTCTTCTTCTGCAAGGCGATCAACCACAGCCATTTTAGGAACAACTCCGCTTCTGTGGGCGGCACGGGCAATAGCATGAGCCCCAGTCGCATTCGTAACAAGAAGAACCATAACGGCCACAAGAGCGTGAATAATTAATACGGCAAACCGACTCTCCCCACCCTGATGCAAACGAAAAGCTGCATATACTACAACAGCCAACGACGTAAAAATACTTCCAAAGGTAGTACACTTCGTAGCTCCGTGAAGCCTCGTGTACACGTCTGGAAATCTATACAGTGATATGGCCCCTAATGTGTTGAAAATGAGACCGATTATAATCAAAATTCCGATAGCATATTGTTCTGCCATTTCTACATTCCCCCTTCGATAAAACGGGCGATAAACATTGTTCCCACAAAAGAAAGGGCAGCATACACAATAGCCACGTCGACCATAACCACTGAATCAAAGACAGCTGACAACAAAATCATCATCGCAACAACCAGGGTATTAACCGTATCGAGGGCAACAGCTCTATCCGGTATTGTTGGTCCAGCTATAAGGCGGCCCAAAATAACGATAGCAACTATACCCAACACTACGGCTCCCCACATTAATAGCTGAATACTCAATCCGCTAACCTCCTTGCCCAATGTGCAAAAGACCCATACACCTGCTTTTCGTCTGGAGACACGTCCAGAACATTGATCCAATGGATATAGAAAGCACCATCATCGTCCACATCCACTGTCAGTGTGCCTGGAGTCAACGTAATCGAATCAGCAAGTATAGTCTTTGCTAAATCACTTTTCAGGCCAGGTTCAAGCTTAACTATTCCAGGATTGATGTGACCGGTAATAACTCTCATCGCCACATCGAAATTCGCCTTGATGAGCCCTATTGCAAAAGGAACGCAAACGTAATAAACAAAAGTGATCCAGCGCAAAGGATTCAACGCCCTGAAACTGAAAGGTTTTGAGGGGTTCCATGTATGGGAAGCAAAAGCAAGTATAGTAGCAAGAATTAAAGCAATACCTATCTCTACTACATTGATCGTGCCTCCAGACCATACAAGCAACAGATACATTAGAAAGGATGTGACAAAAACAAACAAGCATTACACCCCCTTGCATTGAGAATGTGAAACGCGCATACATTATACTCTGTCCAACTTTCTTTTGTAAATAAAAGTTTCATTTAATATAAGGTGCACAAAACTCCTTATCATCACATTCAAGACGATGTTATCTTCCTGTAGTTGTTTTGTTAAATTTATAACTATTGCAACTCTTAACTATAGTTTATAATTCGTATGCCAATGAAATTAAGCGGTGTGTGTTAAAATCTCAGTGTCAAGAACGTATAAAATGAATTGGAGTGACAAAATAATGTCTTGGATGACTCGACATAAAGTTTTACTTGCCGACAGCGCCCTCGTTCTTATTGCATTATTCTGGGGCTTTGGTTTTGTTGCGATGAAAGATGCTCTGAATAGTTTTACCCCCTATTGGTTACTTGCCATCCGCTTTACTGCGTCTTTCGTTCTTATGTCTCTTATTTTCAGAAAGCGTTTGCAAAAGTTGAAAGCCAACGATATAAAAGCCGGCCTTCTCGTAGGGCTTTTTCTCTTTCTCGGGTTCGCTACCCAGACAATCGGCCTGAATTACACAACGGCCGGGAAACAGGCATTTATAACGGCAACATATGTTGTCATTGTTCCGTTCCTTTCGTGGGCTCTTAAAAAGATATTTCCGGGGTATATTTCAATTATTGCGTCTCTCATATGTCTGGGAGGAATGGGACTCCTTACCCTTCAAGGGAACGGAGACGCCTTCTCCAATCTGAACTATGGAGACTTTCTCACACTATTCTGCGCACTCTTTTTCGCATGCCATATACTTGCCATTGAACGCTTTGCCCCGAAAATGGATCCTCTCGCCCTGGCCACTCTTCAAATTGGAACTACCGCGCTGCTTAGTTTCATAAGCGCCATACTTCTCGAAGAATGGCCTGGTGCAGCAATAGCTCCAAGCGCATGGTGGAGTATTGCCTTTACCGTGCTTCTTTGTACTGTCTTTGCTCTTTCTGTACAAAATGCAGCTCAGAAATTCACGCCGTCCACCCACGCGTCCATTTTGCTGAGTCTGGAATCTGTATTCGGAGCCCTGTCTGGAATTCTATTTCTTGGCGAAATCTTTACTCCTCAGATGGTGCTTGGGTGCTCTCTCATCTTTTTCGCCGTCTTGCTCACCGAAACAGGCCCTATTTTGTTTCAACATGCAGCAACTTTTGTTGCAAAGATAAAAGCGATGAATAATTAAGACTATTTTCTATCTTTAGAAGATATATCGCAAGAGATAATGTCATCAGAAACTACTTCTTCTGATGACTTTTTTGTTTTTTCAGGGTCGGGCGGTAATTTGCCAAGGAGCTTTATTCGATCTGCTGGTATAGTGAAATTAAGACTCACCTTACTTCCAGATACACCAAGATCGGCATCTGCTATTTCAGCATCCACGCCAGGTAAGACATCAATAGCGTCTTGCATGGCGTCTTTAGCCTCATCTTCTATTGACTGTTTGATCTTTTTCCCTTTCTCTATGAGATCGTCAGCTACAGGAATAGAAACCACTTCATCTTTAGGCGTTTCTTTCGGTTGTATCTGAGCTTTTAGATCGCGAAGTTCCTCTTCCCTTGTTTTTTGTTTGGGAAGAACCTCCTGTGGAGGGTGTTTTATTTCCACCTTAGGAATTGGCTTCTGCTCAGTTTGAGGAGCGGCTATTATGTTTTTTCCAGGTTTCGTTGGCTGAGAAGAAGACGGAAGATTGACCGTATCTTTCGGAGGCTTGCTTTCAACTGAAGAAGCATTGAGCTGAGGCCGCGGCTGAGCCTGCTCCTGAATGCCTCTCTCTTCACGCGTATTCAAATACCATAGACTGCCTGCCATAGCAGCAAAGAAAGCAAATACACAAGCTAAAAGAAAAGAATACTTTCTCATCTCTCTAGCGCCCCCTTTTGGGCTTGCTCCTTCTGAAGTTTTGTCTGGAACTCCGTCTCACCTTCTGTTTACCACCACTTTGTTTTACGCCACCTTGTTTTTCCTCCCCCTTTTCTGGAGGAACAAGACATTTTTCATCACAACCAATGAGATCTTCACGACCTGCAATTCGTAAGGCTTCTCGTACCAATTTGTGATTCGAAGGGTTGCGATATTGCAAGAGAGCACGTTGCATTTTTCTTTCTTGGTTGCTTTTGGGCACATAGACCGGTTCTCCAGTTAGAGGGTTCAGCTCTGTGTAATACATGCACGTCGAAAGGCTTCCCGGCGTCGGAATAAAATCCTGCACCTGCTCGGGCATAAAGTTCAGATCACGAACAAATTCCGCAAGCTCTATCGCCTCTTTCAGACCAGCTCCCGGATGGCTCGATATAAAATACGGCACGAGATATTGTTTCTTTCCAATTTTCTTATTCATCTCTTCGTACTCTCTCATGAAGCGCTCGTAAACGCGCCGTCCCGATTTGCCCATCAACTCGAGCACCGTATTTGAAACGTGTTCCGGAGCAACTTTAAGCTGACCGCTGATATGATATCGGCATAATTCTTCAAGGAAACCGCTTTTTTTGTCTGCCAAGAGGTAGTCGAATCGAATGCCCGACCGTATAAAGACCTTCTTGATGCCTGGAATGGCCCGTATCTTACGCAACAAGTCAATGTAAGATTCATGGTCGACATGTAAGTTCTTACACGGCACAGGAGCCAGACATTGCTTGTTTTTACACGTTCCTCGTCTCAACTGATCATCACACGATGGTCTATTGAAATTGGCTGTCGGACCTCCCACGTCATGAATGTACCCTTTAAAACCGGGACGCTTCGTGAGAAGTTTCGCCTCTTTCAGCACTGATTCTTCAGAGCGACTCTGTATCATTCGTCCCTGATGAGAGGCTATGGCACAAAAAGCACAACTGCCAAAGCACCCTCGATGGGTAGTAATGCTGAATTCCACTTCTTTAATGGCTGGAACCCCACCGTATTTTTCATACATGGGATGCCACGTTCGCATGTACGGAAGTTCGTAAACAGCATCGAGCTCCGCCGCCGTCATGGGCATTGTCGGGGGATTCTGCACAACGTAAAAGTGTTCATGTTGCTGTATAACTGTCTTTCCCCGTATGGGGTCTTGCTCCAGATATTGAAGGCGAAATGCCTCTGCAAAGGCCTTCTTATCCTTGTTTACCTTTTCAAAGGAAGGACATTCCACATAATCCCAGAGCCTCTCAAGACTTTCTGTTTTATAGCATGTCCCCTGAATATCTCTGATTTCTGAAACTGGAATTCCGTCTCGCAAAAGCTCTGCTATATGTACTATCTGTTTTTCTCCCATCCCATAGACAAGTAGGTCGGCCTGGCTGTCTATGAGAATGGAACGTCGTACTGCATCTGACCAATAATCGTAGTGGGCAAAACGGCGCAAACTTGCTTCGATGCCGCCAATGACTATGGGAATATCTTTCCAAAGTTCACGAATACGGTTGCAATAGACAATAGTCGCCCGATCTGGACGCCTGCCGGCCTTTCCCCCTGGAGAGTAGCTGTCAGTGCTTCTGCTCTTCTTGGAAGCCGTCAGTTTATTCAACATTGAATCGAGGTTTCCAGCGGCAACAAGAACGCCCAACTTAGGACGTCCCAACCGCGCAAAATCCTTTGTATCGTGCCAGTCGGGCTGAGCGATAATTCCTACTTTGAAACCAGCACTTTCTAAAACACGACTGATTATGGCGTGTCCAAAGCTGGGGTGGTCTACATAAGCGTCACCGCTGATGAAAAGGAAATCAAAATCCTTCCACCCTCTGTCTTTCATATCTTTTCGAGAAACAGGTAGAAACGTATGCGTCAAAAAACTCTCCTCAATTCTAAAGTTCCTTTAGTAGTAGAAGTATTCTACCACAGGCTTCAATACTAAGTAGGGTATATTAATCGTCGTCTCTCTGAGGTATTTTCTCGAGTATGGCCTCTTCTATATCCTGTATCTCCGCACATTCTCTCTCATCGAGAGCAGCCATGACTTCTTTACGGAATGCCATAGACAAAGTTGTGCGAGGCCGTTCACGCTCACTTCGAGGAACAATCTCTCCGCCAGGCACATCGCCCCACGATATTTTTTTCCTGTTGTGGTAAAGATCCAGGTCGACAAAACGCTGACCATCTTCCGTGTATTCAAGTCCCATAAGAGCTCTTTTGACCATAAAGGGTTCAAGGAAAGTCAAAATACGAATACAGTAAACGGGTACAGGCATAAGAATATGGGCATAGTCCTTACCCCACCCTTCGCCGATAACCATACAGACTTCAAGTCCCTCAAGGGCAAGACGCAAACGGCGGGTGTGAAGCCAGTACTGTTTATCCGCGTCGTACAGGCGTACTTCCATAACGTTCCAGTCACGGTTATTCAGTCCCGCGTTGAAATAATGAAGAGCTCTGCTATTGAGACGTTTAAAAAGCTCTTCAAAGGGCATATCTATAAACAGCCCTTCTTCTAAGAGATCGCCTCGTTGAAAGGCAAGGCCTTTTTTCAACGATTTTTCAGTGAAGCAGACAGGAACACCAGGGTTTTCAGAGGCAAAGACAAGATTGGAACCAATTTTATCCAGCCGCCCCCCGAAATCGTTCTGTATCTCTTTCAATACAGTACGATAATCGCCGAAAACCCTGAAGAAGATAACTCTCGGCAGACGTTCTGCGTACTCAATCATGGTCGTAGCTTTTTCGTTGATAATACGTTCGAGTATTTTATCGGGGTGACTTGTTGTTACAAGAACAACAGGCGGTATTTCATCGCTTTCGTTCATGTTTTTTACGATGAGACCGGCCTGCCCCTGTTCCACTGATCCGAGGGTTTCTTCGAAAGATTTGCCTTCAAGGGAGATGATTTCAGCTTCAAAATTGTTTTGAAGCCACTCTACAATAGCCTCCTTAGCCCCTTTCAGTATTAACAAAGGAGCTCCCTTTCTGATGACATTGATCATTTAAAAGCCCCCTTCTCCGTAGAGAATATGGTGTATTTCCTTTAATACATCGACAAGATTTTCATGAATGACAAAAGATGCTACTGAATCAAATTGCGTGGTCTCTTTATTGATAATCACAAGTTGAGCACCGTTACGGTAGGCATCAACAGGAAAGAGGTTGGCAGGAGAAACGTTAAGAGACGACCCAAGCACTATAAAGAGATCGCAGGTCGTCGAAAGTTTCCTTGCTTCCTCCATGGGGCCTTCTGGTAAAAGTTCTCCGAAAAGAACAACGCCGGGGCGTAAATCGCCATCGCACATGGGGCACCTTTCCTGTTCCAGCAAGAGGTCTGAGGAAAAGACCTGCATGCAGCGTCTGCACTGCACGTTGCGAAGAGAACCGTGAAGTTCTATGACGTTCATGCTTCCCGCTTCCTGGTGAAAGCCGTCAACATTCTGAGTAATAACACCTTTTACAAGATTATGTTTCTCCCACTCTGCCAAAATGTGATGAGCAGCATTGGGAGCTGCCCGTTTAACGGATTTTATTCTATACCGGTAAAATTCCAAAAACGCCTGTCTGTTCGTATTCATGGCCTCTACAGAAGCAAGAGCCATTGGGTCATAATGAGTCCACAACCCTTGGGATGATCTGAAATCGGGAAGTCCAGATCTAGTGCTCGTTCCAGCTCCCGAAAAGACGACTGCTTTCCGAGCAGTTGTTAAACACTCGGCAAGTTTTTCATATTGGATCATCACAATCCCTCCTGAGGACTAACGCTTCACTTTTATAAAGACACGCTACTGTACGTGTCACGTCGATTTGACTCGCAAACAGAATATCTGACTCCATATTCAGTTCATAAAGACTTTTGGCGTGTTCAGCTTTGTTCAGGGCGTTCAGAAGATCTCTTTCTGCATAATTCCACATAGCAAGAGCTGTTGAAGCTCCGTCTCGGAGAACAAGGGATGAATCTTTTTTTTGCAGCATATGGACCAACATTCCGGCACATGCTCCGTCATCGAAGGCAAGTCGGCCATATCGGCCAGCACAAAGTATGGCCAATTCAGTTCCGCTTTTCCACAGTTTCTCTATGGCTGCCGTTGCATTTCTGCCACAAGCTACCCATACTGGAACTCCCGTCTCTGCCGCCTTCTGCAAGGCTAAAGTACCATTCGTGGTTGTCATAACACCTGACGGACGACGTGCCAGAAGTTCTTTAGACAAATCGAGTGGCGAGTTTCCAAGATCGAAACCTTCTGGAGAAAGAGCGTTTCTTTCTCCCATGAGAAGAGTTGCCTCGCCTCGCTCTTTTTTTAAACGAAAGGCTTCCTCCAATGTAGCTACCGGAAAAAGCTCGGTTCCGCCGTTGTCAAAAAAAGTAGTAATCGTTGTCGATGCCCGAAGTATATCGATAACGAGCCATCCATCGGCCTCTGGCAGTTCTTCTGCTGGAGAAAGCACCACATCGATTCTTTTCATGGGCTATAACCACTTCTTTCTCTTAAACCAGTACATCATGACCAAAGCAATACATGCCATGAGAATCCAGACAAAGGGATATCCCCAATGCCATTCAAGCTCTGGCATATATTTGAAATTCATTCCGTACACACCAACGATGAATGTTAATGGAATAAAAAGGGTTGCTATAACTGTAAGAACTCTCATGACTTCGTTCATGCGGTTGCTTATGGAAGAGAGATACAAGTCAAGCATTCCAGAGACAGTTTCCCTGAAATTTTCAACAGTATCAATGTTTTGTATAACATGATCGTAGAGGTCGCTGAAATAGGTTTGTGTCTGCGACTGGACAAGAATATGTTCGGTTTTTCGTATAGAGCTCACTGCTTCGCGCAGAGGCCAAACGGCATGTCTTAACGTAAGAAGTTCTCTCTTCATTCTGTAAATAGAGCGCACTGTTTCCTGGTCGGGATGAGTGAGCAACAGTTCTTCTGTCTCCTCGACCTGCTCTCCGATCTTTTCTAAAATGACGAAATAATTGTCCACAACAGAATCCATGAGAGCATAGAGAAGGTAATCAGCGCCAAGTTTTCTAAAGCGCCCTGCCGTATTGCGTATGCGTTCTCGAACTGAATCGAAAACATCTCCCTTACGCTCCTGAAAAGAGATGACGAGATTCTCTTTCAGAATAAAACTGACCTGTTCAATAGTGAGAGCTCCCGTCTCTTCATCTAGATCAAGCATCTTAAGAACGATGTAGAGGAAATCATCGTATTCATCAATTTTAGGACGCTGCTCCGTGTTAAGAATATCTTCAAGAGCAAGGGGATGAATAGAAAACTTTTTTCCTATCTGCTCTATCAATGCCGTGTCGTGAAGTCCCACAACATCAAGCCACTCTATGCCTTCTGTCTTTATCTCTTTGTTTTCGTACTCCGTGAAATTCGATAAAGACTTTTCTTCAAGAACGTCTGTTCCATAGTGAATCAGATGTAACCCCACTTCTCCCTCTCTTTTCTCACCTACATGAATAAGAGTACCGGGAGGGAGTCCCGCTTTTTCAGATCGGCGACGATGCTTTTGTTTGAAAACCATATGCATCTCTCCTTCAAAAGAGATTCTTTATCTAGGAGCCAAACACATGCGAATAATAAAGCTTGCCACTTATAGTAGAGTTTACTACTTACTGAAAAAGAAAAAGGCCCACAACTCCAAAAAGAACAAAGAGCAGAGGTGGATTATTTTTAAAGATGCGAAGCTGGAAAAAAGCTACTCCCAGAGCAAAGAGAAGTGCAGCCTGCCACTGAGAAAGAGCTGTCTTTAAAAGGGGGACAACAGCAAGAGTCAGAAGGGCCCCTACCGCTGGACGCAAAGACTTTTTAAAACGTTCAACTTTTTCATCCGAACTTTTCTTCATAACTAGAAGAACACACAGCAATACAAGAAGAGGAGCCGAAACTACTGATGCAGTGGCAATAAAAGACCCCAAGATACCGCCTTGATGAAAGCCAACGAAAGTTGCTGCATTGACAGCTATAGGACCAGGCGTAACTTGCGCCAAAGCCAAGACCTGGTTAAATTCTTGTGGCGTCAGCCACCCATAGTTTATAACAAGTTCGTGCTCTATTAAAGGAATGGTGGAAATTCCGCCACCAAAAGCTCCTACACCTATCCGAGCGAAGGCCAAAGCAAGCAAGAGAAGTTTCATTATTTTTTCTCCTTTCTGAACCACTGAATAGCAACACCTACGGCTATGGCAAAAAGAGGATGAATATTCAAGAAAAGCATGAGTGCAATAACTACGGCATATGGAATGAGATTCAGCAAATCAGAAAAAAGAATGGTTTTCAGCTGACGAGCAACGACATTGACCAGCAAAGCAGCCACGGCACAGATCACGCCGAGGAAAAAGGCCTTTAACGCCGGGGAATTCTGATAACGCAAGACAAGATTCGAAAGCAACAAAATAATGGTGAAAGGAGGAACTAAAACGCCGAGAACGGCCATAACAGCTCCGGGAATGCCGCTATAATGTTTCCCTATAAGGAAAGATGAAGAGACTGCAAGAGGCCCTGGCATGGCTGCCGACAAGCTGACAATATCGAGCAGATCCTGCTCTGCCATATCTCCCCTTTTACGAACTTCCGTTTCGGCCATACCCAGAATAACGACTCCGCCACCAAAGGTTACGGAACTAATTTTAAAAAACATTTTAAAAAGCTGCCATGGCGTCATAGTATAGTTTCAACCCTTTCTTGAGCAAACTTACAAAACTGTCTTTAGAAAAGTTTCAATATCTACATCATAATCGTCAAACAAAAGATTTTCATAGTCCAATTCGGGAACTCGTACATTCAATTTTTTTTCAAGCCATACAGCCACAATACGGCGATGGCAGAAATCCCCAGGCTTCTCCCAACATAAAAGGATAGCATTCTCTCCAAGATCTTTATAGACTTGCGATGGGTTTAAAAGGGAAAGGACCTCTTTATAATATTCCAAGGCGCAGACATGGGGAGGGATTTTACTCCTTTTTCCCTGCTGAAGCAGTTCCCACGAAGGGGCTAGCGGAGAGTAGATTCTCCCCTTGAACCACGAAGGCACTCCCCTGCAAATAGCTACAGAATCAGGGTTTGATATTGCTTCTTTATGTGCAAAATATGATGTTTTCACTTCTTAACACCTCGCATACCTCTACGAGGCATTGTACATAATTTTAACGACTTTTGCAGCTTAAAAAAGGTACAGGAATTTCTATAAAGGGAAAAGCGGGTAAGACATTGATTCCATTTTGACTAGCTATCGCCTGTTTTTGTATTTGTTGCCAAAGAAGGGATTGAAGGCTTCCGTCCTGATTTTCAACAACGGCTGAACAACTCTCTAACCAATCTCCAGTATTACAGTAAAGAATATTTCCTATTTTTTTCATGACAGGATGATGAATGTGACCACAGACAAGACCTTGTACATCATGTTTTTGGGCGATTTCAGTAACCCTTTTCTCGTAGCCACTAATACATTTTACAAATTCCTTAACCACTCGTTTCGCCGATTTAGAAAAAGACCACTGGTTTTCGCTGGAGAAGAAGCGGTTTATTCCATTATTCAAAGCCAGAGACGTTTCATAGGCAACATCGCCAATGCGGGCAAGCCATTCAGAATGTTTGGAAATGATGTCGAGTTCATCGCCATGGGTAACAAGATACCTCCGTCCGTCACGTGCAGTATGAATGCTCTTCTCTAAAATGTGGATACCGCCGAGACACTTTCCTCTGAACTCGTCGAGGAAATCATCGTGGTTTCCAGGGATATAGAAGACCTCTGTTTTTTCAGAAAGCTTGAGCAAAAGCTGAAGCAGGTAGTGTGAAGAACGTGTTTTTAAAGCTTCACGGCGAAATTTCCAGCCATCGATAATATCGCCTACGAGATAAAGACGATCGCAAAGAGACGAAGAAAGAAAGGCTGCTAATTGATCGACCTTGCTCCATCTCGACCCAAGATGAACATCTGAAACAAATATTGAACGGTAATGCATACTTTGGCCCCTTTCTTCATCACTTAACTTGTATATATCTAGCTTCGTATGCCTATTTTCGCCCACTATGATGGGCCACTATGAAAATTCCGAGCAAGATGAGAATTCCCCCAGCTAATGTCAAGAGGGTAATTTTTTCTTTCCATAAAAGAAAAGCAAGAATGGAACTTCCCACAGGTTCTCCTAACAAAGCTACGGAAACGGCACTTGGGTTAACGTAACGCAAGGCCCAATTATAACTACTATGTCCGAGTATTTGCGGGATGAGGCCCATTCCCAAGAATGCTCCCCACGTTGGAAGAGAAAAACCTGCAACTGGAAGTTTTTTGAAGAGGATAACTCCCCACAAACAGACGGCCGCTACACTATAACAGAGAGAAGCATATGTCAACAACGATACTCGCCGACGAGCAATGCGTCCGCAAAGGAAATAAAGGGTTGCCGCCCAAGCTCCGATCAAGGCTAGAGAATCGCCCCACAAAGCTGTTTTTCCTACAGAGAAATCACCCAGACTGATCACAATTCCTCCCATGAACGCTACGCCTATTCCCAAACATGCTTTACGACTAACCTTATCATGAGTAATTATTGGAGCCAAAAAAGCGGTCCAAATAGGGATCGTATCGGCAATAACAACAGAACTTGCAACTGATGTATAAAAAAGAGATGATATCCAAAAGGCGAAGTGAATAGCGAGAAAAATTCCCGACAGGATAAGAGCCCGCCACTCTCCCTTGCTAAGAATGGCAATCTCTTCACGACAACGCCAGAGAGCAAGAGGCAACAAGACGACGGCAGCAATACCTACTCGATATGCAGATATCACAAGAGGATGAGCATGGTGTGCCATTCGTGCAAATATTGCTCCTGTAGATATGGCAAGAACTCCTAAAAAAAGAACTAGAAAAGGTGAGATAAGTGGCTTATCGTCTGCTGTCTTATTCATATGTATAGACTATCACAAAAAGGGTAAGAAAAGAATATATGAAATACGTATTATGGCCCTTCTCTTTCTGTAGGAAATATGGCATAGTATAAATACATTACAGCATTCTGTAATGGAGGTGAGCGTAAGAGTGCTTTATTCCAAATACCCTCCGGACTTGGTAAGGAAAGCTCTTGATTTACAGTCAAACTTAGATTTTTTGTTACGTCAAGATATTTTAGATTCTGCGGTTCACGATGCAACTGTGTGGTTACCGTCTTTAGGCCAGGAAATAGGCCTCCCTTCCCTCGTTTCACAAGGACCAACAATCGAATGGAAACAATTCTTAAGTATACTGTATCATTGTTCCCTGATGGCTGCCCCAGAAACAGATGACATCTATCAGGATAAGGCCCATCGCTGGCATTCTATGCTTTCTGCCATGGCGGAAACGGCCTTTCCTTTTTTATACGACACCCTTCCTGAACGGCAGTTCATGAAACTAGCACAACAGGAGATCGTTACTCCGGCTATTAAGGAATTCTCCTCATATCTGCCCTGGCGCGAGGTTCCTTCGTGGCGATGGGGACACTATGCCAGTATGTTTCTCAACATCCCTGAAAGCCATGGGGAATTTTGGAGCATCAGCGAAAAAACTACTCGATGGACGACAGCCCATATGGCGTCTCTATGTGGGCGAACATTTCGTACCCCCCACTACATCTATCAACGGTGTGTCTCACTGCCCAGAGGGATTATTCTCGAATCGAGCCCACGTCGTAAGTGGAAATACTCTTCGAAACGTCTTTCTGTAGCATCTGTCTACTACCTGTCGGGCTACGTTTTCCCCAAGATAGATGCCTATATGAAAGCTCCCTTCGATAGCACAAAAACAACAGTTATCGAAGCTATTTTAAGTAAAGGAACAAAACATCAAGATCCATCGTGGCTTGCTGCGGCTCTTAAAAATCTCTACGTTCTTTATGGCAAGCTCCCTCTTGAAAAAATCGGCCGCCTTGCTGTGCTTTTGTACAGAAGACTTCAATCCCTATTCTATTCGGAACAGCTTTTACGAAACGCTCTCTTCGAAATGAGAAAGTTATTCTCAAACCATGCGGGAGGAAAAGCCTCCGATACTGTCTTTCATGTTTTCACAGACATGGTTCCAGAATATTCTTATTGGTTTGTAGCAACATAAATGGTGTTGCTTTTCTATAAAGCTTTGCTAGTATAGGCCGAAGATTCTCGACCATATGTTGGAAGTAGGGATTGAGTTATGCATATCGTTATTGTTGGTGCTGGAGAAGTAGGGTATCACGTAGCAAGAAGTCTTTCCGCCGAAGGACACGACATTACAGTTATTGAGGAAGACAAGGAACGAGCATTGAAGGTCGATAACGAGCTTGATGTTATTACGATCCGGGGAAACGGATCTCGTCCCTCCGTTCTTGAAGAAGCCGGAGTTAAGAGCGGCTGTTCCATAGACATTTTGGTCGCCTGTACCAATCGCGACGAAGTCAATATTATGGCGTGCTGGATAGCGAAAAGGGCCGGAGTTAAACGTGTCATTTCAAGGGCTCGCGGGCTGGAATATACAGATAGCCCCACATGGGCCAGAGATCTTGGCATAGATGTTATGAACTCTCCCGAACGGTCTGTCGCTCGTCAGATTATAGAGTTGCTTTCCGTCAGTTCCGCTCTGGAGACAGCAGAGTTGCTCGAAGGAATAGCTGGTATTTATGCTTTTCCCATCGCCCATAAATCCCCCCTTGCGGGACTCAGCCTTAAACAGCTTCGTATTCAATATCCTCATGTTACCGCCATTATTGTCTATGTAAAAAGAAACGGGGAAGGATTTGTTCCCTATGGAGACAATATTCTGGAAGAGGGGGATATTTGCTTTACCGTCACGAGAAAAGACCAGGTGTGGCAGTTGGAAGAAGTTTTCAGCGGAGAGAAAAGCACTCCCCTTAAAAAGGTCTTTATTATCGGAGGCGGAAAACTGGGCTATCAGGTTGCCCATCGCCTCGAAAAACACTATAAGAGCGTAGATATTCGTCTTATTGACCGCAACAAGGAAAAGTGCGAACGAATCGCCAGTGAGTTGCAGCGAACTCTCGTCTTATGCGGAGATGGCGCCGATGAGACATTGCTCAGACATGAAGGCGTGGAAGATGCCGACGGTTTTGTCTGTACCACTGAAAGCGATGAAGCCAATATCCTTTTCGGCGTCGTTGGCAAAGCTCTAGGAGCCAGAAAGGCCATTGCCGTTGTGCGACGTCAGATGTACATGCACCTCGATAACTACATCTCCGTCGATGCCATGGTCAACCCTAACCAGGCCCTTGCCTCTGTTATTATGAGCAATGTGCGCTACCCATCTGGAGCCGGAACACTCTCGCTTCTCGATAAGATAGATGCAGAGATGCTTGAAGCCCATATTTCGGAAACAAGCGCCATTTCTGGCCTCACCATGGCAGAGATGGACCTTCCAAAAGGAATACTGATCGCCCTCGTTCGAAGAGACAATGAAGTCTTTGTTCCTATGGGAGATACGATTATTCATGCAGGAGACCTCGTAACCATATTTGCCTCTTCTGAATTGATGCCTATTGCCGTTGAAAAACTTGGAGTGAAATAAGTCATGAAATTTCGTCTAGTAGCGCGAGTTCTCGCCCTTCTGTCTTCCATGATCTCTATCTTCATGCTCTGGCCCCTCTCATGGGCCATTATGGACGGAAGCACTGATGCAAAAGCCTTTGTAATGTCTATTGCTGTCGGTTTCATGGTTGCCCTGCTTCTCTACGGTTGGGGAAAACGTGGAAATTTTCAAGATCTCGGCATACGTGAAGCCTTCGCTGTCGTCACCCTATCGTGGGTAACCGCTTCTATCATAGGGGCACTGCCCTACTTTTTTCATGGAACAGCACCCACATTTACCGATGCATTTTTTGAGGCCATGTCTGGCTTTACAACAACTGGAGCCTCCATACTAACGAACATAGAAGCCCAACCTCGCGGAATCCTCTTCTGGCGAGACCTGACACACTGGCTTGGAGGCATGGGAATTATTGTTCTCAGCCTGGCTATTCTACCCTTCGTCGGTGTTGGAGGAATGGAACTCTACAAAGCGGAGGTCCCCGGGCCCATTCCAGAAAAAATGACACCTCGAATTCAACAGACTGCTCTGCTCCTGTGGGGAGTATACGTTTTCCTCTCGGCGTTGCAGACTGTTCTGCTTCTATTCGGAGGAATGGATCTTTTCGACTCTCTGACCCATACCTTCGGGACAATGGCTACTGGTGGATTTTCACCGAAGAACACGAGTGTTGCCCATTACAATAGCGCCTATATCGACTGGGTTATTACAATCTTCATGTTTCTCGCCGGATGCAACTTCGCCCTGCACTACCATTTTTTAAAGGGAAAGTGGAACGCCTGGTGGAAAGATGGAGAATTTCGTGTCTACTTCTTTATCAGCCTCGGCTGTACAGTAGCTATTACGGCGTTACTTTTGATAAAAGATATTTACAGCAACGTCTTCGACGCATTGCGTTATGCAGCCTTTCAGGTTGTAAGTATTATCACCACTACAGGTTTTGTCACCGCGGATTATGAGCTGTGGCCAGTATTTACTCAGCTTCTGCTTCTCATCCTCATGTTTATCGGCGGCTGTGCTGGCTCTACAGGCGGCGGCATTAAAAATCTTCGCATTATGGTTCTGGTACGTCACGCCTATGCAGAACTTTTCCGTCTGCTTCACCCAAAAGCCATAGTTCATACTAAAGTGGCAGGAAGAACGATTTCCAAAGAGATCGTCGGCTCGATAACCGCTTTTTTCCTTCTCTATATAGGGATCTTCACTCTGGCAAGTCTTGTTATGACCGCATTGGGGCTTGACATTGTTTCTGCCATCTCAAGTGTGGCAGCGACTCTAGGTAATATCGGCCCCGGTCTTGCGCTGGTTGGTCCTACAAAAAATTACGCTCTTATCCCAAATATTGGGAAATGGGTTCTTTCTTTCTGCATGCTTCTTGGGCGACTTGAACTCTACACAGTTCTGATCCTTTTTGTTCCTGCAACGTGGAAACGATAAGGTGGAAGAGCCGGCGCTATTCCGCTGGCTCTTCTTTTCTATTTATAATATCTCTCACTTTTTGCAACGCATCTGGTTCGCCCAACACAAGAAGGGTATCGTACGGTTCGAGGGTCAACTGTCCACGTGGAACAAGAAAGTTTTTCTCTCGCCTCACCAACAATATAAGGGCATCAGACGGAAGAGAAAGCTGACCGATCGTTTTTCCCACTGAAAAGGTCCCCGGTAAAATATCTAATTCCCGCGTTTCATTTCGCACATCGTTCTCTGTCTTATCGAACTCAAGAGGATATCTCGGACGAGATAGAAGGGGCTTATCCACCTTCAGGAACCGCGCCAACGGCATGAGGGTCTTCCCCTGAAAAAGTACTGACGTGAGCACAATAAAGAAAACGACGTTGAAAATTTCATTGGAACGTGGGTGCCCCATAAGCAGAGGGAATGTAGCCAAAACAATGGGAACGGCCCCACGCAACCCCGCCCATGACGCGAGGAGCCTCTCTCTTAAAGAAAAGGAACTTCCTATTAAAGTCAGCAGAATAGCCACCGGACGGGCAATGAACATAAGGAACCCCGCGCATAGAAGGCCTTCCCAGACAACGCCCACAAGATGGGAAGGAAAGACAAGGAGCCCCAGAACCAAAAACATGATGATCTGCATGAGCCAGCCTATACTATCGTGAAAACGAAGAAGGCTGCGTTTGTAGATAAAATCGCTGTTCCCCAAAACGAGTCCACAAACATAGACGGCTAAAAAACCGTTTCCGCCAATCTTCTCTACAAGCCCGTAGGTTAAAAGAACAATACTTGTTCCAAGCACAGGATACAAACCGGCATAATCAAGCCTTATTCTGTTTATGAGCCTCGCAGATACCTTACCGAGAAACCAGCCTCCAGCAGCTCCCATGGATATCTGGATAATAAATAAGGGAACAAGTTTACCCCATCCTACAGATCCCTGCTGAATAACCTGAAGAACAGCCAATGTCAAGAAGATCGCCATGGGGTCGTTACTCCCAGATTCAAGCTCAAGGAGTGTGCGCAAATTGCCTTTAAGGCTTACTCTGCGCGATCTGAGAACGGCAAAGACGGCAGCAGCGTCAGTAGACGATACGATAGATCCCAGAAGAAAGCCATCTTGCAGCGAAAATCCGAGAACGTAGTGAACAAAAAGTCCCATGAAAAGAGCGGACAAGGCAACCCCTAGTGTAGCCATCGTTATTCCACGACCTAAAACCGGTCGGATATTATCTACTTGAGTATCGAGACCTCCGGCAAAAAGGATGAAAGCCAAGGCAACCGTACCAACCATATTGGCAGTAGCGGCATTATCAAAATGGATTCCTCCAGGGCCGTCAGATCCCGCCAACATACCTATAACGAGGAACATAAGAAGAGCGGGAAAACCAAATTTTTCCGCCAATTTGCTGGAAAAAATGCTCAATAGAAGAAGAACGGAAGTAACGAGAAAGACAAGCGGTAGTTCAGTCATAGCAATCCCCCCTGAAAGATTATTATCCAGTTGACCTCTGCGAGATTAACAGGTATTATATACGTGCTACTTTTTAAGAGTTTCGTAACACGTATATCTAAAATACAATTTTTTGGTTCACCGATTCTCCTCATGCAAAACGGAAAGGCCGCCCACCCGGCCTTTTCGCTCTTTTTTAAACTCCTTCTGGAAAATACACAAAAATACTGATGATGAATAGCGTAATGAAATTTATAGTATATGACTATAATTTACCATAAATTTGAAGTAAAAACACATTAATTGGGGGTTCCCATGATGAACAAAATAAAAAGAACTGTAATTGTATTAACTTGCATTATCCTTACATTGATTATTTCCAGCGGCGCCTATGTAACCGCTTCAATAAAAGCCGCTACAACAAATGCCTCTGATAACCTAGAAGCTCCGGCGGAAAAAACATCAGACGCCTATTTCAAGGCCGAAGCTCAAAAACTTTTGCATCTCCCAGGCCAGTATGAGGGGGTTCTTCCTGCGGCAGACTGCCCCGGCATTCGGTATGCTCTTTTTCTTCGCCCCGATAACATCTACCAACTAGAGATGACATATCTAGAAGCCGAAGAGGGCAAAGACAAGACTTTTGCCTCTTTAGGGCGATGGGAGCTCGTTCCTTCTAAGAAGATGATTATTTTACACGAGTCCCCAAAAGACAAAATGTATTTTGCTATAGATAGCAATGACAAAATTACACTCGTTGATCGTGAAGGGAAACGTGCAGAATCTGACCTTAACTTCTCTCTTTCACATACAAAAGAACCATATGTGCTAAAAACCCCCCTTCAAATGGAGGGTACTTTCTCATATATGGCTGACGCGGCCCTCTTTACCCACACCTTTACCGGAGCAACCTTTCCTGTCGCCATGGAAAAGGACTATGTCACTCTGGAAGAGCAATATCTCTCTCTTGAGCCTCAAGCGGGAGAACCTCTCCCTGTCGTTATAGAGGGACATATAGAAAAAAGAGCAGCCATGGAGGGAGATTCTACAGAAGATGCTCTTATAGTAGACCGCTTCGTTGGCATGGGAAGTGATGAAACAGAGGAAGCTGAAGAGAGTGAAAAGCAAGAAGAAACAACCTCTGGAAAAGACGTATCAGTACAAGAAAAAGTCACTCTTGAAGATAAGGATTGGATGCTTGTGAGGTTGGGCGACAAACAAATAGAACGAGCCGAAAACAACGATGGAATATCCTTGCATTTTAATAGTGCGGAAAAGAGAGTTCACGGGTACGGAGGATGTAACAATTATTTCGGTGCCTACCGTCTTGATGAGTCTGGGTCGCGTCTTCTCTTCGAGCAGCTTGCGTCGACAAAAAAATATTGCCCTGATACCATCGATCTAGAAGAACAGTACTTCAAAATGCTCTCTCATGTAACAGCATTTGAAATTGTGGGTAACACTCTCTATTTATATGACTACAAAGAGGAAATTATCGCCATTTTCGAGAGAAAGGCACAGCAGTAAAGAGATAGTGCCACGTGCTACAGCATTAAGACGTTATCTGTCTCTCCATTTTCGTCGAAGACATAGTCGGGGTCGCGAATAATTCGCACCTTCTGTATTCGCTGCCCCGTTATTTTGACAACTTCGAAGCGCAAGGGCCCCCACTCAAGAGAGGCGCCAACGGCAGGCAACGTTTTAAACTGCTCGAAAAGCCAGCCGCTCAACGTGCTCGACTCACTTCCCGGCGTATAGGGCATTCTTAAAAATTTTTCAAAGAGTTCTTCCAGATAGGCGTCTCCGCTCGCAAGGTACGTGTTTTCCTCAACCTGAGTACAGTACTCTTTAAAGTCATCGTGCTCATCGTATATTTCCCCTACCAGCTCTTCAAGAATATCTTCGAGAGTAATGATTCCCGACGTTCCGCCATACTCGTCAAGAACAACGGCAAGGTGGGCCTTATTCTTTTGCAGCATTTTCAGGCCATCCATCAGGGTGGCACTTCCAGCTATCAAAAGTGGCGGCGTCATAATCGAGCGAATTTCCACGTTGTCATCATGTATAAAATGGTTCAGAAAATCTTTCTCGTTGAGGATTCCTACAATATTATCGAAGGTTCCCTCATAAATAGGCACACGGGAATAATGGTTCTTTAAGAGCAGATTCTTTACGTTTTCAATAGGTTCGTTCACGTTCAGGGCAAATAAATCCACTCTGGGCGTCTGAATTTCGCACACTTCTATTTCGGAAAAATTCACGGCATTCCCTATAAGCTCCTTCTCAGTCTCAGGAAGCACGCCCTCTTCCCCCATAGTCTCAACTATGCTCAAAAGCTCATCGTGTGTAACACTGGGCAAAACATCCGTCCGATCTTTTCCACGAAGGATCTGGGATAGATTTGTAGTAAGCCATGTAACGGGAGAAAGCAGGGAGACAAAAAAGTGAACAAGCCCAGAAGCGCCAAGGGCAAAGTTTTCGGCCTTATCCTTCACAAAAGCTTTAGGGAGTATCTCTCCAAACAATATGATCAAAACAGTCATCAGAAGGGTTGCGTACACGGCTCCCATGGGGCCAAAGAGAACAGAGAGCGTTCCTGCGGCGGCGGAGGTCATGACAATATCAACGATATTCCCACCTATTAATATAGCGGAAATCGTCTTATTGAAATCCTTTGCCAGATCGAGTGCCTTATTAGACCCTTTGCGTCCTTCTTCGGCAAAACGTTTCAGGCGTATTTTGTTAACACTGGAATAAGCCGTCTCGCTTGCAGAGAAGAAAGCTGAAAGTATAAACATAAAGATGAAGAACAAGGCAAACAGTATAATTGAACTATCAGCCACTACAAAAAACCCCCAATTCAGGCTATAACTTTACCATGAGTATAATAACAGAACATTAAGAGGTGGTGATACTCTTGAATAAAATTATTCAAGCAATAAAAGAACGACGCAGCATTCGAAAATATAAAAAAGAGCAGATAGATGATAATGAACTTCTTGCCATACTCGAAGCGGCGACATTCGCCCCCAGCGGACACAACGACCAGCCGTGGCACTTCTTGGTTATTCAGAATAGACGTATTATAGATGATTTAAGTCGGCGCACACGTACAATTATGAGCAGAAAGGATGATGAACGAATAGCCGAAATAGGAAGGAATCCTGATTATCATCTTTTTTTTCATGCTCCCACTGTAATTATTGTTTCCGGCAAAGAAGATGGAATGGTTTCCGACTCTCATCTCGTGCCTTTTGCCGACTGTTGCGCAGCTATAGAGAACATGCTTCTGGCAGCCCACAGTCTGAACGTGGCCTCTTGCTGGATCGGTTTTATACGCTACCTTTTTCAAAAGGAAGATATATGCGGGGAACTTCCCATTCCCTCTGGATATAAACCCTACTATGCTGTCGCCCTCGGCTACTCAGACATGACTTCAGCTCCCAAACCAACTCCACGAAAGCCTCAGGTTGTTGCACGTGTCTATTGACGAGAGGTCGAGTGATTGACAAAGAGTGTATAAATGATTAAAGTGAGAACGCCTATTCTCAGGGCGGGGTGCAAGTCCCCACCGGCGGTGAACCAGTCTATATCTGGAAGCCCGCGCACGCTTTTTTGCGACAAAACGCAGGAAGCGTTGATCTGGTGAAAAGCCAGAGCCGACGGTGATAGTCCGGAATGAAGAGATAGGGCGACCTCTGCTCTCACGCAGAATGCCGCTTTTTTATTTTTTCCCGCCCTGCACTATAAATTTCATATGTGATACTGGAGGAATGATGGTATGAATAATGCATTGCTCAATGCCTTTGGTTCGCCTTTGACGCGGGTTGAAAAGGGGCTTGAATCTCTTCGGGCTGGAAGTGGCATTCTCGTAACCGACAACGAAGAGAGGGAGAATGAGGGAGATCTTATCTTTGCCGCTCAGACTCTTACCGTTCCGCAGATGGCCATGCTCATACGAGAATGCAGCGGGATAGTCTGTCTTTGCCTGACACCAGAAAAAATAGAATCACTGGAGCTTGCGCCTATGGTAGAACACAACTCAAGTCGTTTCAAAACGGCTTTTACAGTCTCTATTGAAGCTGCGGAAGGCGTTACAACAGGCGTGTCTGCCGCAGACCGTGTAAAAACTATACAGACAGCTATAGCTCGTGACGCGAAACCCCATCATCTTAATAAGCCTGGACATGTCTTCCCCTTGCAGGCCAGAAAAGGCGGCGTACTAGAGCGAGACGGCCATACAGAAGCTTCTGTAGATATGACTCGACTCGCAGGGGTAGACCCTTACGGAGTTCTTTGTGAACTTACAAATCCAGACGGGACAATGGCCCGTCTGCCCGAAATTGTTGATTTTGCTAAAAAACACGCATTCCCAGTCGTTACGGTAGCTGATATCATCACGTATCGACAACACTATAATCTCTAATCTACAGGGAGGAAGCGTCAAGGGGCATTCCGCAACTTTGACAAAACTTTTTCATGGCGCAACCTCCTTTAATAACGATTTTTATGTTTTAATAATAGTAGCATAATTGTTGAAAGGTGGTTGATTATGCATTTCAAAAAATATGTACGATTTTTAGCACTTCGCAGTTTATATTTTACCGCTTTTTGTCTCATTATTTCTGCTGGAGTTTTGCTCCCTTATATGGTGCTGTCCTCTCCTGCCTTTTGCGCAGTCGAACCTACTGTTACGCCTCTTCCCATGGTGCACGTTGAAGAGGGGCTTCTTGCCGGCTTTGAAGAGGATGACGTTATAAAATTTTTAGGCGTTCCCTATGCTCAGCCTCCGGTAGATGATCTGCGCTGGAAACCGCCCCAGCCTCTTCTCACCTGGGATGGTCTTAAGTATGCTCAAAAGTTTGCTCCAAGCTGCCCTCAACCCCTTCTATACAATGAACCGACAAGTGAAGATTGCCTCTACTTAAATATATGGACTCCTTCCCTTGACGGGTCGTTGCCTGTTATGGTCTGGATTCATGGTGGTTTTTTCTCGCGCGGTTCTGGCTCACTCTCCAGATTTGATGGAACGACCTTTGCCCAAACGAAAAGAGTTCTCCTCATTACAATCAACTATAGATTGGGAGCTTTCGGTTTTCTTGCTCATCCGGCACTTTCCAGCGAAAGCGCTCTTCACACCAGCGGGAATTACGGACTTCTCGACCAAGTAGCAGCACTACAGTGGATTCAGAAGAACATTCGCCAATTCGGAGGGGATCCTCATAATATAACTATCTTCGG
>Ga0172377_10000271_pt1 | contig 46543 bp, 36 predicted proteins | sample Pumphouse3metaG_FD_119749 | JGI IMG/M metagenome (GOLD analysis project Ga0172377, IMG submission 119749) | Leachate microbial communities from a municipal landfill in Southern Ontario, Canada - Pumphouse #3 metaG | ecosystem: Engineered > Solid waste > Landfill > Unclassified | place: Canada... | reverse complement strand
TTGTAAAGATTTTCCCGATATCGTCGAGCGTATCGATCTTGCCATTATCCTGGACCTGCTGGCTCACCGCATGGGCGAAGGGCGGATACCCGAAAAATTCCAGGAGATCTTTTTTGTGATCGGAGCCGAAAAATCCGGCCTGGGTCCCCTTTTGGACGATATGGCGCACGCGGTACCAAACCTTTCTCCCATGCGCATCGGCGCACACGCCATCCCGCCCTCCGGCGATTATGTCCCTTTGCAGGAATATGATCTTCCCTACCTGTTTATGACCGCCGGAAAATTCAACGATTATCACACCTGCTACGATACGGCGGAGAAACTCGATTATCCCAAGCTTAAGAATATCAGCAATTATCTCGCCTATCTTCTTTCACTGCTGGTCAGCGCCGATCCCGAACTCTTTGAATACCGGCGCCTGGGGGAAGACGATCTTGCTTCTCTGCTGACCATGCAGGATATCTTTTCGCGCATGGACGACGATGAACTGCGTTCCAAAAACCAGAATGTCTTTGAATTCGTCCAGAAACGCATCATTCGCGGCGATATTGAAATGCCGTCCAAGCTGGAGAATATCAAGGATTTCCTTCAGCGCGGCATTGAGAAATGCAGGAACCATGGTGCCCTGGACCATAACGAGCGTTCCAGGATCAACTATCTTATTGAAGTTGTTTCGCGGTATATGCATTAATTCACTCGATCTGCCTGCGCACCGCTGTGCCATGCCGTAGTCTGACGAAGGAAATACGAAGGCGAAAAGTCCCGATTGTTCGGAACGATGACGGGTCGAGATGTCGAGCAGGCTTTATCTGTTGATTTGTTGATATTCGTTTTGATTCAACATTTAAGATTCAAAATTTAAGGTAATTCCGCTGACCAGGCTTCCGAAGTTCCGAACTTCCCAAGCTCCGTACTTCGCTTTTTCTGTCGTCGAACCAGCGCCGGAATCAAGGTTCAAAGCTCAATGTTCAAGGTTTAAGAGGATGTTGATTTGTTGGTATCGTGGAATTTTTGAGTCAATTATTTTGGGGCAATTGTTTTGAGTCAAATTATTTGAGTCAATTATTTTGAGTTAATTCCTCAGGAAAGAGTGGAATTGTTAAAATTGCAAATACCATGATTTAAAAACTCTGTTTATCCAGTTATCATGTCTAAAGATAGAATCCCGTAAAGACCGTGGTCTCATCTAAAAACCGTCCGCTTTATCCTGTCTGAAAACCATCCGGTATATCTTGTATCCTGTCTGAAAACCATCCGGTTAATCCCGTCCAATGATTTATCGCGAAATTCAGTCGTAAAACAAAAGACCCTCCAAACTGAAGGGTCTTTATTATCATGTCGTTAGAATATCACTTTTCTTCGACCGCGGCCTGCGCAGCGGCAAGGCGTGCGATGGGAACGCGGAAGGGCGAGCAGCTGACGTAGTTCATACCGACTTTATGGCAGAACTTGACCGAACCGGGTTCGCCGCCGTGTTCGCCGCAGATCCCGACCTTAAGGTCCGGGCGGGAAGAACGGCCGCGTTTAGTACCCATTTCCACCAGCTGTCCAACGCCTTCCTGGTCCAGTTTCTGGAAAGGATCTTCTTTCAGCAGTTGTTTTTCCAGATAGATGGGCAGGAATTTTCCGGCATCGTCGCGGCTGTAACCAAAGGTCATCTGCGTGAGGTCGTTCGTACCGAAGGAGAAAAATTCCGCGCTCTTTGCAATATCATCAGCGAGCAGTGCTGCGCGCGGGATTTCGATCATGGTACCGACCAGGAAATCCACCCGGGCGCCTTTTTCTTTAAAGACCTTTTCGGCGGTTGCGCGGATAATCTCATCCTGCAGGTCGTATTCCGCTTTGGTCCCGATCAGGGGAACCATGATCTCCGGTTTTGCATCGATGCCGTTGGCCTTGCAGTTCAATGCCGCTTCAATAATCGCGCGGGTCTGCATTTCGGTAATCTCGGGATAGGTGTTGCCAAGACGACAGCCGCGGTGACCCAGCATGGGATTTGTTTCGAGGAGCGATTCAACCTTGTCACGGATCTTTTCAACCGGCACTCCCATTTCTTCCGCCATGATCTTCTGATTGGCTTCTTCGTGCGGTACGAATTCATGCAGCGGCGGATCCAGCAGGCGAACGGTGACCGGCAATCCGTCCATAGCTTCAAAGATCCCCTCAAAGTCCTTGCGCTGATAAGGCAAGATCTTGGCGAGGGCCTTTTTGCGTCCCTTGACATCATCGCTGAGGATCATCTCACGAATAGCCTTGATCCGGTCACCCTCAAAGAACATGTGTTCCGTGCGGCAGAGACCGATACCGATCGCGCCGAAATTCCGTGCGACACCGGCGTCGTGGGGAGTATCAGCATTGGTGCGGACGCCCATGCGGGTGTATTTGTCACAGATATCCATAAGCTTGCCAAAATCGCCGCTGAGTTCAGGATCAATGGTTTTGATCTTTCCTTCGTAGACCTCACCGGAGGAACCGTTCAGGGAAAGCCAGTCGCCTTCCCGGTATTTTTTTCCATCAATATTGATGGTACGTTCTTTATAGTTTATCACAATCTTTCCTGCGCCCGAAACACAGCATTTTCCCATTCCGCGCGCCACAACGGCTGCGTGAGAGGTCATACCGCCGCGTGCGGTCAGAATGCCTTCTGCGGCATCCATTCCCGCAAGATCCTCCGGAGAGGTTTCAATGCGGACAAGCACGACTTTTTCTCCCCTGGCGGCCCAGGCTTCGGCTTCGTCGGCAAAGAACACGATACGTCCGGTGGCGGCACCCGGAGACGCCGGCAGTCCTTTTGCGATTGCTTTTGCGGCTTTCATCGCGGCATTGTCAAATACCGGGTGCAGGAGTTCATCCAGTTTATTGGGCTCAACGCGCTTGATCGCATCGGTTTCGCTGATTTTTCCGTCGCGAAGCAGGTCCATGGCGATCTTGACCATGGCCGCGCCGGTACGCTTGCCGTTACGGGTCTGCAGCAGCCAGAGGCGGCCGTCCTGGATCGTAAATTCCAGGTCCTGCATATCTTTGTAATGATCTTCCAGCTTCTGCTGGATCGCATCAAGCTGTTTATAGGCTTCGGGCATGGCTTCTTCCAGGGAGGGGAATTTTTGGGCGCGTTCCTCTTCGGAAACGCCGGCCAGTTTCGCCCAGCGGCGGGCTCCCTCCAGGGTAATCTGCTGCGGCGTGCGCACACCGGCAACCACGTCTTCACCCTGGGCGTTGATCAGGTATTCGCCGTTAAAAATATCTTCGCCCGTAGCGGCATCGCGGGTAAAGGCAACGCCGGTGGCGGAATTATTGCCCATGTTGCCGTAAACCATGGCCTGGACATTTACCGCGGTCCCCCATTCATCGGGATATCCATGCATCTTGCGATAAACCTTTGCCCGGTAATTGTTCCAGCTTCCGAATACGGCGCCGATCGCACCCCAGAGCTGTTCCCAGGGATCCGCAGGGAAATCATGGCCCGTCATTTTTTTTACTGCCGATTTGAACTTTGCGACCAGTTCCTTAAGGTCCCCGACTTCCAGATCGGTGTCCAGTTCGACACTTTTCGCTTCTTTAACTTCTTCGATGATAGCCTCAAAAGGATCGATGTCTTCCTTGTTCTCCGGCTTCATTCCCAGTACCACGTCACCGAACATCTGCACAAAACGGCGGTAGGAATCCCAGGCAAAGCGTTCATTCCCGGATTTTTTTGCAAGTCCTTCAACGACCGAATCATTCATTCCGAGGTTCAGGACAGTGTCCATCATTCCGGGCATGGAAACCCGGGCACCGGAACGGACCGAGATCAGCAGCGGATTCGCCGGATCGCCAAAGGTGGCATCCATGACTTTTTCCATATGCCGGACACCGTCTTCAACTTCCGGGGTGATCTTTTTGATCACATTCTCTTTGCCTTCCTGATTCCAGAGCGTACAGACTTCGGTTGTGATGGTAAAACCGGCAGGTACCGGGACTCCGATACGGTTCATTTCCGCAAGGTTCGCGCCTTTGCCGCCGAGCAGGTTCTTATCGCCGGCTTTTCCGTCTGCCTTGCCGGCGCCAAACAAATATACGTGTTTCATGTTTTCTTTCCTTTCTGTTTAGATTCGGAATATATACGATTCGGAAACGAAAAGCAAGTAAGATGGGAACATTTGAATGTCGAAGATCGCCTTCCTTCTGCAGAATAAATTCCCTGTATACAAAAAGATTTATAAACCGGAAATAATTGTCCGGCAAGGGTTCCGGAGGAAAAACCGGAGTCGGATTTACCCTTTATAAATGCGTGTCCCCACTTTCCCCGAAAGCGCAAGATGCGCTTTTTCCAGAGAAGTGATTACCGCTTGCCGGCCGCGGCCTCCTTCGACAAAACGAAGGGCTGCTTCGATCTTGGGCAACATGCTGCCGGCGGCAAAATGCCCCTCCTTAATATAGCTCCGTGCTTCGCTGCTGCTGATTTCCGCCACTTCCCGCTGCTGCGGCGTGCCAAAATTCAGGGCCACGCGATCCACCGGCGTCAGAATGATCAGGAAATGCGCTTCCACCAGATCCGCCAGCAGGGCTGCGCTGTGATCTTTGTCAATGACCGCAGAAATGCCGCGGTAATTGCCTTCCTCATCTTTAACGACCGGGATACCGCCCCCGCCGCAGGTGATAACGATAAATTTATGGTCCAGCAGGTTTAATATGGATTCCGCTTCGACAATGCGCACGGGTTTGGGTGAGGGCACCACCCGACGCCATCCGCGACCGGAATCTTCTTTGAAAATTTGGGAAGGATCCTCCTTCATGACGGCTTCTGCTTCTTCTTTGCTGTAAAAATCCCCGATAGGCTTGTCGGGATTCTGAAAACTGGGATCATGACGGTATACCTCCACTTGGGAGACGATTGTCGATACGTGCCAGGGCATACCCAGGCGCTGCAATTCCTTGCGGATCCCCTTCTGCAGGTGATAACCGATATAACCCTGGCTCATGGCCGTACATTCCTGCAGTTCGAAACGACAGATCTTCTGTGTGTGTGCTGCGGCAAAATTAAAAGCCTTGTAGATCATCCCCACTTGGGGGCCGTTCCCGTGAGTCAAAATGATCTTGTTTCCCTGAGTGATCAGATCCACCAGCGAAGGTACTGCCTTGTCAATATTTTCCTGCTGCTCTCTGGGGTTGTTTCCCAGAGCGTTGCCCCCCAGCGCAATGGTAATGACTTTCATAAACTAGCTCCCGTTGACAATATGCAAAAAGATCCCGGCGGTTCCGGAATAAAAAAAACCCGGCTTTTCGCTCCCGCTGACAGATCTTAAAAATGCTTGGGAAATGTAAGCAATATTTTTGAGAAATACAAATGGTAGTCGGTAGACAGTAGACGGCAGACAGTAGACGGTAGACGGCAGACGAAGTTGGTGATGAATGATGAGGGATGGGCCCGGCAGTTATTTTGTATCCGGAGTTTCTGTTGTTTGTTCGTAGTTTTTGTTTGTATGAAGGCGACGATACAATGATGCTTGCGCGACAAAGCCCCGCAGGGGCGCAGACGTGAACGCCTGCCGGACATAGCGCTTTGCAGCAGCGCAAAGATGAAGCGGAATGCAGGACGGAGGGAGGAATGCATTGGGGCAAATTAATTGAGTCAAATTAATTGACTCAAATAAATTGACTCAAAACGGTAATCTCCGCATCCTGATACAAAACTGTTAGCTATGTGTTGACACAAACAACAAACATTTTAAAACTTAAATCTTGAATTTTGAATCTTAAATCTTAAATCTCAAATTGAATCCGTTATCTTGATCCTGAGCAATTTGCGGAATTCGTGACGGTTCAATTATTGTTCATAGCCAAAAGCGTCAAAATAGAACTTCATTTCACGGTAAATCCGCGCTTTCTGTTCTTCGGGAAGTTCGCGGAAGACGTTCTTCTTATAATCTTTGACCTTTTCCAGGTGTTTTCGGATATCGGGTTCGGCTTTGGCGTAACCCGGAATACCGAGTTTTTCATAGATCATTTTTACGGTCTCACCCGGATCGGCATCCAGCTCTGCGTAAGGAACCTCCACAAGGTTGCCCTTGGGGATCAGCTCGCGTTCATCCAGATATTTTCGCAATGTCTCCCGGAACATATAGATCGCCATTTCCCGGATCTCCTGATCGCCCACTTCCTGAAAAAACTGGGTCCGGATAACAGTATTCCAAAGGTGCAGCGTCGACAGGAAAGTAGTATAGGGATCACGGTGTAAAAAGATGAATTTGGCATTGGGGAACAATTCCAGCAATTCGCGGACGCGGCCGGTATTGTGCGGATTTTTCAGCAGCAAAGGTTTGTTTTCCATATACAGGCTGATATTGCGCAGCAGCCACATATAATCGCGCTGCCAAAGCCGTTTTTCCCGGGCATTGATACCCTTGAAAAGATTGTATTTGTCAAAATACATGCGGTTCCGCGGAAAGAAAAAGGTATGCATGCCCGAACGCGTTGAGATCGTAGTGAAGGGCTGTTCTTCTTCAGCCGGATAGTACGGTGACATTTTAATATTGTCCTGCGGGCGTTTTTCCGGAAACCAGAGCCTCGAGATCGCGCGCAGACCTTTGCGGCTGAGCAACGCGATATTGAAGGCATAATTCTGGTAATTGCACAGATATCCGAACTGTTTGTCTTTGGAAAGCGTATAGTGCAGGAAAGTGGTCCCGCTGCGCCAGTGTCCGAGGATAAACAGCGGGGGTTTGTCTTCAAAGGAAATTTCTCTGAGCACTCGGCGATTCAAGCTGTTCTGGAGTAACTGCAAGGGACGCGTCAGGTAGCTGATCCAGGCAATGCGCCGGGCAACGGGCTGGTATTTTTTGTCAATTTTGTTGGCGCGCTTTAGTTTGCGCCAGACATCCGGCAACACCAGATACAGCTGATGCTGACTGATGCGGTAACGTTTTTCATTGGTTTTGAGACCCTTTTTTAAAACATCCATCTATTTCTCTCTCCGTCTTTCTGCTTTGTTTTGTATCAGATCTACGATCTTTTCAATATCATTGTCATCCAGATCCATAACCATGTCCGGATGTTCCGGCACCTCATAAGGCACGTCTACGCCTGCGAGATAGCGCAGTTTCCCCGCTTCCGCTTCCCGGTATAGGTCCGGTTTGTTCGCTTTGCAGCGATCGATCACGGTTGCCATATAGATCAGTTTAAAACGTTGTTTTCCGATAATTTCAACAAGCTGGCGGCGGATGTCTTCCCGGGGAGATATAAAACTGCAAATGGTAATAATGCCGTGATCGTTCAGCAGCCGGCACAGTTCCGCAACACGGCGCAGATGTTCGGCCCGGTCGGCGGCCGAGAAATCCAGATCGTTCGACAGGCGTTCGCGGATCTTTTGTCCGTTTATAAAAACAACAATGTGCCCCAGTTCAAAAAGCCGTTTTTCCAGACGTAGGGCAACATTGTTCTTGCCGCTTCCGTGCAGACCGGTAATCCAGATGGTCTCGCCTTGCTGTCCGTATTTTGCCTCGCGTTCTCCGGGAGCGATCAAGCTGTTTCCTTCGCGTATCTTTTGTTTCTCGGCATCCGTTATACGGCTGGGGAGTTCGTCACTGCTGACGCGGTCAATGATCATGCCGACCGCACAGGTGTTGTGGGTCACCGGGTCTATCAGAATAAAGGATCCGGCTTCATGATTCTTTTCGTAGGCATCAAAGAATAAGGGCTTTGCGCTTGTAATCACCACCCGCCCGATCTCGTTAAGTTTCAAATACTGCGCTTCGCTGCGGTGCAAGGTGTTGACATCAATTTTATAGCGGATCCGGTCAATACGGGCTTTCCCGGTATTGCTGGTCTGCTTGATCAGAAAATGCGTATCGGGATCCATGTCCGTTTCATCCATCCATACCAGCATGGACTCGAAATGCCGATCAATGCGGGGCATATTGTTCAGATGCACCAGCATATCGCCGCGACTGATATCGATCTCGTCTTTCAGGGTCACGGTTACGCTCTGCGGCGGAAAAGCGTAATCACGCTCGCCGTCGCTGCTGACAATTGCGCTGACCCGACTGCTTTTCCGTGACGGCAATACCATTACCGGATCGCCTTTGCGCAGGATCCCGCCGGCCAGTTTTCCCGAAAATCCCCGGAAATCGTTCCCGGGACGCAAGACATACTGCACCGGATAACGCAGGTCCACAAAATTCCGGTCCGAACTGATATGGATGTTTTCCAGCAGTTCCAGCAACGATTCGCCGCCGTACCAGGGCATTTTTCGACTGCGCTCCACCACGTTTTCACCGTGCAGGGCGCTGAGGGGAATAAAATGCAGGTCCGGAATGTTCAGGCGGGTAATAAAAGATTTGTAATCTTCGCAGATCGCGTCAAAAACATCCTGTTTGTAAGCGGTCAGATCCATTTTATTCACTGCCAGGATCACATGGCGGATCCCCAGCAGGGAGACCAGAAAAGTGTGGCGCCGGGTCTGGGTAATGATGCCTTTCCGCGCGTCCGCAAGTATAATGGCAAGATTCGCCGTGGACGCCCCGGTCACCATGTTGCGGGTATACTGCTCGTGGCCCGGGGTATCCGCAATGATGAATTTCCTTTTATTGGTAGAAAAATAACGGTAAGCAACGTCAATGGTAATGCCCTGTTCACGTTCGGCTTTCAGCCCGTCGAGCAAAAGCGCATAATCCATGCTCTCCCCGGCATGCCCCACTCTCCGGCTGTCGCGCTCCAATGCAGCCAGCTGATCCTCGTAGATGCGCTTGCTGTCAAAAAGCAAACGCCCGATCAGGGTTGATTTTCCGTCATCCACCGAGCCGGCTGTCAGCAGACGCAAGAGGTCCTTTTTCTCATCGTGCTCAAGGAACGCTTTTATATCCAATGCTTTTATCTGATCTTCCATCACTGTTTGTCCGCCTAGAAATAACCTTCGCGTTTCTTCTGTTCCATACTGCCTTCCTGATCGAAATCGATCACCCGGGTCGTGCGTTCGGAGGCGGTGGTGACCATCATTTCCTCGACGATCTTTTCGATCGTATCGGCATCGGATTCCACGGCGCCGGTCAGGGGGTAACAGCCCAGTGTGCGGAATCGTACCTTTTTCATTTCCGCCTTATCGCGCAGCTCCCGGGGCATGCGTTCGTCATCCACCAGGATCAAGGCCTTATTGTAACGTACCACCGGGCGCTCTTTGGCAAAATACAAGGGTACGATTGGAATGTTTTCCAGTCGGATATATTGCCATACGTCCAATTCGGTCCAGTTGGAAAGAGGGAAAACGCGGATGGACTCTCCTTTCATTACCCGGGTGTTGTAAAGGCTCCATAGCTCCGGCCGCTGGTTCTTGGGATCCCACTGATGAAAGCGGTCCCGGAAAGAAAAAATACGCTCTTTTGCGCGGGACTTTTCCTCATCTCTCCGGGCGCCGCCAAAAGCCGCATCGAACTGGTACTTTTCCAGAGCCTGCAGCAGGGCCTGGGTTTTCATAATATCCGTGTGGACCTTGCTACCGTGCGTAAAAGGTCCGATTCCTTTTTTATGTCCCTCTCTGTTGTAGTGGACGATCAGATCCCAGCCCTTTTCCCGGACATAGCTGTCACGGAATTCGATCATCTCCCGGAATTTCCACATTGAATCGATGTGCATGAGCGGGAAGGGCGGTTTGCCTGGGTAAAAGGCTTTTTCAGCCAGCCGCAGCATAACCGAAGAATCCTTGCCGATGGAATACAGCATGACCGGATTCTCAAATTCTGCGGCGACTTCCCGGATGATGTGGATGGATTCCGCTTCCAGTTCTTGCAAATGCGATAATGAATATTGCTCCTGTTCCCTCATTCCTGAAGATATCCTTTGTCCTTGAGATATTGAATGATGATGTCCCCGGCTTCACTTTCCGTTAATTGTCCGCTATCGATCACGAGCTCGGGATTTTCCGGCGCTTCATAGGGCGATGATATTCCGGTAAAATCCGGGATCTCCCGGGAACGGGCTTTTTTATAAAGCCCTTTGACATCGCGTTGTTCACAAATTTCCAGCGGGCAGCGCACATAAATCTCAATAAAGCGCCCCGGCTCCAGCGATTTCCGCGCCATCTGCCGCTCCGCCCGGAAGGGGGAGATAAAAGCGGTCAGAACAATAAGTCCCGCATCGGTAAAGAGGCGCGTAAGCTCCGCAACCCGGCGGATATTTTCCCGGCGCTCCGCCTCCGAAAAACCCAGATCCCCGTTGAGTCCGTGCCGGATATTGTCGCCGTCCAGAATATAGGCAAGACGCCCGCGTTTATAAAGTTCCTTTTCAACCGTAGCCGCCAGGGTGCTTTTGCCCGATCCCGACAAGCCGGTAAACCAAAGGCAAAAAGATTTTTGTCCCAGCAGCTGTTCCCGCTGTTCCCGGGTAATTCCGCCTTTTTGCCATGTAATATGTGTGGATCTCATAATTCCAGGGCCTCCAGAAAGGGGATCAGGTGTTCCCTTTTGACCTTTATTCCCAATTGAATATCCGCCTTGTTGTTTCCGTGATAGTCCGAACCGGCGGTGACAAGCAAATGCTGTTTTTTTGCCAACTTCAGATAAGCCCGGGTCTGTTCCTCCGTATGCCGGGAATAGTATGCCTCGATTCCCCTTAAACCATATCCCTTCAGTTCCACGGTCAGCGCTTCCAGGGCTGCCGGATCTTGTCCGGTCTGTCCGGGATGTGCAAGCACAGGTATTCCGCCGGCTTTCAGGATCAGACGAATGGCTTCGCCGGCCTGCATCCGCGTTTTTTCCATATACAGTGATTTCCCTTTTGCCAGATAACGATCGAAGGCGTCTTGCTTGCTTTTAACATACGCTTTTTTCAGCATGATCGATGCAAAATTCGGCCGGCCGATTTGTTTGCCGCCGGCATCCTGCAACAGCTCTTCCATACTGATGTCAAATCCCTGTGCCTGCATATTCTCGACCATTTTTATGTTCCGCGCTTTTCGGATGGCCTGCAGGGAATTCAGGCGCTCCCGCAGCTCGTGATGCCCGGGGTCGATACCGTATCCCAGAATATGCAAGGTTTTCGGATACTCGGCGCTGATCTCCACACCGGGAATATAGCATATTCCCGGCGGAATATCCCCAATCCGCCCCGCATGGTCCACATTATCGTGATCGCAAATGGCCAGATATTCACAACCGGCTTCTGCTGCCGCTTTCAGCAGCGCTGAGGGGCTGTCCGATCCGTCGGAAAAGTTGCTGTGCGTATGCAGGTCGAGCACGATGTTCTCCCGGAAAAAATGCTCCCAGACACGCTCGTGCAAATAGTAGAAGAATGTCTTCAGGACCGTATCGATCAGGGCCGCGGATCCCGCCCAAAGCGGCTCCCGCGTAACAAACAGAACAATGACAAGGGTGTCAAACGTGGCAAGGATACGCCAGGTAACGGTTTTTATCAAAGAGCGTTTTTTCGATCCTTTCGGCGGTTTTTCGCTGAGCCCCCATACCTTTTCATGCAGCCAGAACCAAAATGTCTTTGTGACAATAAAGATACCGACCAGCGATACGGCGGTGATCAGTCTTCCGGTCATGAGCGACATTACCAGAATTGTCAGCAAATCGGCGGTCATCCGCCAGGTAACGGTCTTAATGATCGCGCGGTTTTTCAGAATAAAAGTCTTAAGCATACTGGGGTTCCACATTCCTCCTGCTTTCGGATCAGCGGATTCTGCTTTGCTGCATGTTCCTGGATTTTCAAGCCCGAAAATATAATGGTTTCGTTACTGGAATGCAAAGACTTGTCTTTGAAAGCACGTTTATGCCAGCGAGCCCATCGGATCCCAGGGGTTCAGGGCCCGCGGCTCCGTTTCCCAGACTTTGCGCATTTCGGACGTCATGTGTTTTTTATGGACGACAACCTGATATACATAGGCATCGAACCAGCTATCGCTCATCACAAAATAGCCCTGATTGCCGTACTTGTCGCCCCAGCTGTTCTCTACTTTCCAGCGCTCGGGCCGCGATCCCTGCAGATTGACCCCGCTGATAACCATCGCATGCGTCATCAGGCTTTCACCGTATTCCAAACGACCGCCTTTATCCAGTGTAAATTGCGTATCCAGCACCCCTTCGTATTCGTAGACGGATGCGTCGAGGATGCCGTCCTCGCGTTTCATCATCTTGCCGACATCGCTGCCGAACCAGACCGGATCGCCGTCCTGCAGCTGACGGATCAGCGCCGCTTTTAGCAGCGGCATCTCCACGTTGAGGTATTTGACCGGACTCGCGCCTTCCACGTTTCCCAGATACCGCACCGTAAAGGTCTGCATAAAAGGTTTGTCGGGGGTGGGCGCATTGATCAGGCTTACGTAATCCCGCAAACCTTCCGGGAATTCCCGGTGATAAAAGGACAGCGGAGTACAGGGTTCCTCGCGAACAAACCGTTTGTCCTTGTCATTGTATTCCCAGGTAAAATTTACGGGCGGTAATCCTAAAAACAAGGTCAGCAGCCGATAGAATTCCTGCAGCATTTCCGCTTTACGTATTTTCAGTTCCGCGATTGCCGCACCTTTGCGGTAAGCCCCCCGCAATCCGGCTGCGTTGCCGCGCAGGATGTGTGTGAGCACGGAATTCATACGCGAAGAATCCCGGCTGGAAAAGGTTTCCGGCATTGCTTCTTTGGGAACGATGCCGTACTTTTCCACCAGCGCAGTGAACATATCCCACTGACCACCGTCCTGCAGCGGCGCATTCAACAGCCACATGAGCAGCCGCGAGTCGCTTTCTTCATCCCGTGTTTCAAGTATGTTCTCCAGAAAATAATTCGCTTTTTCCAGTTTATCGAAAAACATCAGATACGATTGCGAGAGTTCAAAATTTTCCAGATTCCGCTTTTGCGAGATCTTGAACCGCAAGGTGTTCAGCCCGGCAAAAAGCCAGCAACGCCCGCTTTTTTCCTGTGCGGTAATTTTGCCGGTCGGCAGTTCGAGCGAAAAGACATGCCGTCCGGCGACGCGGGAAGCGTGATTCAGCGCCGTTTCATCCAGACCCACGTTCAGAATACCGTTGCGCACGGCCAGATCGCGCTCCTTTGCCGCCGCGCCTTGCCGCATTTTTTGATATTGCTGCGCCGTTATGGGTGTGCGTATCGACATGTTCTCCCCTTTTTTTTTGAAAAATACGACTTTTTTATTTTGGATAACAGTTCTTTTTCGCCGTCCCCGAATTGAAATATTCGGCTTGACAAGCGCGGATATTTTAGCGTATTTTCTTTATGTTCGTAAATTTTAACTTATTACGGCAACGGTTTTTCTGCCGGGAGCGAGTGAGTATTTATACTTATATTGCCGGTGTAAAAAAATCACAAAGGAGCAGATATGAAGTTGATGAAACTGGGATTGATCGCAGCCGCGGTCCTGTTTTTCAGTTCCTGCGGAACAAAGATCACGGATTATTATCCTCTCCGGGAAGGCGTTTCCCGGGTTTATCAGATCAACAAGAGCGAAAAACAAACTATCGAAAATTTCAAGCTTAGGGAGATGAATAAAGTATCTGTTGTGCCGCAAAAAATCGTGAGCGCCAAAGGCACGGCTTTTCATTTTATTGCCCTGGATAAAGATGGTGTTTTCCGTTATGCCGTGCAGGCCCCGAATGCCGTGGAACCCACCGTTCTGGCATTACCGGAATATATTCTGAAGAATCCGCTCAAACCCGGAAAGAGCTGGGAAGCCGGAGCCAGTATCGCGCTGCTGATGGAAAGCATTCCCTACACAATGACCTATCTTGTTGAAAGCAAAAAGGAAACCGTAACCGTTCCCGCCGGCACCTTTGAAAACTGCCTTTTGGTCAAGGGCAGCGGACTGGTCCAAAAAGACAAGGGCGCACTGGGCGTTATTAAGATCAGCGTAAGCGAGGACAGCTGGTATGCGCCGGGCATCGGACTGGTAAAATCGGTCCGCAAGGAAAGCGGCAATCATGTTCTCGTCGCTTCCGGCGAAAAGCTGCTACAGTTGCTGTCCTACGAAAAATAGTTTTAAGGTTTGGCGCTTGACGGTTCGTTCCCACCGCTTTTATCCTGCGGATCTGCCGTCAATTAGCAGTCATGCTATCCGGAGTTCATGCTATGCGGCCGTCGTTTAAAAAAAAGAACCCGATCTTCCTTCTGGCTGCATTCTTTTGGCTGCCTTTTTCATTGGCCGCCCAGGACCTGGATTCGCTTCTGGCCATCCTGGAGTCCCACCGGAATGAAGATATTTATGCAATACTTGGCAAGGGACGGGAATACCATATGTTGTACGCACAGGCCGCCTTTCAGAACCGGACCTATTTCAGCGGACGGGATATCGGGATTGAACAGTGGAACGTCACCTTTCAGACCGTGTATTTTTACCGGGGCTTCTCGGCCGCCGCAGCCACAATGATCTACTCGGAGTTCGAACCCCGCTGGAATCTTTCCCTGGTCTCAGCCGCTTACCGGCATACCCTTTCCCGAAAATTGCCGCTTGACCTTTCCCTGTCTTACGAACGCTATTGTTATCATGATCCTGATGATTCCCTGAACGGCGCTTTTCCCAATGCGCTTCAGCTCAACATTTCCGTTTCCCGGACACATTGGGGCGCGGCTCTGAATCCCGCTCTGTTTTTCGGAAGCGGGGGTGCAATAAGTCAGGAAAGCATTTCTTTTTACGGAGATTTCCGCATCTGGCGAAAAAACGATCTCCGTTTGCGCTTCCGTCCGCGGCTTTCCTTAATCTTCGGCTCCGAAATAAGCACCTATACGCAATTTCCCGGGGACCCTGACCCGCAGGAAACTAAAATTTACGGACTGCTAAACAGCGCTATAGAAATGCCGCTTATCCTCCACTGGAAAGATCTGGATCTTGCGGTCGTCTGGCATTTTAACCTTCCCCGGGCCCCGGGTTCTGACACTGAATATGAACCCACATCCCTGTTCGGTTTTTCCCTGGGATACCTGGGCGCTTTCAGCGGAAAATGATCCGCCGTGTTTTTTTTATTAACTATCGTCCGCTTTCCCGGTGTCTATTGGATGGAGGAAGCGCTTGACAAGAGCAGAAAGAAAGATCATTGAAAACTGGGTCATTCTGTACTATGACAAGGTTCTGGCTTTATCCCTGCGATTGACAGGCAATCGCGACGATGCCCAGGATTGCGCTCAGGAGGTCTTTATCCGGGCCTGGAAAAAATACGGAACATATCGTGGCGAAGCGCATCCCATGGCCTGGCTGAAACGCATCACGCTGAACATCTGCTACAATCACCTGAACCGCAACAAGTCAAAACGCTGGGATGAGCTGGAAGCGGAAAATCTGGAAGGTGACAGCGGAAACGTTGCAAATATGAACGGGATCGATCCGGCGCTGTTGAAACGCCTTTCTCCGCTCGAACGCAGCGTTGTTATCGCCCGGATCTACGAGGACCTGAGTTTCAGAATGCTGGCCGAGTCGCTGGGCACGACAGAGAACAACGCAAAGGTCAGTTACCATAATGCAATCGTGAAATTACGGAAGTTAGTAAAATGAACTGCAAAGAAGTAAAAATCCTTATTCCCGATCTGCTCCGTGAGCCGGACAGCTATCCGGAAGCAAGAGCACATATTGACGAATGTGCCTCCTGCCGGGCGGAAATGGAATTTGTGGAACAGCTGCAGCAAGGCCTGCGGCAAGGTTTTCCGGACAGCTCTGTCATCGAAAATATTCCGGCCAGAATCGCGCTTATTCGTAAAATGAAAATTGAACAAGTCCGGAGACCGCTCGTTTATGCGCTTGCCATGGCGGCTCTGCTGATCCTGAGCCTGATCCTGACACCCTTGCTTCAGCAGCGCCCGGAATCTCCGGAATTCTATACCTATTATGAAGAGGAGACCCTGGAAACACTGCTGTCCCTTGACCTGGATAAGGGAATGCAGCTCAGCGGGGACGAGGTCATTTTATATCTTATTGAGACAGAACCGCTGCAAACAATGAATGAACTATCATTTTAAGGTGCAATTATGAAAAAAATCTTTTTATTTCTGCTTGTTACGGCGCTCTTTGCCGGACTTGCCAATGCGCAGGACATCAGCAATGTGGAAAATTACCGCATTTACAAGATGTCCGAATTCCTGGACTTAACCCCCGAACAAGCGGAAGTCTTCTTCCCGCTGCTTCGGCAGTATGAAAAGGGCGTCGCCGGAATCGCCGAACAGGAAAACCGCCTGTATGAGTCCATCAAAGAACGCGCCAAAAAGAATCAGATCGACGATGCGGAACTGCAGCGCATCATGGAACAGGTAAACCGTTTTGAACAGGAACGCAGCCAATTGAAGCAGCAGTTCATGAACCGCAGCAATCAGGTGCTTTCACCCGGCCAGGTTACCCGGATGCAGTTCTTCGAAAAAGAATTCCGCAAAGACCTGAAGCGCGAGTTCATTCAGCGCGGTTCCAATCCCGGCTCCGGAAGGGACAATCCCGGAAATCGCCCCGGTAACAGCGGGTCCGGTGGCTCCGGCGGCTCCGGCGGATCGGGCGGATCCGGCGGCAGACCGTAGGTATTGAAAGGGTATATAATAAAAATGGCGAATTTCGGATTCGCCTTTTTTACGTGCCAGGATCTGACACATTGACAAAAATCAGAGAACACCGGCAGTTTTTATACCCGTTCGGCAATCATTTTATTTTCTGTATAAGGTACAAGCAGGTCCTGCAGTTCCCGGGGCGATTTCCGTTCCGCATCCAGCCATATTTTTTCCTGTTTTTTCGGCAGAATAAGCGGCATGCGCTGCCGGGTATTGTGGATCTTTGCCATCAGCGGATTTGCGGCTGTTGTCAGAATGCTGAATCCGCGCCAGGACTGATGTGTGATTGGATCGGTCCAGGTATCCCATACGCCCGCAAAACAAAAAATGCTTTCTTTGCAGCGGATACGGTATTTGATCTTGGTTTTTCCCAGATGCTGCCATTCGTAAAACGCATCCGCCGGAACCAGACAGCGCTGCTGTCGAATGGGCATCCGGTAGGAAGGAAGATTAAAGGCGGTCTCGGAACGTGCGTTCAGGGTTCGGCTGCGAAACAACTTCGCCCGGTCGGGATCATTAACCCATGCCGGCACCAGCCCCCAGCGTAAAAGCAAGATTCGCCCGGGATCTTCCTGCGTAAGCACCGGCAGTTCCGGATGCGCAAAGCCGTTGAATTCCGCAGCGGGAATAAATTCCTGCTCACGGGGAAATTCCGCTTTAAAACGGTTTTTCAAGGTCTGTGCATCTGCGCTTATGGAAAGATAAAAACACATACATAACTCACTTTTTCAATAGATTAAGTGAATTTGAATGAAAATGAAAGCATTTTCTCCGTGAGGCGGGAATGGCTTTTTGTTGCGGGGTCCCTTTCCGCCGGGGCTTTTCGGCATACCGGCACCCCGAAAAAACGGGATCTATTGCGTTACTTTCAGAATATAAGCGTATTCAAATGCAATTTCCTCATACACTTTGAAACGGCCCGAAGCTCCGCCATGACCGTAATCCATTTCGGTTTTCAGCAACAGCAAGTTGTTGTCGCGTTTCAGGCTGCGCAGTTTGGCAGTCCATTTTGCCGGCTCCCAATACTGCACCTGTGAATCGTGCAAACCCGTTGTGATCAGCATATGGGGATAATATTTTGCCTCTACGTTGTCATAGGGGGAATACTGCAGCATATAATCATAGTATTCCTTGACATTCGGATTGCCCCACTCGTCATACTCGCTGGTGGTCAGGGGAATGCTTTCATCCAGCATTGTGGTAATCACATCCACAAAAGGAACCTGGGCAATAATGGCGGTAAATTTTTCCGGCGCCAGGTTAGCGACGGCTCCCATCAGCAGTCCCCCGGCACTGCCGCCCATCGCCACCAATTTATGATAGTTGGTATATTTCTCTTGAACCAGATAATCCGCACAATCGATAAAATCTGTAAAGCTGTTCATTTTTTTCAGCAATTTGCCGTCTTCGTACCAGTAACGTCCCATTTCCTGGCCACCGCGGATATGCGCGATCACATAGATAAAACCGCGGTCCAGCAGGGAAAGGCGAACCGTACTGAAGTAAGGATCCATATTTATCCCGTATGAACCGTAGCCGTACAAGACCAGCGGAGCGCTTCCGTCCAGCGCGGTCCCTTTTCGATACACAAGGGACAGCGGGATTCGGGCGCCGTCACGGGCATCCGCCCAGAGACGTCGGGTTTCATAATTTTCGGGACTAAAATCCCCCAGCACTTTACGCTGTTTCCGGAGCTCACGCGCGCCGCTGATCAAATCCTGGTCATAGGTCGAGGAGGGCGTCGTCATAGATTCGTAGACAAAACGCAGACGGCCGGAATGAAATTCCCGGTTTACGCCGATATAGATATCGTAGACCTCTTCCTCAAAATGAATATATTCGTCGCTTTTCCCGTCGTAGCTCAGAATGCGCAGGCGCGCTTGTGCCTGACTGCGTTCCTGAAGGACATAGCGGTCCTTAAAGAATTCCGCCCGTTCGAGCAGCACGTCTTCGCGGTGCTGAACAATGTCCTTCCAGTTCTTGCGTTCTGCGGTATTGACCGGAGCCGCAACCAGTTTAAAATTCTTTGCTCGGTAATTCGTCAGAATATAGAAAACACTGCCCACATCCACCGGATGGTATTCCATGCCGCGAATGCGCTTCTGCACCATGCGGGGAGCAGTTGCGGGCATATCGGCGTCGATGAACTGATATTCGCTGGTCAGCGTCGACTGGGAGGTCAGCATGATATAGCGGCCGCTGCGGGATCGGTAGACCTGATGATAAAAGGTGTTTTCCTTTTCTTCGTAGACCAGTTCGTCATTGGCTGACGGAGTACCGAGCAGGTGGCGCAGGGTCCGGCAGGGCCGCAGGGTCTCGTCTTTGGTGTTATAAAAAACCGTTTTGTTGTCATTCGCCCAGGCAAGACCACCGGGGGTGTTCGGGATCTGATCCGGCAGGAACTCCCCGCTTTTCAGATCCAGAAATCGCAAGGTATATTGCCGACGGCTCAGTGTGTCCTCGCCAAAAGCAAGGATACTATTATCGGGTGAGACATAAAGGCCGGAAACATGGTAATAGGCATAATTTTTCGCCAAAACATTGACGTCCAGCAGCAGCTCTTCCGGAGCGTTTTCATCCGTCTTCCGGCAATAGACCGGATATTCTTTCCCGCTTTCGTAACGTTCGTAATACAGGTAGCCGTTCATTCGGTATGGCACGGAAACATCGTCCTGCGGGATGCGGCTTACCATTTCTTTGTACAATTTCCGCTGCAGTTTCCGCGTATCTTTCATTATCGTTTCAGTATAAGCGTTCTCCGCTTCCAGATACGCGATTACCTCGGGATTTTCGCGCTCATTCAGCCAGTAATAGGGATCGGTCCGCTTATGTTCATGAATGCTGAGTATCTTGTCGATCCGTTTTGCAACGGGCGCTTCCGGGCTTTTGCCGCCACAGGCCGCCAAAAGCAACAGGAGCGGCAGTATAAGAGCAAGATGCAGTTTCCGCATACACAACTCCGTTTATTTGCGTTTTAAAGTAAATCTCATCCGGTTGGCCATAGACTTATCGTTCGCCGATTCCGGCGGCTGATGGGTCTTGCTCAGCGTACGCACGTCCTCAATCGAAACATAGGCTTTGGGATTGTAGCTGTTGACGATCTTCAGAAAGTAAGGAATATCTTTGCGCTTGATCACCGCAAAGACCAGCCGCACATCGCCGCTGACTCCGCGGGCTGCGATACTGGTAACGCCGTGGTATTCCTGTTTCAGGTGATCGATCAGTTCGTCGGCAGGCTTATTGGTGATCACGCGCAGCGCCACCATACCCATCGCAAGCCGGTTTTCAAACGTGATCCCGACAAAATTACCGATGGCAAACCCGGCGGCATACGCAAGATAGTTGACCCATCCTCCAATATCGGTGATGATCCGCGAAACGACAATGATCCAGATCAGGACTTCGATAAATCCCATTACCGAGGCAAGAAGCCGCAAACCGCGGGATACGAAAATGATCCGGATGGTTCCGATCGTGACATCACAGATACGGGCCAGCATTATCAGCAGGGGAATAACCACAAACTGCAGGATCTGCGGGGGGATTGATTCAAAGAGTTCCATCGTTCACCTTTCTGGTTAGACGGAATAATGTATACATTTTAAAAAAAGAAACAAATAACAGAATGGCGGAAAAAGTATAAAAATACTTGAGCGGAATTTCTGGAAAAGCGTATATTTACCCGTATTACAGGATAAGGAGAACGTCATGATGGTTCCGGTACTGCTGGCAAGCGATTCGCTGCATGTTATCTGGGAGGGCAAAACTTTTCTGTTTTTCGGCGGTTACGATTATCACCGTCTGTCCCGGCATCCCGAAATTCTGCGCGCGGTGGAAGAAAGCATCCAAAGCAACGGCTTGTCCTCCGGCGGCGCACGCATTACTACCGGCACGCATCCCCTGCATATTGCTCTTGAAGCGCGCCTGAGCAAATTCTTCGGAACTGCCGCCACTGCGGTCCTGCCCGCCGGTTACCTGGCAAATCTTGCGCTGCTTGACGCGCTCTCGGGCGAGAATTATCTGTGCTATTTTCATCCCGATTGCCACCCCAGCCTGAAAGATGCGATCCGCATGAGCGGACTGCCCAAGATCGCTATTCCTTCGGACCCGGAAGAACTGAGCGCTAGGATCGCCTGGAACGAAAAACGGCCGCTGATCATCAGCGACGGCGTTTACGGCACACTGCCGCCCTTGCCGGATTATCTGCGCCTTGCGGAACGTTTCGATGGCCTTCTTATCATCGACGAAGCCCATGCGCTTGGCATTCTTGGCAAACGGGGACGCGGTGCCGCCGAGCACTTTTTCTTGAAAAGCCCACGCATTATCCTGAGCGGTTCCCTGGGAAAAGCCCTGGGCGCCGCCGGCGGTTTTGTTTCGGGTCCCAAGTCCTATATTGACGCAGTGCTTAAAACCTGCGCCTACGGAACCACCTCCGCCCTGTCTCTGCCGCTTGCCGCCGCCGCTATTGCCGCACTGGATTATCTGGATGCCAACGCTGCAATGATGGCGGATTTCCGGAAACGATGTGTAAAAACCAAAAAAGACCTCAACGCCATGGGATATAATGTTCCGGTCATTCCCACTCCGGTCATCGGCATCAGCATGCCCGATGCCGCCGGCACGGATGCACTGAAAAATTCCCTGATCGGCGCCGGCATTTATCCCTCCCTGATCCGTTACCCCGGCAAAAACGATTATTTCCGCTTTGCCCTTTCTTCCCGGCACGGAGAAGAACATATCAGCCGGCTGATTGAAGCCTTGCGTAAAGTCGCGGGGAACTGAGTTGCCGCAGCGCTTTTCTTTAAAACACGCAAAGCCGGCATCGATGATTTTTTTATGGGTATTTATGTCCGGACTTTGTATTTTCCTGGCGGGTAAAAAAGGAAGCTTATGATCGATATCAAAGTTTTACGCGAAGATCCGTCCGCAGCAGAAGAAAGGCTGGCATTGAAAAACGTCCGTATTGACGTAAATGCCATTCTGGTTCTGGACGAGCGCCGCCGTTCCATGGGCAAGGATGTTGATGACATGAAATGCCGCCGCAACAAGGTCAGCGAAGGGATCAGCCTCAAAAAGCGAAATCAGGAGGATGCTTCCGCCGAGATCGCGGACATGCAGGAACTCAGCGCCGCTATCCGTGAAAAGGATGCCGCTCTGGCGGAGATCCAGAAGGAACTTCAGCGGCAGCTCCTGGCTGTACCCAATATGCCCTCTCCGGAAACACCCCCGGGTAAAAGTGAAGCGGACAATGTGGTCGTTCGCAGCCAGGGAAAACTCCGGGATTTTGATTTTGAGCCCAAAGACCATCTGGATATCGCCGAAATATTGAAGATGCTGGATATGAAGCGCGGCGCCAAGATCGCCGGCAGCGGTTTCCCGCTGTACACCGGAACCGGTGCCCGCCTGGAGCGCGCACTGATCAATTTTATGCTGGACCTTCATGGCAGCGAGCACGGGTATAGCGAGATTTTTCCGCCCTTTCTTGTTCATTCCGGCTCGGCAACCGGCACCGGCCAACTGCCGAAAATGGCAGAGGATATGTATTATCTCCGGGAGGACGACCTTTGGCTGATACCCACTGCGGAAGTCCCCGTGACCAATATTCACCGCGACGAAGTTTTATCCGCCGCGGAACTTCCCATCCGCTATGTGGCCTATTCGGGTTGTTTTCGTCGCGAAGCGGGTTCCTATGGCAAAGAAACCCGCGGACTTCAGCGCCTGCACCAGTTCAACAAGGTCGAAATGGTGCAGTTTGTGCATCCGGACCGTTCTTACGAGGCCTGGGAGCAACTGATCGGAAACGCCGAAAGCGTACTGCAGAAACTGGGACTCCCTTACCGGGTTGTGGAACTCTGTTCTGCAGACCTGAGCTTTGCCGCCGCCCGCTGCTGCGATATCGAACTTTGGGCGCCCGGCAGCAAAAAATGGCTGGAGGTTTCAAGCTGCAGCAATTTTGAAGATTTCCAGGCACGCCGCGCCAATATCCGTTTCAAAGATGAAAACGGCATGCGCTTTGTCCATACCCTGAACGGCTCCGGCGTGGCTACGCCGCGACTGATGATCGCATTGATCGAAAACTATCAGCAGGCCGACGGAAGTTTGCGCATTCCCGAAGCTCTGCAACCCTACCTTGGAACGGATCATATCAAAGGTTGAGCCATGTTCCTGAACGTTTTACGCAATATTTACATTTACCTGCACATATATCTCGGAAATATTTTCATCGGCGGTTTTCTGATCCTCTGTTCCCTTTTTGTGCGCCGGATCTCCTTTTTTAACCGCCTTATTACCGCATGGGCAAAATGGGCCGCTCTGGCCATGCCAGGAAAATTGCGCATCGAGGGGCTGGAAAACATCAAGGCCGGACAATCCTATATCATTATCGCCAACCATGAAAGCACCGTGGATATTTTTTACTTGCTGGGGAAAATTCCCCTTCCTATGCGCATGGTCGCAAAAAAGAATCTTGAAAAATCTTTTATCATCGGACCCGCGATGAAACGATCCGGCTTTATTTTTGTGGATAATATGAGCAAGGGGAGCTCCATCGGACATTTGAACCAGCGCTTTGAGTTTCTCAAAAAAGAGGGGATCTCCCTCATGTTCTTTCCGGAAGGCAGCCGTTTTAAAAACGCCCTCCTTTCCCCTTTTCGTCCGGGTGCCTTTGTGATGGCCATCCAGCACGGATGGCCGGTTTTACCGATCGCCATTAAAGGCGCACGCGCCATGATGACGCCGGGAAAGAAAATGTTCCACCCCTCCAACATCGAATTGCGGGTGTTGCCCCCGATCGACATTCGCAACTACCGTTATGAGGATCGCCAGCTGCTTTCCGATACCTGTTTTCAGCTTCTGGAAAAGGAATTGAAGGAAATGTACGGCGACAACGACGCGGTGTTCAGGGAAAATTGATCATTGCTCTCCGCGCCGTTTTATTCTACATTATCAACATGGAAAAAAGATTGAAATCCCTCAGCAAAAAAACCCGTATCCTGATCCCGCTTTGTCTGTTTGTCTTTGCCGCACTGATCGGTTTCGACCAATGGAGCAAGCATCGCATAAGGGAGCTGCTTCCTATGGAAAGCTATTACGAATGGCAGGATATTGCCGTTGCCGGAAAATGGCTCAGCTTTACTCATGTTGAGAACACGGGCGTTGCCTTTAGTATTCCTGTCCCAATGCTGAAATACGTGTCCATTTTTGCCTTACTGTTCATCCTGTATTTTTTCTACCGCATAATCCGGGAAAAGCCGGAAACTATCGTCAATTATTTCGCTTTCACCCTTATTCTCGCCGGCGCGGTCGGAAACGCCATTGACCGTTTTGCTTTCGGCGAGGTCACGGACTTCATTAAGCTTGACTTCGGATTCTGGCCCTTCAATCCCTTTGCCATTTTCAATGTCGCCGATTCTTGCATCACGGTCGGGGTCTTCCTGTACCTGATCTACACCCTTTCCGAAGAGGTGCGGATCCGGCGGCAGAATAAAAAGGCCGGTACCGAACAATCATGAGCGAAACACTTTTAACCGAAACGGATGCCTTTGATACCTACTGCATTGCGGTGCGGCCCGCACAGAAACCGACGCGTATCGATACCTTTATTACAGAATCCATTAAAGATATTTCCCGCTCTAAAGTGCAGGAACTGATCCATCGCGGACTGATTACCGTCAACCGCGAAAGTGTAATGAAAGCGTCCTGCAAAGTCAATCCCGGGAACATGATCACCGTCCATATCCCACGCTTTGCGCCCCTGGAAGTGGAAGCCGAGAACATCCCTCTGGATGTGATTTACGAAGATGACGACCTTATCGTGATCAATAAGCCGCCCGGACTGGTGGTGCATCCCGCGGCGGGCAACCGTACGGGTACCCTGGTCAACGCTCTGGCGCACCGCTGCACAACGCTGTCGGACGTCGGCGGCGTTTACCGGCCCGGGATTGTGCACCGGCTGGACAAGGATACTTCCGGAGCCATTATTGCGGCAAAACATAACGTGGCGCACAACCGGATGGCGCGGACATTTGAATTCCGCAATATCGAAAAATATTACCTGGTCCTTGCCTGGGGCCGTTTTACCGGGGAACGCGGCGCGTTTACCAAGGCGATCGGGCGGCACAAGCGGGAACGGCAGAAATATGCGGCGTACCAAGACGAGCGGAACGGAAAACCCGCGGAAACCCGTTATGAAGTGCTGGAATCGTTTGATTTTATCAGCTTTCTCCGCGTACAGATCCTGACTGGCCGCACGCACCAGATCCGGGTGCATTTGTCCGATGCCGGCCATCCCGTGCTGGGCGACACGCTTTACGGAGGCGGCAATCAGCGTCTGAAAGGACTGACCCCGGCCCGGCGCAGCCTGGCGTTAGAAGTGCTGGATTCGATGAAACGCCAGGCGCTGCACTGCGCTGAAATGCATTTTAAACATCCGGTGAACGGCCAGCCCTTGCAGGTACGCGCGGCGCTGCCGGAGGATATGGCGCGGGTCCTTAAATTACTGCGGGAAAATTCGGCAATTTAAAGAGACGACGGGAGTTTGCATGCAATTCCTGACAGCGATCGATGAATTTCTCAGCTACCTGGAATCCGTCCGGGCATATTCGCAGCATACCCTGAAAGCCTACCGGCAGGATCTGCGGCAATTCCATGCCTTTTGCGTGGAATACCACGGCCGCGAAACGGTGGAACTGTCCGAAATCGACAAGATCAGTATTCGGCATTTTCTGGGCATGCTGACGGAAGTCAGATTTACCGCCCGTTCGGCTGCACGTAAACTGGCCGCGCTGAAATCCTTTTTCCGTTACTGCCTCCGGCGCGGATGGATCGAAAAGAATCCGGCTTATTCCGTGCGCACACCCCGTATTCCGCGCAACCTTCCGGCCGTGCTGAGCAAAGAACAGGCGGCCACCCTCTTCCGCCGGCTGGAAGCCCGTGATTTTGTCAGCGCCCGCGATGCCGCTATGCTCGAACTGTTCTATGCCTGCGGTCTGCGTCTGAACGAACTGCAGCAGCTTCGCTTGCGCGATATCCGCTTCCGGAGAATGCTGGTCTCCGTACTGGGGAAAGGCAATAAACAACGGCTTCTGCCCCTCGGTGAAAGCAGCCGCCGAGCCCTCGATATCTATCTTGCTTACTATGAAAAATCCTTTGGCAAGCCCGGACCCGATGATACGCTGTTCCTTTCCGGAAGGGGAAAACCGATCTCAACCCGGAACGTGCGCCTTCGTGTTGAAAAATATCTCAAGCCCATTTCCGGCGGCGCGCGCAAGAACAGTCCACACGTTCTGCGCCACAGCTTTGCCACCCATCTGCTGGATGAAGGTGCGGATCTGGAATCCGTTCGCATGATGCTGGGACATGAAAGCCTGTCCACGACCCAGGTCTACACCCATGTTAAAATGGGACGTTTGAAAAGCGCCTATGAAAAAGCGCATCCCCGGGCGGAGAAAAAAAAGAAAGAACAATAAGGTTTTTTATTTGTTAAAAGAATGATGTATATTTTCTTATGGCAAACTAAAATAACCCATTAAAAAGGAGAAGGCTATGAATATCTTAATCACAGCAAGGCAATTTACTATCTCCGAAGAAACGCGCAATTACGTGGAGAACGAGATACAGCGCGTGCTTAAGGTGTTTGACCGTGTCGTTTCCGTTCACATTACCCTGGAACGCATTAAAAGTTATGAATATATGACCCAGATTGTCTTAAAGGCACCTCTGAAAACCCTGACTTTGCGTGAAAAAGACGAAGAACTGACCAAATCCATAGATCTTGCCGTTGACAAGATGATCCGACAAATTCAAAAATACAAAGGACAATTCCAGACCAAACATGAAAAAATTATCAGTACATGAACTGATCGCCGAGACCCGAAGCAAGCTGCAGCTGAAACAGATCAATCCCGAAGCGGGTGATGACGGGTCCGTCACTTCTTCGGTTGTAAATATTCCGGGACTTGAACTTACCGGTTTCTGGACGGATTTTCCGCGACACAAGCTGCAGGTATTCAGCAAAAAGGAAATGCAGTATATTGCGACCCTTTCGCCTGCAGCGATGGAAAATCTGTTCCGGAAAATGTTCGCTTTCAAAATTCCCGCGGCAATTTTTGTGGAAACCCCTGAAATTCAGCCGATCATCATCGAACTGGCAAACGAAGCCGGGGTACCGTTGCTGCAAACGGATATCAATATCATGCAGTTTCTGCAGGACATGGGGAATTATCTCTACAAGCGATTTGCGCCCACTACCATCATTCACGGCGGACTGGTGGATGTGCACGGCGTAGGAATTTTGCTGACCGGCAAGAGCGGGATCGGCAAGAGCGAGATCGCCCTGGATATCGTCGAACGGGGTCACCGGCTGGTCGCCGACGATGTCGTCGACATTCGCAGAACCGCCCGGAACGTGCTGATCGGAAAACCGGAAGAACTGCTTCAGGATACCATTGAGGTCCGCGGACTTGGAATTGTCAATATCCGCAAGATCTTCGGCGCCCGCGCAGTACGCGTGCAGAAACGCGTAGAAATGATGATCGAACTTCTGCGCTGGGAACCGGACGTCCATTACGAACGCTTCGGACTGACGGAGGATCATATCAGCATCCTCGGTGTCAGCATCCCGCATATCCGCCTGCCCATCAATCCAGGAAAAAATATTTCCGTCATTGTGGAAACCATCGCCATGACCTACCTTCTCAAGCTCTATGGCGAAGATCCGGCTAAGGAAATGCAGGAAAAACTCCTGAAGGAACTTAAGGAGAAATCCGTCAACCTCAATGGCGACACTATCGAAGAAGACCCCGAATAAAAGGCATTTTAAATTTGAACAATGAAAGGTCCCTTCGTTTCCGAAGGGACCTTTTTATGCCTCTGCTTTTTTAGGATCGCATTAGGCTTTGATTCCGTAATCTTTCCCGTATTTTTTTACGACAAAATCAATATCTTTGTCGCCGCGTCCGGAAAGGTTGATCAAAATGCTTTCCTCTGCCGGCAGCTTGGGCGCGATACGGGCAGCATAGGCGACCGCATGCGCGCTTTCGAGGGCCGGAATGATGCCTTCAACCTGCGAGAGCATAAAGAAAGCCTCAATGGCATCTTTGTCGCTTGCAGTCACATAATGCACCCGTTCAATATCCTTTAAATAACTGTGCTGCGGTCCCACGCCCGGATAATCCAATCCTGAAGCCACCGAATAGACCGGAAGCGGTTCACCCTTCTCATCCTGGATCAGATAACAGCGAAAACCATGGATAATGCCGGGTTTTCCCATAGTCATAGTTGCGGCATGCTCACCGGGCTTGAAACTCAGTCCGGACGGCTCTACACCGTACATGGCGACCTCCGCATCGTCCAGAAAAGCGGAAAACAGTCCAATGGCATTGGAACCCCCGCCGACGCAGGCGATCAGATTATCCGGCAGTTTTCCGTTCATGCTTAAAAATTGTTCCCTGGCTTCGTGGCCGACAATTGACTGGAAATCGCGGACCATGGAAGGAAAGGGATGCGGGCCGACAACCGAACCGATGCAGTACAGCTGGGTCTCCGGATCCTGCAAATAGGCGTTAAAACACGCATCGACAGCATCTTTCAGCGTCTTTGTGCCGGTGCTGACAGGAATCACCCTGGCGCCTAGGATCTTCATCCGTATCACATTGGGATGTTCTTTTTCGATATCCACATCACCCATGTAAATATCGCATTCCAGTCCCAGCAGTGCGGCAGCGGTCGCCAGCGCCACGCCGTGCTGGCCGGCACCGGTTTCGGCAATGACCTTTTTTTTACCCAGTCGCTTTGCCAGAAGCGCCTCTCCCAGGCAGTGGTTGATCTTGTGCGCGCCGGTATGGTTCAGATCTTCGCGTTTGAGATAGATCTGCGCTCCCCCCAGGCTGGCGGAAAGGCGGCGCGCATAAAATATCGGGCTGGGACGTCCCACATAATGCGTGTAAAGATCATACAATTCTTCGCGGAAATCCCTTTGCTTACGGATCTGTTCGTACTTGTCTGCAATATCCTTCATGATCCCGGTCAATTGCGGCGGCAGGAAAGCCCCGCCGTAAGCGCCGAAATAGCCTTGCCGGTCCGGCATTTGTCCTAATTGCTGCATATATCAGTTCTCCATTTCTTTCAAGATTTTTACAGTGATCGATTCGGGGTTTTTGATTATTTTGGAGCCCCGCGTGATTTTGCACAGGCTGATACGGTGTTTTTCCGCAATGTGCCGCTGGGTCTCTCCGTGATAAAGGTCTTTCATCAGGCGCCATCGAAAGATCAGCGCCTCCAGTTCGCTTTCGGTCAGGATCTCGGCGAGAAATTTTTCCATGTCGCGTTCGTTGTCAATGACCGAAAACGCTTTTACCAGCTCTTTGTATGACTGCATAATGCACTCCTTGTTACTACGGAGAGAAACATAGCGCGATTTTTTTTTATTTGCAAGCATTATTTGTTCTTTTACATAGAAACAATTTTGCTTTATTTTGAGCGGGATCACAGAACGCGGCCTGCGTGTGTTTTCTGTTGAAACCTTCAGCGTTTTCGCGTAAGTTTCAAAATGTATTGCAATATCGCCTTCCCGGCCGATATCCATCAGACATTTACGTATCGCATTCCGGACGCTCTGCGCGAAAAAATCCGGCCCGGTGTCCGGGTCAAAGCCCCGTTCGGTCCCCGCGCACAACTGGGATATTGCCTGGAGTGCCTTGAAACGCTCCCGGAAAAGCCCGCGTATCCCCTGAAAAGCATCGAAAACGTCTTTGATGACAAACCAATCTTCAGCGCTGCGCTCATCAAGCTCCTCCGCTGGATCTCCGAATATTATATGGCGCCTCCGGGCCTCTGTTTCCGGGCGGCGCATCCTTCCGAAATTGGCTACAAACGGCAGGAATACTGTTTCGTAGCACCCCACGAAGATCCGGAAAAGTGGCCCGACATTCCGCCGCAAGGCTTATCTTCCCTGGATTTTACGGGACTCCCGGAACTGCGTCGCAAGGCAGTCAAGGCCGGGATCGCCGAAGGGCGGCTTTATATAGACAATATTTTTCCTCCGAGCAAAAATTTACGTAAGGTTGCCGCTATTCGCCTCCGCGAATCAGCAACGGGACTTACGCCAAAGCAGCAGTCGCTGGTGAATTTGCTGGCTTCTCTGGACAGTCCGGTCGAGGAGCTGCGCATCCTCCTGAAAAAACTCCGCATCAGTACCGGTGTTGTAAGAAGGCTGGTCGAAAAAGGCATTCTGGAGCAATGTGAGATGGAGGTTCCGGCGGATCCCTTTGATTTTTTTCCGCCCGCTCCGCGCGATAAAGTGCTGCTTTCCGAAGAGCAAAACCGCATTTTAAAGCACATCCGAAAGCACGAAAACTCTTTTTACCCGGTTTTGCTGCACGGAATTACCGGCAGCGGTAAAACGGAAATATACATACGCCTTGCCAGCGAACAGCTGGAAAAAGGCCGCAGCGTTCTGATGCTGGTCCCGGAAATTGCCATTACCCCGCAGATCGCAGCGCGTTTCAGAGCGGCATTTGGCGAAAAGGTCGCCATTTGGCACAGCCAGATGCGCGATGCGGAACGCCTGTGGACCTGGAACCAGATGCTGCGCGGCACGATACGGGTCGTGGTTGGAGCGCGCTCCGCACTTTTTGCTCCCCTGCCGGATATCGGCCTGATCGTTGTGGATGAAGAGCAGGAGGCGACTTACAAGCAGGAAGAACCCGTTCCTCGCTACCATGCTCGGGACGCTGCCGTCATGTATGGGCACATTCTCAATATCCCCGTTCTGCTCGGCTCCGCAACCCCCAGCCTGGAATCCTATTATCTCTCCGCCGTTCACCGCTACAAGCGGCTGGAACTCACCCGGCGTTACGGCGAAGCCAAACTGCCACGCGTTCGCCTGATCGACATGCGGGAAACGCCGCGGCGCGGACTCTTTAGCGAAAAACTGCTGGAGGCCGTTTACCATACGCTTGAAAAGGGCAAACAGGTCATTATTCTTCAGAACCGGCGCGGTTACCATACGCTGATGGTCTGCAGCGAATGTGCCCGCGTTTTACAGTGCCCTGCCTGCTCCGTTTCGCTTACTTACCACAAGCGCCTCAATAAACTGCTCTGCCACGTCTGCAACAGCAGCTATCCTCTGACCCGTGAATGTCCACACTGCGGCACGAAAACCCTGAAGCCAACGGGCAGCGGCACCCAACGCATCGAAGAAGAACTTCAGGTCGCCTTCCCGCAGGCGCGAATCGCCCGTATGGACATGGATACTACGCGGACCCGGCACGCGCATGCGCGTATCCTGACCGATTTTGAGGAACAGCGCTACGATATCCTTTTGGGAACAAAGATGATCGCAAAAGGCCTGGACTTTCCCAATGTAACGCTGGTGGGAATCATCAATGCGGACATCGGGCTGAGCTTTCCCGATTACCGTGCGGGTGAACGCCTTTTCCATCTAATCTATCAAGTCAGCGGGCGTAGCGGACGCGGAAAATACCCCGGCCAGGTACTGATCCAGACTTTTAATCCCGAAGAGCCCCTGATCCGGATGGCCGCCAATCTGGAATTGAAGGAATACTACAATCTTGAATTGTTTCAGCGGAAAAATCTGAGCTATCCGCCATTCAGCCGGCTTTTTCTCATCCGCGTCAGCGGGACTTCCGCAGCCGAAGTCGAAGCCGCAGCGGGACGTATTTACCGGGAGATCAGCGGCAAGATCGACCCCCGGCACTGTCTGGGTCCCGCACCGGCGCCCATCGAACGCATTCAGAACAAAACCCGCTGGCAGATTCTGATCAAAGCGGACCGCAAACAGGATCCCAACGGCAACCGAAGCGCTGCCGTTCTGCTGCCAATTTACCTGAAAGCGCGACGTAAAGAAAAAAACGTCAGCATTATCATTAACCGGGACCCCGTTTCCCTGATGTGAGCAATATGGACCCTCTTTATCAAAAACTCGGATTTGATCTTGTGCGTGAAAAGATCGCCGGCTACACCCGGACCGAAAATGCCGGAAAACGCGCGCTCGGCTGGCCCTCTTTTCTTCCGCGAAAGCAGTATCTATCCGAACAGGACAAAATCCTGGAAATGCGGGATCTGCTTTTGCTGGACAGCAACCCGCCATTGAGCGGATTTTCCTCTCAGGAAACGGTGATAAAAAAAGCGCGCGTCAAAGGCAGTCTCCTGGCCGAAGAAGAACTTTTGGGACTGGCCGCCATTTTACTCAGCGCACGGCAAACGGCGGAATATTTCCATCAGCGCAGAGATAAATGTCCCCGCCTTGCGCAGATCGGCGCACAGTATAATCCCGGACTGGAAAAGCTGGAAAAGGAGCTTTTTGCCGTATTTGATCCCGAGGGGCATATTGCCGACAAGGCCTCGCCCCTTTTGTACCGGCTGCGCCGCGAGATCGTAAAGATCGAAGAACAAATTCGCAGCAAGGTGAACAGCATTGCCGCCGAATGGCTGAGCGCCGGTGTCGCCGCCGAAGATGCCGTCGCTTTCCGGAACGGCCGCCAGGTCATTCCCATACGGGCGTCCCGCAAATCCCGCGCTTCCGGCATCATTCACGATCAGTCCCAGACCGGCCAGACTCTCTATGTGGAACCGGTACTCATTGTGGAAATGAACAATACGCTTTATCAGGCCCGGCAGGAAGAACGCGCTGAAGTGCGCCGCATTTTGCTGGCGCTCACCGATCAGGTTCGGGAATTGCTAACGCCTTTGGGCGCGGCTGCCGGCATGCTGGAAGAACTGGATTTGATCCAGGCAAAAGCCCGGCTGGCCGTGGATTTTCGCTGTGAAAAACCCGAAAACGGGAACGGGACTTTGCGCATCCGGAACGGCCGCAATCTGGAACTCTGTTTTAGCAGGCGCGAACCCGTACCGCTGAATCTCTCTCTTGAAAAAGCCCGCTGCGGCATCATTATTACCGGACCTAATGCCGGCGGAAAGACCGTCACGCTAAAAACCATCGGCCTGCTGGCGCTGATGAACCAGGCCGGGCTTCTGATTCCCGCCGATGCAGACAGCAATCTGCCGGAATACGATCGGATTTTTGTCGATATCGGCGACGGACAATCCATTGACGGCGGTCTTTCCACTTTTTCCTCGCATATCCTTTCCCTGAAAAACATTCTCGAACAAGCAAGCTCCCGCAGTCTTGTGCTTATTGACGAACTGGGTACGGGCACTGATCCCGATGAAGGCGCTGCTTTGGCAGAAGGCGTTCTAAAAGTGCTGAGTGAGCGCGGAACCCGCTTAATTGCCACCACGCACCATGGAGCTTTGAAAACCCTGGCCTTTGAAAACCCCCTCTTTGAGAATGGCAGCATGAGTTTTGACGACCGCAGCCTGGAACCGGGCTATGTATTTATTCCGGATATACCGGGTTCCTCCTATGCCATTGAGATCGCACGTCGTTATCAGCTGGACGAAGAGGTAATCCGGCATGCCCGGGAACGCGTAGGTAAACAACGGGAAAAGCTGGAACGACTCATTCTGGATCTTCAGCGCAAGATCAGCCGTTATGACCAGCAGCTGAAAAACGCAAAAGAGAAAGAACGGCAATTCACGGAGAAACTTAAGGACTTGAATGATAAAAAGGGAGATATCGACCAGAAATTCAAACGCGCCGAAAAAGACGCATTAAAACGCGCGGAAAGTATGGTTGCGGACCTGCGCAAAGAACTGGAGGCCAGCATCCGGGAAATACGGGAGCGACAAGCCGGCAAAGACGCCATCCGGGATGCACAGCTCGTATTCCGTGGAGTCCAGCAGCACATCCGTGAAAAAAACCGCGAATTGCCGGAAACGCCCGCCGCAAAATTACACTTAAAGGAGCTGCAGGCCGGCCAGAGTGTCTATGTACGGAGCATGCAGCAGAACGGCACGATCCTGGAAATTAACGAAAAGACCGGAAAAATCTGGGTGGACGTGGACGGTGCCCGCCTGCGTCTGCAAGCCGACTGGCTGGAACCCAAGCGAAAAACGGAACAGCGCATTTCCGCGCATATCCATCACAGCATTGAGGGCAGCGTATTCCGCCTGGACCTGCGGGGTAAGCGCGCCGAAGCGGCCTTAAACGAAACCGATAAATTCCTGGACAATGCCGTGATCACCGGACTGCAATCGGTCGAAATCCTGCACGGGACCGGCCAGGGAATTCTGCAAAAGATCATTCACGATTTTCTTTCTAAAGATCCGCGGATCGCCGATTATCAATTTGCTCCGCCGGAACAGGGCGGCGTTGGTGTGACCTACATCAAAATGCGCTGAAATTTTTTTACCGATCTATCGCAAACTATGACTGAAGTGAAATATCCCGGGCCTGAGCGATAAGGTGGCGGAGCCGGGAGTATTGTTGTTTACTATTTGCGTCAATTATTTTTCACCGGGATCTCAAACCCCTTTCAGTTCCTCCAGATCATACGGCGTTCCCTGATATACAAAATAGTTCAGCCAGTTGGAATAAAAAAGAAAAGCGTGGCTTTGCCATCTGACTTCCGGTTTTTTTAAGGGATCGTCCCCGGGAAAATAATGCCGGGGTGGCGCGATATGCATCCCCTTTTTGATGTCGCGTTTGTACTCCCGGGCCAGAGTATCGCGCTCATATTCAAAATGTCCGGTAACAAAGAACTGCCGCCCGTTGTTTCGTGCAACAAGATGAATTCCGGCTTCCCGTGACCGGGCCAGAATTTCCAGTTCCGGGATCTTTTCGATATCGGAAGCCCGCACTTCGGTATAGCGGGAATGCGGGGCGCTGAATTGGTCGTCAAATCCCCGCAGCAGCGGATGCGCCGGATTCAGCACCTTGTGCCTGAAAATGCCCGAGATTTTTTCCGGAAGATTGTATTTCGGGATCCCGAAATGATAAAAAAGTCCTGCCTGGGCGCCCCAGCAGACATGCAGAACGGAGTAAACGTGATTCCGTGACCAATCCATCACCCGGCAAAGTTCCGGCCAGTAATCCACGTTCGAAAAATCCAGATGCTCCACCGGTGCGCCGCTGATGATCATGCCGTCGTAACGCTGGCCTTTTACGGCATCAAAATTTTTATAAAATTTAAGGATATATTCCATCGGGGTGTGCCGGGACGCGTGACTGGCCATGTGCAAAAGTTCGACATGGATCTGCAGCGGCGAATTGCTCAGCAGGCGGACCAGCTGGGTTTCCGTGTCCGATTTTGTGGGCATCAGGTTCAGGATCAGGATCCTCAGCGGGCGGATATCCTGATGTTCCGCCCGATATTTATCCATGACAAAGATATTCTCTTTTTGCAGCGCTTCAATGGCCGGAAGTCCTTTGGGTACGGTTATCGGCATTGTGCTTTCCTTATATTTTGCGTTGTCAAATCTTGTTCAGCGCCCGTTCCAGGTCCGCGACCAGATCCGCGGGATCTTCCAGTCCGACGGAAAGGCGAATTGTTTCGGGTCCGGCGCCGGCCTTAAGCCTGGCTTCAGGTTGCATTTGCTGATGGGTAGTCGTTGCGGGATGAATGACCAGGGATTTAGCATCGGCGACATTGGCAAGCAGGGAGAAGAGCTCCAGGCTGTCAATGAATTTCCGTACTCCCTGCAGGTTTGATCTCAGGGAAACGGTAAAAATGGAACCCGCGCCGCGGGGGAAATACCGTTCTTTCAGGGCATGATAGCGATTGCTTTTCAATCCGGGATAATTGACCTTTTCCACGGCGGGATGCTCTTCCAAAAATCCCGCCACCCGCTCTGCGTTTGAAACATGTTTTTGCACCCGCAGGGACAGTGTTTCCAGTCCTTGCAAAAACAGCCAGGCATTAAAAGGCGACAGTGCGGCACCCAGATCCCGCAACAGTTCGGCGCGGATCCTGGTCACGAAGGCGATGTTGCCAAGATCGGCAAAGGGGGCTCCGTGATTGCCCGGATCACAATCCGTGAAACCCGGAAATTTCCCAGATGACCAGTCGAAATTTCCGCCGTCAACGATCACGCCGCCTAGCGAAGTTCCGTGCCCGCCAATGAACTTGGTCGCCGAATGCACAACAACATTCGCGCCGTGCTCGAAGGGACGGAAGAGATAGGGTGTGGCAAACGTGTTGTCCACAACGAGCGGAATGCCGCAGGATCGTGCAAACGCGGATAGAGCATCGAAGTCAACAATATTGATACCGGGATTCCCCAGTGATTCGATGAAAATGGCTTTGGTTTTTTCATTAACGACTGCATGAAAATTCCCGATCTTGTCGGGATCGACAAAATGCGTGCGGATCCCATAGCGCGGCAGGGTATGGGCCAGCAGGTTATAACTTCCTCCGTACAGCGTTTCCGCCGCCACGATCTCATCACCGGCCTGCGCAAGATTCATAAGCGCGTAAGCCACCGCAGCAGATCCCGAAGCAAGGGCCAGCGCAGCGGACCCTTTTTCCAGCACTGCCATGCGCTCTTCAAAGACCGCCGTGGTAGGGTTTGATATGCGTGTATAGATGTCGCCGGGCGTACTCATGTTAAAGCGTGCCTCCGCCTCTTCGCAATTTTTAAAAACGTAGGAAGTGGTCTGAAAGATCGGTACCGCGCGGGCTCCCGTAAGCGGATCCGGACGCTGTCCCGCATGCACCTGCTCTGTATCAAATCCCCGGGTTTTTTTCTTCATTGATCTCCCTTCTTTTTTTTTGTGCAATAATTGCCGGGATATCAAAAACCGGCTTTATCTCCGCCGGCGTTTTATTTGTTTTATATGAAATATTACATCAGAAAGCAACGGCGGACCAGAACGGACGGCACATGCCCATCATAGCGTTTCCTTTTACTGTGTTCATATATTGCGGTACCATTGCAGCGTTTCTCCGTCAATGCTTTAAAACCGTTAAAAGCTATATTTCTTTTTGCAGAATGTCAACATTTTTTATAAATGCACAACAGATACATGTATTTCCTTGCGATTATTGAGCATTTCAGCTTTTCTGTAATATGATCTTTGCTTTTTTGCCGGTCCGGAATATTTTGAATATCCGTCAGCAGCTGACATTAGGATTGAACTTGAGTGTAAGGAAGTTATTTATTAATCTGCGTTGTTCGCCGGCAGATGAAATAATGCAAGTTGCAGGGTGCTCTGATTCAAAATTCAAAATTTATAAATTCTAAAATGCATTGAGTCAATTTATTTGAGTCGTCAATCCAATCTTCAATTGGATTGACGATCGGAAGCCCCTAAGGTCTTCCGATCCCCCTTTCCGACACTCCGCCTCCCGTTGTCCTCCCCGCTTCTTTTTTTCTTGCCCTGTGGAACTTTTTCCGCTACCTTACCGTTCGGTAAGTTCAAAACTGGAGTCCCAATGCCGGAAACGACATACAACAAGATCCTGGATGCCGCCGTTGCGATCTTTTCGGAACGCGGCTACAGCGGAACCTCAATGCGGGAGATCGCCGAAGCCCTGAACGTTACCAAAGCGGCGCTGTATTATCATTTCCCGGGGAAAGCCGAGATATTCAGCGCCTGTCTGTCCCGTTCACTGGATCAAATGGTCGCGGATCTGGAAAAACTCGCCGCGGGGGATCTTCCTTTCCGGGAAAAACTGGAACAAATGATCGCCGGGATGTACAATTTCTCTTCCGTGCATCCCCACACTTTCCGGCTTTTTAAAATGATCGTATCCCAAAGCTTCGATCTGGAAAACAGTAAAAGGATTTTACACAACTATTTCAACCGTCTGCAGAATGCGGTACGGGAAATGGTACAAAAAGGCGTGAAGAACGGCGAGCTGCGCAGCGATATCCCGGTCGATCTTCTGGCCTCTGCAATAACCGGGATGCTGCATCATACGACCGGTCCGAAAATGAAACATCTGACATCGTCGCGCCTGAAAACGGACGAACATGTTAAATACCTGATACAATTGATTCAAGGAGGTTTTGCATCATCATGAAGAAAATGTTTTTACTGATCCTCTTAACCGCCACCCTGCTTTCCGCCCGTGAGCTCAGTCTTCAGGAAGCTGAGAAACTGGCGCTGCAAAACAATCTGCAGATCAAGCTCTCGGAAGCATCCCTGCAGAGATCCCGGGCATCAAGCCGGGAGGCGCTGGCGAATTTTTTTCCCTCCATTACTTCCTACTACCAGATAACGGATAATTTTGAGCTTCCCGTCAATGTGATCGACCTTGACGGTGACGGCCCGAATCCTCCGATGGAGATCCGTATGGGCAAGCAGTTCAATTCCGCCACCGGAATCCAGTTATCCTACCCTGTTTTTACCGGCGGCGCTATCATTAACGGACAGCTAATGGCTACGGCGGCCGTCAATTTGTCCGAACTCAGTCTACAGGACCAGATAAACACGATCGTGCATACCATCCGGGTCCTGTATTACCAGGTGCAAATGCTGGAGTCGCTGGTTGATGCGACCGAAACCGGACTGGCCTCTGCCGGTGAAAATTACGAACTTGCCCTGACCCTGGAAGCGGTGGGGAAAGCCACCCGTCTGGATGTACTGCAGGCAAAGGTCCGTTATGAATCCTACAAGCCGCAGCTTATCTCGCTGAAGAACCAGAAGATCTCTGCCATAAATAATCTTAAGACCTATATCAACGATCCCTCGCTTGAAGAGATCCGGGTAAACGGAAGACTGGAACAGATCCCGAATCCCTTCAGCGGAATTTCGGGAGACGTTTTGCTGGAGAAGGCATTGCAAAACCGGCTCGATCTGCAGATGGCCGAGCAGCAGAAAAAACTGGCGGGCTTTCAGCGGAATTTGGCCTACAGCAGCATTCTGCCCAAAGTGCAGGTCGCTTCCGCCCTGCAATGGCAGGGCAATGCCGATGCGTTTGCTGACCTGAAATACCGTCGCAGTTCCAACGTATCGCTGAGCGTTTCGCTTCCGCTCTTTAACGGCGGGAAGAACGCCGCCGGGATCCAGAAAGCGGGGCTCGGACTGAAAGAGGCAAATTACCGTTATGAACAGGTTGCCGATTATGTAAACAGCGACGTGGATGCCGCAATCCGCAAAGTGGAAGAAACCCACTCCAATGTTTTGGCCATTGCGGATGTCGTTTCTCAGGCCGAAGAGGCTCTGCGGCTTTCCAAGCTGCTTTATGAAACCGGTTCCGCGACCCAGCTGGAGCTTATGAGCACCGAAAGCGCCTACATTTCTTCACGTTCCAATTACATATCATCGCTTTTCCAGTACAATGTTGCTGTGGAAGGATTGAAAAAATCCCTGAACCAATTAATGACCAAAGAACGGAGCATACAATGAGACACATCATCTTAAAATCCTTTCCCCTTTTATTTCTCATCCTTCTTTTTGCTTCCTGCGGGAACCCCGAATCCGCCTCCGCCGGACAAGAGACCGATTACCGGCAATATGCCGGAGCCATCCGGGAGTTGACCGAAACGCTGCCCCGTGATCTCAATGAACGGGACGCACGCCGTTTTCTTTCACAGCTTGAAAAAGTGCTGCGTCCGCTGAACGCTCCCGAAGCGCAAAACGACCTGACGGTAGTCCCGGTCTATGTAAATGCGGTCGAACCGGAATACATTGCCGAAAAGGTTCAGTATCTCGGCGATATCGCCGGTGATCCCAGCGTGATCGTGTACCCCAAACTCAGCGATATCATCCGGGAGCTCCGGGTCGTAAACGGTGACTACGTTAAAAAAGGCCAGATCCTTGCCGTCATCAGCGATGCCACGGTACGTAGCAGCAAGAGCCAGGCGGAAGCGGCTTATTTAAGCGCAAAAAGCCAGCTTGCAAATGTGCGCGTCGAATTCGAGCGCATGAAAACCCTGCATGACGCCAAGGCCATCAGTCAAAGCCAGTGGGATCAGATCGTCACCCAGCGCGAGGTGGCTGAAGCCGGCCTGCGTCAGGCGGAAGCGGCCATGGAACTGGCGGAAACGCAGCTTTCCTATGCCATGATCAGCGCCCCCATCAGCGGCTACATTTCCAACCTCGCTTACGAACCCGGCGATATGACAACACCGCAAAAACCGTTTGCATCCATTCACCAGATTAACTCCGTCAAGACCAGGATCAAGGTAACCGAAAGCGATCTGGGACATATAAAAGCCGACCAGCGTTGCGAGATCAGTGTCAGCGCCTATCCCGGTGAGATCTTTGAAGGCCGGGTCACCAATATTTCACCGGTGATCGATCCGCTGACCCGCAGCGCCCTGATCGAGATCCTGGCTGAGAATAAGGATCTTCGACTGAAACCCGGCATGTTCGCCCGGGTGAACATTATTACCCGGGAACGTCCGAATGCCCTTACCATCGAAAAGGCGGTTACCGGCAAGCAAACCGTTCTCCGGCGTTTCGGAGCCACCTTGCGTGACGACCAGCCGGTTGAGACTTACCATTGCTTTGTTGTCCGCGACGGTATCGCAATAAGAACGCCGATCGAGATCGGGATCGAATCCAAGACCAAGTACGAGGTCATCGACGGCCTGCATCCCGGGGATCTGCTTGTCGTTATGGGTCAGAATAATCTCCGTGATTCCACCCTGGTTGAAATTGTAAAATAACATTGTTCCCAAGGATCTTCTTTTATGAAAATATCATCCCTTAGTATACGACGGCCGGTAACCTTTTTTATGGTCTACCTGATCGCGATCGGATTCGGATTATTCGGCCTTTCCCGCCTGAAGCTTGACCTCTATCCCGAGATCGAATTCCCCATGGCCGTTGTCATGACGAGTTACGACGGGGTCGGGCCCGAAGATATTGAAAACACGCTGACGCGCACGCTGGAAAGCACCGTCACTTCTGTCGAAGGTGTCAAGCATATCAGCTCCACCTCCAGGAACAGCGTGTCGGTGATCCAGATCGAATTCAACTGGGGCACGGACATGGACCAGGCCGAAACCGACATCCGGCGCCGGATTGACCGGATCCGGGGGTTCCTTCCCGAGGACGCCTCCGATCCGCTGACCTTTGTCTTTGATCCTTCCATGCAGGCCATTATGCGCCTGAAAGCCTCCTCGGACCAGCTTGGCAGCGCAGAACTGCGCAAACTGGTGGAAGATCAGGTCCAGCCGCGCCTGGAACGTATCGAAGGCGTGGCCTCGGCCAGTGTCTACGGCGGACTTGAACGTCAGATCCAAGTCAATATCAATCCCTATGAACTGGCCGCCAGTAATATCTCCATTCTGGAAGTCGTCACCCTGCTTGCCAGCGCCAATCTGCCCATTCCGGGCGGTCTGATCGAAGAAGGCCTGCGGGAATTCTCGGTAGTGACCAATTCGGAATTCGAAAGTATTGAAGATATCGAGAACACCATTGTCGGCTATTCTGCCGCAGGGGATCCGCTTTTTCTCAAAAATATCGCAAAGGTCGTCGACGGCTACAAAGACGTTACCTCGGTCGTGCGCGATAACCGCGAAAATTCCATCAATATCGGCATTCAGAAACAATCCGACGCCAATACGGTCCAAGTCTGCAACGCAACCCGCAAAGCGCTTTCGGAGATTGAAAGAAATATTGGCAACGATGTAAAGCTTTATGTACACTTTGATCAGTCTGAATTCATTAAGGAATCGGCGAGCAATCTTTCTTCAACCGCCCTTATCGCTTTTATTCTGACCGGACTGGTTCTCTTCATTTTCCTTCGGAATTTCCGCAGTTCTCTGATCGCGGCTGTTTCCGTACCGGTTTCCATTGTAGTCACCTTCTTTTTTATGGGCATTTTTAATGTCACGCTGAACATCATTTCCATGGCGGGACTGGCGATCGCTATCGGTATGCTGGTCGACAACTCCATTGTAGTGCTGGAAAACATTTTCCGCAGGCACGACGATTTAAACGAGAATATCTGTATTGCTGCAGAAAAAGGCGCATCGGAAGTCGGTACCGCGGTAATGGCATCCACCCTTACCACCCTCTCCATTTTTATTCCCATGCTTTTTGTGGGCGGCGTTGCGGGCATGATGATCAAGGACCTGGCTCTGACCATCATCTTTTCGCTGACGGTATCCCTGCTGGTTTCCCTTACGCTGGTTCCCCTGCTTTCGTCCAAACTGCTCAGCAAGAACGGCAGCGAGGGACACAAGACGCGTATTATGGCGGGTTTTGATGCCGGTATGGAACGCTTTTTTACCGGACTGGCCAAGCTATACCGCAAGGGGCTTAACTGGTCATTGCGGCATCGCAAAATACTGGTCTTATCCATTCTTGCCCTCTTTGCCTTCAGTCTTTTTCTTCTGAGCCGCGTCGGATTTGAATTCATGCCAAAGACCGACGACAATCAGTTCAGCTTCAGCATCGAATTGCCGGTCGGCACGGCACTGCCGGCCACCGACACCTATTTCCGGCAAGTCGAAGAGATCATTGTCGCTTCGGTGCCGGAGATCGAGAATATGAACGTCAATTTCGGTGCGCGCGGAGGCTTTGGCGCCATATTCGGCGCGCAGACCAATACCGGCCGCGTTTCCGTAACCCTGGTGGACAAGGCGGAACGGAAACGCAGCAAATTCGAAATCCAGAACGAGGTGCGCAAGAAGATCAGCGCTATCCCGGGTTTGAAGATCGCCTTTGCCAGCGGCGGTTTTATGGGTTCCGGCAACGACTTGGTCATTGAAATTTACGGACATGACCTGAAACAGGCGGAAAGTATTGCCAACGAGATAAACGGTAAGATCGAAACCATCCCCGGCCTGGTGGATATTCAGCTCTCCTTCTCGGACCCGCAGCCGGAATATACCGTCGTCATTGACCGCGAGAAAGCCGGAAAGATGGGACTGAACATCGCTCAGCTGGCACGCATTGTCGAAACGTCCGTGAAAGGTTCGATTGCTTCGATCTATCGTGAAAACGGCGAAGAATATGAGGTTTATGTACAGCTGGGACGCGAATACCGCGAATCCGGCCAGGACCTGAGGAACCTTTTCATCAAAACCGCAAGCGGACAGCAGGTTCCCCTGAGTTCCATCGCAAAGATCGACGAAACGGATGCGCCGGTCTCCATCCAGCGCAAGGACCAGAACCGTATTGTCACCATCAGTGCAAATGTTTCCGGCAGGGATCTGGGAACGGTTACCGAAATGGTGGAAAAAGAGATCAAGACCATCGCCATGCCCTCGGATTTCCGCGTGCAGATCAGCGGTTCGGCCGAGGACATGCGCGAAACCACCCGCAATTTCCTCTTGGCCATTATCGTTGCGGTCCTGCTGGTGTACATGGTCATGGCTTCGCAGTTTGAATCCCTGCTGGATCCCTTTATCATTCTGTTTACCATTCCGCTTGCCATGATCGGCGTGGCTTTCAGCCTTTTCCTGACCAACACCACACTGAACATGACCTCGCTGATCGGGGCCATGGTGCTGGTCGGCATTGTGGTCAATAACGGAATTATACTCATCGACTATATCAACCGGCTGATCCGGGAAGAGAAAAAACACGTCAACGATGCCATCCTGGAAGGCGCGCAAACCCGTCTGCGTCCGGTGCTGATGACTGCGCTGACCACCATTTTATCCATGATCCCGCTGGCAGTGGAACTTGGCGCCGGGGCGGAACTCTGGAGCCCGATGGCAAGGACCATTATTGGCGGCCTGATCGCATCGACCTTCTTGACGCTCTTCTTTGTACCGGTCATGTTCGATTTTCTGCAACATCGCAGAATGGAACAAAAGTTGAGCAATTCTTGTTCAGATACTGTTGCACCGGCGACGAAAGAAGCATAACGCGGACCCAGAACAAACCGGTCCGCACATCACGATTGGGAGTCCTATGCAAAATTTTGCAGGAAATATCCGCCTGGAAACCTATCGCTACGGTTGTGAAATCTACCGTGAAAGCAATACGCTGCGCAGCCGCATCCTGCTCGAAAGCCTCGGGCGCAGCGAACCCGCTTCGGATTACGATTTCCCGGACATCGATATTTATCTGGGCGCCTTCCTCGGCGAGCGGCTGATCGGGACTCTGATCCTGACACCGCTTGACGCGAAAACCGTCCGGATGCGCCAGCTTGCCGTAGATGAAAATTTCCGCGGCAGCGGTATCGGGAAAGCCCTTGTGGAAAAAAGCGAAGCGATCGCCCGCAGTCACGGTTTTTCTCTGATGATGTTGCACGCCCGCGTATCCGTACTGGAGTTTTACCAGAAGCTGGGTTATGAAAGAGCCGGCGAACGTTTCTTTGAGATCGAAATTCCGCATTGGCTCATGCAGAAAAAACTCAAATAAGTTCTCCGGCAGCCTTTCACGTTTTTCGTTTCTGAAGGCAGCACGTATCTTGCCTGCGTTTAAAAGAAAATTTCTTTGTGATAATTCAGATATCCATTTACATTTTGGCAGTCGCAAAGGGATTATGTTTATTCAATGAAAAAACAACCATTCGGCCTTCGCAAACGCCTTATTCTCTTCCTGCTGTTGTCTTTGCTCAGCGGCCGGGGATCCCTTGCTTCGCAAGATATTCTTACGGACAACAGCCTGCTTCCGCTTCCGGAATTTGCCGATTCCGCCAACAGGAATGAAATGTTCGTTCCGCTGCGATTGCTGCCTCGGCGAATCGCCGATCCTCCGCTCCGCTCCTTTCCTGAAGATTCCACCTTTATTCTGCTGTCCGATTCCCTGCTCTGCTGTTACGAGAATCCCGACAGCAGCGCGAAGCTGAAATTGGAAATATTGTACGAAAAGCCGGCGCTGGCTTTGCAGAAAAACCATATCCGCTACCGGCCGCCTCTGAACCGCAATGGCCCGGACAGTCTTGTTTTTACGGTCAGCAGCGACGATTACCGGGATACGCTTGTGCAGCATCTGCATATCCTTCCGGTCAATGACGCCCCGCTATGGGAAGCACGATACTTCAGTATCCCCGATGTTCCCGAAGACGAAATCCGTCAGCTGCCCTATTCCTGGCTCTACGAACGCGCCGGGGATGTTGAAACACCCGATTCGTTGCTGAAATTCCACGCCCGTTCCGGCAATGCGGTGCATATTTCTCTCGAAGGCGGAAAAATTACGCTGGTACCCAATGAGAATTGGTTTGGAAATGATACCATCCTGCTGACCGTGAGTGACGGAGATCTGGCGGATACCGCCTTTCTTGCGCTGACGGTCACTCCGGTGAACGACCCGCCGATTTTGCATTTTTTACCGGACCTTGTCATCAGCGAGGACGACACCCTGTTTATCGAACGCAGTGTGCTGGAAAGCTTTGCCGAAGATATTGAGACTCCGCAGGAGGAACTGAAATGGCAGGCACTGCGACTGGGAAAGGTCCGTGCCTTTTATGACGGATCCCGCATCCGAATTACGGCACCCGAAAACTGGTACGGTACCGATTCCATCCGCATCACCGTCAGCGACGGAGAGCTGGATGCCGTCCGGAACTGGGTCATCCATTTCACTCCGGTGAACGATCCGCCGGTCCTGCATTCGCTGCCTCCGCAAAGCTTCTTTGAAGACGATACCCTGCAAATAAAAAAACGCGAATTGTATCGTATGGCCCACGATCCGGAAACCCGCTCCCGCGACCTGAAATGGTCCCTGATCCCCTCGCCCGAATTGCAGATCCTTGAAGAAGATAATCTTTATAAAATCTATGCGGGACCGGACTGGTACGGCAGGGCGAAACTTCTGGTTTCCGTTAGCGACGGAGAATACGCCGATACGGCCCTGATGCAGGTTCGCGTGATCTCCGTCAATGATGCGCCGGTCTTGCAGGCCATTCCGCCGCAATCCTGGGATGAAGACGATACGCTGCGACTTGACCGCAAATATCTGAACGGCTTCGCCTATGACGTGGAAACCCGCAGCGAGGATCTGCTCTGGACCTTTTTGGCGGAACCGCCCCTCTATGTGCAAAGTAACGCCAATGTCGTGAAATTTTTCGCTGCCCCCGACTGGTTCGGAAGCGGCCGCATTACCGTTGTTGTTTCGGACGGCGGACTGCGCGACACCGCTTTTATTGAGGTTAAGGTACGTGCTGTCAACGATGCGCCGCGCTGGCTTGCGCTTCCGGATACGAATATGTTTGAAGACAAATACTGGGTCCTGCCGCTGTCGTATGTCCGCCGTTTTGTTTACGACCCGGATCCGAACGATGTCATCCACCTTAATATCGAAGCCGGCGACAAATTTTTTGTCGAGGAGAAAAAGGATACCCTGATATTCTGGCCGGAACAGGACTGGTTCGGCACTGAACAGCTTATTCTGACGGCAAGCGATGGAAAAAAGTCCAGCAAAGCAACCTGGAACATTCCCGTGCTTCCGGTCAACGATCCTCCCTACTTTACCACGTTGCTCCCGGATTCTCTCAGCTTTTTTGCCAACAATTCCGATACGCTGATCATGAAAGACATTGTCTACGATATCGACAATGACTTCAAGGACCTTACCTGGGAAGTAACACCCGGAAGGATCGTTCGCTATCTGATCGACGACAAACTCGGCGCCATTATCTTTTTTACGGAAAACAACCGCTACGGCCGGGATGCCGTAACCTTGCGTGTAAGCGACGGTCATGATTTGATCGTCTACTATTTGCCCGTTTTTGTGCACGAAGTGGACCGTTTTCTGATCGCCAATCCCGAAAGACTGGAGCTTCTTCCCAACTCGCCAAACCCCTTCCGCGAGTATACCGATATCCGTTACAGCCTGCCGGTAGGCTGTCATGTGAGCATCCGCATCTACAATCTGCTGGGCAAAGAGATCAGGGAGCTGGTGAACGGCTACCACGAAGCCAGCAATTACAGCCTGCGCTGGTACGGCGATAATGAAAGCAACATACCCGCGCCCAGCGGAGTGTATCTCTGTCGCATGGATGCGCTGGTGGACGGCGAACCCCGCGTGCTGATGCGAAAAATGATGCTGGTGCGGTAAATATATTCCAAATATCCAAAAATAAAGAGTCCGTAAATTGCACAGCCCGCTCTTTGCAGAAAAGCATTGCCTGCCAGCCTTCGTTCTTCCATTCGTCAGACTATGACTTTGCACAGCGAAGGACAGTCCGGGGGCTGAGGTATTGAGGTATGGTATTCCTACAAAAAAGTGGACACATGGTTAAGCCTCTAGGCGACATGTTTTTAAGATTTCCTTTGCATAATAGTTGTTCACATACTGATCGGGGGAGATATTTCCCAGGCTCGAATGCAG